>Ga0308158_10002388_pt1 | contig 17864 bp, 14 predicted proteins | sample PhyBR2_FD_201038 | JGI IMG/M metagenome (GOLD analysis project Ga0308158, IMG submission 201038) | Phyllosphere microbial communities from UC Gill Tract Community Farm, Albany, California, United States - DLSLB.R2 | ecosystem: Host-associated > Plants > Phyllosphere > Unclassified | place: USA...
GATCGCGACCAGCTGCTTCTGCGCGACTGACAGGCTCCCCACCTTCGCGTCGAGGTCGATGTCGACGTTGATCTTCGCGATGGCCGCCTCGGCCTTGGCTCGCATGCGTCGCCAGTTGATGACCTTCCGCCCCTCGGAGATCTCCGAGGGAAGGGCGAGGTTTTCGAGGACGGTGAGGTTGGGGAACACGGAGAAGTCCTGGTAGATGACCTGGACGCCGTTCTCGATCGCGACCACGGGCGTGAGGCGCGACTGCTCCTCGCCGTTCATCTCGACGGTTCCGGAGTCCGGGGCGTGAACGCCCGAGATCACCTTGATGAGGGTGGACTTGCCGCTGCCGTTCTCACCGGCAAGACAGTGGATCTCGCCGGGGGCGATCTCCAGCGACACGTCGCTCAGCGCGTGAACGCCGGCGAACGCCTTGCTGATGCCCCGGACTGCCAGCACGGGTGCCGTCATTTCTCTCCTTAACGAGACGGGTGGGTGCGGACCCGGCGACGGTTCGCCGGGTCCGCGGATCGGGGTCCGCGCGACGGCGCGGACCTCGGCGGCTCAGAAGCCGAAATCGTCCACGTTCTCCTTGTTGATGACGACCCAGCCGTTGCCCTCGAGGACCTTGTCGCTGCCCGGGGAGAACTTCATGTCCTCGTAGCCCTTGACGCCCAGGTCGATGCCGTCCTCGATCTTCTCGCCGTCGAGGATCTTGGTGGCCAGCGCGGCGAGCGCGTATCCCGAGTCAGCCGGGTCCCACAGGGTCAGGCTCTTCACCAGACCGTCATCGAGGATCTGCTTGTTGGCCGCGGGCAGGCCGGTGCCGGTGACGAACACCTTGTCCTTGAGCCCGAGCTCTTCGATGGCACGAGCAACACCCGGCGCGTCGAACGAGCTGGTGCCCACGAAGCCGGTGACCTCCGGGTACTTCTTCAGGACCTCCTTGGCCGTCTGGTAGGCCACCTCGCCATCGTCCTGCGACTCCACGCGGGGCTCGGCCTCCAGGAGAGTCATGTTCGGGTAGGCCTCCTTCTGGTGCGCGACCGCGCCGTCGGCCCACTCGTTGTGCGAGGCGTTGGTGACGTGTCCGACCATCGTCGTGTACGTGCCCTTCTCCCCCATCGCCTCGGCGAGGTTGTCCATGATGAACGCGCCGTAGTCGCTGTTGTTGAAGGCCTCGATGTCGTACTGGGTGTTCTCCTGCGTCGCACCTTCGTGGGTGACGACGACGATGCCGGCGTCCATCGCCTGCTTGAGTACGGGCTCCAGGGCGCCCGGGTCGACGGGCACGACGCCGATCGCGTCGACGCCCTGCGCGATGAGGTCCTGGATCACCTGGGCCTGCATGGTGGCGTCGGTCTCAGCCGGGCCCTTCTGATAGACGTTGAGGCCGGAGTCGGCCGCGTACTTCTTGACGCCCTCCTCCATGCGGACGAACCACGGGTTCGTCGAGTCCTTGGGAACGATGACGATCGTGTAGTCGCCGCCCTCGGCGTTGTCGCCACCCCCGGCGTTGTCGCCGCCCCCGGCGGTTCCGCCTGCGGTGCAGCCGGTCAAGCTCAGGGCGACCGAAACGGTCAGGCCCAGCAGCGCTGCGGCGAAGCGTCCCTGCTTCTTCATGTGCGTCTCCTCGTGTGTGGGTGTCTCTGGTGCATATGCCGGCAGAACGCCCCGCACTGTCGCTGCACACCCGTCACGGCTCTGCAGTCGACACACGGTGTTATCGGCGTCGTTGCTCGATTTGAAGCGCTTCATTCTTGAAGCGCTTCAAACGTAGCGGGAGAATCACTAGGATTCAACAGGTGATGCAGAGCTGTGACATCCCGAACCTGCGGCTCGCCACACTGATCGATGCTGATCCAGGAGGTTTCATGGTTTCTCCCCCCATCGCCAGACGCGTGCGGGAGTGCGGATGACGCCCGCGCGTCGGCGCGGTGACACGTCGGGCGACGCCGCCCCGTCACGGCCCGCAGGTTCCGGCGAGCCGGATGCGACACCCTCACTCGCGCCGGTGCGGATCCGTGAGGTCGCCGAGCACGCCGGTGTGTCCGTCGGCACGGTCTCCAACACCATCAACCATCCGGAGCGCGTCCGCCCCGCCCTGCGCGAGCGGGTCCTGCAGGCGATCACCACGCTCGGCTTCGTTCCGAACCAGCACGCTCGCGTCCTGACGGGAGCGACCAGCAACGTGATCGGGCTCGTCGTGCTCGACATCGCCAGCCCGTTCTACATGGGAGTGGCACACGCCGTCGAGCAGGCGGCGCGCCGCAGCGGACAGGTGGTGCTGCTGTGCGACTCCGAGGGCGACCCCCGTCGCGAACAGGAGCTGCTCACCATGCTGTCCGCCCAGCGGGTGCGCGGTGTCATCCTCGCGCCGGCGCGCGGTGTCTCAGCCGCCGCGCATTACCGTGCGGTGCACGCGGAACTTCCCATGGTGCTTCTGGACTACCCGGGAAGCTCCGGGTTGTGCACCATCACGGTCGATCATGAGCAAGGCGGCAGGCTTGCCGCCACCATGCTCCTCGAACGCGGCCACGAACGCATCGGCTACATCGCGGGACCGCGACGCCTCCGGCAGTTCGAGCAGCGGGCCCGCGGCGCGCGGGCGGTCCTTGCCGAGGCCAGCCTCGACCCCGACCGGGCGTTCATCCCGGTGCACACCCGAGGCATCGGCATCAGCGACGGCGAGAGCGCTGCCCGCCGTCTTCTCGCCGCCACGGAACCCGACGACTGGCCCACCGCAATCTTCTGCGGCAACGACATGCTGGCGTTCGGGGCGTACCGCGCGCTCATCGCCGCGGGCGCTTCGGTACCCGGCGACATCGCGCTGGTCGGCTACGACGACATCGAGTTCGCGAAGGACTGGGTGGTGCCGCTGAGCACCGTCCGCCAGCCCATCGCCGAGCTCGGCATCGCCGCCGCGCACATGCTCGACCAGCAAACGGGTGCCGCGCACGCCCACGACCACGTCGAGCTGGTCCTCACGCCCGAGGTGGTCCCGCGATCGTCATCTCACCCCGCATCGGGGGCGAGCATGGCCGCTTCGCGATCGAGGTAGACGTCGGGGCGGTAGTGCGTGACACCCGTGATGGTGACCGCCGTCACGGCACCGGATCCGTCACGGTGCAGGTCCGCCGCCTCACCCGCATCTCCGAAGCCGTCCTCGGCCTCAGCACGAAGCACCCCGCGATCGCCGTGCATCACAACTGCACCCGCCGCGGGGTCGAGCCCCGTGTCGGACAGCTGCAGCACGATGCCGGGCAGTGGCATCAGGTTCACGTCGCCCCAGAGCGAGAGGTATCGCCCGGCGGCGCCCGGCTCCAGGATCTCCTCCGTCTGATCGTCGGCTTCCTCGATGGCGAGATCGACGAGGGAGATGATGCCGGCCGCGAGGGCGCTCGCCGGTCCGTCGATCCGGTTGGTCAGCACGCTGACGGCGAATCCGGTCTTCGGGTCCGCCCACGTCTGCGTGATGTGGCCCGGGAAGCCGCCGGAGTGCCCGATCACCCGGCGCTCGCCGACCTTGCGGATGATCCAGCCGAGCCCGTACCAGCGGGTGGTCCCGCCCGTCGAGATCTTCGACTCGTCGCGCTGCATCAGCCGCTTGGTGTCGTCCGCGAGGAACAGGCCGGTTCCGAATGCATGAGCGGCCACCCATGCAGACGCCGTCTCGGCATTGGCCCAGAAGCCTGTCGCCGCCGACTCGGCGCGCGTGTCGACCGGCGGGATCACGGGCGGGGTCCGATCGGCATCGGCACCGGCGATGCGCTCGGCCCGCGGGATGCCGTGGCCGGAGGCGCGGCGGGCGGGGAGCCCGAATCCGCCGTCCACATCCAGTTCGGGCCCGATCCGCACCGGTTCGCTCATCGCCTCGACCATCGGACGCAGCACGTCACGGATCACGGCGTCGTACGCGGTGCCGGTCACCTCTTCCAGGATGAGCCCGAGCAGCGAGTACGCGAGGTTGGAATAGTGGAAGTGGGTGTTGGCGGGGAAGACCCGCTCGTGGCGCAGCTGCGCGATGAGGGCGTCACGGTCGACGAACGGCGCTTCACGCTGCCAGAAGTCCGCCGCGCGACCGTCGCGCTCCGCTCCGGACTGGTGCCCCAGCAGTTCGCGGACAGTGGATGACCCGATCGGAGCATCGGCCAGCTCCGGGATGTGCTGGGCGACGGAGTCGTCCAGCCGCAGCCGCCCCGATTCCACCTGCTGCATGACGGCTGTGGCCGTGAACGTCTTCGAATGCGACGCGATCCGGAACACGTGCTCGGTGCTGAGCTCCTCCGCCGTGGACGCGTCCGCGACACCGAACGCGCGGGAGTACAGCAGCTCGGTGCCGAGGCGCACCGCCACCTGAATGCCGGGCACCGTGTGGGCTACGCGCTGCCGCTCGATCCAGTCGTCGAGAAAACCGGTGAGATGCGGGACCAGGCGGGCAAGATCTGCAGTCATAGCCCCATGTTTTCATGTGGACGCAGCGGAACACGCGACCCCTCGTCAACAGGTGTTGACATCCGTCGTACGTCAACATACATTGACGGCGGAGGTACATATGACGATTCAGACGTCCATCGCGGCGGAAGACTCCGGCGAGCCGATGGCTGAGCTTCACCGGCTCACGGGGCTGCGCCAGCAGCTCGCGCGCGCCGAGGAGGCGCAGGTCCGCCGGGCCCGCAACCTCGGATACTCATGGCAGGCGATCGCCAGTGCGCTGGGGGTGAGCAAGCAGGCTGCTCACCGCCGCTTCGGGCGGCAGTGACAATCCCGGCACCGACGAGCCGCTGCGACCGACGCCACTGACCCGGTGCTGCTCACGCCGATGGGCCCGGTCTCGCTCACGCGGGGCCGGGCCCATCGGACATCGCCGTCAGGCGTCGGTGGAACGAGTCCGCGGATCGCCGGTGGACTCGGCGCCGTCCGCCTCGCTTGCGGCGGCAGCGGGGGTCTCACCCGGAACCGGAGCACCCTCCGCCACGGTGAGGGCCTCGACCGCGATCGTCTCGGCACCCGCCGCCACAGCGACGGAGCCGGTGGCCACGGGGATCGATCCGGTGAGCACCGGGATCGTTCCCGTGGCGGGCGCATCCTCGATGTCGCTCACCGCGTGCTCGAACTGCGACTGGTACAGGTTCCAGTACGCGCCCTTCTTCGCGATGAGCTCCTCGTGGTTGCCCTGCTCCACGATGTCGCCATGCTCCATCACCAGGATCAGGTCGGCGTCACGGATGGTGGACAGGCGGTGCGCGATGACGAACGAGGTGCGCCCCTCGCGAAGCGCGGCCATGGCGTGCTGCAGCAGCACCTCGGTGCGGGTGTCGACGGAGCTCGTGGCCTCGTCGAGGATGAGCACCGACGGCTGCGCCACGAACGCGCGGGCGATCGTGATGAGCTGGCGCTCACCCGCCGACACGTTGGACGCGTCTTCGTCGAGAACCGTGTCGTAGCCGTCCGGCAACGAACGCACGAAGTTGTCCACACGGGTGGCGACGGCCGCCGCGACGATCTCCTCGTCGGTGGCGCTCTCGCGTCCGTAGCGGATGTTCTCGCGGATCGTGCCGGCGAACAGCCAGGGATCCTGCAGCACCATGCCGGTGCGAGAGCGCACGTCGTGGCGCGTCAGCTGGCCGATGTCCTGTCCGTCCAGCAGGATCCGGCCGCCGTCCAGCTCGTAGAAGCGCATGATCAGGTTGACCAGGGTGGTCTTTCCGGCACCGGTCGGACCGACGATCGCCACGGTCTGACCGGGCTCCACGCGGAAGGACAGGCCGGTGATCAGCGGCTTCTCGGGCGAGTAGGCGAACTTCACGTCCTGGAACTCGATGACGCCCGGTCCCGCGACCAGCGCGGGGGCATCGGCTGCGTCGGGCTCCTGCTCCTGCTCGTCCAGCAGCTCGAACACACGCTCGGCGGAGGCCGTTCCCGACTGCACCACCGCGGCCATACCACCGAGCTGCGAGAGCGGCTGGGTGAACTGCTGCGAGTACTGCAGGAAGGCCTGCACGTCGCCGAGGCGCAGCGTGCCGCCCGCCACCATCAGGGCGCCGACCACGGCGATCCCGACGTACACCACGGAACCGATGAACATCATCGCCGGCATCATGATGTTGGAGAGGAACTGCGCCTTGAACGAAGCCTTGTACAGCTCCTCGTTCTCGACGGCGAACGCCTCGGCGGAGGCCTTCTCACGCCCGAACACCTTCACCAGTGCGTGACCGGAGAAGGACTCCTCCACCCGCGCGTTCAGCTTGCCGACCTGGGCCCACTGGACCTTGAAGGCGGCCTGCGAGCGCGGACCGATCACGCCGAAGATGACACCCATCAGCGGCAACGAGACCAGCGCGATCAGCGCCAGGATCCAGTTGATGGAGAACATCATGATGAGCACACCCACCACGGTGAGCACCGAGGTGACCGCACCGGAGAGGGACTGCTGCATCGTCTGGGTGATGTTGTCGATGTCGTTCGTGACACGGGAGATCAGCTGACCGCGCTGCACCTTGTCGAAGTAGGCGAGCGGCAGGCGGTTGATCTTCGCCTCGACCTCCTCGCGCAGTGACCACATCGCCCGGACCATGATCACGTTGACCACGTAACCCTGGATCCAGTTCAGCAGCGCCGAGGCGATGTAGATGGCCAGTACCGCGAGGATGACCAGGCGCAGGGCATCGAAGTCGACACCCGCACCGAGCTGGAAGTCCTTCAGCCCGTTGATGACGTTCGCGAAGTCGTTCTGACCCATCTGCCGCAGCGCTTCCACCACGGCTGCCTGGTCCATCCCGACGATCGCGTCGGCGCCGAGCACCGACGTGAGCAGGGCAGCTGCAGCGGTGGACATGGCACCTTCGAACACGAGGTTGGTCGCCTCGCCGAGCACCTTCGGCGCCGCCACCGCGAGCACCACGCTGATGGCCCCGAGGATGGACACACCGATGAAGGCCACCGCGTACGGGCGCAGCAGACCGATCATGCGCTTGAAGCTCGGCCAGAAGTTCTTGGCCTTGCCTCCCTGCGCCCACTCGCCCGCCTCCATGGCCTGCGCCATGGCCTGGGCCTGTTCGAGCTCTTCCTGGACAGCGGCGTCGTCGGCCGTCTTGTTCTGCGTTTCGCTCATGCGTCCACCCCCAGCTGCGACTCGACGATCTCACGGTAGGTCTCACTGCTGGCGAGCAGCTCCTCGTGCGTGCCGATGCCCGCGACCGTGCCGTCTTCCAGCACGATGATGCGATCGGCCTCGGTGATGGTGGACACGCGCTGCGCGACCACGATCTTCGTCACCTCCGGCAGTTCACGCCACAGTGCCTCCCGCAGACGGGCATCGGTGGTGAGATCCAGTGCGGAGAACGAGTCGTCGAAGATGAGGATCTCCGGCTGACGCACGATCGCGCGCGCGATGGCGAGGCGCTGACGCTGACCACCGGACACGTTCGTGCCGCCCTGAGCGATCGTGGATTCCAGTCCGTCCGGCATCTCGCGGACGAAATCGGCCCCCTGCGCGATCTCCAGCGCGCGCCAGAGCTCCTCGTCGGTGGCGTTCTCGCGCCCGAACCGCAGGTTCGAGGCGATCGTGCCACTGAAGAGGAACGCCTTCTGCGGGACGAGACCCAGGCGCGACCAGAGCGATTCCGCATCGGCTTCGCGGACATCGACGCCGTCGACGAGGACGGAACCGGTGGTGGTGTCGAAGAGACGGGGGATGAGAGAGACCAGCGTGGTCTTGCCCGCACCCGTCGAACCGACGATGGCGACGGTCTCACCCTTGTCGGCACGGAAGGTCACGGCGGACAGCACAGGCGCATCCGCCCCCGGGTACTGGAAGGACACGTCGTTGAACGACACGGTTCCGGTCTCGGGGAACGACGCCACGGGCCGCTCGGGCGCCGTCAGCGTGGACGGGGTCTCCAGCACCTCGCTGATGCGGTCGGCGGACACGGCGGCGCGCGGGATCATGATCGTCATGAAGCTCGCCATGAGCACGCCCATCAGGATCTGCATGACGTACTGCATGAACGCGAACAGGGTTCCCACCTGCACGTGACCGGCATCGACCTGGATGCCTCCGAACCAGATGACGCCCACGATGGTGACGTCCAGGATCAGCATGGCCACCGGGAACAGCACGACGAACAGCGACCCGACCTTGCGGCCCACGATGCGGATGTCGGTGTTGGCTTCGCGGAAGCGGCCCTCCTCGATGGGCTCGCGCACGAAGGCACGGACCACGCGCACGCCGGTGAGCTGTTCGCGCATCACGCGGTTCACGGCGTCGAGCTTGCTCTGGTACGAGCGGAACAGCGGCACCATGCGGCTGATGATGGCCACAGCCACGATGAGCAGCAGTGGGATGGCCACGGCCAGCAGCCAGGAGAGGCCGACATCCTGCAGCAGGGCCATGATGATGCCACCGATGGCCAGCAGCGGTGCGGTGACGAGCATGGTGGAGCCCATCATCGCGAGCATCTGCACCTGCTGGACATCGTTGGTGTTGCGGGTGATGAGGGAACCGGGACCGAACTGCGAGACCTCGCGCTCGGAGAATCCGGAGACCTTGCCGAACACGTCGGCACGGATGTCGCGGCCCGCCGACATCGAGGCGCGGGCGGCGAAGTACGTGGCAATGAGGGACGCGGCGATCTGCCCGAGGGAGATGAGCAGCATCCACCCACCGGTGGACAGGATGTAGCCGGTGTCGCCCGTTGCGACGCCGGTGTTGATGATGTCTGCGTTCAGGTGCGGCAGGTACAGGGAGGCGAGTGCGGACGCGAACTGAAACACCACGACGGCGGTCAGCCACGGCCAATATCGACCCAGGTACCGGACGAGAATTCTTCCGAGCACGTTCTCTCCGATGCAGGATTTCCTCGCGCGGGTGCGCGCGAGGCGACGGACTACGCTACGCGCTCTGCGTCTGCTCGGCAACGTCACGGCGTCCGCTCTCAGCGAAGCACGGACCTCCGACATTGGCTCGCAGACGGGTAGCTGACGGCTGACGCGGCACACCCGTCGTCACGATGCCGGTCGATAGTCACCGCGACGCGAGTCGGTTGTCGGCATCGCGGCGCAGGTCACCGCGATTGATCCGCGTGCCGGCCTCTCGCAGCGCCGCCCGGTCGGGTCCCTCACCCCGGGCGGTTGATCCGTGTGCCGGCCTCCGCGGCACCGCCCGGGTGCGGGTCCCTCAGCCCAGGCGGGTAGGCTCGCACCGGTGCCCTCCCCCTCTCCCGCGCCAGTGAGGTTATTGACATGACGACCGACGTCCTCGCCCCCGTCCGCGCCACCGGAGTGCTTGCCGTACTCCGCGCACCGTCGCCCGAGCATGCGATGCGCGCGATCGATGCCCTCATCAGCGGGGGAATCCGCGGTATCGAGGTCACCTACTCCACCCCCGACGCGGCCGATGTGATCGCTCGTGCCATCGCCACTTACGGCGCCTCGGCATACGTGGGAGCGGGAACCGTGACCACCGAGGCTCAGGCCCGTGAAGCGGCGGACGCGGGGGCCGCCTTCCTGGTGAGCCCGGGCACGCGTCCGGAACTGACGCGTGCGATGAAGGCCACCGGTGCGGTCACGATGACCGGCGCGCTGACCCCCACGGAAGTCATGACCGCCGTGGAGCTGGGCTCCGACGTCGTCAAGATCTTCCCGGCGTCGCTGGGCGGGCCGAGCTTCCTGGGCGCGCTGCGCGGACCGTTCCCGAACGTCCCTCTCATGCCTACCGGCGGTGTGACCCCCGACAACCTCGCGACCTGGTTCGCCGCAGGCGCGGTCGCGGCGGGCGCGGGCGGTGACCTTGTTCCCGGAGCCGCCCTGGCCTCGGAGGACTATGAGGAGATCACGCGGCGAGCGCACCTCTTCGCCGACGCGCTGCGCGCCGTTCGCGAGGCCTGAACTCCCGCGTCGCACATCACCCACGTAGCATGTGGGTGATGGACGCGTCCCTCGCAGCGGTCGTGTCCTGACCACGACGAAGGGGGCGTCCATGAGCGACGAGCGTCAGCATCCGCAGCAGCACAACGGATCGGAGGGCGATCCGCCCGAAGCGCCGGAAGCCGTCTCCGCATCCGCTCCGGACGGGGCAGGGCTGCCGGATGGCGCGCCACCGCCGGAGGCGGCGCAGCCCACGTCGCACGGGCACGTTCCAAGCCAGCCCGATGGGCAGAACCCACCGGCGAATCCGCACGGCGCCACGGCTGGTGCACCGTACGGGCAGAACCCGCCGGCACAGCCGTACGGGCAGAACCCACCAGCACCCCCGCACGGACAGAACCAGCCGGGTCAGCCGTACGGACAGACCCCACCAACACAGACGTACGGGCAGATCCCGCCCTCGCAGCCGTACGCACAGAACCAGCCGGGTCAGCCGTACGGACAGACCCCACCAGCACGGCCCTACGGGCAGATCCCGCCCTCGCAGCCGTACGCACAGAACCAGCCGGGTCAGCCGTACGGACAGACCCCACCAGCACAGCCCTACGGGCAGAACCCACCAGCACCCCCGCACGGACAGAACCCACCGGCACAGCCGTATTCGCCGAACCAGCCGGGTCAACCGTACGGGCAGACCCCACCTGCACAGCCGTATTCGCAGAACCAGCCGGGTCAGCCAGACGGGTACACCCAGCCGGCTCAGCCGCAGGGCCAAACCGCCCCGACGCAGCCGTATGGGCACACTCCGCCCGCGCAGCCCCACGGGGAGAATCCCCCCACGCAGCCGTACGGCTATGCCGGCGCGGCACCGTACGGGCAAGCCCCCGGGGGCCAGTCGGCCCAGGGATTCCCGGCGTACGGTCAGCCGCCGACACCTTCTGCCGCCGCCCCGCACGGTGTCCCTCCCGCCCCATACGGGGCTCCCGCAGCTCCATATGGTGCACCTCCCGCGCCGCCGCACGGCGGAACGTCGTCGGGAAACGGCGGTGCGCCCGCGTACCCCGGCCACCCCGCCGCGTCCCAGATGACCGGGACGGTGGTGCCGTCCGGACGGAAGAAGTGGGTACTCCCCACACTGATCATCGTGGGCGTGCTCGCACTGCTGGCGATCATCGCGATCGTCGTCGGAATCGCCTTGCGGAGCTCCGGCGCATCAACCGATCCGGCACCGGTGCCCGCCACCAGCTCCGCTGATCCGAAGCCGTCCGCGACTCCGAAGCAGACCGCGACTCCGAAGGCGTCGCCGACACCTACGGGGACGGCGACGCCGAAGCCCAGCGGCACGGCCAAGCCCAGCCCGCAGCCGACCGCGTCGGCCCAGCCCACACCGAAGTCCACCGGCACCGCCGGAGGCGAGGAGGGGTTGCCCGGCACCGGCACCACTGAGGCGAAGCTGCAGGCCCTCATCGATCACTACAAGGCGGCTCGAGATGACGGCTCGCTGTGGAAGGAGATCCCCGACACCGAGTTCAACCGCACCGCGGTGCAGGCGTTCCTCTTCATCATCACGGATCTGAAGGGCGGCACCGTGTTCGGCGTCGACGCGAAGACCGCCAAGGAGTACGAGGCGAAGGCGAAGCAGGCGGAAGAGCACCTCCTGGCACAGGAGCCGCTCGGGATCGACATCCGTATCGACACCGGCAAGCGCGAGTTCGTCTATGACGGCGAGACCGGCGAAGGTGGATACGTGAACTGATCGCCGCGCATCGGCGAAAGATGAAAAGAGCACCTCCGAGGCATCTCGGAGTGCTCTTTTCATCTCTCAGGGAGGACGAGGCCGTCAGTCCGGGATCAAGCCCTCCGCACGGAGCTCGTCCCACAGCGCGGCCGGGATCGGCAGCGTCACCAGTTCGAGGTTCTGGCGGATCTGCTCGGCGCGCGCCGTTCCGACGATGACCGACGCCGTGGCCGAGTCCTGGAACGGGAACTGCAGCGCGGCGGCCGGAAGCGGCATACCATGCCGGTCACAGATCGCCGCGATCCGGGTCACACGGTCCCAGATGCCGTCGGGGATCGCGCCGTACTCGTACCGGCTGTCGCGAGACGGCACGGCCGTCGCCAGCAGGCCCGAGTTGAACACGGAGGCGGCGACCACGGCCGTATCGCGATCGTGGCACGCGGGCAGAACCTCGCTTGCCGCGGGCTGCTCCAGCAGCGTGTACCGACCGGCGATCATGATCACGTCGAGGTCGGCCTCCCGCACCGAGCGAGCAAGCGCATCCGACACCATGGAGCCGATGCCCACAGCGCTCACCAGTCCCTCCGCGCGCAGCTCCTGCATCGCCGGGTAGGCCTCCGCGATGGCCTGGTCCAGGTGCCCCGAACGTTCCGGATCATGGAGATAGAGCACATCGATGCGGTCCAGCCCCATCCGCTCCAGGGACTCCGCGAGCGATGCGCGCACCCCGGCTCCGTCGTACGCGAGTTCACGGCGGACGTCCGTGCGGACGTGGAAGGCGTTGTCGAGGTCGAGACCCCCGTCATCGTCGGGGTTCGGACGGATCAGACGGCCGGCTTTGGTGGAGACGACGAACTCGTCCCGAGGCTTGGTCTGCAGGAACGCCCCCAGGCGTCGCTCGGACAGTCCGAGCCCGTAGTGCGGCGCCGTGTCGAAGTAACGCACGCCTCCGGCCCAGGCGGCTTCCAGAACCTCCCATGCTTCGTCGTCCGACACCTCACGGAACATGTTCCCGAGGTTGGCGGCTCCGTAGCCGAGTCGCACCGGCAGCCCTGCCAGGCCCGCCACGGTGTCACGCATTCGCGTGCGCTCCGCTCCACGTGTACCGCTCGCGAGACTCCGCCTTCATCTCCATGCCCGTGCCCGGTGCCGTGGGAGCCATGTAGTTTCCGCCCTGGATGTCCGTCGGGATCACGAAGTGCTCGTGGAGGTGATCGACGAACTCGATCAGTCGTCCCTCCTTCGAGCCGGAGACGGCCACGAAGTCGAACATCGACAGGTGCTGGACCGCCTCGCACAGACCGACGCCCCCGGCGTGCGGGCACACGGGAACATCGAACTTGGCGGCCAGCAGCAGGTTCGCGATGTTCTCGTTGACGCCTCCCACGCGGGCGGCGTCGATCTGCATCACGGAGATCGCGTCGGCCTGCAGCAGCTGCTTGAAGATCATGCGGTTCTGGGCGTGCTCCCCGGTTGCCACCCGGATCGGTGCGACGCCGCGGGCGATCTCCGCGTGGCCGAGGATGTCATCGGGACTGGTGGGCTCCTCGATCCACGCCGGGTGGAACTCGGCGAGCGCGTTCACCCACTCGATGGCTTCGCTCACCTCCCAGCGCTGGTTGGCGTCGATGGCGATGGGGAAATCGGGGCCACACACCTCGCGCGCCTTGCGGAAGCGACGGATGTCGTCCTCCAGATCAGCGCCCACCTTCAGCTTGATCTGCGTGAAACCGTCCGCCATGGCCTCTCGTGCCAGGCGCTCCAGCTTCTCATCGGAGTATCCGAGCCAGCCGGGGCTGGTGGTGTAGCCCGGGTACCCCTCGGCCAGCAGGCGCTCGGTACGCTCGCCGCGACCCGGCTCCGCGTCGCGAAGGATCCGCAAGGCGTCCTCGGGGGTGAGGGCGTTGGTGAGGTAGCGGAAGTCGACGAGGGAGACGATCTCCTCGGGGCTCAGCTGCGCGAGCAGCTGCCACAGCGGCAGACCGGCCCGCTTGGCCTTGATGTCCCACAGCGCGTTGATCACGGCGCCGATGGCCATGTGCATGACGCCCTTCTCGGGGCCGAGCCAGCGCAGCTGCGAGTCGCCGTTGATCTCCTTCCACGTGCCGCCCATGTCATCGAGCAGCGGCTCGATCTCGCGACCCACCAGATGACCGGCCAGGGTGTCGATGGCGGCGACCTGGACGTCGTTGCCGCGACCGATGGTGAACACGAACGCGTGCCCGGAGATGTCATCGTCGGCGTCGGTGACGATCCGCACGTACGCGGCGGAGTAGTCGGGGTCCGGGTTCATCGCGTCGGAGCCGTCGAGGCTGAGCGATGTGGGGAAGCGAATGTCTGTCGTTTCGAGGGCGACGATACGGCTCACGTGAGATCTCCTTGGATCGGGCTCTCACAGATTAAACATCCGATGTCTATACTGTCAATTGACGCCGCCTGACGCGGCCACACGGAAACGGAGCATCGATGAAGTTCGCACGTCTGGGTCCCGTCGGCGAGGAGATCCCCGTCGTCATCACTGCCGACGCCACGCTGGATCTGCGCGATGTCACTGCTGACATCGACGGGGCGTTCCTCGAGAACGATCCGATCTCCCGCACACAGGCGGCGATCGACGCGGGCCGGCTGCCGGTGCTGGCCGATGCGGATGAGCTCCGCATCGGCGCGGCGATCGCCCGGCCCAGCGCCGTCATCTGCATCGGGCAGAACTACGCCGCGCATGCACGCGAGTCCGGCGCGGAACCGCCCACCATCCCGATCATGTTCCTCAAGACCCCGAACACCGTCGTGGGTCCCGATGACACCGTCACCATTCCGCGCGGCAGCGAGAAGACCGACTGGGAAGTGGAACTCGGCGTGGTCATCGGCACCCGCGCCGCGTATCTCGACTCCCCGGAGGACGCCGCCGCACACATCGCCGGATTCGTGATCTGCGACGACGTCTCCGAGCGGGCGTTCCAGATGGAGGTCTCCGGCGGTCAGTGGTCGAAGGGCAAGATCGCTTTCGGCTTCAACCCCACCGGCCCCTGGCTGGTCACGCCGGATGAGATCGACCCGCGCAACGTCGGACTGCGCAGCTTCGTCAACGGGGAGCCACGCCAGGACTCCAACACCAACGACATGATCTTCGACGTCAACCACATCGTCTGGCACCTGTCGCAGTACGTCACCCTTGAGCCGGGCGACCTCATCCTCACGGGCACCCCGCAGGGCGTGGCTTTCGGCGGCAAGTTCCCCTACCTGAAGGCCGGGGACGTCGTGGAGATCGAGATCGACGGCCTCGGGCGCCAGCGCCACGAATTCACCGCATGGGAGAAGAACTGATGGGAAGCATGGAAGGGCTCGTCGCCGTCATCACGGGCGGCGCACAGGGAATCGGCGCGGCGATCGGCCGCCGGCTTCATGAGGAGGGCGCCACCATCGCGGTGCTGGATCTCAACCCCGATATCGCCGATGCCGCCTTCTCGGCCTACCGCGCCGACATCTCAGATCGTGGCAGCGTCACCGCGGCGATCGAGCAGGTCGCCGCCGACCACGGTCGCATCGACATCCTCATCAACAATGCCGGCATCGGCGCACAGGGCGACATCGCCGCCAACGACGATGACGAATGGGCACGTGTGCTGTCGATCAACGTCACGGGCATCGCGCGCGTGACCAGCGCCGCGTTGCCCTGGCTGCGCCAGTCGCCCTCTGCCGCGATCTGCAACACCTCCTCCATCGCGGCCACCACCGGCCTTCCCCAACGCGCGCTGTACTCCGCGACCAAGGGCGCCGTCCTCTCTCTGACGCGCGCCATGGCCGCCGACCACCTGCACGAGGGCATCCGTGTCAATGCGGTGAACCCGGGTACCGCCGACACGCCGTGGATCGGTCGGCTCCTCGAGAAGGAGAGCGATCCCGAAGCGGAGCGTGCGGCCCTCCAGGCACGCCAGCCCCATGGCCGCCTGGTGTCGCCGGACGAGGTCGCCGACGCGGTCGCCTACCTCGTGAGCCCGCGTTCCGGGTCGACCACCGGAACCTTCATCGAGGTCGACGGCGGCATGGCGCAGCTGCGCCCGCGCCCGCGTTCCTGACACTCGCACGGGTGCGTCCGCCGAGCGGACGAGTTTTTTCCGCAATGCGGTTGAAAGTTCGCCCGCCCGCATCTGAGACGCGCTACGCTGGAAGCGACTTGAGAGATCGAGTCACATTCTTCTGATGATCATTGCCCGAAACTGAACATCAGACCTCAGCGGACTGCCGCATTGTGTCAGTCCAAGCGGCGCCCAGCCACCCCCCTTGGCTGGGCGCCGTTTATCGTTTCCGGCGGGAAGGTCGGCACCACCGCTGCAGACGGAGGTCATAGGCAAGAACGGGTTATCCGCCAGAACGTGTCGGTGGGTGCGGGTGAGTCATCCGCGTCTTGCCCATCCTGTCCGGGTCCTGAAGCCTTCGGTGGTGTCGAGTCCGGTGTCGTGGAGGGCGGGGCCGATGAGGATCAGAACAGCGCTCCAGCCCTTCGCCCCGCGCACTCGCCGGCGGTTCAGAGCACCCGCAGCTACCGCATTGATGATGGCCACAGGGCCCGATCGCGCCGCCAAACGAGGACATTTCACCCAAACAAGGACCGAACCCGCCCTCCCGCCCTCCGCGCGCGCAATCACCCTCGGTTCAGGACACCCGCTCCCTCCTGCATCGAAGGCGTCGGCACTGTACGCCGCGTCGGGCCCACATCCCGCTTCATGTTCGCCAGCAGTTCGCCATCGGGCCGACACGACACGTGGAAGCTCGCTGAGACGATGGCGGCCGGCGCATTCCGATCCTGAACCGCGCAATCGTCCTCGTCTCAGGCATGTCGACCACGGCAAGCCACAGCGCCGCGCAGGCTCATGAGCGCCAGCGGCCGAGCATGGCCGCCAAACGAGGACATTTCACTGAAACGAGGACCGAAGCAGCCGCGTCACCCTCCGCGCGCGAAATCATCCTCGTTTCGGAACAACCCGCATCGACGGCGCGGATGGCAACGCAAAGTCCCCATCGCGTCGCCAAACGAGGACATTTCACTGAAACGAGGACCGAAGCAGCCGCACCGGCCCTTCTGCGCGAAAATATCCTCGTTTCGGGACGCCGACGCTTCAGGTTTCGGGACGCCGACGCTTCAGACTGTGTCGAGTCCATAGACCCGTTCGGCGTTAGTCCGCAGCACGGCATCGGCGTCGATGCCACGAGAAGCGATCCACTCACGCACGATCCGCTCCCACGCACCGTACCCCGCGACGGTGTCGCCCGGGAAGGAGGCGGGCCAGTCGCTGGCGTAGAGGAGGCGCTCCGCACCGAACGCCTCCAGCGCCACATCCAGGAAGGGCTCGAACTGCGCGGCGGCGGAGGCACCGTCGCTCTCGCCCGGCAGGCCGGACACCTTGCACACCACGTTCGGGCGCTGGGCAAGATCGCTCATCGCTTGCGACCATCCCCCTGCCGACGGCGCCCCGGGCTCTTCCGCGGAGCCCACGCTCGGCTTGCCGAGGTGATCCAGCACGATGCTCAGCGCAGGGAGTGCGTCCGCGAGCGCGGCGACATCTCGGAGCTGACGCGCGCCGCGCACGCACGCGTCGAACACCAGTCCGTGCGTCGCGGCAAGCTCCGCTCCGCGAAGGAAACCGGCGGTGAGCGCGAACCCCGGCGCCTCACCCTGGAGCAGTCGCCGCACACCGACAACACCGGAGCGGGCAGCGAGAGCGGTCAGATGCTCCGCGATCGCGTCGCCCCGCTCCAGCGCTGCGAAAGCGATGATTCCCCGCACCGGCAACGGCAGCGACGCCACCCAGTCCACCTCGGCGAGCGCCTGGTCCGGGTGCGCATCGGCCTGCATGAAGATGAAGGCCCGGTCATCGGACATCGCGGCCAGTGCCCGTTCGAGCTCACGCGGACCAAACGCGCGATCCAGGTCGCCGCTCAGCCAGCCGTAGTCGAGAACGGCGGGGTCCCAGAGATGGAGATGCGCGTCGAGGATCTGCATGCGTCTATCCTGCCGGACATCCGATGTCTCGCTATCATGACCCCATGGCGGTGACTGACGAGGCGATCCAGAAGATCAAGGCGATGATCGTACGCGGCGAGCTGGGGCCGGGCGATCGCCTTCCCCCGGAGAAGGAACTCGCGGAACGACTGGGCCTCTCGCGCAACTCGATGCGCGAGGCGGTGAAAGCACTGGAGGTCATCCGCGTGCTGGATGTGCGCCGGGGTGATGGGACGTATGTCACCAGCCTGGAGCCACACCTGCTGCTGG
>Ga0308158_10002389_pt1 | contig 17855 bp, 21 predicted proteins | sample PhyBR2_FD_201038 | JGI IMG/M metagenome (GOLD analysis project Ga0308158, IMG submission 201038) | Phyllosphere microbial communities from UC Gill Tract Community Farm, Albany, California, United States - DLSLB.R2 | ecosystem: Host-associated > Plants > Phyllosphere > Unclassified | place: USA...
TGTTTGGCAAACGATTCACCGACATCTTGTCTGGTTACCGGGTCTTTTCGCGTCGCTATGTGAAATCGTTCCCTGCATTGTCAAACGGCTTCGAAACCGAAACCGAACTGACCGTGCACGCACTGCAGCTGCGCATGCCAATCGGGGAAATGAGCACACCATACGGCGCGCGTGTCGAGGGATCGACCAGCAAGCTGTCCACCTATCGCGATGGCTACCGCATCATGATCATGATCCTCAAGCTGTTCAAGAACGAGCGTCCACTGGCATTTTTTGGTCTGATTTTTGCCATTCTTGCCTTGATTTCGATCGGGCTGTCGATTCCGCTGATTTTTACCTATATCGAAACCGGACTGGTGCCACGCCTGCCAACCGCGGTGCTGGCGGTCGGCACAATGCTGCTGGGTTTTCTCTCGATGACGTGCGGCCTGATCCTCGACACGGTGACCCATGGCCGGCGTGAGCTCAAGAGACTCGCTTACCTCACCATTGCATCGACGATCGCGCTGGCCGAGGAGCGCCGGTGAAGCAGTTCCAACGCTTCCTGCTGGTGGGTGCCCTTGGCTTCGTGGTTGATTTTTCGGTATTGTATTTGGCGGTCAACGCCGCAGGCCTCGATACACTGGCGGGACGCCTGGTATCGTTCATCGTTGCCGCCACGGTGACCTGGAAGGCCAATCGCCATTTCACATTCGCACGTGCAGAGGCAGCCGTGCCCGACGCCGCGGCCCGCCAGTGGCTACGTTACCTGTTGACGACGGCCATCGGCGGCGCCATCAATATCGGTGTCTATCAGCTATGGCTCCGGATGACTGACCACGGCAATGTGAACCTGTTTCTTGCCGTTGTGGCGGGTTCAGCGGTTGCCTTGCTCGTGAATTTCACGCTGTCCAAGTACGTGGTATTCAGCCGCTGAGTCAGGCTATCCGCCCGGGCTTTTCGTGGCGCGGCAAGGGTTCACCTTGCCACGCTATGGATGAGCTATCAGGTGGAGAGCGGGAGAGGTGCTGTCCATCGTGAACCCAGCCGCTTCGGTCATACCTACTGGCCTGAAGCGAGGGAGGATAGCGTCACACATCTCCTGGAGATCTTCCAGACGAGCACATATCGATGGCCAGCCAGAGGTAGTTGATGCCGGGAGTATTTGTGGCCCGCCCTGAGGGAATCGAACCCCCGACCCACAGCTTAGAAGGGGCTACAACTCTCCCAATTCATACCATATAAATCAACCAGTTAGCTTGCATGAGCTAGCTCGTTGCGCCATAATTGCTCCAATTGCCTTTAGACAACATGGAGCGAACATGACGAAGTTGCAAGAGAGGAACGGGAGATACACGGCACGAGTTCGCAAGGCTGGCTTTCCTACCTATACCGCCACCTTTGACTCGGCAAAGGAGGCGGAAAACTGGGTCATCACTACTAAGGCGGCACTCTTACAGGGCAAACAGGTAGCTACAGCAAAGCAGCTACGATATACCTTCGCTCATGCGATACAGGACTACCGTGAGCACTGCAACCCCAAAGATAGTGAGAACTACAAGCTCAACATTGTAGAAGCGAACTTTGGAGAACTTGCAATAGTAAATCTTACAGCACCGATGCTAGCGGAATTCATTAAAAAATTCCTTAACACTGATGTTAAACAGAAGGTGCGGGGAAAAGACGGCAAAGGAGGGAAAGAACACCCTTTGTACAATGGTTCTGTAAAAAGAAAGTATTCTGACAGCCACGTGCGAAAGGTTTACTTCACTATCAAGAAAATCATGCAGTGGCATAGCGGCTTTAGAGACTATCCTATTGCAGATATCTTCGCAGTAGTCAAACCCCCTTCAACCGATATTAAGCGAGACAGACTGCTCACACTGCCAGAACTTGACAGGATCTATGCTGCTTGCGACAAGATGTATGTTAATCAGAAGTCATGGAAGGATGCAATACTTCTGTCAACTGAATCCGCATTGAGATCGGGCGAACAACTGGCTTTGCTTTGGTCTGACATTGAGCTAGCAACCCGCCGCATCCATGTGCGAAAAGAAGTCAGTAAAACAAAGAAGTATCGTGATGTACCGATGACTTCGCCCGTTTATGAAATGCTAAAACGACGTCTGGCAGAACGAAAACAAGACGAACAAAGGGTATTTCCTGAATGGTCAAACTCAAATGCCCTCGCCCATCGATTCAAAGTGATCGTGAAGAATGCCGGTCTAGGTGATTACAAGTGGCATGACAATAGACATTACGCGGTCACGAATTTGTTCCTGAAGACCTCAATGAGGGACACGGAAATTGCCGCTATATCAGGTCATACCAACATGACGACACTGCGGCGATACACTCACTTGAGAAGTGAAGAACTTTATAAAAAGCTTTGGTAAACCATGCTCAAGACTTGTCCACGGCAAACAGGCTGGGTCAATGCGAGGACCCTGAAGCCTGTTGCGGTGGTCAAGTCGCTAGCCGTACATTTACTAACGAGTTGAAAGAGGCTGACAAGGCTTCTTAGATAGGTTAGAGTCATAAGCTAGTTAGTTTAAGGGGCATAGATGAATCACAACATGACGTTAACCTGCGACGTGTGCGAGAAGGACATTGACTTCCGCTTAGGCATGTCTAACCGCGACATTCAGCCATTTAGCTTGGCATGCCCGCATTGCAGCAGTCTGATAAATATTACTATCTCCCGAGGCAAGGGAACGGAGATAGACGGAGCCAAGCAACTAGCCGACCGTCAATATGGCCTTTTCGATGGACGAAATCCATTTGTTGATATGCATCTGGATTTTCCCGTGTATTTCGGCCGATACATTATGGGCATGACGCCATTCATTAGGGCGTTCCAAATGGTTGACGATAGCATTGAAGAGTTGGGAATTAAAGACTCAATGGAAGCATTAAGCCTCCATAACAGCCGGCTTAACCAACTCAACATTTTACATGAGAAGCGCGACAAGATTAGAACAATTATTCGTCTTTATCACGGCCAAGACAAGCAGCTTTTTAATAAACAAGTCGCTCAGTTTCTGAAAAATAAAGAGAACAAATCATTAAAGCCGCAAGATGTGAACGCGACACTCTATCAGTTTCTCAGCTTTGTATTTCGCCCGTTCGTATTCCACTCAGCAATCACTGAATTCATACATGAGTTCGGCGAATTCATGATGCGATTGGCACATTCCAGAAACGAGGCACTTAACAGCTTTATCGATAGACTGCATGAAACCAAGTTCCTTCATACAGTTCAACGCGACTGCTTGAAGCTATATCCCGAAATTTATGATGCCGAATTACCTCTGCGGCCTGCGTTTCTGCTGGACTTTATCAGTGGCTATGAACGCAATAAAGTAGCGGCACGGGTTTCAAATGAAGACTTCGCCACCTACAAAGACCTGTATAAAGATATTGCCGAAGTATTAGGTCGCCAACTAGTGCTAGTCGCCGCCCTCAACAATATTTTCCACCGTGGGAATTATAACGAATTCGCAAAGCCTGAGCATGGTAATGCACTGTCCTCCCTCGATAAGTTTGCAGACAAAACGCTATCCGAAAAATTCAAGTATCTTGACGACTGCTGGTATAACATCAACAAGGACGTTGTAGATACTGGTGTGCGAAATGCCATTGCACACTATACGGCAACTTATGATTCAGTATCGCAAATAATTACCTATTACCCTGAAAAAGAAGGGGTTCGGCAAGAACAGGGAGAAGTAATGTATTTTCTTGACTTCATGAGAATGATACTTCAACTTTTCCGCGAGGTTCATTACCTACACCATGTTATAAAATCGCTCTTCTATTATGAATATCTAATACGCAGTAAAGAGCGGAATAATTGATATCACCCTGAACAATACTCAAATAGCATCTTATCGTGAGAAACTCTATGCCCCTTCCGCCATTCGCTGAAGAGATAAAGAAGACCGGATTTGTTCTTGAGAACCAAATCGCGCAGACTGTAAAATCTGCAGGTTGGACTGTTATTAGCAACAAATACTATGTCGATGACTCAGAAGAGTCAGTACGCGAAATTGATTTGATTGCCTATAAATGCACCAAAGTGCAACACTTCGATGTATACACAGCACTGATAATTAGCTGCAAAAAGAGTGAGGCGAATGCTTGGGCCCTGCTAGCCCGAGAGATCAATTTGAAAGATCCTAACTCAGATTGGTGGCCGGTACATGCGTGGTCGAATGACAAAGCAATGAACTTCAAATTGAACGAACCTGCGAAGGCTAAGCTGTACCATAAGCGTGCTACGGAATTAGGTGTAAAAGAGGCACTACTCGATCCTACGGTAGAGGTGTTTGCATACCAAGAAATGGACAAGAAGTCGGGCCGACCTCAGAACGACAAACCAATTTTCAGTGCAATTACTTCATTGATGAAAGCTCAATCATATGAACTGACAGCACTTCCTGCTCGAAAGAAGAAACCGAGCATATATCAATTCAATCTGCTGTCCGTGGTAGATACGGACTTGATACGTTTGATGTTCGAGGGAGATAATATAACCTCCTCACGTATTGAGACTGAACACTATCTCGCTAGCTATATTATTCGAAAACGTGAGATTTTTTCGAGAATTCGATTTATTACAGCCAATGCTTTTTCAAACGTCCTCGAAGACTATGGTCGCTTGCACACAGCAAACTGCAAGTGGTTCTCGGAAGAATTTAATGCCTTCTATAATGGACTGGTAAAAGATCCAAATCGTGTGGCTGTCTTCGCAGAAGAATTCAAGAGACGAATACAATTTAGTATCGCAACTTGCGTAAACTGCAAATATTCTGAAGTAGGAAATTTTTCGATTCACTGGGATGCCAAGGAGAAAGAAGTAGCTATTGGTGTAATATTTGATTTTCCAGATGTTGTTCAGCTAAACGATAGCGAAAATGTCAAGAAGGCTACTCAAAAAGCATTGAAGGATATATATCGATACGAAGGAGATTTCTCGTTCTTTGAGGATATTCCATTCTAGGGAAATGAGATCAATGATCGCCTCAAAATAAAAAGCCCCTCTCGGGGCTTTTTTTGTTCTATACAGCAAATTTTTCTTTTTTCGCGGAGTCAATCTTTCCATCAGCACCCGCCATCCATTTCGGTGGCTTACCCTGCCCTGTCCAAGTCAGGCCTGATTGCGGATCGCGATACTTTGGCGGCTTGCCAATCTTCCCGTTAACTTGCTTATCGCTGAATCGCGGTAAGTTATCAAACAACTCAACGGACTGAATATCCAGTTCTTGAATACGCTTCTTCATATCCGCAATAACTTCAGGGCGGCGTTTTTCGAGCTCTTGCTTCAGCTTTTCAATTTCAGAAAGAATTGCTTCGAGTGATTTCTCTGCCATGTCTGAACTCCTTATGTAGTTGATATACTTAATAATATCAGTACAAATTCAGACACGTCAATCACTTAGTTTAAGATCACGCTTGAATCCCTTTAGATTCTTCTTCGCTCGAAAAACGCTTCATAATCTTCTGCATTGCTGCCGCCTCTGGACCTGCCTCAAAATAGTCCATCTTTGACATCATCGGATGCCATGCAAGGGCAAGCGTACTCTTCTGACCTTCCTTGGGTGCATAGTCGGTCAAGGTATTTCCACAATGAGCAATGAAGCCATTCAGCGGGATACCATGAACCAATGCCGACATAACAATTTGAACTGAACACATACGAACCAAATTTGGGTCCAAGTCCATTGCCACAACTTCCAGGTGCTGCATGGTGTCCTCACCATGGTGCCGCATAATACTGCGAAGCATTGCCAAAATCAGGCTTCCTGCTCCACAGCCGCATGTGTCGCCAATGATTTGTTTTTCTGCTGGCTGCTCCATAAAGATGACTTGAAACTCTGCGAGTGCATCAGCCACATCAGAAGGTGTCAAGAATTGCCCAAGCACTTCTCCAAGGTACTCATCATAGAGCGAACCAATTACATCAGTAAAAGGTTCGGCATCATTGATTGCTTTGAAAAAGTCAAGGACCAGATCTTGAAGCAATTGCCATGCTTGTGGATCGTGTTCGTAGCGGCGAACCTCTGCCGTCATGGTTTCATCGAGGTAGTAGCGCGTCCTTGGAAACCGCGTCATGAACATTGGCGTTGTCATAATATTAAACGACAGTTGAATCATGTCATCAATGACTTGTTTGGGACCATTGCTGAAACGCGACTTGCAAATCTGTTGAATCTTTTTCGAGAAGGTAAGTTGTTTAGTTTTCTTCATATTAAACCTCAACTTTCGCCAGCTTTGTGCGGTACAGGTCGCAGGTGAGGTTCTGTACGAAGTGGGCAAAATTAAGACAGAACTGCCGTGTGAATTCAATGCGGCTCAAGTTCCCGCAAAACTTGAATGTCTTTGAAATAGTCCGTCCATCAGCATTTTTGATATCGATGCCGATATCAACCCGCCTGTCTTCCCAATAGAGATAGAGCACTGGAATGGTCAAGCCAGACCGTTCAAGCAACTTCTTAAACGCCTTCAGTTCAAGCCCAGCCAATTCGCGCAACCAACCCTTTTCAGAACAGCAAATAAGCTTGAACAGACGCACGTTGTTATTGAGATCAATACAATAGTTATACTTAATATGGCTAACCATTTCTTTTTGAAAAGCAGCGATTTGTTCTTTTTTCATGATATGTCCTTTAGTAGTTGAGATTTCGCCACCTTCGGCGGATCGCTGGACAAACCTGAAGTTTCAATCGCTAGAAAGCTTTAGACGACAAAAAACCCACGTGTGAATATAATCACAGGTAGGTCATCGCTAAAGAAACTTGAATTTTTGATCGCTAGAGTTGCTACTGTACTACTTCTAGCGAAAAAGGTACAGTACTTCTTTAAATCGTCAACTCCTCCTTCTGTTTTTGTTGTGTCTGTACAACATTCACAATCATATGCTTTGCTGTGTCAGAACATGAGTTCACAAGCTTGTTGAGCATTTCATTCAGGACGGCCGGCTTCCTCTTTTCGTTGTCTAGCTCCATGGTGATCTGCTTCGCATGGACTGTGTACACATCGTCCAGACTGCCGAAATCGTGTGTACCTGGTGTACCTGGTGAAGCTCCGGCGCCGTTCCTCATAAACGCAACCTTGACGGCATCAAGGTTCTTTTCTCCTTCCTCCATCTGCTTGATTCGCTCCTTCAACTCGCCTATCTGTGCCTCGATCTGGCTGCGGGTCGGGTCATCTAGGCGAAGCTGTGCAAGCTGCTGCTCAAGGCTCTTCATCTGCGATAGACATTGCGGCACAGTGTCGGCTTTGCCTTGAACTGGTGCGGCTCCTGCGGCTGGCTTTGGGGTGCTGGTTTTGGACTTGCTCGCCTGCTGTACTTGCTGCTCAAGCTTGCTAGGCTTTGCGGGTGCTGGACTCTTCATCTTTGCTAACCCGTTCTTCATCTGCTGTTGCTTAACTGTTCGTGCAATTCTATTCATCGCATGATTTGAGGCATAGAGGTTTTGGTTTCTGCCAATGTCCTTTAGCTTGCTGTCGCCTTTGAACTCTTCAAGCTTCTCTTTGTATGTTTTTGTTGAGAACTTCGCTTCGGACAATGCAATGGTCCTCAATTCTTTGTTTGAGAAAACATGCTTGTTCTTGACGGCTTGAACCGTTTTGAAGTCGCGGTCAAGGTCTTTTTGTTTGCCCTTCATCGAATCAAGCTGGTCATGTGTGAACCCTAAAGTGTCCATAACAGATTGCCACACTTGGCGAAGCTGTCCTAAATCATTGCTTGTCTTTGTTGCTCGCATTTGAAGTGAAGCTTTCTTCTTTGCGTTGTAGCTTGCACCTTCTCCGACCGTCTTATTAATTTGATTAGTACGTTTAGAGAAAGTCTTGCTGACTTCTTCTGGTACTCCGTCAATGTTGAAGCTTCCCTTTGTTCCTGGGCTGACTGTGTAGCCAAGCTCTTGCAAGCCTTTGCATAGATGATATTGAAAAACTTGGTCCAAATAGTTTAGTGTCTCATGTCCGTTTTTCTCATACTTCGCGTCCATGAGTGTATGACTGTGCCACTTACCGTCTTGACCTAGAACTTTCGGGAAAACGACTATGTGTGAATGCTCTTGAGGGTCGATCTGTCCGTCAACGGCTCTGCCTGTGTGGTGGTTGAACACAGCCATACAAACAGCCTTGGCAAGCTTATATTCTGTCTTTCCGTTCTTTGTCTCGCGATAATAAACGTTCTGCTCGACTGCCTTGGTCAAGTGCTTGATTGAGTCGTTCCATATTTTCTGTAGCTCTTCACGTTCCTTGGGGCTAACACGGTTGTATAAAACGGTCCAATCTTTCGACGGAGCTGGGTCAAGTTCCACGCCGTGAAAATCCTTGCCGTAGTTGATTAACTTCTCAAAAGTCTTCGCATCAACTTCCTTGCCTTCTAGCTTTTGGAACCTTGCCAAGCCTCCTGTGAAGTACCCTTTTTCGTTATCGTTCTCTGTAAAATACTCGTGTTGTGAGTGCTCAATCAGGTATTTCGGGTTGTTTATTTTATCCATGGATATCATATTTCTGTCTCCTTATCTATTTCCTTATTCTTGGATTTCTTGCTTACACTTTTTATTCTTGACAAAAGTTTTGACGTCTCATCGTCGCTTATTTCCGCAGTGTTAGTGTTCTGGTTGGTTGATTGCATCGCCTCAACTATGTCAACACATTGAAACACAATTGCCGTCGGCTCATTCAAAACAGCATGTGTTAGCTGCTCCGCTACTGCGTCGCAAATGGGATTTTTATCTTCCTGCTCATGCTCTTTCACCGGTAAGTTCTCATTGATGATTACATCTTGCTCTGGCGTTTTTTGAGCAAGCTCAACCTCTTCACGCTCCGCGTGATTAGTGCTATCGGAATGTGTTGCACTGCCTCCGGAAGCAAGGCTTTTCACCTTCTTTACATGGTGCTTTTTCTTTGGGAAGGACACTGGCGGCATGATCGCTACTGCGACCCTATTAAAATTGCTGAACTTCATTACGACACGTACACCAACGAAAATGCCGTTTACAAATTGCGGGCCAAGCTTGTTTTGCAAGTCAGCAGGGTTGCAAACATCCTTTTCCTTTTCATTGCTTTTACTTGACCCGCTTGAGCCAGTCGCGTTGAAATTTGTTGTCGAACTAGTCTCTATAATTGTCTGCCTTCCCAAAATCTTATTGATCGTATCAAAGTCATCCGTCGCCATCCTTGCGAACATTTTGCTTTGAAATGCTCCTGCAAAGCTTGAAGGCTCAATGCCGTGCGAATCTTTCACTTGACTGTATCTCTGCACGGCAACCGCAACCCTGATCTGTTTTCCACGCCCCACATCTGGCAACTTCATAAACATATCTATGTCGATTGCACGTAGTTGCGGGAACTCATCAAGCACGAAGTGAACAGGAACCACGGGTTTATAGTCTGGGTTAATGACAAAAGCAGTTAGCAAATTTATTACTGCTGATATATAAGCATCGGCTTCTTCCTTGAAGATAAGTGAGTTAGATAGGCAGAGAATTTGTCTGTCTTTTGGATTGCTCAGCCATTTTACTAAGTCAAGGCTCTTTGTGGTTTCCTTGTCGCCCCAAAAGTCAGCCAATACTTGAAACTTCTTAATCGTTTTAGTTGCGGTAGCTAAAATACATAGTGATGTCTTTGCGTTTTCTGGATCGATTAAGTCTGCTTGAGTTGGGTTCTTCTCAATGAGAATCTTCTTAATTTTCTCCATACTAGAAGCCTTCTGATTCGCCTTCTGCAACATTTGCATTTCACTGGTTTGGTCTATTTCTCCATCTTCAGTATCGGCTTGAAAGCTAATCCACAGATCGACAATGTTCTTTAACGTCGCGTTGCACTCTCCGTTTTTCATGTTGCTCTCAACAACCTTCTTGACAATTGCAAATATAACTTCTTTTGCTCCATCGTTAAAAAAGTCATCCTTTCCCTTACTTTTCATGACAAAGCTGTTCACGAAAGTTCGTATATAAGCATTACGCTCCTGCTCATTCTCTTTAGCGACAATCTTCATGAAGTTGATCGCATAACCGCGCTTCTTGTTCCATGGCTCAATCAAGTAGAACGGACAATAGCCATTTAGGATTTCATACTCGTCCCCTCTGACGTTGTGCAGAATAACCTTTCTTCCTGCCTTGAAATACTCTTTCCATAGTCTATTCAATAACGTTGACTTACCCGCTCCTGCTTCTCCCGATACTATTAGCGATAGTTCAATGACAGGTTTTGGCAAATAAACGTCGTAAGGTATGGAAGGCTTTTTATTGAAAGCGGTCGGCTCAGCGTTTGGGTTCTCTTCACCTTTACGAACCAAGCAAATCTTCTCATCAAGTGGACTCTGGCGGAAATCTTTGGCGAGGTTTTCAAAAACTTCGGGGCTATCATCAAGGAAATTTCCGTTGATAATTGTCTGTCTGTTCGTCGGCTTGGTCAGATATTGCATGCAAAAATACGCTCCGACCAGGGCGGGAAAAATGCAAAGTGCTGACTTAAGATAGAACATGCCAAGTCTAATTTCGTTAATGGTCGCCTGATTTTTAGTGATGAACACATCAAATGTGAGCTTGAGAAAATTATCTTCGTAGAAGAAAAATTCGCTTGTAATGTATAAGATTGCGACAAAGAAGAAGGCGAAATATCCAATCATGTGATTGGAATATCTGCGATATTCCGATGGGCTTAGTAGGTAATCTGCGCGGGGACTGGACACTGTTCTTATTGTTTTTTTCATGTCCGACCTCTTACTGTTGCTTATTATTTTCTACTACGAATTTCAATACTTCCTCAAGCACGTTTGCGACTTCTGCAAATGATTCTCTTAACTGATGAATTTCCGTCAGTATGTTTTCCTCTTTCTCCTTTTGCACTGCATGCTTGTTAAGAACGTCTTCAATGTAAACCGTTTTCGGCATTTTTGCCTTCTCAGAAAGCTTCTCATACTGGATATCTACAACGGGAATTAATCTGATCGTTAGCTGTTTCTTTTTCATGTTTTGTCTCCTTTTTTCGCATAAAACATAACTCTATTTATAAGTCTAATTTTGTGATTGTCAAGACTTAATTCTTGAGTTGTATTAGACTCTCTGGAAACCTGCATGGATACTAGAAAACTTGGGCATTTAAAATCTAAGTTAATGCGCTTTTAATTCTGAATGCAAATCCCCCCAACTCCTAGAGCCGTAAGGCATCTAGGCAGAATCGCGACACAACAGTGTTGCACTATGTCTGAGAAAATCTAATTGAGATTTTCGGGGGATTTGGTTTGGTTCTATCTGGTCGTAAAAAAACCCTCGGATGAGGGCTTTATTGTTTTACGTATCATCGATTTTAAGCTGTTTAGTATGGCAAGAATCTATATGTCTCTCGGTGATGTGTGTAGCTGTAAGAGCATTTCAACCCAGAGGATTTCCAATAGTCAGTGCTCAAAGTTAACCTGACTCCTTCGCCATCTTCCATAAAACTTATTAGTTTTTCTAACATATTGTATGAAAGTTTTTTCTCTCTTGTACTAAATTCGCTGCTCATACTGCTATAAGAAATTTCTATTTTATTGCATTTGCTCAGAGTCGCCAACATCTTTTTTCTGTCTGTTGTGAACTCCGAAACATGGCTTCGTTCCTCTTCTTCTACTAGTCTTCTCGCCTCTCCCTCATGCCTTATTTCTACCATCATTCCCGCAAGCCAAAACACGGCTAGAATATTTAGTGCTAATACTCCATGAACCACTGCCTTTCCGTTAGTAAAATATTCTTTTATTGTTATTCTCATATAGTCTCCGTTTATATCTCGTCAAAATCTTCTTTTCGTATCTGTCTTTCCTTAACAATTTTGAACTCAAGTGCAATTATAATGCCCGTTGTGAATGCTCCCGCAAAGCTCAACATCATCTCTACTTCGCTGCTCATCATCTCTCCTCGTCAAATTTTTTTGCTGCTGCTTCTACTGAACTTTGAATTTCTGCCAATGGCTGGTAGCTATCGCCGCGCTCCTGGTGGACCTGGTGTAGTCCCATCAGGAAGGCAACAAGACAGAGTGCCATCCATGCGATTTCCTTGCCCGTCTCCGTCATATTAGTTCACCTATGTTTATCTTTACTTGCCCTTCTGTTGGATACAACTTCACATCTTCCCACGTTCCATATTGCTCCAAACGAACCTCGGGAATGTAGTTCCCCTTAAACGCTTTTAGTATCTGAAATTTCGCTTTTCTGCATCGCTGATTTTCAAGTTCGCTTTGCTTCTGCCCTCTGTAATCGTATCCGTGTCCACGATTTATGTAGACTTTTAAGAATGGCTTTCCGTCCCATTGGATAAAGTAAATAGTGAACTGAACATCTATTCTCACGTATAATCTAACACTGCTGTCCTTCATTTCTTTTAAGTTCACAGTTATCTTTTTTTCACCCAACAAGTCTCCTAATCTTCTTAGCTCCATTTTCCATCTCCTGGCTGTTGTTTTATTTTTTGTATTTGTACCGCGTTATTTTTTACGAACTCTTCAAATATTTTTCTGTAGAATAAATTTAAACTCATATCTTTGCTTTGTGCAAGTAGCCAAATATCACCATGAGTTTGCGGATCAACCCTCACATGGAGTAGCTTCTCAATCGCTCCTCGTTCCTTTCTGTTCTGCTTCATTTATTCTCCTTTGTCATTGGTAGTATCATGATACTAATATACTTATTATCATTTGATTGTCAACGCCTAAAATGTCATATAAATAAAAAAAGCCCTTGCGGGCCTCTTTATATTTTCACTCTTCTTGTTGCTGGCTTATCGTGTTTTTCTAGTTCTTTTTCTAGTGATTCCGCAAATCGTCTTTTCACTTCGTATCCGTATGCTTTAATTAACTCACTGTCATAATCAGAGTAAATAGTTTCACACGTGTACCACATATCGTAATCATAAGTATCCTCGACGGTCATAAATGAACTTTGATTCCTGAACTTACTGAACAAAAATGTGAATGATTTTGATGTCGCTGATCTCATTTCGAACTCAATATCATATTCATTGAAAACATCTTCGCTTTCTACAATTTTTAACAATTGCCTAATAGAGTTAAGAACGCCTTTTCCCCAAGTCAGCTCTACCATACAAATATCATCGAAGTGCAAAAGCTCATAATCCTCCATTTTTTCCATGAGTTCTCTGAAATACCTTGCTCTTACAAGCATAGCTTCGCGGTGGTATTTTTCTCGTCCCTCCGCCGTATCTATGTAGCCATCCTGAGTATCAATCTCAGCTTTGGCCGGCTCAAGCTGCATGATTTGTCTATCAAACTTTGATAACATCTTTGCACAGCCCTTAAACTTCTCTCCGATTTCATTCAGCGAACTAGTCAGCGTAGCGTAAAAATTTTCAGTTAAATTCTCAAGGATATTTTTTCTGGGTTCATCGCTACATCGCTTTGCCGCATTGAAAAATATTTTTTGAACTCCTTCAACCAGCGACCCTAAAAGCACTGACATTGCGCCATATAAATAGAGGTTTATTGTTAATGTCATTATTAGTATTGCAATCCCTTTAAACAAAAGGGTCAAAAATAGGTCCAAAATCTTCTTCATTTCCATTCTCCTGTGTTGTTGTTTTTGGTTGTTTTGCTGCTCGTTCTTCTTCTTCTATCTCTTCATGCCATGCCTTTGCCTTGGCTTTTTCTTCTAGTGATACTGGCGCTCGGCTTGGTCGGCTGTTGATTATTTTGTCTAGTGCTTTTGACTTTTCAGTGCTGTCTTGGGCGACTGGTAGCTTGCTTGGGGTGTAGTTGAACGCTGCAAAGAACTCCTCCCTACGTCTGTGCATCGAAGCAAGATTGAACTCTTCTAAATGGCTATCGATGTATGTGAGAGCTTGAGCCATCGTGTCTAGCGGCTCAGAAAATTCCGCCTGCGGTAGGGATACGATCAGCGGCTTGTTATGTAAAACTTTTACCAGATTATTCTTTTCTAGCTTCTGCAATGCTCGTTTGATTTGGATAACTTGAAAGTCTTTCCCAAGTTGCGAACTTAACTCCTCTGCCAGCCTGTAGATAGTTAGCTCGCTGAATACGCCAACTAAACCATTTCTAAAGCTGCACTTTCTAGTCAAGATAAAGTATAGATGCCATGATGTTAGACAAGCTAACTTTGATAGCTTGTTTATAGTTTCGTCTGTAATCGCGAAGTACCTTGTTTCAGTAGTTTTATTGTATATGTTGTTTGCTTTAGTCATTTCAGTATCATGATATTATGTTATTGACTATAAGCATAATTTTGAGTTTGTCAAATAAATAGCTGATATTTTCGCCGCCGTCCTTTTGTATTACTCCGTAATACCAGATTCTTATCTATTACTTCGTATATGACAGATATAAGTTCTTTAGGGGAGTTGCGTACAACTCCTCACTCTTTATATCAACAATGCAAAATTTACTTACACACCTCCGATGAAATTCAATGCTGCATTGGGTTTCGATACTTACATTTCTAAAAATGGCTTTACAGACTTACTTACACACCCGCGATGAAACCCAATACAGTATTGATTTTTATTACTTACGCTTTTACTTACACTCCAATATTTTGTTTTGCCTATTGATTTATTGTTTTCTTTTAGTATCATGATACTTAATACAGGAGACTAAGCATGACTAGAATAATAGCAAGCAGAGAGAATAATTTAGAAGATGACAGCACAAAGCAATTATTGAACTACGTTGAACAAAAAATTTCGGATGAGTACAGATGGCTGATGGCGAACTTCGAAGATAAGTTCAAGAAGAAATTTGAAGGCAGACTTTGCTTTACTCGATTTAAGGGAAATTTTATGGCGGTTGCTGAGATGGCTCGAAAGTCTATTACTGTGTCATTGCCTGCTATTTTACAGAGAGAGCATCTGGACGTTCTAATACATGAGCTTGGTCATTTCATTACGGAAGATCAGGGATATACGGGTGATTTTATCAAATCGCCCCATTGCTTTATGTTTGCAATACTTTGCTCTGTATTGCGCCGTGATTTGCTGGGTCAAAAAGCTTATTTTTTTGAGCCTTATGATTTCCATGAAGATGTGTACTACAGGAAGCTTGTTCTGAGTCCGTATGAATATGACCAAAGAATTATTGCAATAGAATATAAGGATTTTGACGATTTGCTAATTGCTTGCGAGGAGTTCTCAAATGAACTCCATCAGTCTATAAATGAGCTAGAACATATTAAGCTGGTAAAAAGATGTTCCTTCACCTTAGATAGTTGGAAGCAACAATAAAATAAGCCCCTTTCGGGGCTTTGATTACTTACAGGAGCATGACAAAATCGGGCCAGCCTTCTAAACTGATGATTTATTTCATGTTGTCAGCAGCAGAAACTAAAAAAGCCCTTTTCAGGGCTTTTGCGCTTATATTACTTTAAAACTGCTGCCAAGCTTTAAAGAATATAGCTTTCTAATTTCCTTTGTTAATCGGTCAGCTAGACCACGGTGAATTTTCCCCTTTCACTGCCCACACTTTAAAGTTCCTGGACAGTGTGCAAAAAATGAGGAAAAGTGCGATTACTTGCATTCCCATAATTTTTATTGTTCCTTCCGCCATACTATCGCCTTTGAGGTTTAGCATAAATCCTACAAGAACAGAATAGATGGCAGCGGCTATTAACAGCAGCAGCATGTCCCTTCCTCTCCTGTCCGAAAGAGTGTTCGCTCGGGTCAGAAGAATTATCAAAACGAATGGACTGATAAACCATCCAAGAACTGGAATAGAAAGGATAATAGCGGCCGCAAGATTGCCTTGTGTTTGATTGGGAAGATCTTTTTTAGTAGTCATAGTAGTAGCTCCTAGAGTGGTTCCTTGTTCTGCGATTGATACTGCCAATCGATATTAGCAAGAAAATTTGCTCACGCGTACTACTTTAACTATGGTTGCGACTGTTAAATTTATGGACACTTCTAAACCAGTACGCTACAAAAAAAGCCCCTTACGGGGCCTTATCAATTCGCATAACGACTTAATCCAACTTAATGAACTTCGGCTTTGGCGAAAGGATTTTGGGAGCCATCTTTTTGATGTGTAGCCAATCTGGAGCGTTGACTCCAATCAGCGTATGTGTGCTTTTAACTAAATCCTGTTGTGCTGCGTCATTCAGCGCATCTTCGATTTCAATAGCAGGTGCGTCTGGATATTTTTCAATTTGCAATTGAAGCTTCTCAGCCTTTGCACTCGGCTTTGTATAATATGCTGGCTTATCGTGCTTGCCAAGGGTGCATATTGCACGGGCTACTGCGTTATATGCGTCATTGAACAACCCCATGAATCCATTCGGATCGGCAAGAGATACAACCCACAATCCTTTGTCCTTGTCGAACTTCACCCCTGTCTTATTTGCAAAGTGAGCAGACTCCGGAACAATACCTATCCGCAACCCTTTTCCGCCTTCTAACTGAGCAACATTCGATTTCACCGTTGCCGCAAGGTATTTGTTGCCGTCAGTCTGAGATAAGAAGAGGTCGGTTTTCCAAATCTTCTTGATGCGTTCGTGTAGATCGTCTTCGGCTGTATGACCTCGTGCAGCGACTGATACCCAAGGACCAAAGCTGAACGGCCGGCCGTTTCCATGAGGTAGAATGAACGAGTCATTGCCCGCTTCGCCTACTATTGCTTCTAAAAAACCAAGGTACTTTGCCCGCTCTTGTCCGAACAACATAGACGTAGGCATATCGTCCTTCAAATGTTTCGAAGCTCGGCGCATCGCTTGAGCGATAGGGTCTACAACAAGGGGTTCAGCACCTAAAATGGCTTCATGTACGGCCCACTCGAATCCATCGCCTCGCATGCCTTTATCGCGCTCCAGCCGAGCCATTTTAGCAAGCTGCCGCATGTTCACCCTGTCAAGCGGTGTATTCATATCGGCAAGGTCCTCCTCGGAAAGGGAGTCTATGTATGCTCTAAGGATTGACCGCGAGATAGCGTACAAGCCCCGACCATACTCATCGACTGGAGCATGCTGTTCGATAAAAGTAATTTTTGCTTTCATTTTCTCGACCGTCCCCGTTTCATTGTAAGTTGTAAGCTATTGACTTAAATGATGCCCCGCTCTGCTTTACTTTTCTTCACTGGTTCTTTTTCATCCAGTTCAATCTGTAGCACTTCGTATTCTACTGCTTTAACTAATTTAAATTGAAATTCTGCTATATCTTCTAGTGCCGTCATCCAACCTTTATCAATCACTATACTTTGTGTCTTGGCTTTGGGTTTGACTGCTTGCTTGACGGGTAGTGCCTGCGGCTTCTCTATCACGACGTCGCCGTTAGCAATGAACTCGGCAAGGTGGTAGATGCTCACAACTACCTTGTTGCCTATCCTTCTTACAGGTATGGGGAATCGTCCTTGACTTCGTAAGTTTGCTTGCACTGCGGGGCTGCTTGCGATGATTGGGGCAATCTGTTCGGGGGTCAGCATCACATCAGCCCCGAAACGTGCTGAAAGGTCGTTTAGGACTGATTGATACATGGTGTAGGACTAGAAGGAGGTGTGGTCCGTCTGGAGGGAATTGAACCCCCGACCGTTCGCTTAGAAGGCGAATGCTCTATCCAACTGAGCTACAGACGGCTTGAATTGCGATTATGCCACATTTTGGAGCCGTTTTTCTTGCTCCAATTTTGCTCCACATCTGCGATGAAATTCGATGATTTCCGATGAGCGGCGATGATGCTAACTTCTTGTTTTTAATAGAATTCCGTCTGTTCTGCCGCCACCGGCATCTGCCGATCACTACCTTAGAAGGCTGTTGCTCTATCCGACTGAGCTAAGGGCGGTGCAAAACGATGAGACCGGAAAACAAAACAGGCCGTCGATGACGGCCTGTTCTGATGAATCTTGCTGGTCGGAGTACAAGGATTCGA
>Ga0308158_10002392_pt1 | contig 17848 bp, 10 predicted proteins | sample PhyBR2_FD_201038 | JGI IMG/M metagenome (GOLD analysis project Ga0308158, IMG submission 201038) | Phyllosphere microbial communities from UC Gill Tract Community Farm, Albany, California, United States - DLSLB.R2 | ecosystem: Host-associated > Plants > Phyllosphere > Unclassified | place: USA...
GTCGAGCGTGTTGTGGCTGCTGGTGAAGGATGGGGCGCCGGTTGCGACGATTAAGCCGGCGATGGCGACGGCACATTGACGAACGATGCGCCATTGCGGCTCGACATTCAGCCGGGCCGCTGACGTAGGGTGGGCCGGGCCGCGCAAGGCACTCCGTGCCCACGCGGAACGACGCATTGACGCGGCCCGGCATTCGTCCGGGCCGTATGCATATGGCAGAGCATCTGAGAGAACATCGTTAGCGCAACGATGATGGCGAACGCTTCGGAGCGAGTCATTTACGCTGCGGACTCGCGGAAGAGCACGTACCGCGTGGGCACGGAGTGCCCACCCTACGGTCGAGGTCCGTGGCTCGAACAATGCATCGATTGCGCCGATGTACGTGGAACGCGTGGACGGCATAGCCGTCCACCCTACCAATTGCGGCAACGCCGCAACACTTACGCCTTGCGCGGCTTCTTGAAGCCAGGCTTCTCCGCCATCCGGCGCTCGGCACCGAACGACTTCTTCGGCCCGGCCGCCTTCTTCGGCGCCGGCGCTTCTTCGCCGTCGCGCGTGATGTTCAGCTGCTGGCCGGCCACCCACACGGTCTTCAAATGATCCACCAGGTCCTTCGGCAGATCGTTCGGCAAGTCCAGCGTGGTGAAGTCGTCGTAGATCTCGATGCGGCCGATGTACTTCGATTCGATGCCGCCTTCGTTGGCGATCGCGCCGACGATGTTGCCCGGCTTGACGCCGTTCGCGTGGCCGACTTCGATGCGGTAGGTTGCCATGCCCGGTTCCGGTTCGCGCATCACGCGCTCCTTGCGGAAGCCAGGCTCACGCTGCTCACGCGGCGCACGTGCCGGACGCTCTTCCCAGCCGGCGTCGCGCGGGGCGCGCGGCAGGCGCTCGACGAAGTCGGTGCGCGCCGGACGGTCTTCCCAGGTCGACGGACGGGCTTCGCGGTCCGGCTTTTCCAGCAGCAGCGGCACGTCGCCGCGGCCCAACTTTGCCAGCGCGGCGGCGATGTCCACCGCCGGCACGTTCTGCTCGCGCTCGTATTCCTCGATCAGCTCGCGGAACTGCTCCAGGCCGCCCGCTTCCAGGGTCGCGGTGATCTGGTCCTTGAACTTGGCGATGCGCACGTCGTTCACGGCCTTCACGGTCGGCAGCGTCAGCGGCGACACCGGCTGGCGCGTGGCGCGCTCGATGGCTTTCAGCAGGCCGCGCTCGCGCGGGGTGATGAACAGGATGGCGTCGCCGCTGCGGCCCGCGCGGCCGGTGCGGCCGATGCGGTGGGTGTAGCTTTCCGGGTCCGACGGCACGTCGTAGTTGATGACGTGGCTGATGCGCTCGACGTCCAGGCCGCGCGCGGCAACGTCGGTGGCCACCAGGATGTCGATCTTGCCGTTCTTGAGCTGCTCGATGGTGCGCTCGCGCTGCACCTGGGCCATGTCGCCGTTGATCGCCGTGGCGGCAAAGCCGCGCGCCTGCAGCTTGGTCGCCAGCTCTTCGGTGCCGAGCTTGGTGCGGGCGAAGATGATCATGCCGTCGAACGGCTCGGCCTCGAGGATGCGCGTCAGCGCGTCGAGCTTCTGCATGCCGGCCACCAGCCAGTAGCGCTGGGTGATGTTTTCGGCGGTGCCGGTCTTGGCGGCGACGGTCACTTCGCTCGGGTCGCGCAGGTAGGTCTTGGCGATGCGCTTGATCGCCGGCGGCATGGTGGCCGAGAACAGCGCGATCTGGCGCTCGTCCGGGATCTGCTGCAGGATCTGCTCGACGTCGTCGATGAAGCCCATGCGCAGCATTTCGTCGGCTTCGTCCAGCACCAGGGTCTTCAGCTGCGACAGGTCGAGCGAGCCCTTCTCGATGTGGTCGATCACGCGGCCCGGGGTGCCGACAATGACCTGCACGCCGCGGCGCAGCGCCTGCAGCTGCGGGCCGTAGCTCTGGCCGCCGTAGATCGGCAGCACATGGAAGTTCTTCATGTGCGCGGCGTAGGTCTGGAAGGCTTCGGCCACCTGGATCGCCAGTTCGCGCGTCGGCGCCAGCACCAGCGCCTGCGGCGCGGTCTGCTTGGTGTCGATGCGCGACAGCACCGGCAGCGCGAACGCCGCGGTCTTGCCGGTTCCGGTTTGGGCCTGTCCCAGCACGTCGCGTCCTTCCAGCAGCAGGGGAATGGTGGCGGCCTGGATCGGCGACGGTGCTTCGTAGCCGACGTCCTTCAGCGCCTTGAGAATGGGCGCCGGGATGTTCAGGTCGGAAAACGATGGGATCGGGGTGTCGGACATGGATGACTTTCGAAAAACGATACTAAACCGCCAGTTTACTCCCTCGCCGGGAACGGGCGGACACAATTAACAAAACCGGGGAAACAACGACAAAAAAGCCCCGTGCGCCTTGCGCAAGGGGCTGCATACGAAACCGGTCGCCGGCAAGCCGGGAAAAACGAACAATGCTACATCTTCGGCGCCGCGCAATGACGCGCGATGTACTCCTCGTGGGTCGGCATCACGCTCACGCACTTGGCGATCACGCCGCGCACGCTGTCGAGGTAATCGGCGATATCGGCCTCCGACTGCACGTCGACCAGCGGATTATACGCGTTCACCGGCATGTTCTGCCCTTCCAGCACCTGGATCCAGCCAACTTCCGAGAACAGCTCGTTATCCACGCGTACCACCTTGCCGCGCGCCCGATACAAATCCATCTTCTGGCGCAGTGTGTCCGGGATGGCCATGTTGGCGCAGGCCAGCCAGTACGGCGAGTCGGTGCGCTGGTTCAGGTGGTAGTGCAGCACGATGAAGTCGCGGATACGCTCGTACTCGAAGCGCGACTGGCGGTTGAACTCCGCCCGTTCCACCTCCTGGAAGCCGCGGTCCGGGAAGAACTCGATCAGGCGCGCGATCGCCGACTGGATCAGGTGGATGCTGGTCGATTCGATCGGCTCAAGGAAGCCGCCGGCCAGGCCGACCGCCACCACGTTGCGGTTCCAGGCCTGCTTGCGCATGCCGGTCTGGAACTTGATCAGGCGCGGATCGGCCAGCGCCGGCGCATCCAGGTTCGCCAGCAGCGTGGCCGCGGCTTCGTCGTCGCTGATGTAGCGGCTGCAGTACACGTGGCCGTTGCCGGTGCGGTGCTGCAGCGGGATGCGCCACTGCCAGCCCGACTGGTGGGCGGTGGCGCGTGTGAACGGCGTCATGGTCTTGACCGATTCGCAGGGCACGGCCAGCGCGCGGTCGGCCGGCAGCCAGCCGCTCCAGTCTTCATAACCGGTCTGCAGCGTCTGCTCGATCAGCAGGCCGCGGAAGCCCGAGCAGTCGATGAACAAATCGCCGCCAATGCGGGCACCATTTTCCAGTTCCACCGCGTCGATATAGCCGTCGCCGGGGCGCTGGGTGGCGCGCACGATCTTGCCCTCGACGCGCGTCACGCCGCGCGATTCCGACAGTTTACGCAGGTAGCGCGCATACAGGCTGGCGTCGAAGTGGTAGGCGTAGGCGATGTCGGCCAGCGGCGAATTCGGCACGTCGTGGCGCGCCGGCATGAACCTGCCGGCTTTCGCCGCCATGCGCGCAATCGAGTATTCCTCCAGCGGCGCCGCCTTGCCCAGCGCGCGCATCTTGAGCCAGTACTGCTCGAAGGGCACGGTGGCCAGGTCCTGGCCCAGGCGCCCGAAGCCGTGCATGTAGCGCTCGCCCTTGCGCCCCCAGTTCACGAACTCGACGCCGAGCTTGAAGCTGCCTTGCGTGGCGCGCATGAATTCGGCCTCGTCGATGCCGAGCACGCGGTTGAAGCGCTGGATCATCGGGATGGTCGCTTCGCCAACGCCGACGATGCCGATCTCGTCGGATTCGACCAGGCGGATGTTGTAGCGGCCATTCAGGATGGTCGAGAGTGCGGCGGCCGTCATCCAGCCGGCAGTGCCGCCGCCGACGATGACGATGTCCTTGATGGGTAGGTTCTGCATGGTGGTTTCGCTCAGGTCAAGAAAACGACCCCTGGCAGGCGGGAGCCCGGCAGGGGTCGTTACTGTAACTCAGTTCAGGGTCAGCTTAGAACTTGTAGCTGGCGCCGAAGTGGTAGGTACGGCCGTAGTCGACGCGGTTGGTCGGGTTGTTTTCGTCGTCGGTGTACTCCAGGAACGGTGCGTTGTTCCAGTTCTGGGCCTGGACGAACAGGCTCGTGCCCTTCAGCCAGCCGCTCTGGACCTCGTACGATGCCTGCAGGTCGACGATGGTTTCACCCTTGATGAAGGTCAGCTGGGTGTTGTCCTGGTAGTCCGACACCTGGCCCAGGAAGTTCGAACGCTTGCGCGCCGCGGCAGCCACCTGGAAGCCGTTCTTCTCGTAGTACAGGCGCAGGTTCGAGACCTTGCGCGACAGGCCCGGCAGCGGAATGCTGACGCCGCTGCCGGTCACGTTGGCGAAGCCTTCGCGCGGCAGGGTGATGCTGCTCTTGGTGTCCGAGTGGTTCAGCAGCGCGCCGAAACCATCCAGGTAAGGAGTCAGCATCGAGAACGGCAGGTTGACCGCCAGTTCATAGCCCTTGATGTTGCCGCCGCTGCCGTTTTGCGGCTCGGTCAGGCGACCGATGGTCGAACCTGCGTATTCACCGGTCGACGGCAGCGAGGTGCCTGGGGTGATGGTGTCGGCAAAGTCGTAGAAGCGCGAGGTACGGAAGATGTAGGTATCGAGCTTCTTGTAGAAGAACGCGGCGCTGACGTAGCCCTTGTTGCCGAAGTACTTCTCGTACGACAAATCGAATGCCTTGGCGCGGAACGGCTTCAGGTGCGGATTGCCGCCGCTGCTGGTCAGGATCGACGTGCCCTGCAGGTTGCCCAGGCTGACGTTCGAACCGGCGCGCAGGTCGTCCAGGTTAGCGCGCGACACGACCTTGGCCAGGCCCAGGCGCAGCTGCTGCTCGTTGCCCAGGTCGAAGGACAGGTTCATGCTTGGCAGGACATCCCAGTACTTCTCGCCGTCGGTGACGCGCTTGCCCGGGCAGGTCTCGGCGGTATTGCCGGTGCACAGGCCATTGTCGATCTGGTAGCCGCCGCCGGTCTGGTCGGTGTGGATGGCTTGCACACCGACGTTGCCGCGGTAGTTCAGGCCGAATGCCTCGCCATCCAGGTCACCCATCAGGTAGGCGGTCGAGATGCGCTCTTTCACGTCCCAGAACTTGTTCAGGATGTCGGCGTCGACTTTCGGCGCCAGTTGGTACACGGTGCCGAGGGAACCGCGTGGATCCCAGGTGACCACGTTAAAGCCCGAGGCGCCAGCCGGCGCCACGCCGCCGCCCGGTACGTCGGCGAAGCCGTTCGGGTCGCCGCCGATGATCACCAGGCGACCATCCTGGCCGCTACGGGCCTTGTCGCGCGCGGTGTAGTTGAAGCCGTAGGTGGTGGCGATCAGCGGGCCCCACTCCATGGCCTTCTTGGCCGACAGGCGGATGGCCTTGACTTCGTCCTCGACGTAAGGCTGGCCGAGGTAGCCTGCCTGCGGCGACGCCGCGCCGCCGGACCAGCCCATGGTGTCGGTCAGCTTGACGGCGTTGCGGTCCGAATAGTTCAGGCCCGGGGTGTATTTCACTTCGGTGACGTTGGCGCCGTTGAAGCCGCTGAACGCCAGGGTATCCTGCTGGCCCGGCAGGGTGCCGGCCGTGGTTTCGTAGCGCGAACCCAGCTTGGTGGCTTTCGACCAGGTCAGGTCGGCCATCGTGGTCCAGTCGCCGAATTTCAGCTCGTTGTTCCAGCCGATCGTCTTCAGGTCGTCTTCCGCGCCTTCGTAGTGGTTACGGACCACACCCTTCCAGTTGGTGATGGTGCCGCTGGTGGCCACGCCGTTGGCGATGGTGGCGTTGGTCAGCACGTGCGGCAGTTCATACTTGCCACCGCCGTTGCCGGCCACGCCGCCTTCGAAGCCGGTCTTCTTCAGGCCGGTCTCGCCGGCCGAGTAGAACAGGTCGACGGTCGACTTGAAGTTCTTGTTCGGACGGTATTGCAGCGAAGCGAAGGCGCCGTCGCGCTTGTGGTTGTTCTGCTCGGTGTCGTAGCCGAAGCCGTTCGGCGCCGTCACGCTGGCACCGTTGTAATCCATGGCGGCCGTGCCCCAGGAATTGAACTTCGACTGGCCGCCGCCGAGTTCGTCGTAGCGGGTCAGGCCGACGGCCACGCCGAAGGTGCGGTTCGCGAACTGGTCGATGTAGGACAGGGTGTAGCGCTTGCCGTCGCCTTCAGGCAGGCCGTCGCGCTGTTTCACGCCCAGCTGGCTCTTCTTGTAGCTGACAGCGACGGTGCGCTTGCCGAAGTCGAGCGGCTGCACGGTGCGCAGGTCGATGGTCGCAGCCAGGCCCTGGCCGACAACGCTCGCGTCCGGGGTTTTATAAATGACGACAGAACCCATCAGTTCGGCCGGGAACAGGTCGAACTCAGGCGAACGGGCATTGCCGGTCGAGGCCATTTCGCGGCCGTTCAGCAGGGTGCCGTTGAAGCTTGGCGACAGGCCGCGCACCGAGATGTCGGACGATTTGCCCGAGCTGCGGCCGCGCTGGGCCGACACGCCCGGCAGGCGCGCGATCGAATCGGCCACGCTCTGGTCCGGCAGCTTGCCGATGTCTTCGGCCGAAATCGCTTCGACGATCGACGTGGAATTCTTCTTGATCGAGATCGCCGCTTCGATACCGCGACGGATGCCGGTGACCCTGACGGTGGTGACCGGGGTGGTGGTGGTGCTGACGGTGGTGTCTTCCGCCGGCGGCACGGCGCTGTTTGGCGTGTTGTTGGTGGTATCAGCCGTGGTTGCCGTAGTGGCAGCGCCGGTGGTGGTGGTCGGTTGCTGTTCCTGGGCGAAGGCGCTACCGGCCAGTGCCATCAGGAATACGGTGCAGCCGGCTGCAACCGGGCTCAGCGGGAATGCACGGCTTGCCGTGTTCGCAGCGCGCTTGTTTGCGAAGTTGTTCATTTGTCCCCTCAATAAACTATGTAATTTCCCGGAAACAGCTGGAGAGCCACGGCACGGGATCCAATTCCAACGTCTTTTTAGACGTTCTGGCAACAATTCTGTATTAAAACTAGATGCACTGTCAACGGGAGTTGCTCGGCACTACGCGATTCCGTAGCGTATGTTGCTATTGTATAGAATGAACAACAGAAGACGTTGTATTCCGGCTACAGAGCGCCGTATGCACGAGTGTAGTCGGACTACAAATTCGTGTCTTTTCACCAAGTAGGAGCAAAAATGCACTATTGCGGTGCATTAATAAAGATAGTGTTGCATAAATGAAATATCAGCTGTCGTGCCAGACTTTCCTAGTTCGGCCGCGAAATACATCGGTTTTTTGAGTGTATGTACCTAAACTAGATACACATCCGCGTTGTCCTGTGCATATCGCTATAGTATGCTTGGCACAATAATAGAGAGACAACCGGGCGTTCCCCACGCATCGGCCTAATAACTATGTAGCGAAACTACGACCTCCTCCCCCTGCGCGCTCGCGCCTCCTTCACTTACCTCGCCCATACCGCCATGAAGCCTTCCCTGATCAGCCTGTTCGTCGCCCTGAGCCTGTCCCATGCCGCCGCTTTTGCAGCCACGCCCGCGCCCGCCATCGACCACATGGAACCGCCGTTCTGGTGGACCGGCATGCAGCACAAGGGTTTGCAGCTGATGGTGCATGGCAAGGACATCGGCGGCATGCTGCCCACCATCGACTACCCGGGCGTGCGCCTGGTCTCGGCCACGCGGGTCGTCAACGCCAATTACCTGTTCCTCGACCTCGAGATCGGCGCCGACGCCAGGCCGGGCCAGTTCGAGATCGTCTTCACGGGCGCTGGCCGCACCGAACGCCATCCCTACCGCCTGCTGGCGCGCGAGCCCGGCTCCGCCCAGCGCCAGGGCTTCACGACGGGCGACGCGATCTACCAGATCATGCCGGACCGCTTTGCCAACGGCCTGCCCGGCAACGACAGCGTGGCCGGCCTGCTGGAAAAGGCCGACCGCAAGAATGGCGGCGGCCGCCATGGCGGCGACATCCAGGGCGCCATCGACCGCCTCGACTACATCGCCAACCTGGGCTTCACCCAGCTGTGGCCGACGCCGCTGGTCGAGAACAATGCGCCGGCCTACTCCTACCACGGCTACGGCGCCACCGACCTGTACAAGGTCGACGCCCGCTACGGCAGCAACGAGGACTTCGTGCGTTTGTCGGATGAAGCGAAGAAGCGCGGCATCGGCCTGATCCAGGACGTGGTGCTGTCCCACATCGGCATCAATCACTGGTGGATGAAGGATGTGCCGACGCCGGACTGGATCAACTTCGGCGGCAAGTTCGTGCCGACCCGCCACCACCACGTGGCCGTGCAGGACCCGTACGCCTCGAAGGCCGACAGCCAGAACTTCACTGCCGGCTGGTTCGTCGACACCATGCCCGACCTGAACCAGACCAATCCGCTGGTGGCGAATTACCTCATCCAGAACAACATCTGGTGGATCGAGTACGCCAAATTGTCCGGCCTGCGCATCGACACCTACGGTTATTCCGACGGCGCCTTCCTGACCGAATACACGCGCCGCCTGATGGCCGAATACCCGAACCTGAACATGGTCGGCGAAGAATGGAACAACCGCCCGCCGGTGGTGGCGCGCTGGCAGCGCGGCAAGGTGAACCACGACGGCTACGTCAGCTACCTGCCGAGCCTGATGGACTTCCCGCTGATGGAAGCGATGCGCAATGGGCTCAAGAAGAATGGCAGCCTGAACGACGTCTACGAGACGCTCTCGCTCGACTACCTGTACCCCGAGCCGCAAAACCTGGTCCTGTTCGGCAGCAACCACGACATCGCGCGCATGTACAGCGCGGTCGGCGAAGACTTCGCCCGCTGGCGCATGAACATGGTGTTCCTGATGACCATGCCGCGCATCCCGCAGTTCTACAGCGGCGACGAAATCCTGATGACCAGCACCGTCACGCACCGCGACGACGCCAGCTACCGCCGCGACTTCCCCGGCGGCTGGGCCGGCGACAAGGTGAACGCGTTTACCGGCGCCGGCTTGACGAACCAGCAGCGTGCCGCCCAGGACCTGGTGCGCCAGCTCGCCACCTGGCGCAAGAACGAAGCCGTCATCCACAGCGGGCGCACCATGCAGTTCGGCCCCGAGGACAATACCTGGGTCTACTTCCGCTACAACGACAGCAAGCGCATCATGGTCGCCATGAACAACGGCGACAAAGCGGCAACGCTGGACACGGCGCGCTTCCAGGAGATGCTCAAGGGCGCCGCCGGCGGCAAGGACATCCTCACCGGCCAGCAGGTCGAGCTGGCGACGCAGCTGAAACTGGCGCCGAAGTCGGTGGTCGTCGTCGAACTGCCGGGGGCATGATGCCGCAGTCCCTTTCCCGCTCGATGATGGCCCTGGCGCTGGCTTGCGCCTTCGGCAGCGCCGGCGCCGTCGAGAAGCCGGGTGTCGACGCCTTTTTCGCCGACATGGCAATCGAAGCCGCGCCCGGGCAGCAGGCGCGCTTTGTGGCCGGCGACAACCTGGCCGGCTACTTCGAAGGTTTTACGCATAGCTACGACAAGGGCGAAGGCTATGTGTTCAAGAGCGGCACGGTCTTCCGTAACTACATGAGCTTCACGGGCGGCGTGCAGAACGACCGCACCCGCGCCGCCGAGGACGTGCTGCCCTGGGGCCACCGCGTGCGCTACGCGAACGGGGCAACCGAGGAACTGGCGCTGCTGTCGAAAAAGGATGCGCTGGCCCTGCGCGTCACGAATGAAAAGGAGGCCACGCTGGCGCTGCGTCCACTGCTGAAGACCGCCGGCGCGGTCACGCAGGCGGGCGGCATCGTCAGCGTGGCGCCGGGTGCCGGAGCGACGCAATTCATGGCGCTGGCGGCCGACCGGCCGTTCACGCTGGGTACGGACCTGACCCTGGCCACCCAGGCCCCGGCGCGCTCGTTCACCGTGATCGCCGCCTTTGGCGCCACGCCTGAGGAAGCCGCGACGCGGGCGCGCGCCCTGGTGCGAGGCGATGCGATCGGCGCCGAGCGCCAGGCGATGTACGAGGCCCTGACCCGCAGCTACCTCGCAACAAGCGACAAGGCCTACGACAAGGCGCTGAACTGGGCCAAGGCCTCGGCGCGCATGTTCGTGGTGAACGAATACGGCGCCGGTATCTGGGCCGGCCTGCCCTGGTTCCGCGAGAACTGGGGCCGCGACACCTTCATCGCCCTTCCCGGCACCCTGCTGGTGTCGGGCGAATTCGCCGACGCCAAGGCGGTGCTGGCCAACTTCGCGCGCTACCAGAACCTGCGCGAACCCCGCGACAAGGACTACGGCCGCGTGCCGAACCGCGTCTCGCCCGACGAGATCATCTACAACACGGTGGACGGCACGCCCTGGATGCTGCGCGAGGCGATGGAATACATCCGCTACACGGGCGACCGCGCCTTTGCTCTTGACATGTACAAGCTGGCGGTGCCGTATGTCGAGGGTGCGATCGCCAACTACGTGGATGCCGACGGCCTGCTGCGCCATGCGGCCTCGGACACCTGGATGGACGCGCGCATCGAGAACCCGACCCATCAGCCCTGGTCGGACCGCGGCCCGCATGCGGTCGAGATCCAGGCGCTGTGGCACACGGCGCTGCAAAGCGGCGCCACCCTCGCGGCCTGGGCCGGCGACGAAGCGCGGGCGCGCGCATGGACGGCGCTGGCGGACCAGGTGCAGGCCAGCTTCCTGAAACGCTTCTGGGACGGCAAGACGATGGCCGACCGCCTGCGCGCCGACGGCAGCCGCGATACCAAACTGCGCCCGAACGCGCTGATGCTGTCCTCGATCCCCTTTGGCGGGTTCGTGCCCGACGCCGTGCAGGCGCAGGTGCTCAAGCGCAGCGTGCCGGCGCTGCTCTACCCCTACGGCATCGCCTCGCTCGCGCAGGACGACCCTTACTTCCACCCGCGCCACGAGAACCCGGCCTTCCACCACAAGGATGCGGCCTACCACAACGGCACCATCTGGGGTTGGAACGCCGGCTTCACGGTGACCGCCCTGAACCGTTTCGGCTACCAGGACCTGGGCTGGCAACTCACGCAAAACCTCGGCCGGCAAATCCTCGGCCTGGGCACGCTCGGCAGCATGAGCGAGAACCTGGACGCCCTGCCGCGCGCGGATGGCGGTTTGACGCCGACCGGCACCTTTGCCCAGTCGTGGAGCGTGGCCGAATACGCGCGCAACGCCTACCAGGATTACGTCGGCTTCCGCCCGGACCTGAGCGCCGACACCCTGGGCTTCGAGCCGGCCATCCCCACGCAGTGGAAGCGCTTCGGCGCCGCCCTGCCCTTCGGCGTGGATGAAGCGGTGGAGGTGGACTTCGAACGCGCGGACGGCGCCGAGCGCTGGACCTTCACGCTGCGCGGCAAGGCGGCGCGCACGCTGCGCATGGCCTACCTGAACCCGGACAAGAGCCGCTCGCAGGTCGCGTTTGCGCTTGCGCCCGGCAAGCCCGCGACACTGGCGCTGGCCGGCAAGCGCGTGCTGCTGGACGGGCGCGCCCTGCCTGCGCAACCGCTACGCGCCTCGTACGCCGCCGCGATCGGGCCGCTGCAGTTCGCGCAGCCCAAGGCCTACCGCCCGCAGGACTTCCCGATGCTGCAAGGGCGCGACGTCCTGCGCGGCATCGTCGAACGCAAAGAATACCGCTGACAGGAACCCGCATGTCCTCACACCGCTGGCTGCTGGGTGCAGCCCTCTTCGCCAACACCATCGCCGCCGTCGCGGCCGACCCTGGCCCGCTGCGCCAGGCATTCTACGTGCGCGGCGGCTTCAACGCCTGGGGCGTCGATAATCCCTTGCAGCACCAGGGCGGCGGCATCTACCAGGCCGACATCCTGGTCAGCCACGGCAACCACGGCTTCAAGATCGGCGACAAGGAGTGGAAGCAGGAGTGGGTGCCGGATGCGGGCAAGAGCGTCGCCGTCAAGCCCGGCGCCACGCTGCCGCTCGAGACCCAGGCCGGCCCCGAGGCGACCCTGTTCGTGCGCAGCACCGGCACCTACCGCTTCACGCTCGACGCGCGCAATCCGCAGGCGCCGCAATTGACCGTGACGCGCCTGGAAACCGCGGCCGCGGCCCCGCCGCCGGACCCGCATGCCGGCCGCACCCGCGTGTCGACGCTGGCCTGGCCGACCTGGGATGGCAAGCTTGAAGAGGCGCGCTTTTCGCTGGCCGATCCCGAAGCCCAGCTGCGCAGCTACACCCATTCCAGCACCATGCAGCTGCGCGACCCGGTGCCGCAGCACGCCATCTACTCTGAAACCGCCGACCGCCCCTACACCCGCAGCGGCAACCTCGCCTTCGACGCCCTGTTCGCGCTGGCCGGCAGCGAGATGGCCCAGGATGCCGTCAGCGCCATCAGGGACGGCAACTACAACGGTGGCGCGGCGATTCCCTGCGACTGCTTCGAGACCGGCGAGAAGTGGCATTACGTGTGGACGCGCGACCTGTCCTACGCGGCCGACCTGGGCCTGGCCCTGCTCGACCCGCAGCGCGTGCGCAATTCGCTGGACTTCAAGCTGGCCGGCTACCGTGCCGGCACCACCAGGGCGCCGCAGGTGCCCGGCTCGGCGGACGGCCTGCAGATCGTGCAGGACACCGGCAGCGGCGGCAGCTGGCCGGTCAGCACCGACCGCATGACCTGGGCCTTCGCCGCCGAGGAAGTGCTGCGCACCCTGCCCCCGGCCGAACGTCAGCCTTTCGCGCTGAAAGCCCTGAAGGCGCTGTCGAACACGATCGAGATCGACCGCGTCGCCGCCTTCGACCCGCAGGACGGGCTGTACACCGGCGAGCAAAGCTTCCTCGACTGGCGCGAGAACAGCTACGCCAGCTGGATCGTCGACGACCTGGCCTCGATGGCGAGCGCCAAGTCGGTGTCGACGAATGCCACGCACTACCAGGCGTTGCAGCTGGCGGCGCAGCTGGCGCGCGAACAGGGTGACGCGGCGCGCGCCGCGCGTTACGCGGGCTGGGCGGCGCATCTGAAACAGGCCGTCAACGCCAAGCTGTGGCTGGCCGATGCCGGCATGTACAGCAGCCTCAGCGCCGCCCATTTCGACGGCGCCGCCATGCACAAGTTCGACTGGCTGGGTCAGTCGCTGGCGATCATTACCGGCATTGCCGACGAAGCGCAGACGCGCAGCATCCTGGCGCGCTATCCGCACGGTCCGATGGGCCCGCCCGTGATCTGGCCCCAGCAGCAGGGCACGCCGGTCTACCACAACCGCGCGATGTGGCCGTTCGTCACCGGCTACGGCCTGAAGGCGGCGGTGCGGGGCAAGAATGCCAGCGTGGCCGATGCCGCCTACGACTCGCTGATGCGCGGCGCGGCCCTGAACATTTCGAACATGGAAAACCTGGAGTGGCTGTCCGGCCAGCCGCTGCTGCTCGACGAGCAGCACCCAGAACTGATCGGGCCGGTGATCAATTCGCGCCGCCAATTGTGGTCGGTCGGCGCCTACATCGGCATGGTGGTCGAGAACGTGTTCGGCGTGTCCGCCGGCGACGACGGGATCAGGCTGGCGCCTTTCGTCACCGCGACACTGCGCCGCGAAACCTTCAATGACAGCGATCAGGCCACGCTGCACAACCTGCGCCTGCGCGGCCAGCGCATCGGCGTGCGTTTGCTGCTGCCGCCGGCGAGCGGCGGCCAGGGCTACTACCAGGTCGCGGCCATCCTGCACAACGGCCAGCCCTCGGCCGCCACCATCCCGTGGGCGGCGCTGCGCGACGGCGACATGATCGAAATCCGCCTCGGCGCACTGGCGGGCGGCGACAGCACGATCCGGCGCGTGAACGCCGATCCGTATGTGGAATCCCCGGCCGTGTTCGCCCCGCGCGAACCGCGCATCGAGACGCTGGAACGCGGCCCTGACGGCCGCGCGCGGCTGCGGATCGGCGCCGGCGATGCTGGCGATGCGGGCAGCACCGGCGCCGCCACGGTCTACAACGTCTACCGCGACGGCAAGCTGGTGGCGGCCCGCGTGCCGGCCGGCGCCTGGACCGATCGCGAGACCGCCCCGCACGCCTGCTATGCGGTGGAGGCGCAGTTCACCGGCTCCGGCAACCGCAGCCACCACAGCGTGCCGCGCTGCGTGGCGCCGGCGGTCGAGATCCCGGTCACCGACCCGCGCGTGCGGGCCAGCCTGAAGATCACGCCCGCCGCCGGCCGCTACGCCGCGCCGCGCCTGGCCGACTGGGGCCAGCCGACGGACCGTTTCGAGGTGCGCGACGTCAGAATCGGCGAGCCCGGCGACTACCGCGTGCAAGTGCGGTATCACAACGGCGCCAACCAGATCAACCTGGGCATCAGCAATGGCGTGAAGTGGCTGGCCGTGATCGACGCCCGGGGCCGGACCGTGGCGCAAGGCGTGGTCCAGCTGCCGCACGCCAAGTTCGACAAGACGCACACGCCGACAGTGCTGTCGACGCCGCTGGCAGCCAGGCTGCAGCCCGGCGCCTACACCCTGCGCCTGAGCGACTTCTACAACATGAGCTACCTCGACAGCAACGCCAGCTTCAGCGGCGCCGGCGGCAGCAGCGGCCCCTGGAACCGCGCCGACATCTTCGGCGTGCGCCTGCAACGCGTGCAATAGCGCTCTGGCGGCGTCGCGCGATTCCGTAGGGTGGACTCCTGAGTCCACGCGTCCATCCTACGCATGTCGATATATGGACCGAAGCCCATGACGCGTACTGCAACGATGTTCGCAAGCACTGCAGTGTACGAAGGCACGACCGCGTGGACTCGGGAGTCCACCCTACGGACTCCCCCCGGCTATTGGATAAAAAAATCAGGCGGCGTCGCGCGAGTCGGCCTGGGCGTGCGGCGGCTTTAGCAGCGCCAGGCGCCCTTCCAGCACGCGGAATTCGAGCGGCATCTTCATGCGCGTGACTTCGCCGTCGGTGGCCACCTTCACGGTACGCCGCGGCGACAGGCGCGCGTGCTTGACGGTGAGGCGCTTGAAGGAGAAGGCGATCACGTTCTCGGCCTCGCCCAGGCGGCCCAGGGCGCCGCGCAGCAGCAGGCCGAGCATGCCCAGCTTGCCAACGCGGCGCGGCGCGATGGCCGCCAGTTCGCCGTCTTCCAGCGCCGACTTCAGGGGCTCCATGCCGACCTGCTCCATCTGCAGGCGGTTGTTCCCGACAAACAGCGTGGGCGTGCGCAGCTTGCGCGTGTGGCCTTCGGTCTCGAGGGCGATGCGCAGCGCGCGGTGCCGGCCCAGCGCGGTCTTCAGCGCCGACAGGATGGCCACCACGCGGCTGCGCCCGTACTGCTGCTTGTCGTGCTCACGCGCTTCGAGCAGGGTGGGATACAAACCGACACTGGCATTCACCAGGAAGATGCGGTCGTTCAGCATGCCCACCTGCACCGGCTGCACGGTGGAAGTGAGCAGCGAGCGCACCGCCTCGGCCAGGTCTTCGGGAATGCCGTGGGTGCGGCCGAAGTAGTTGAAGGTCCCCTGCGGCAGCACGCCGAACACGCAGCCCTGCAATACCGCCTGATGCGCCACGGTGTTGATGGTGCCGTCGCCGCCGGCCGCCACCAGCACGCCGTCGTTCTCCTTGGCCTGCTGCGCCATGCGGCGCGCGGTGTCGGCCAGGTCGGCGGCGTCTTCCACGATCTCGAGATGGCAGGTGCGCCCGGCTTCGCCCAGCACGTCGCGGATGGTCGAGCAGCGCAGCTCGGTCTCGGAATGACCGGAGCCGGCGTTGAGCACCACGTAGAAGGCAGCGTTCTTGTCTGGCTCGCGGTTCGGCATGGATTGAAACTTTCGATAAAAGGGTCAGGTCGACCTCTTCATCGTATCACCGCGCCATGGCTCGTCCGTGCTGCACCGCACAGAGTGCGAAGCGGTGTCCAGCGCGCTTATTCGTCGGTGGTGGGCCAGTGGTCCGGGTCCTGCAGCAGCTGGTACATCACATACGCATCGACATAGCCCAGGCGCCGGTGGCGGAAGGCTTTCGGCAGCGTGCCGACGATCGAGAAGCCGAGCTTTTTCCAGAGCATGACGGCGGCCGTGTTGGTGCTGACCACGTAGTTGAACTGCATGGCCAGATAGCCCTGGCGCCGCGCTTCGTCCAGGCTGTCCTGGCCCATCAGGCGGCCCACGCCCACGCCCTGCGCATTCGGGCTGACCATGTAGGAGGCGTTCGCCACATGATGGCCGCGCCCGACCTGGTTCGGCACCACCCGGTACATGCCGAGGATGCGTGTACCGAGCACTGCCACGCGCGCCGTCACCTCGCCGCCCAGCCAGTAGGCATGGACCGCGTCGCGCGTGGTGTCCGGGCCAAAAGGATAAGTCTCGCCGGCAGCGACGTGGGCGCTGAAGATGTTCCACATCGCGTCGAAATCGGCGCTGGTGGCGGGGCGGATCTGGATATCTTTCACGGCTCTGCTGGAAACTTATCAAAAACTACATGGGCTGGGGATTCTAGCACCGGCTCCCGCCGATTCAGCGTCCGATTCGAAAGTCGACGCTCGCGGGCCGCCCGGGCAGGTGCAGGGCCGCGCGCATGGACGGCGCTTCGGCCACCACCTTGCCGCGCCGCACCACGAGCCGGCGCGCGGCGCGCAGGCGGATCGCCTCCACCGGCGTGGCGGCGTCGAGCAGCACGAAGTCGGCATGGCAGCCAGGCGCCATGCCATAGCCTTCCAGGCCCAGGATGCGCGCCGGCGTGGTGGTCACCGCCTCGAAGCAGGCGCGCATGCCCTCCTGCCCGGTCATCTGGGCCACGTGCAGCCCCATGTGGGCCACTTCCAGCATGTCGCCGGAACCGAGGCCATACCAGGGGTCCATCACGCAGTCGTGGCCAAAGGCGACGTCGATCCCGGCGGCCAGCAGCTCGGGCACACGGGTCATGCCGCGCCGCTTCGGATAGGTGTCGTGGCGGCCCTGCAGGGTGATGTTGATGAGCGGGTTGGCGATCGCCGCTACGCCGGATTCGCGCATCAGCGGCAGCAGCTTGCTCACGTAATAATTGTCCATCGAGTGCATCGATGTCAGGTGCGAGCCGGCCACCCTGCCCTGCATACCGAGGCGCCAGGTTTCATATGCCAGGGTCTCGATGTGGCGCGACAGCGGATCGTCGGTCTCGTCGCAATGCATGTCCACGCGCAGGCCCTTTTCGGCCGCGAATTCGCACAGCAGGCGTACCGACTCGGCGCCCTGCGCCATGGTGCGCTCGAAGTGGGGAATGCCGCCGACCACGTCCACGCCCATGCCGATCGCGCGCTTCAGGTTGTCGAAGGCGCCGGGGCTGCGCAGCAGGCCGTCCTGGGGAAAGGCAACCAGCTGCAGGTCGATGTACGGGGCCACGCGGCGCTTCACTTCGAGCAGGGCCTCGACCGCCAGCAGGCGTTCGTCGCAAACGTCGACGTGGGTGCGGATCGCCAGCAGCCCGCGCGCCACGGCCCAGTCGCAATACTGCATCGCGCGCTCGACCAGGGCGTCCTGGACCAGCTGCGGCTTGAGTTCGCCCCACAGCGCGATGCCTTCCAGCAGCGTGCCGGACGCGTTGACGCGCGGCATGCCGTAGCTGAGGGTGGAATCCATGTGGAAATGGGCGTCGACAAAAGGCGGGCTGGCCAGGTCGCCGCCGGCATCGATCTCACGCGCACCCTGCACGCCCAGGGCCGGGCCGAGGGCGGCGATGCGGCCGTCCTGCACGGCGATATCGATGCCGGTGCGTCCGTCCGGCAGGCTGGCATTGCGCACAACAAGGTCCATGGCCACTCCTCAGTCTGGTCGAAATCATTGTAGCCATTTCCCTGCTCAGGCAAAGGAGATTAGCGTGTCACTTTGTAACAGT
>Ga0308158_10002395_pt1 | contig 17828 bp, 14 predicted proteins | sample PhyBR2_FD_201038 | JGI IMG/M metagenome (GOLD analysis project Ga0308158, IMG submission 201038) | Phyllosphere microbial communities from UC Gill Tract Community Farm, Albany, California, United States - DLSLB.R2 | ecosystem: Host-associated > Plants > Phyllosphere > Unclassified | place: USA...
CCGGCCACATGCGCAAGATCCGCTCCGAGATTGCCCGGCTCTCCTCCCTGCCCGAGGACGAACTGTACGTCGCGGCCAAGGAACTGCAGGCCCCCTACGAACTGGTCAAGGAAGTCGCCGCAGCCGGCAAGCTTCCCGTGGTCCTGTTCACCGCAGGCGGCATCGCCACCCCCGCTGACGCTGCCATGATGATGCAGCTCGGCGCCGACGGCGTCTTCGTCGGTTCCGGCATCTTCAAGTCCGGCAACCCGGCCCAGCGCGCCGCCGCCGTCGTCAAGGCCACCACCTTCTTCGACGACCCGGACGTCATCGCTAAGGCCTCCCGCGGCCTGGGCGAAGCCATGGTGGGCATCAACGTCGACGAGATCCCCCAACCGCACCGTCTCGCTGAGCGCGGCTGGTAACTCTCTCCTCGCGTCCTCTTGGGGCGCCGGACGGCGCTGATCCTCTGCGTGCTATTCCCCGCGCCCCGTTGGCGGCTTTGTCGACGGTCCGGGCGCGGGGGCCCTTTTACGCACGCTGCCGGATCAGCCCCGCCTCTCGTTTGGCTAGTCGCCAACCGCGGTAACTTACGACGCCGGTTCCTCACCTTCTCTGGTGGGGGACCGGCGTCGTCCGTTTTTTAGGTCTCTTCTGGAACCGTCGATTGCTCCGTACTTGTCGTTTTCGGGGCTCAAAACGACAAGTGTTCAGCAATCGATGGGGTTACTCCAGGCCGCGGCGCTTTAGCAGGGGCTCGAGCCGTGCTTCGCGGCCTCTCAGGGTGCGGAAGGACTCCAGGGGGTCGCGGCTGTTGCCGCGGCTGAGGAGTTCCTGGCGGAAGCGTTCGCCGTTGCTCCTGGAGAGGCCGCCGTTCTCGGTGAACCAGTCCACCGTCTCTGCGTCCAGCACTTCACTCCAGATGTAGGAGTAGTAGCCAGCCGCGTAGCCTGCCCCGGCGAAGATGTGCTGGAAGTAGCCGGTCCGGTACCGCGGCGGGATCAGCGGGTGGGCGATACCTGCCGCAGCGAGGGCCTTCGCCTCAAACTCCACGGCATCGTCCGGCACCTCACCAGGTTCCAGCGTGTGCCAGGCGAGGTCGAGCAGGGCTGCGCCCAGGTATTCGGTGGTTGCAAAGCCTTCGCCCCACAGCCGGGATTCGTTGAGCCGGTCCACAATGTCCTGCGGAAGTGGGTCCCCGGTGACGTGGTGGCGGGCGTAGTTGGACAGTACCTGCGGCCACATGATCCACATCTCGTTGACCTGCGAGGGGTACTCCACAAAGTCCCGCGGCACGGAAGTGCCGGAGAAGCGGGGATAGGTGACGTTGGAGAACAGGCCGTGCAGGGCGTGGCCGAACTCGTGGAACAGGGTCCGCAGCTCGTCCAGGCTTAGAAGGGTAGGCTCGCCGGCCGGAGGCTTGGAAATATTGAGCGTGTTGATCACCACTGGCTGGGTGCCCAGCAGGGCGGACTGGTCCACCAGCGAGTTCATCCACGCGCCACCCCGCTTCGACTCACGCGCGTAGTAGTCGCCGAGGAACAGGCCCAGGCTGGCGCCGTCCTCATTCAGGACCTCCCAGATGCGCACGTCCGGATGGTACGCCTGGAGATCAGCCCTCTCCTGGAAGGTGATGCCGTACAGCGACGTTGCAGCAAAGAACACGCCGTCGGTAATGACCCGGTCGAGTTCGAAGTAGGGGCGGAGCGCCTGTTCGTCCACGTCGTACTTCTCCCGCCGCACCTTCGCGGAATAGTAGGCCCAGTCCCATGCTTCCAGCGGGTGGCCGGCAACCTCGGCCAATGCGGCCGCCTCGGCATCGGCGTTGCGGACAGCGGCCGGCGCCATCCGGTTGAGCATGGTCCGGACTGCCTCGAAGTCCGGGGCCGTCTGCCGGTCGGCCACAAGCTCGGCGTAGTTGGCGAAACCCAGCAGCTGTGCCTTTTCCGCCCGAAGGCCGGCCATCTCCCTGGCGAGGTCCAACACATCCAGGCTGCCGCCGTCACTGCCCCTGGCCACGGATGCTTCGAACAGACGACGGCGGACGTCCCGGTTTTCGAGCGAGGCCAGGGCAGGCTGATTGCCGGGTTGGATCAGGGTGAGCAGGTATTTTTCGTCGTGCCCGGCGGCGCGGGCAGCTTCGGCGGCGCTGGCGACGTCGTCGGCGGGCAGGCCCGCCAGGTCATTGACGTCCTCCAGCAGCAGGGCCCCGGATTTCATTCCCTCTTTGACCCGTTGGCCGAACTCGGTGCCCAGCCGGGCCAGCCCGGCGTTGATGGCCCGCAGCCGCTCCTGGCCCGGTCCGTCCAGCTGGATGCCTGACTGGCGGAACTCCCTGAGGTACTCGTCCACCAGCCGGATGGATTCGGGATCATGGCCGGCCGTATCAATAGCCGCAAAGCGCTCAAACAGCCTCCTGTTGAGGTACACCTCGTCCTGGTGCGAGGAGAACCGAGGCGACAGCACCGTTTCCAGTTCCCTGATCTGCTCAGACGCGTCCGCCGACACCAGGGTAAAGAATGCCGCCGCTGCCCTGTTCAGGAGCTGTCCGGAGCGTTCCATGGCGAGGGCCGTGTTCTCAAACGTGGCCGGTTCCGTGCTGTTGGCGATGGCCTGGATCTCGTCCAGGTGGGAAGCCAGACCCGCTTCGATGGCCTCGCCGTACTGCTCGGGCGTGAGCGCCGTGAAAGGTGGAAGGCCGTAGGGCAGGGGACTGGCGGTGAGGAGGGGGTTCGTCATGGGGTAAACCTTTCACAGCGGGGCACGCTTCTCAATCACCGCCAATGGCGGCGTCCTCCCAGCCGGCATCCCTACAATTGCCGCTAGGTAGTCCGGCCAGGACTGCAACCAGTGCGCCCAGCAGGGCAAACGCCCAGTTCGGGAAATGACGAAGGAGACCGGCGCCCATGACCAAAGGTGGCACAAGGCCCGGGACAACCTTCGTGGGCATACCGTTCCGGTGGCTGGGACCGGGCGTGGTCATGCTGCTCGTGGGGGCGTACGGCATCTTCTGGTACCTGGCGCGTCCCGAGAACGAGCCCCTCACGGGCTACATAGGGCAGCTTTTCGGCGGCGAGTCCGTGCTGCTGTATTCGATCGCACTGGTGCTGGTCAGTACCCTTCCCCTTGTCGAGCCTGTCTTCGGCGGCATTGACCACGCTGCCATCTGGCACCGCAGGGCGGCGATTACGGCAACGATTTTGCTGCTGCCGCACATCGAGCTCGCGGCCAACCCCGAGGCCACCAGCCTGGGAAAAACCCTGGCCGTGGTGGCCATCTGCGGCCTGGCGGCGCTGGTGGTGTGGGCAATCCTGCCGCGCTGGCGCACCATGCTTCCGGCACCCATCCGGCGGCTGGTGGTTGCCGTTCTCCAGTCCAAGCCGGTCCAGGTGGCGGGCCGGCTGGTGGGCGGCTACGAGCGGTGGCGGGGCTTCCACCGCCTGACCGGCTTGTTCCTGGCCGCTGGATTCCTGCACGGCCTGCTCGATGCCAGCGCATTCGACGCGGTGCCCGGACTGCGGTGGAGCTACGTGGCCATCGGCGGAACGGGCCTGGCTTTCTATGCCTACCGGGAACTGCTGGCGCGCCGCTTCCTGCCGCATCACGACTATCAGGTGGCAGGAGTCCGGCCGGTTGCTGCCGACCTGGTGGAAGTGGCACTGCGTCCCCTGGGCCGGCCGTTGACTTTCAAGCCCGGCCAATTCGCCATGGTCTACCTCGAAACGGCCGACGGCTGGCAGCGCCACCCGTTCTCCATCTCAGGGCCTGCCCCGGAGGGCGGAATCAGTATCACGGTGAAGGCACTTGGAGACCACACCACCAAGCTCCCCGACGTGGTCCAGCCAGGCATGCCGGCGGTTGTGGGTGGTCCCTACGGCCGGTTCGACCGGCACCGCGGCACTGCACACCAGGTCTGGATCGCGGGAGGGGTGGGAATCACACCGTTCCTCAGCTGGCTGCGCGCCTTGGACAGGGAGCCTGATGCGGAACTTCAGGAGGAGGTCCACTTCTTCGTCACTTCGGCCGGGCGTTCCCCGTTCGCCGATGAGATCCTTGCCGTGGCCCGCAACCATCCCAGGCTTACCGTGCACCTGGTGGACACGGCGGCGGACGGCCGGCTGACCCCGGAATCGGTCTTGGCGTCTGTGGACAGCGAACCAGCTCGGCTGTCGGTCTTCATGGGCGGACCGGATGCCATGCTGCGGCAGTTCCGGAAAGCCTTCCAGGCGGCAGGCGTCCGCCGGGCCAACATCCACCGCGAGTACTTCCAGTGGCGTTGAGGCGCCACTGAAGCCGCCCAGTTTCGCAAGCGATCCGGCAGGGGCCGTCGCAGCTCAGCGGGGGCGGCGGGCAGCGTGCTCCCGGGCCAGGACTGCGTAGGTGTCGTCGGGATTGCCGGGCGAGAAGCTGCCGAACTTGCGCTCCGCAGCCGTACGGATGAGGAAGTCCGCGATGGCCGGGTTCTTGGGCAGCAGCGAGCCATGCAGGTAGCTGGCAACGATGTTGCGGTAGCGGGCACCCTCATGGCCGTCGTTGCTGTTGTTTCCCGTGCCTTTGGCCACCGTACCGAGCGGCCGGACCCTGTCGCCCAGCGTCGTCTGTCCGCTGTGGTTTTCGTAGCCCAGGACTTCGCCGAACTCCGTGGTTGAGACCTTGACGTTGCCGATCAGGCGCTCATCGGTGCCGTGCGTTTCCACGTCGAGGACGCCGATACCGGGAATGACGGCGCCCGTGCGGGTCTTGAAGAACCGTCCGAAGAGCTGGTAGAGGCCGCAGATGACCAGCATGGGCGCGCCGTCCTCGGCCAATTCCTTGAGTTCGCCTGCCCGGGACTGCAGGTCGTCCTGGATCACCAGCTGCCCGCTGTCCTGCCCGCCGCCGCCCACAATGATGTCCACGCCGTCAGGGAAGGGATCGCCAACGTTGTACTCGAGCAGTTCCGGGGTGTAGCCGTGCCACTGGATGCGGCGCTGCAGCACCAGCGCGTTGCCCCAGTCGCCGTAAATGTTCATGTCGCGGGGATAGAGCTGGACCACGCGGAGGGTGCCCTTGGACCCGCCGTCCGCCGTCGCTGCTTGTGCCGGATTCACGAGACAACCTCCACGGTGGTGATTTTGGACAGCTCGCGGCGGATGGCAAGCATCGCCGTGTAGGTGCAGAAGATCCGCTTCGGCTTGCCCCGGCCTTCCCTGACGAAGGCGGCCAGGGCGGCGGGGATCTCCGTTTCCACGGCTCCGACGGGAACCTGGTCGTACTGCAGCCGGAGCGCCATGTCGTAGGCCCGCGACCCGGTGATCATGTCCACACCGCCCTCGCGGAGCGAGTCGAACTCGACGTCCCAGAGCCAGGACATGTCCCGGCCGTCCGCGTAGTTGTCGTTGATGGCGACCATGGTGGCGTAACCGGCGGCAGGGAAGGATTTCAGGCCCAGCCGGAAACCGCTGGGGTTCTTCACCAGCACCAGGTCCAGCGGCTGGCCGTCCACCGTAAGGCTTTCACCGCGGCCAAAGGCGGGGGCCACCTTGGACAATGCCTCGAGAAGGGTGGCGTGGTCGGCCGTGGCGGCGCCCGCGCCGCAGATGCTGCGGGCCAGGGTCAGGGCCGCAGCGGCATTGAAGATGTTGTACACGCCGCGCAGCTTCATCGCCGTGGTGACCGTATCGCCGTCGTACTCAAACTCGGCGTTGTCCGCGCCCACTTTCCGGAGCACGACGTCGGCCGCCGGCTTTTCCGGCAGGCCCGCCGGGGCGGGACTACCGGGAACGGCCCGCATGTCGTCGTCGTTGGGAAAGGTCCCCAGCAGGGAGTCGTCAAGGCCGAAGTACTTGACCTCCTGGCCCGTGAGGGTGTCCGCGATCCGGGCCACCCGGGGATCCTCTCGGTTGAGGACTACGGTTCCGGTGGTCTTGGCGGCGATGTGCTGCAGGAGCTGCGCGGTCTTGTCGATCTCGCCAAAACGGTCCAGTTGGTCGCGCAGCACGTTAAGGAGGAGGCAGTACCGGGGCGGGACACTGTTCACGAAGTGGACTGCGTGGGCTTCGTCGAGTTCCAGGACGGCAATGTCCGCGTCCAGCCTGCCGCGCCAGTCCACCTCACCCAGGAGGGCTGCCGCCACGCCCCGCGTGAAGTTGCTGCCGGTGCGGTTGGTGAAGACCTTCAGGCCCTGGCTTTCCAGCAGTTCCACCACCATTTTGGTGGTCGTGGTTTTGCCGTTAGTGCCGCTGACCACCGCCACACCGTGCGGCAGGGTGGTGAGCGTGCGCCGCATGAAGCCGGGGTCGATTTTCTCGACCACCAGGCCCGGCAGGGCGGACCCGCCGCCCCGCAGCCGGGACACCCTGCGGACCAGCTTGCCGAGCGGAACACTGTAGAAGACCATGTTTTGAATATATCCCAGCAGCGGCATGCAACCGCTGCCCGCAGGACGTGTGCGGCAGCGGCTGCACGGCCCGGGCCGTATGCTGGAAAGATGACAAACCCCCCATCTGCTGCCCAGGCGCGCGTGGGGTCAGGCCTGAAAATCGGTGTCCTGGCCCTCCAGGGCGACTTCCGTGAGCACCTGCGTGCCGCGGAAGCCACAGGCGCCCAAGCCGTGCCCGTGCGCCGTCCGGAGGAACTGGACGGTCTGGACGGCCTCATCATTCCCGGCGGCGAGTCCACCACTATCGATAAGCTGGCCCGGGCCTTTGACCTTGCCGACCCCCTCCGCAAGTACATCGGCGAGGGCCTGCCCGTGTACGGCTCCTGTGCAGGCATGATCCTGCTCGCGTCCGACATTGCAGATCCGGCGACCGATCTCTCCGGTGCGCCCCAGCAGACCTTCGGCGGCCTCGACATCACTGTCCGCCGCAACGCTTTTGGCCGCCAGCGCGAGTCCTTCGAAACCGACCTGGACTTCAAGGGCCTGGACTTCAGCGCCACGGAATCGGGCGTGGAACCGGTCCATGCAGTCTTCATCCGCGGCCCTTGGGTGGAGCGGGTGGGGGAGGACGTGGAGATCCTCGCGCAGGTGGAGCCGGCGGACCCCGGCCAGGCCTCCCACGCTGCCCAGCTGCCGGGGGCGGCTAGAATTGTGGCAGTGCGTTCCGGCCAGCTGCTGGCCACCTCCTTCCATCCGGAAGTGACCGGCGAAAAACGCGTACACGAACTGTTTATCCGAATGATCAGAGGAGAAGCGTAAAGCATGTCAGGCCACTCCAAATGGGCAACGACCAAGCACAAAAAGGCGATCATTGACAGCCGCCGCGCAAAGTCGTTCGCCAAGCTGATCAAGAACATCGAAGTTGCCGCCCGGATGGGCGGACCGGACCTCGCCGGCAACCCCGGCCTGGAACTTGCGGTGACCAAGGCGAAGAAGACCTCGGTTCCCAACGACAACATCGACCGCGCCATCAAGCGCGGCGCCGGCCTTACCGGTGAAGTGGTCGATTACACCGAGATCATGTATGAGGCCCGCGGCCCCCAGGGTTCCGCCCTGCTGATTGAGTGCCTTACCGACAACAAGAACCGGGCAGCCTCCGAGGTCCGCCTGGCCATCTCCCGTAACGGCGGCACCATCGCCGATCCCGGCTCCGTGAGCTACCTCTTCACCCGCAAGGGCGTGGTCAACCTGCCCAAGAACGGCCTGAGCGAGGACGATGTCCTGATGGCCGTCCTCGACGCCGGAGCCGAGGAGGTCAAGGACAACGGGGAGACGTTCGAAATCCACTCGGAACCGGGCGACCTGCAGGCTATCCGTGAAGCGCTGAAGGAAGCCGGCATTGAATACGACACGGACGAAGTGGAGTTCGTGCCCTCGATGCAGGTGGGGCTCGATGTTGACGGCGCCCGCAAGTTCCTGAAGCTGGCCGACGCCCTCGAGGACCTCGACGACGTCCAGAACGTGTACAGCAACGCCGACCTCAGCGACGAAGTCCAGGCTGCCCTGGAATCCGAGTGACGTCCCGCCTTGCCCGCTAGCCCGCAGCTGGAGTCGAGGCCGGATTCCGTGGCAGGGGCGGAGGACAGATGACGCTCCGCGTCCTGGGTGTTGACCCCGGCCTCACCCGCTGTGGCATCGGCGTGGTGGATGTGGAACGGAATCGGCGCGCCAGCATGGTGGCCGTCGGCGTCGTGGGCACGTCCCCGGACGAGACCCTCGACCGCCGCCTGCTGGTGATCGCGACGGCCATTGATGAGTGGCTGGACCGCTACGAGCCGGAGGTCCTCGCCGTCGAACGCGTTTTCTCGCAACTCAACGTGAGCACGGTAATGGGAGTGGCCCAGGCGTCCGGCGTTGTGATCGCGGCAGCAGCCCGGCGGGGCATCCCGGTGGCACTCCACACGCCGTCGGAGGTCAAAGCCGCAGTCACCGGGAGCGGGTCCTCCAACAAGGACGCCGTGACCAAGCTGGTGACCAAAATCCTACGGCTGGACGCACCACCACGCCCTGCCGACGCAGCTGATGCCCTGGCGCTTGCCATCACCCATGCCTGGCGCGCCGGGAGCGGCGCTGCCGTGGCCACCACCGGTCCCGGCAGTTCATCGCTGACCCCCGCCCAGCGGGCGTGGGCCGAAGCCGAGGCCAAGGCGCGCCGCGCACGCTGATTGTCCCTGCTGCTTGCTAGGGTATTCGTAGATATGTTCGGATAGCCGTGCCCCATCTGCGGGCCGGCAATACCACGGGAGCCCGGCCTTGATCAGTTTCCTCCGCGGAACCGTAGCGCACGTTGGCCTGTCAACGGCAGTGATTGACCTCAACGGGGCCGGGATGAGCGTCTACGCCACCCCACAGACCCTCAGCCGCCTCCGCGTCGGTGAAGAGGGAAAGGTGTTCACCTCCCTGATCGTGCGGGAGGACTCCCTGACGCTCTTCGGCTTCGCGGACGACGACGAGCGCGAGGTTTTCGAGATCCTGCTCAGTGTGAGCGGCGTCGGCCCCCGGCTTGCCCTTGCTGTCCTGGCCGTCCACGATCCCGAGGCCATCCGCGTGGCGGCCCATACGGGGGACAGCAAGACCTTCACCAAGGTCCCCGGAATCGGCCCCAAGGTCGCCGGCCGGATCGTCCTGGAGCTCGCAGGCAAGCTCGTCCCGCAGGGAACCGCCCCCACCGCCGGGGCCGGCACCCCCGCCGAGGCCGCCTGGAAGCCCCAGGTGGTGGCCGCCATGACCAGCCTTGGCTGGTCCGAAAAGGACGCGTCCGCCAGCATCGACAAAGCACTTGCCGACGAACCCGAAGTGTCCTTCCGCGGCAACGTTCCCGAGATCCTCCGCACCACGCTCCGGTGGCTGGGCCAGGACGGCGCACGCGCCGGCAACCGCGTAGGCACCCGTGGCTGAACCCTCACTGGTTGCCGCGGGGGAGGAGCCGGAGGAGCGCGCCATCGAGGCTGCGCTGCGACCCAAGAACCTGGACGACTTCGTTGGCCAGCACCGGGTGCGCAAGCAATTGTCGCTGGTGTTGCAGGCCTCCCGGATGCGCGGGCGCACCGCGGACCACGTGCTGTTCTCAGGGCCGCCCGGCCTGGGCAAGACCACCCTCGCCATGATCGTCGCGGCCGAGATGAATGCCCCGCTGCGCCTCAGCAGCGGACCCGCCATCCAGCACGCCGGCGACCTCGCGGCCATCCTGTCCTCGCTCTCCGAAGGCGAGGTCCTGTTCCTCGACGAAATCCACCGCATGTCGCGGCCGGCCGAGGAAATGCTCTACATGGCCATGGAGGACTTCCGCGTCGACATCGTCGTGGGCAAAGGGGCTGGGGCCACCGCAATTCCACTGGAACTGCCGCCGTTCACCCTGGTGGGCGCCACCACCCGTGCCGGTTTGCTGCCGGGGCCCCTGCGCGACCGTTTCGGCTTCACCGGGCACCTGGAGTTTTACTCGGTCGAGGAGCTGGAGCTGGTCCTGCGCCGTTCCGCAGGCCTGCTGGACCTGAAGGTCAATTCCGCCGGATTCGCTGAGATCGCCGGGCGCTCACGCGGCACGCCGCGTATCGCCAACCGACTGCTGCGCCGTGTCCGGGACTGGGCGCTGGTGCACGGCATCGAACAAATCGACGCCAGGGCCGCTTCCGCTGCCCTGGACATGTATGAAGTGGACAAGAAAGGACTGGACCGGTTGGACCGGGCCGTCCTGGAGGCCCTCATCACCAAATTCGGCGGCGGTCCCGTGGGCCTTTCCACCCTCGCCATTGCCGTGGGCGAGGAAACCGAAACGGTGGAAACCGTCGCCGAACCCTTCCTGGTCCGCGAAGGCCTGCTGGGCCGGACGCCCCGCGGCAGGATCGCGCTGGCGCCCGCATGGACGCACCTTGGCTATGCCATCCCGTCCAACGTGTTCGCGCAGGAGCAGTTGGACCTCTTCGAGCCCGGCGGGGACGCTTCCGCAGCGGGGGAATGGGCTCCGGAGGGCCAATAGCAGGCTCCCTTCAGCTTTTCCCTTTAGACTGGTATGACGCCCGGCACGTTCGGGTCTTTGTTTCGCGGGTGGCCCTGACGCCCCCGTCGCTTGGGGAAGGAAAAGTCAGGCCCTCTGCCTGCATCACCAGCCCGCCCCGGCCGAAGCGAAGCCGACGTCGCTGGAAAACCAGCTGTACCAGAAAAAGAACGGAATTCCCCTTGGATCCAATGTCAATTCTCCTGTTCGTCATGCTCGGCGTGTTCATCTTCATGATGTTCCGCCGCAACAAGAAGACGCAGCAGCAGCAGGCAGAGCTCCAGTCGAAGTTTGGCCCGGGCGTGGAGGTCATGACCAGTTTTGGCCTTTTCGGCCGGATCGTGGACATCGACGAGGCCGACAACAAGGTCACCCTTGAACTTTCCCCCGGCAACCTGGCCACGGTCCACCGCCAGGCCGTCACCAAGGTCATCGAGCCTGCGGCGGAAGCCACCACCGAGTCCGCCGCCGCTTCCCCGGTAGTGCCGGACGACGCCTCCTCGCTGACCACCCCGGAGGCCGGGAGCACCGCCACCGGCGCGGAGACTCCGGAAGAAACCCTGAAGCGCCTTAACGACGAGGGCAAGAAGGACAGCTAGGCCCGCTGGCCCCTTTCCTCCCTCTACCGCTGCGGACCACCGCCGGCGCGGGCCAGAGCCTGCGCCGGCGGTTCCTCCGCGAATAAGAGAAAGATCGACAATGGCACGAACTGGCCGCAAGAAGCCGGGGCTCCGCGTCCTGGTCTGGCTTGGCGTACTCCTGGCGGCTCTGACCGCCGTCCTGGCCGGCGGCACCATCGCCGGACAGGCCAGCTGGGCGCCCAAACTTGCCCTTGACCTCGAGGGCGGCACCCAGATGATCCTCGCCCCCAAGGTGGAGGGCGGATCGGACATCAACGAGCAGCAGCTCAACCAGGCCGTGGCGATCATCCGCCAACGCGTTGACGGCTCTGGCGTCTCCGAAGCCGAAATCAGCACCCAGTCCGGGCGCAACGTGGTGGTCAGCCTTCCCGGCACGCCCTCCGCCGAAACAAGGAACCTGATCCAGGCCTCCGCGGACATGAACTTCCGCCCCGTCCTGCTGAACGGCGACGGCGCAGCAGTGCCCCCGGAGAAGCAGACTCCCGATGACCAACTGCCCAAGCCGACGGCCGCCCCGGCCAACAGCAGCGACACCAACTGGATCACGCCGGAGATCTACAAGCAGTTCGAGGCACTGGACTGCAACAGCGCCGCCGAGAAGTCGCAGCGGTCAGATCCCACCAAGCCGCTGGTTACCTGCGAACCTGCCACCGACAAGTCCCCGGCCATCAAGTACATCCTGGGTCCCGTGGAGGTTAAGGGCAGCAACATCGTCACGTCCAGCTTCCAGCTGCAGCAGGGCGCCCAGGGTGCGGTCACCAATGACTGGGCCGTCAACATCCAGTTCGACGCCGACGGTACCGCGAAGTTCAAAGAGGTCACCGAGCGCCTGAACCAGTTCTACACGGCCGCCGGCGGGCAGTCGGGCAGCGACCCCAAGGCGCAGTTCGCCATCGTCCTGGACGACCAGGTCATCTCCGCGCCGCGTGCGCTGGCCGTCATCACCGACGGACGTCCGCAGATCACCGGCGGCTTCACCGAGCAGACCGCCAAGGCGCTCTCCGATCAGCTGAAGTTCGGTGCCCTTCCCATCAGCTTCGACATCCAGAGCGAACAGCAGATTTCCGCAACGCTTGGCGGGGAGCAGCTGCGCATGGGCCTGCTGGCCGGCCTGATCGGGCTCCTGCTCGTGGTGGTCTACTCGCTGTTCCAGTACCGGGCCCTCGGCTTCGTCACCATTGCTTCCCTGGTGGTCGCCGGTGCCCTGACCTACCTCGCCATTGCCATCCTCGGCTGGACGGAAAACTACCGCCTGTCCCTGGCAGGCGTAGCGGGCATTATCGTGGCCATCGGCCAGACAGCCGACTCGTTCATCGTCTACTTCGAACGCATCCGCGATGAACTGCGTGAAGGGCGCGGCCTGGTGTCCGCCGTCGAGAACGGCTGGAAGCGGGCCAAGCGCACCGTCCTGGCCTCCAAGGCCGTCAACCTGCTGGCCGCGCTCGTCCTCTACTTCGTCGCCGTCGGCAACGTGCGTGGGTTCGCCTTCACCCTGGGCCTGACTGCCATCGCCGACCTCATTGTGGTGTTCATGTTCACCCACCCCACGCTGCAGCTTTTGGCCCGCACCCGCTTCTTCGGTGAAGGCCACAAGTTCTCCGGCCTGGATCCCGAACGTTTGGGCGCGGTGCCGTTGTACCGCGGTGCCGGGCGGATCCGGACCCCGGAGGACCGGCCAGTGGTGGTCCGCAGCAAGAACACCGGTGCGGCGGCCGAGGCCGAGCGCCGCATGACCATCGCCGAACGGCGCCTGGCAGAAAAGCAGGAACAGCTGGCTGGCTCGTCCAAGACCTCCGCGAAGGAGAACAAGTAATGTCAGGCTTCGCTACTTTCGGCAACGAGCTTTACTCGGGCAAGCGTTCCTACGACTTCGTCGGCGCCAAGAAGATCTGGTTCATCATCGCCGCGGTGGGCGTGGCGCTGTCCATCATCATTCCGGTGGCCAAGGGCGGCTTCAACCTCGGTATCGAATTCCGTGGCGGCTCTGAATTCACGGTCTCCAACGTCAAAACCACGGATGCCACCATCGGCGAGAAAGCCGTCACCGACGTTGTGTCCGGCAGTGTTCCGCGCGTGGCGAACGTGGCCGGCAACACCATGCGCATCCAGACGGACAAACTGACCGACGACGAGACCCTCAAGATCAAGCAGGGCCTCACCAGCGCCTACGGCGTTACAGACAATGAGGTGACCTCCACATTTGTCGGACCCACGTGGGGCGCTGACGTGACAAAGCAGGCGTTGATCGGCCTGGTGGTGTTCGTGCTGCTGGCGGCCCTCCTCATGGCCCTGTACTTCCGCACTTGGAAGATGTCGCTGTCGGCGCTTGCCGGCATGGCGGTGACGATGTTCATCACGGCCGGGGTTTATGCCCTGAGTGATTTCGAAGTGACCCCGTCGGCGATCATCGGATTCCTGACCGTCCTCAGCTACTCGCTGTACGACACGGTGGTGGTCTTCGACAAGATCCGCGAGAACACCTCCGGCATCGACGCGTCCACGCGCCGGACCTTCGCCGAGGAGGTCAATTTGGCCGTCAACCAGACGCTGGTGCGGTCCATCAACACCATGATGGTGGCTATCCTCCCCGTGGGAGCCATCCTGTTCATCGGTGCCGGACTCCTGGGCGCGGGAACCCTGCGCGACCTGTCCCTGGCACTGTTCGTCGGGATCCTGATCGGCACGGCGGCGACCATCTTCGTGGCCGCACCGATGTACGCCTGGCTCCGCCAGGGCGAACCGGACCTGGTCAAGCAGGCACGGCGCGTCGAGCAGCGCCGTGCCGGGGCAGCGGAGCGGTCAGCTCCGGCAGCACCGGCGAAAGCCTGACCGGCAACCGCGAAGCCTGACGGGCAACCGCGAGGCCTGACGGGCAACCGCAGGCAGTTGTAAAGCCATCAAGGGCCGGGTGACGCAGACCATGCGTCGCCCGGCCCTTGACTATTCTGTCCCGGTTATAAAAGTCGCCGCCCGGAGGAATAGACTGGGGTAATTAAAACGTGGTGAGGGGTGCTTCATTGGAAGAACGTTCGGCGTCGGCGCCAACGGCACAGGAAGAAAAGAATCCTGCCGGTGTACAAGCCGGTGCGGCAACGCCGGCGCGCCCTGGTTCCCTGGTTCCTGTTGACAACTCAGGATCCCGCGCCACGTTCCCCGGCCGCCGTGAGCGCACCCGCTCCCGCCTCGCCCGCCTGACCGGCCGCGGCACCGCCACTTACTCTCCCATCCTTGAGCCGCTGCTCCGTACAGTCCGGGCCAACAATCCCAAAGAGGACTTCGACCTTATCCAGCGCGCCTTTGACGTGGCCGAACGCAGCCACCGCGGGCAGAAGCGCAAGAGCGGGGATCCGTACATCACGCACCCGGTGGCCGTGGCCACCATCCTTGCTGAACTGGGCCTCAGCGGCACCACGCTGGCTGCGGCGCTGCTGCACGACACCGTGGAAGACACGCCGTACACACTTGCTGATCTGAAACGGGACTTCGGGCCCGAAGTGGCCATGCTGGTGGACGGCGTGACCAAGCTGGATAAGGTCAGCTTCGGCGAGGCTGCCCAGTCGGAGACCGTCCGCAAAATGGTCGTGGCCATGGCCAAGGACATCCGCGTCCTGATGATCAAACTGGCGGACCGGCTGCATAACGCCCGCACCTGGCGTTTCGTTTCGGCCGAGTCCTCGGCACGCAAGGCCCGGGAAACCCTGGAGATCTTCGCGCCCCTGGCCCACCGCCTGGGCATGAACACCATCAAGTGGGAACTCGAGGACCTGTCCTTCGCGGCCCTCTATCCCAAGGTGTATGAGGAGATCGTCCGGATGGTGGGGGACCGGACCCCGGAGCGGGAAAAGAGCCTGGGCGTCATCCGCGACCAGATCACAGAGGACCTGCGCGGCGCCAAGATCAAGGCCACCATTACTGGCCGGCCCAAGCACTACTACTCCATCTACCAAAAGATGATTGTCCGCGACAAGGACTTCGACGACATCAACGACCTCATGGGCGTCCGTGTCCTGGTGGACTCCGTCCGGGACTGCTACGCCGCCCTGGGCATCATGCACTCGCGCTGGAACCCGCTGCCCGGCAGGTTCAAGGACTACATCGCGATGCCGAAGTTCAACATGTACCAGTCCCTGCACACCACCGTCATCGGCCCGGGTGGAAAGCCGGTGGAAATCCAGATCCGCACGCACGAAATGCACCGCCGGGCCGAATACGGTGTGGCCGCGCACTGGAAGTACAAGGACCAGCCCAACCGCACCGCCGTCGGTCCGGGGAGCCCCCGCGATGGTGACATGGGGTGGCTACGGTCCCTGGTGGACTGGCAGCAGGAGACGTCGGATCCCGGGGAGTTCCTGGACTCGCTGCGGTTCGAAATCAACGCCCGCGAAGTTTTCGTCTTCACCCCCAAGGGCGAAGTCATGGCCCTTCCGGCGGGTTCGACGCCGGTGGACTTCGCCTACGCCGTGCACACGGAAGTAGGCCACCGCACCATCGGCGCCAGGGTCAACGGCAAGCTGGTCCCACTCAACAGCGAGTTGAACCATGGCGACTGGGTGGAGATCTTCACCTCCAAGGCGGAAGGCGCCGGGCCCAGCCAGGACTGGCAGCACTTCGTCAAGAGCGCCCGCGCCAGGAACAAGATCCGGCAGTGGTTCAGCAAGGAACGCCGCGAAGAGGCGATCGACCGCGGCAAGGAGCTGCTGACCCGCGCCATGCGGAAGCAGAACCTTCCGCTGCAGCGGCTGATGACGCACGAGGCCCTGGCTGCCGTGGCGGAGGAGTTCAAGTACGCCGACATCTCAGGTCTCTACGCCGGGGTGGGCGACGGCCACACATCCGCGCAGTCGGTCATGGAGAAGCTCATTGAAAGCCTCGGAGGCAATGAGAGTGCCGATGATGACGTCGAAGAGGTCAGCATCCCCACCCAGGTCACCAAGGCCCGCTTCTCCGACTCCGGCGTAGTGGTCCGTGGCGTAGGCGACGTTTGGGTCAAGCTGGCCCGCTGCTGCACACCCGTTCCGCCGGACCCGATCCTTGGCTTCGTGACCCGGGGCTCCGGTGTCTCCGTACACCGGACGGACTGCACGAACATTTCGGACCTGAAGGACCAGCCAGACCGGATCGTGGACGTGGACTGGGCGCCGACGCAGTCCAGCGTCTTCCTGGTCGAGATCCAGGTGGAGGCCCTGGACCGCAAATCCCTGCTCTCCGACGTGACCCGGGTTCTCTCGGACAACCACGTCAACATCCTTGCTGCCAGCGTCCATACCTCCACGGACCGGGTGGCGATCTCAAAGTTCGCTTTCGAGATGGGCGACCCGAAGTACCTCAGCCACGTGCTGAGCGCCGTCCGGCGGATCGACGGGGTCTTCGACGTCTACCGCACCACGGGGAACAAACGCCGGAGCTAGCAAAGCCAGCTTTTCCAGGGCAGCCCGCTTGTGTGGAACCCGGGGTGTTGCCTCGATGGCGCGGACCAGGAGTCGCAGTTTGACGTCCTGCTGAGGCCGTGCCAGCAGCCCGGCGAGGGCCGGCACGGCGCGCTCCGGCTCCACGTGGAGGGCGATATCAAGGGCGGTCCGCAAGGGGCTGGACACCATCAGCCCGCCCAGGCTGATCACATCGAACGGCCCCAGCTTCACTTCGTGCAACGTACACCCGCGTGTGCCCCGCAGGCTGGATACCCTCCTCTTGGCGTCCACCAGCAGGGCCAGGCGGTCAGGCTCCGCTGCGCAGCCGTAGATCCACGCGGCCGTCATCCGCCCGGCAACAACGCGCTGCCGGATTGCCGCCGGTACAGCGCCTGCCGCTGCCCGTGCGCGCAGCTGTGGGGACGCAGGAATGCCGGGGAGCGTGTAGCCGTGCTGATGGAAGCGGGCCAGCAGGCCGTCTGCTGCGAGGGACTGCAGTTCCGGACCGGCGAAGGGGCCTCCGGGAGCGTACAGTTCCGGAAAGCGCTGCGCTGCACCGGCTTCCGCCGCGTTTTCCTGGCATCCCGTACGGGAAGCATGGGTGCGGGCTTCCCTGCCCGTGCCGGCTGCGGATGGAGTTGGAGGAGAGGCCATAGCCCCATCCTGCCCGGACGCCCTTAGACGGCACAGGCCCCGCCCGGGTTATGTGGATAACCGGTACGGGGCCTGGGCCCGTCAGCTCAACGGGTTGTTCAGGAAAGCTCGCTGGCGGAACGCTGGATCTGGTCGAGCCAGGCCTGGCGGGCTTCGAGGGCTTCCTGGGCAGCCTTGATCTTGCGCTGGTCGCCGCTCTTCTCCGCCTGTGCGAGGTCTTCCTGGAGCCCGGCGATGGCGGACTCCAGCTGCGACAGTGCACTGTTGGTGCGGGCCTTGCGCTCCGGGTTGGACCGCTGCCACTGCTCTTCCTCGGCGTGGCGCACTGCGTCCTCCACCTTCCGCAGTCCGGCCTCAATCCGGCCCATGTCCGCCCGCGGCACCTTGCCGGCTTCTTCCCAGCGGTCACGGATGGACTGCAGGGCCTTCTTGGCTGCAGAGAGGTCCTTCACGGGGAGGATCGTGTTGGCTTCGGCCAACAGTGCTTCCTTCACGGTGAGGTTTGCCGCGTACTCCTGGTCGATCTCGTCGTTGGCAGCCTGGCGCGACGTGAAGAAGACGTCCTGCGCGGCGCGGAAGCGTGCCCACAGCGCGTCGTCGTCCTTGCGGCTGGCCCGGGGCGATGCCTTCCACTGGTCCATCAGCCGGCGGTATTCGCCGGCGGCGAAGCCCCAGTCCGTGGACGAGGACAGGGCTTCGGCTTCGGCGATCAGCTTTTCCTTGGCTGCCTT
>Ga0308158_10002397_pt1 | contig 17803 bp, 15 predicted proteins | sample PhyBR2_FD_201038 | JGI IMG/M metagenome (GOLD analysis project Ga0308158, IMG submission 201038) | Phyllosphere microbial communities from UC Gill Tract Community Farm, Albany, California, United States - DLSLB.R2 | ecosystem: Host-associated > Plants > Phyllosphere > Unclassified | place: USA...
AAGCGTATCGACGGCGCTAAGGCTAACCATCGTTATCACTCCGCCTCATCCTCATACCCCACCAGATGCAGCGGCCTAGCCTTGATGCCCTGCAATTCGCACCAGCGCACCAGCGCCTCCTCGCGCCCATGCGTTACCCAGACCTCGGCCGGATGAAGCTCGGAGATCGTGTCGGTCAGCTCCGGCCAGTCGCAATGGTCGGAGATGACGAGCGGCAGCTCGACACCACCCTGCTTGGCGCGCTGGCGTACCATCATCCAGCCGGAGGCGAAGGCAGGCAGCGGGTCGTTGAAGCGGCGGGCCCAGCGGTCGGCGAAGGCCGATGACGGGCCGACGACGACGGCGCCCTTGAACAGAGACTTGTCGCGTCCCTCGACGGTTGCCGGGCGCAGTTCGCCGAGGTCGATGCCCTGGCTGACGTAGTAATCGCAGAGCCGCTCCATGGCGCCGTGGATATAGATGGGCTCATTGTAGCCGGTGTCGCGCAAGAGGCGGATGACGCGCTGGGCCTTGCCGAGCGCATAGGCGCCGATCATGTGGGTGCGCTCGGGAAACTGGCGGAGCGACGCATAGAGCTTGGCCATTTCGCCGGCGGGGTCCGGGTGGTGGAAGACAGGCAGGCCGAAGGTCGCCTCGGTGATGAAGACGTCGCAGGCAACCGGTTCATAGGGCGCGCAGGTCGGGTCCGGGCGGCGCTTGTAATCACCTGACACGACGATGCGGGTCGCATCCTTCTCGATGGCTATCTGGGCGGAGCCGAGCACATGGCCGGCGGGGTGGAAGCTCACCTTGACGCCGTTGACCGATGTCTCCTCGCCGAAGGCGGCGGCCTGCTCCGAGCCGCAGAAATCCTCGCCGTAGCGGATGCGCATGATATCGAGCGTCTGGCGGGTGGCGAGCACATGGCCGTGGCCGGAGCGGGCGTGATCGGAATGGCCGTGGGTGATCAGCGCGCGCTCAACGGGCCTGACCGGATCGACATAAAATCGGCCATCAGGGCAATAGAGCCCCTCGGGTGCGGGATAAAGCAGCGCGTCAAATCTCATCGGCATAGAGATAGCGGCAAATGGCGGAAGAACCAGAGGGGATGGAGAGCTGTCCTCCCGCCATTTGCCGCGCTGAACGCACACCCTGACCACGGCGTGCGTTCAGTTAACCTGTCGGCCTGCCAGTCCGCGGACTTGCCAGCGTGTCGGCCTGCCGGCGTGTCAGCCGACCTGCGGCATTTCCCGCAGCAGCTTGTCGAGCGTGACCGGGTAATCGCGCACCCTGACGCCGGTGGCATTGTGGACAGCATTGGCGAGCGCGGCCGCAACGCCGCAAAGTCCAAGCTCGCCGACACCCTTTGCCTTCATCGGCGAGGAGTATGGGTCCGTCTCATCCAGGAAGATCACGTCCTGGTGCGGAATATCGGCGTGAACAGGAACCTCGTAGCCGGCGAGATCGTGGTTGACGAAAAAGCCGCGGCGCTTGTCCACCGCCAGCTCCTCCATGAAGGCGCCGCCGACGCCCATGGTCATCGCGCCGATCACCTGGCTGCGCGCCGTGATCGGATTGAGGATACGGCCGGCGGCGCAGACGCTCAGCATGCGGCGAATACGGATTTCCGCCGTATAGGCATCGACGCCCACCTCGACGAAATGCGCGCCAAAGGTAGCCTGCTGCATCTGCTGGCCGAGATCGCCGAACTCGATCGTGTCTTCGGCGACGATGCCCTCCTGTCCCGCGGCCTCGGTCAACGGAATGCTCCGGTTGCCGGAGCGGATCGCGCCGTCCGCAAAGGTCGCGTCGGTCGAGTTGAAGCCGACCTTGCGGGCGATTGCCTCGCGCAGCGCAACGCAGGCCGCGTAGACGCCGGCGGTCGCGCTGTTAGCGCCCCATTGGCCGCCCGATCCCGCCGAAACGGGAAAGCGGGAATCGCCAAGCTGGACCGCGACTTTGTCCATGCCGACCCCCATCATCTCGGCGGCGGTCTGCGCGATGATCGTATAGCTTCCGGTGCCGATATCCGTCATGTCGGTCTCGACGGTGACCACACCTTCGGCATCCAGGCGCATGCGGGCGCCCGACTTCATCACCAGATTGCCACGGAACGCCGCCGCGACGCCCATGCCGCGCAACCAGCGGCCGTCGCGAAGGCGGCCAGGCTGGGCGCTGCGCCCCGACCAGCCGAAGCGATCCGCGCCGGTTCGCAAACACTCGACCAGCTGCCGGTGCGAGAATTTCTTGTCGGGCTTTTCGGGATCGACCTGCGTATCGTTGAGAATGCGGAACTGCACCGGATCCATGTTCAGCTTCTCAGCCATCTCGTCCATGGCGATCTCAAGCGCCATGAGGCCAGGCGCCTCCCCCGGCGCGCGCATCGCGTTGCCTTCGGGCAAATCGAGCGTGGCGAGCCGCATCGCCGTCATCCGGTGCTCGCCCGCGTAAAGCAGGCGCGTCTGCTGGACGGCGGATTCGAGCTTGCCATCCGGCAGGTTCCCGCTCCAGCTTTCATGCGCAATCGCCGTAATCCGTCCCTCGCGGGTGGCGCCGATGCGCAGGCGCTGGATGGTTGCCGGGCGGTGGGTGGTGTTGTTCATCAGGAACGGCCGGGGCAAGGCCACCTTGACGGGCCGCCCGGCAGCCTTGGCGCCCAGCACTGCAAGCAGTGCATCGGCGCGCAGGAACAGCTTGGAGCCGAAACCACCACCGATGAAGGGCGACATGATATGCACCTTCTCGGGCTCGACGCCCAAGGTGGCGGCCAGTTCCGCGCGGTTCCAGGCCACCATCTGGTTGGAGGTCCAGACCATAATCTCGTCGCCATCCCAGGCCGCCATCGATGAATGCGGCTCCATCATCGCGTGCGACTGGTCGGGCGTCGTGTAGCGCTCGTCCAGCTTGACCGCTGCCTGCTCGAAAGCCGATGCGAAGTCGCCGGCCGCGCTGTCGGCGTCATCCCCCTCGGAACCGGACGGCTTCGTGGCCGAGCTCTGGGCGGCCTGAAGATCGTAGGCGCCGGGGGCCTCGACATAATCGACCTTCACGAGGCTCGCGGCCGCCCTCGCCTGCTCGAAGGTTTCGGCGACCACGACCGCGATTGCCTGGTGATAGTGCGAGATCTGCGGGCCGCCGAACAGCTGGGCGATATTGAATTTGCCCTTGCCGAGCTCGCCTGCGCTCTGGGCCGTGACGACGGCAATGACGCCGGGTGCGCGCTGGGCGGCCTGCACGTCCATGGAGCTGATCCGCCCCTTGGCGATGGCGGCGCCGACCGGATAGCCATAGGCCGCGTTCAGATTGGCGCCGTGCCATTCGTAAGCGTAGGTGGCGGTGCCGGTGACCTTGCGCGGACCATCTATCCGGACGATCGGCTGACCGACAACCTTCAGCTGATCGATCGGGTTTGTCGTTGCGGGAGTGTCGAAGCGCATGGTTCAACCTTTCATTTCGTCGAGGATGCCCGCGAGCGTGCGCTCGACGAGGGTCACCTTGAATGCATTCTCGTGCGTGGTGCGTGCCCCCTCGAGCAGCTTCGCAGTGACGGCGACGGCACCGTTCGGCAGCTCGGCGTCCGCCGCCTCGACCCGCCATGGCTTGTGCGCAACGCCGCCAAGCGCCACGCGCCCGCTGCCGTCGTTCCGCACGACGGCGGCGACCGAAACCAGCGCGAAGGCATAGGATGCGCGATCACGAACCTTGCGATAGACATGCCGTCCGCCGATCGGCGGCGGCAAGGTGACCGCGGTGATCATCTCGCCGCGCTCCAGCGCAGTTTCGATATGCGGCGTGCTGCCCGGCAGGCGATGGAACTCGCTGATCGGGATCGCGCGCGTCGAGCCGTCGGGTTTCACCGTCTCGACCACGGCGTCGAGCGCACGCATGGCAACCGCCATGTCGCTCGGATGGGTGGCAATGCAGCCATCGCTGACACCCATGATGCCATGCAGCCGGGTAAAGCCGCCAATCGCCGAACAGCCGCTTCCCGGCTGGCGTTTGTTGCAGGGCTGGTTGGTATCGTAGAAATACGGACAGCGTGTCCGCTGCAGCAGATTGCCCGCGGTCGTGGCCTTGTTGCGCAATTGTCCGGATGCTCCGGCCACCAGCGCCCGCGACAGCAGGCCGTAATCCCGGCGTATCCGCTGGTCCGAGGCGAGATCGGTGTTGCGCACCAGCGCTCCGATCCTAAGCCCCCCGGCTTCCGTCCGCTCGATCCTGTCCATGCCGAGACCATTGACGTCGATAAGGTGGGTTGGCGTCTCGATCTCGAGCTTCATCAAGTCGAGAAGGTTGGTGCCGCCGGCGATGAATTTTGCGGTCTCGTTGCGGGCGGCGGTGGCGGCGGCGTTCGCCACCGAGGTCGCGCGTTCGTATGAAAATGTTCTCATGCCTGCCTCCCTGCGACTTCGTTGATGGCTGCAACGATGTTCGGATAGGCGCCGCATCGACAGATGTTGCCGCTCATGCGTTCGCGGATTTCCGCATCGCTGACCTCGGTCGGCGCCGTCAGGTCATTGGTGACATGGCTCGGGATGCCGGCCTTGATTTCCTCGAGCACGGCGACGGAGGAACAGATCTGTCCGGGCGTACAGTAACCGCACTGGAAACCGTCATGCTTGACGAAGGCGGCCTGCATCGGGTGCATGTCGGCGGTGGTGCCGAGCCCCTCGATCGTGGTGATCTGGTCGCCCTCGTGCATGACGGCGAGCGATAGACAGGAATTGATCCTGCGGCCATCCACCATGACGGTGCAGGCGCCGCACTGTCCGTGATCGCAGCCCTTCTTGGTACCGGTCAGGTGCAGATGTTCCCTCAGCGCATCCAGCAGGGTCGTGCGGTTGTCGAGATCTAGTTCGTGTCGCGTTCCATTCACCGTGAACGCGACCTGCGAATGATTCTCCGCGGCTGCCGGGGCAACGGATTGGGCGAATACCGGGCTTGCCGCATTCGCGGTCGCGACGGAAACGGCGGCGGTCCCCACCATCAGGTCCCGCCGAGATATTTCGATCATGCTTGGGACGGTCTTCAAGGCTTTCTCCTTTGCTCAGTCGCCACGGCGGCGGCCGACCTCGGACGAAGTTTGAGGTAAGGCCGACAGTCCGCTTCGTTGAGTGAGAAAGGTTAGGTCAGAGAGAGACGGTGATTACCGGCCGCATGACGATAAGGCTTATACTCTGCGCTCACCAATGCAGAAAATTTGAAATAGCAATATATTTCAATAGGTTGAATGATCGGAAACCGGCCAGGATCAAATTCACGGCCGGTTAAAGAGAAAGTGAACCGGTCGTTAGAAGCGTGGTGCTGTCCGATTTCAAAGTTTGTGGCATATATGCGAGAGATTGCTCGGCGCACGATGTCGGTAAAACGACGGGGGCGTTGGAACTAAATGCTTCGCAATTCGTTAGTCCACGCTCGTATCTTGCACGATCGATCATAGCATCTGCCACGCCTGCGGATTTATGCTCTGGATTCATAACCCCTATGACTTCTAGCGGTCTATTCAAGCCGCGGATATTCGGGGAAGCTGAGCGACCGAAGCGTGACTGACATTGGTCAGCGCGACGGATCGCGAGACATTCTCACCAGTATCCGACCAAGCTAAGGCACAAAGATGAAAATCCAGATCAATGGACAGGCCCACGATGTGACATCGGAGGGCGACACACCACTCCTGTGGGTAATTCGTGACGAGCTCGGGATGACGGGCACGAAGTATGGTTGCGGACTTGCGCAGTGCGGGGCTTGCTCCGTCATGGTCGATGGCGAAATCGTCCGATCCTGCGTCACGCCGCTCGAAAGCGTCGTCGGCCGATCGGTTACCACGATCGAAGCGATCGAGAACGATCCAGTGGGCCAGCGCGTCGTGGCCGCATGGATCGCGCACCAGGTGCCGCAATGCGGCTACTGCCAGTCCGGCCAGGTGATTGCGGCAACCGCGCTCTTGAAGCAGACCGCCACTCCATCAGACGATGAGATCGCCGCCGCCATGGTCAATCTCTGTCGTTGCGGAACGTATAACGCCATCAAGGCAGCGGTTCAGGATCTCTCCGGTCAGAAGGTGGAAACGCTATGACCGCCCCCGTTCGCGAAATCGACGGTCAGACGGAACTGACCACGGCCGTACCGGTCAACGTATCACGGCGCAACTTCCTGCTCGGCTCCATCGGCGCGACCGCCGGTGCTTTGGTGCTGGGTTTCGGGCTGCCGATCGACGGCGCACGCGCCCAGGAAGCGGCCAAGACGATGGCGCCGGGAACCCGCGTTCCGGCGTTTCTGGAAATCCGCCCGGACAATACGGCGCGGCTGATGAGCCCCTTCGTCGAGGGTGGCCAGGGCGTTTTCACCGCAATGGCCCAGATCGTCGGCGAGGAGCTCGACCTCGACCCGGCCTCCTTCGTGGTGGAAAACGCGCCGACCGGACCGGATTATCTGGTCGTCAACGGCACGATGCGCATCACCGGCGGCAGCATGTCGGTGCGCACCAGCTATGACACGATGCGCAAGCTCGGCGCCCTCTGTCGGGCGATGCTGGTGCAGGCCGCCGCAACGCGGTTGAACGCGCCCGCCAGCGAATTGACGACGGAGCCCGGCCATGTGGTGCACGCGGCCTCGGGGCGCAAGCTCGCTTACGGCGAACTCGCGACGGAAGCCATGGCGCTTGACGTTCCGGCCACCGACAGCGTTACGCTCAGGGACCGGTCGCAGTTCCGCTGGATCGGCAAGCCCGTACAGCGCCTCGACGTGCTCGACAAATCAACCGGCAGAGCGATCTACGGGATCGACTGCAAGGTCGACGGCATGTTGCATGCGGCTGTCCAGCACGCGCCGCGGCTCGGCATGTCGGTCGGCGACATCCGCAATGAGGATGCCGTCAAGGCGATGCCGGGCATCCACTCGGTACACCGCCTGCCCGGCGCCGTCGCGGTCGTCGCGGAACGCTGGTGGAACGCCAAGCGCGCCGCCGAAGCACTGCAGGTCGAATGGCAGGAGGCAGGCGCCAAGCCGGTGATCGACGGCATCCGCACGATGCCCGCGGATTTCTCGACCGCAGCCTTCAGCCAGCGTCTGGCCAATGAGCCGGGTGACGGCAAGGACGCGGAAAAGGTGGGAGATGCCACGGCAGTGCTTGCCGCCGCCAAGACCGTCGTCTCGGCCACCTATCACAGCCAGTATCTGCATCACGCACAGCTGGAGCCACCTTCGACGCTGGCGCGGTTCAACGAGGACGGTACTCTGGATCTGTGGATGCCGAACCAGGCGCCCGAACAGTTCCAGGCGAATATCGCCACCCTCACCAGTCTCGATGCATCGAAGATCAACGTGCACAGCCCGCTGCTCGGCGGCTTCTTCGGACGCCACTTCCTCTATCCCGCGGCCAACCCCTACCCGCAGGCAATCCAGCTTGCCAAGGAAACCGGCCGCCCGATCAAGCTGATCTGGAGCCGTGAAGAAGAGTTCCTGCGTGATCCGATGCGGCCGATGGCGGCCGTGCGGTTCCGTGGCGCGCTCGACGATAACGGCATGCCGGTGGCCATCGAGGCCGTCAGCATCTGCGAGGGACCGAGCGAGAACATCTACGGCCACAGCGACGACAAGATCGACGACACCGCCGTGGAAGGCCTGACAGGCAAGGCCTACGCCATCCCCAACCGGCGCATCGCTCAGCTATACGTCGAAAATCCGACCATGCTCGCCTACTGGCGTTCGGTGGGCAACTCGATGAACGACTTCCTCTACGAGTCGTTCCTCGACGAGCTGGCCGACAAGGGTGGCAAGGACCCCTACGAGCTGCGCCTTCAGCTGTTGAAGGACAATCCGCGACTGAGCACCCTTCTCAAGGCGGCGGGCGAACTGTCGGGGGGCTGGAAGCGCGGACCGTTCACGGCGGCCGACGGCTCACGACGCGCCCGTGGCGTGGCCATGGCGTCGGCTTTCGGCAGCTTCACCGCAGCCATCGCCGAGGTGTCGATCTCGGCGGGCAAGGTTGTGGTGCACGACCTGTGGGAAGCGGTCGATCCGGGCAACATCGTCAATCCGGCGATTGTCGACGCCCAGATCAACTCGGCGGCGGCGCTGGGTGTTTCCCAGGTCCTGCTTGAGGAAGTGGTCTATCAGGAGGGGCAGCCGATTGCCCGCAACTACGACCTCTACCCGATCCTCTCGCCAGCTGAGATGCCTCGCGTTCACACGCGGGTCGTCGAAAGCGGCGAGAAGATGGGCGGCATCGGGGAACCGGGTCTTCCGGCTGTCCCGCCAGCGGTCGCAAATGCGGTCTCGACCCTGACGGGCCAGCGCATCCGCAGCATGCCTCTTTCTCAATACACGTTCGACAGCTAGCGCGCCGCGCCCCTCCGCCGTCAGCAACGTTGCCGGGATCTTTTATCCCGGCGACGTTCTGGTAACCGCCGCGGTCGAGCCACGCGCGCTTGCGCAAAGCCGTTAACATCAGCCTGTTTCAAGAGGATGGATTGTCCTTGAAAAAAGTCTTTCTGGTCGTTCTTCTAATCATTATTGTCGTCGGAGGCGGCCTTTTCTGGTTCGTCACCTCCAAGCCCTCATCACCATTCGAGAGCGCCGGCATCACCACCGGCGCCGCCAGCGAGCTTGTTGCGCGCGGCGAGATGGTCGCGCGGCAGGCCGATTGCGTTGCCTGCCACAGCCTTCCCGATGGCAAGCCGTTCACCGGCGGGCTCGAAATGGGCACGCCGCTCGGCTCCATCTTCGCCACCAACATCACGCCGGACAAGCAGACCGGGATCGGCAACTATACGCTGGCCGATTTCGACCGCGCCGTCCGCCACGGCGTGACCCCCGATCGCAGGCGGCTTTACCCCGCCATGCCCTATCCGTCCTACGTCAAGCTGAGCGACGATGACGTCCGCGCTCTCTACGCGTTCTTCATGGACGGTGTGCAGCCGGTCAATCAACCGAACCGCCAGACCGGCATCGAGTGGCCGATGAACATGCGCTGGCCGCTGGCGCTCTGGAATGCTGTTTTCGTCGACCAGGGCATCTATGCCGACAAGCCGGCGCAGGACGCGGTGTGGAACCGCGGCGCCTACCTGGTGCAGGCAGCCGGCCATTGTGGCGCGTGCCATACGCCACGCAGCGTCACGATGAACGAAAAAGCGCTCGACGACGGCAGTCCGCTATTCCTGTCCGGTGCGCTGCTCGACGGATGGTATGCACCGAGCCTTCGGCAGGATCACAATACCGGCCTCGGACGCTGGAGCGAGGACGATATCTTCGCCTTCCTCAAGAACGGTCGCAACCAGCATGCCGTTGTCTTCGGCTCGATGGCCGAGGCCTATAACAACTCGACGCAGTTCATGAGCGATGACGATCTCCGGGCGATCAGCCACTATCTGAAGTCGCTTCCGGGCGATCCGGCCCGCGACGGCACGCCATGGGTCGTTCAGGCATCGGCGACCGCCGTCACGAATGTGAGCAGCACCGCGGATGCAGCGCCCGGCGCCAAGACCTATGCCACCAGATGCGGATTCTGCCATGGGCCCGACGGCGGCGGCAAAGCCCCCTGGATTCCGCCGCTTGCAGGATCGACGGCTTCGCTGATCGACCACCCGGACTCCCAGATCAACGCAACGCTCAACGGCTCCGCCCGCGTCGTGACCGCCGGCGTGCCCGACGCCTACCGCATGCCGCCCTTCCGCGAACAGCTCTCGGACCGCGAGATCGCCGATGTCCTCACCTATGTCCGCTCCTCGTGGGGCAACCATGGCAAGGCCGTCGCCCCGACCGAGGTCAAGGCCATGCGAGAGCATACCGACCCGGCAAGCAGCAGCCCGATCGTTCTGCAAATGCGCTAAGCGCTCGTTTAAAGATCACGGAAAACAGTGCCTCCCGTCCCGCTCAGCGCGGGGCGGGAGGCTATCACGTTGATCTCGTCCACCGGGCGTTAGTTGGCCGGCTGGACCGAGACGCTTTCCAGGTAGGATATGATGTTGTGCCTGTCCGCGGCATTGCCCACGGAGATCGGCATGAAGGAGCCCGGCACCATCTGGCGCGGGTTGGTGAGAAACCTGTCCAGGCTTTCCGCATTCCATTGAACGCCGAGCGCCTGCATGCCCTTCGAATATCGCGCGCCCTCGACACTGCCAGCAGGGCGGCCGACGACACCATCGAGATGCGGCCCCACCCTCTTTTGAGCGGCATCCAGCGCGTGGCATGCCGAGCACCGCTGCCGGAACAACATCGCGCCGGCGGAGGCATCCTGTGCTCTTGCGCCGATATTGGGAACGGCAACGAGAACCAGACAGGACATCGCGAAAGCGAGGCGTTTTCCCGAAAATGTCATGGGGTATCCTTTATTCAAGCGGCTCTGAGCTGATTGTTGTTTGCGCGCGGAAAGGCCGGCCTAGCGGCGGAGAGCGGCGATATCGGCGAGGATCGACAGGGAAAGCGATACAGCGTCCCGCGCCTTGGAAAAGATCCCGATCGGCGCCTTGATCCTTTCGATGGACGCTTTCGAGCATCCGAGCTCCTCGAGCTTCGCAACGCGCCGCGCATGCGTTCTGACGCCGCCGAGCGCCCCGATATAAAACGGCGCGCCGGCAAGGGCGGCGATCAACGGCCCGACTTCACGCTCGATATCGTGATGCAGAAGGACGAGCGCGGAATCGGGATCGAAATCTTCCGGCTTTGGCGCGTTGGCTGGATCGAGCTGGCGCACCTCGTAACTCGCCGATTGCGCTATGCGCGACAATGTCTCGGTTTCGATCGACTGTCCGGACACGAAAATGAGCGGCGCCGGACGATATGCCATAGTGAAACCGGCCTCGGACCAGCCGGTCTCGACCGCCTGCGCATCGAACACGAGGGAGGAGGACGCGGGCACGTAACGCAGGGCAACGCGGCGCCGCGCCTTCAGACCGCGGACGATCTCACTCAACGCCGTGCCGTCCTTCAGACAGTGTATCGTCAATGTCAGGCCGCCGCCGCAGGGCAGAACAATATCGAAGTAAGGCGAGCCCGCGCCAAGCATCAGCTCCTTGTCCGTGCCGAGTTCCAGCGCCTCCAGCGCCTCTGCCGCAACCGCAGCCTCGACGCATCCGCCGGAGACAAATCCACAGAAGCCGCCATCGGCCCGCACCGCCATCTGCGCGCCAAGCGCGCGCGCCGCACCGCCTCGAATTTCGGTCAAGAAAATGAGGGCGGCCGGCATTCCGGATTTCAGGGCATCGAGCGCGAAGGACAGGATCTCGAGCGGAGCGTCCGAGCTTTTCTCGCGAAACGGCACAGCTAGCGCCGTGCTGTCGACACCCTGGTGAAATCTCGTGTTCATCGGCGCTCACCTCACTGTGACCGATCATGGAAGCGACAGGCTCGGAACAGAGCTACGACATCGCAACCGACAATGCCAATGTTCCGAAAATACTCATTGTCGATTCCGCGATCGATTGAAGTCGGACACAAACGGTCGACCATCCATCTTGGAAAGTTAGTGGCGAAGAGGCAAGATCGGTAGATATTGAAAACAGATAAAGCTTATGAATTGAGATTATGAATGTGACGGAAGGCCAAATCTAGAGCCTTTCAGGAAGCCGGGAACCTGATCGGCGGGCAGCGGCCTGGAGAAGCGGTAGCCCTGCGCCTCCTCACACTTGGCGAAGCGCAGGAACTCCCGCTGCTCGTCGGTTTCCACGCCCTCGGCGACCACTGTGAGCTTCAGCGTCTGCGCCAACGAGATGACGGCGAGGCCAATGGCGACGGCGGTCTTGTCCGACGGCAGCGCCTCGATCAGCGAGCGGTCCATCTTCAGGCGGTCGAAGGGGAAGGTCTTCAGCGAAGCCAGGCTCGAATAGCCGCTGCCGAAATCATCGATCGAGAAGCGGATGCCCAGCGGGCGCAGCGCAGTCATCGTCGCCAGCGCGCGGTCCGCATCCTGCATCAGCACGCTTTCGGTGAGCTCGAGCTCAAGCCAGCGCGGCGCGAGCCCGAAGCGCTCCACCGCTTCCTTCACCAGACGCGCGAAGTCCTTGTCGGTAAACTGCCGCGCCGAGACGTTGACGCCAATGCGAAGCGGCGGCAGGCCCATGTCCTGCCACGCCCGCGCCTGGCGGCAGGCTTCGTTAAGCACCCAAAGGCCGAGCGGGACGATCAGACCGCTCTCCTCCGCCATCGGAATGAAATCCGCCGGCGGCACCATTCCGCGGGTCGGATGCTTCCACCGGACGAGCGCTTCGAGGCCCGTGACTGCGAGTGTCGAGACATCGACCTGCGGCTGATAGTGGAGGACGAGCTGATCGGAGATAATCGCCTGCCGCAGTTCCTCCTGCTCGCTGACCGGTAAATTGAGGTCGGCGTCGCGAGCGCCGTGGTAATGTTGCAGCGTGTCGCGCCCGAGCTGCTTGGAGCGGTACATGGCGCTGTCGGCGTTTGCCAGAAGCTCGTCGGCGGTCGCGCCGTCGCTCGGGAAAGAAGCGACGCCGATGCTGCAGGTCACGCGCAGCTGCTTGTCCTGGTAGTTTATCGGCTTGCGCACCGCCTTGTGCAGCTCGCGCAGGCGCCGCGTGATGCCGGTGTCGTGGTTCGACTGATGCACGAGCACGACAAGGAATTCGTCGCCACCGAGGCGCACGACCATATCGGAGGCGCGAACGCCATTCGCCATGCGGGCCGCGACTTCCTTCAGCACTTCGTCGCCTGCCCCGTGGCCCAGCCTGTCGTTGATATCCTTGAAATCGTCGAGGTCGATATAGGCGACGGTCACCTTGCGGCCGCTGCGGCGCGCCTGATGCAGCGTCTTGGCCATGCGCTCCTTGAAAAAGGCGCGGTTGGGCAGGCCGGTCAGATCGTCGTGATGAGCCATGAACTGGATGCGCTCGTCGCCGCGGCGGCGCTCTATGGCGATGCCGGCGATATGCGTCGCCATGGCGACGAACTCCATCTCGCGCGGCGTCGGGCGGCGGACCTCGCTGGAATAGAGCGCGAAGGTGCCGAGCACATTGTTCTGCGCCGTCATGACCGGCATCGACCAGCAGGAGCGGAAGCCATATTGCTGGGCGACGCCGCGATAATCAGCCCAGAGCGGATCAACCATCATGTCCTCGACCATGACGAACTTGCCACGCCAGGCCGCCGTTCCGCACGAGCCGGCGTTCGGACCGATGGTGACGCCATCGATCATGCGGCTGTAGATGCTTGGCAGGCTGGGCGACGCGCCGTGACAAAGCCGCCGTCCGTCGCGATCCAGAATGAGCACCGAGCCCATTATGCCCTCGATCTCGGCCTCGACCAGAAGGACGAGTGCCTCAAGGATCATCTCAAGCGGCTCGTTGCGGGCGATCATCTCCACCACCTGCGCCTGGCCGCGACGGAATTCTTCCTGCCGCTTGCGCTCGGTGATATCGCGCGAAACGCCGATCAGACCGACGACTTCCCCCTTCTCGTTGCGCAACGGAAGCTTCGAGGTGAGCCGGCAGGTGACGAGTTCGCTCAAGGGCGAACGGACCATCTCCTCGACGTCGAGCCGATGCTCGCCCGTCGCCATGATCTCCTGCTCGATCTCGAAATAGCCACGAGCGGTCTGGAAGTCGAAGAAATCGAAATCACGCTTGCCGGTGAGATCCTCGGGATCGTCAACATCGAAGGCCCGCGCGACGGTTGCATTGGCGAAGACGAAGCGGCTGGCGCGGTCCTTGACATAGAAGAAGTCGGGAAGCTCGTGGATGATCGCCTTCAGCCCGAGATCCTCGATACCGGCGGCCATGCTGCGGCTGCTGGAGACAATGAGCGCTTGCGCGGCGGTGACGATCCTGCCCGTATCGATCTCGGTCGTATCGGCATCACGAAAGCTGGCACTCAAGTCATTCATGGTCAGCCCCCAGAGTGGCCGCACGGCGAGCCACACCATCAAACACAGTCGCACACATAGTAAATCCTGAAGTGTTTCCGAATTCTTGGCGCACACTCAAATAAAAAGGTGAATCATACACCAACGGAACTGCACGAATTCCATGATTAATAAATAATAATGCCCGCAACCTTGAGTGTGCCAAAACGATACTTCGATCGCGGCACGGTTCCTGCATGGCTGAAATCATGAACAGATCGCCGCTCCTTTCGTCCCTCCCCCTGGCGTCCCGCCGCAATCTCTTGCGCCTTGCCGCCTGCTCCACGGTCGCCCTGCTCGCGCCTCCCGCCTTCGCGGCGAGCCGGCAGCCGGATCTGCGCGGCTCGATCGACGCGGTGAAATACAAGGCCGCACCTGATCCAGGTGACCGCAAGAGCAGCAGCCTGCAGAAGATGATCGACGACGCATCGGCCGAGAACGTTCCGGTGTTCCTGCCGCCGGGTGTCTACAAGGTGTCGAACCTGACCTTGCCCGACAATACGCGCATCACCGGCGTGCCCGGCGCGTCACGGATCGTCTATACCGGCGACGGACGCCTGTTTACCGCCGAGAACGTCAAGCGCATCGAGCTTTCCAACATCGTGATCGACGGGCAGAATCGCTGGCTTGGCGATAATGCATCCGCGCTGGTGCAATTCACCGGCGTCGACGACGTCGTGATCGACAATTGCGAGATCTCGGGAAGCCGCAAGCATGCGCTGCAGCTGGAGCGTTGCGGCGGGCGGATCGAGCGCAGCCGCATATCGGGGGCCGCGCAATCCGGGCTCTACGCGGTGGAATCCTCAGGCCTTTCGGTGACCAATAACGAGGTGTTCGATTGCGGCAATGGCGGCATCCTGATCCATCGCTGGAAGAAGGCTGCCGATGACAGCATCGTGAGCGGCAACCGAATCTACAGGATCGGCGCGACCGATGGCGGCACCGGGCAGAACGGCAACGGCATCAACCTGTTTCGCGCCGACAATGTCATGGTGAGTAACAACCACATCTCCGACTGCGCCTTCACCGCGATCCGCGCCAACTCGGCCTCCGACGTGCAGATATCGGGCAACCAGTGCCGGCGCTCGGGCGAGACGGCGATCTATGTCGAATTCGAGTTCGAGGGGGCCGTGGTCGCAAACAACATGATCGACGGGGCCGCCAACGGCATCTCTATCGCCAATTTCGACAAGGGCGGCAGGCTCGCCAGCGTAACCGGCAATGTCGTGCGCAATCTCAAGCTCGACGGCCCCTACAAGCCGGATGTGAGCTTCGGTATCGGCATTGCCGCCGAGGCCGACACGCTGGTTTCGAACAACATCATCGAGGGTGCGCCAAGATGGGGCATGCAGCTCGGCTGGGGTCCCTACATGCGCAACCTGGTGGTGACAGGTAACGTGGTGCGCAAGGCGCCGGTCGGCTGCGCGGTCTCGATTGTCGATGGGGCGGGAACCGCCGTCATTACCGACAACGTTTTTCAGGACATGGCCGAGGGCGCGGTGGTCGGGTTCGAATGGGACAAAAAGATGTCGGGAGAACTGGCGGATGGCGCCGGCGGCTACGCGCATCTGACTGTCGAGCGCAATCGCGTGTCGTGAAGCATGTCGCGCAAAAATGTGCAGCGGTTTTGCGGCGCCGACATGCGACGAGCTTTAATCCACCATCAAAAGCTTTGATTGACCCATCAGCCTTGGAAGCTTCCGCTTGATCGCCCTAGCCTCTAGGCTCGCGGCAGGTTTTAAGAGGGGCACATCATCATGCTGACAATCTACGGCGTTTATCGCTCGCGCGCCTCGCGCGTCTACTGGATGGCTGAAGAGCTCGGGCTGGAGTTCAAATCCGTGCCGGTGCTGCAGGCGCGGCGCCTCGACAACCCGCTGGCATCGGATGCGCCGGTCAATACGCTGTCGCCTGATTTTGCCGCCATCAATCCGATGGCCATGATCCCGGCCATCAAGGATGGCGATCTCGTGATGCACGGATCGCTGGCGATCACGCTCTATCTGGCCCGCAAGCATGGCGGCTCGCTCGCCGGCCAGAGCGTGGAGGAAGACGGTCTTCTGACCATGTGGACGATGTGGGCGGCGACCGAGGTCGAGATCCACACGATCAAGCTCGTCATGACCTACGACAACGAGAAGGAAGACACCGAGGAAGGCCGGGCGACCATCGCCGTGGCCAGCCGCTCGCTGAAGCGGCCGCTGGCGGTGCTCGAAAAGCATCTCGCAACCACCGACTATCTCGTCGGCAACCGCTTCACCGCCGCCGATCTGAACCTTGCCGAAGTGCTGCGCTATGCCCAGTCGGAGCAGGCGCTGTTCGACGCGCATCCCAAAGTCGACGCCTGGATCAAGCGCTGCCAGGCCCGCCCGGCCTATATCGCCATGCAGGCGGCACGGTCCAAAGAGACGGTGTGATCAGACAAAGAGCTTCAAGGTCTCGGCCATCTCGGCGCGGATCCAGGCCTTGAAGTCCCTGACCTTCTTCGGTTCGCGCACCCCGTGCGCGGTCACGAAATAGTGGCCGAAGCCGGTTCTGGCGCGAATGCCGAAGGGCGCGACCAGCTGGCCCTGCTGCAGCGCATAGCCGGCCAGCGTCTGCCAGGCGAGCATCACACCCTGCCCGGCGATAGCGGCATCGAGGCAGAGCGACGCATCGTTGAAGACGTGGCGGGTTTCGAGCGCGGCACCCTCAAGCCCCGCCGCGCGCATCCAGACGTCCCAGCCAAACATCGCACGGCCGTCGATGATCGCGGGCAGCGCCAGAAGATCGGCGGGTTCGCGCAGGCTTTCGGCCATAGCGGGCGTGCAGACCGGGAACACCTCCTGCTCCAGCAACAGCTCCGCCTTCACATCGGGCCAGCGACCATCGCCGACGCGGATGCCGATATCGACATCGCAGAGCGCCGGATCGACCAGCTTCATGGTCGCGTCCATGCGCAGGTTGATGTTGGGGTGGTGCTCGGCGAAACGATCGAGGCGATAGACCAGCCAGCGCGCGGCGAAGACGGGCGCCACCGAGATCGTCAGGATGCTGTCGTCGCGGCGTTGCGCGAGCGCCACCGCCCGCGACAGATGCGCGAAGCCTTCATTGAGCGTCGCCAGCAACGGAGCGCCCGCCTCGGTCGCCAGCATGCCCTTGGGCGTGCGCTCGAAGATCGTTCGATCAAGCTGCGCCTCGGCCTTGATCACCTGCTGGCTGACGGCGCCGATCGACACACCAAGCTCCTCGGCCGCCGCCTGCAGCGAGCCCAGCCGCCCGACGGCTTCGAGCGCGCGCAAGCCGTTCAGATGTACCGAGTTCAGATTTCTCATATAGATTTTCTATATCAGAATTCCGTTATTCTCAATTGAAACCCTCCCCACTTCGGGAGGATATTGCCCTGCATCACGCATGCATCTTTCGTCTGTGAAGCGATCACTCCCCGCAGGCAGAGACCGAGAAAGCGAGGCATCCGATGCATTGGCTAAAGTTTTTCTTGAACGAAGAGATCGTCGAACCGCTTTATGGCGTCGATCCGGCAGGCGATCCGCTCTCCCATCCCGATCTTGCGCGGATGTCGCTGACGGAGTTGGCAGACCTGCCGCTCGAGCGTTGCGAGCAGCCCAACCCCGTCCTCGAGCGGCCCGAACTGGCGCTCTGCGCATAGGCTCCGAAATCTGCTAGTCTCTCCCGGACGTTCGACCGGGAGGATGCATGGCCGACAATATCGACGCGATCTTCAAGCGGCTGCTGCGGCTTGTGGCCGAGGCGAAACTGCCCGGCGTCGAGGAAGGCACGTCCTATGGCAACCACGCGCTGAAGGTCGCCGGCAAGTCCTTCGTGGCCGTGAAGGACAACGAGACGATCGTGATCTCGATTTCGCTCGACGAGAAGGAAGCGCTGCTTGCGCTGGCGCCCGAGATCTATTTCCAGACACCGCATTATGTCGGCTGGCAGTATCTGCCCGTGCGTATCGACGTCATCGGC
>Ga0308158_10002398_pt1 | contig 17802 bp, 18 predicted proteins | sample PhyBR2_FD_201038 | JGI IMG/M metagenome (GOLD analysis project Ga0308158, IMG submission 201038) | Phyllosphere microbial communities from UC Gill Tract Community Farm, Albany, California, United States - DLSLB.R2 | ecosystem: Host-associated > Plants > Phyllosphere > Unclassified | place: USA...
CTCCCGCCCCGAACCTGCGCGTCCGCGCATCGATCACACCGAGGTGATTTCCCATGCCCGCATATGGCGCACTCGCGCTTCTGCCGATCGTGACGATTCTCATCGTCGCCGTCCTCACCCGCCGCACCCTTCTCGCACTGCTGTGCGGCACCGTCGTCGGAGCCGTCCTGCTCGGCGGCGTTGGTGGCTTCGACACCTGGGTCGAATACGTCGGCAAGTCCCTGTCGAACGAGACCGCGCAGTGGCTGCTGCTGATCGTCGTGCTCTTCGGCATCCTCATCACCCTGTTCGAGAAGTCGGGCATCGTCTCCGACTTCGCCACCTGGGCCGAGCGATTCATCAACACCCGTCGCAAGTCGACGCTGCTGACCTTCGTGCTCTCGATCGTGCTGTTCGTCGACGACTACCTCAACGTGCTCACCGTCGGCACCTCGATGAAGCCCGTCACCGACCGCTATCGTGTGCCGCGCACGCAGCTGGGCTCGATCATGAAGATGACCGCCGCCCCGATCGCCGTGCTCGTCCCGGTCTCGACCTGGGCGCTGTTCTTCTCAGGCCTGTTCGAGGCCGAGGGCGTGACGGTCGGCGGCAGCGGCTTCGGCGCGTACCTGCAGGCCATCCCGCTGATCTTCTTCGGCTGGGCGGCGCTCATCGTCGCGCTGCTGATGAGCGCCGGATGGCTGCCGCGCATCGGCCTGCTGCGCCGTGACGCCGAGCGCGCCGAACGCGACGGCGACGTCTTCCCGCGGGGCACGACCGACGAGGAGCGCGTCGCCGAAGGCGGCAGGCTGCTCGCCGAGCTGCGCGCCGACGACGCCGACGGGTCGACCGCCCAGCGCGTCGCCGTCGCCGTCTCGACCGATGTGGTCGGCCGGCCGCGTCAGGCGCGGCCCTGGTCGTTCCTGATCGTGATGGCCACGCTGGTCGGCGTCACCATCGCGACCGACGCGAACGTCGTCACCGGCACCGGGGCTGCCCTCGCGGTCACCGTCGCGCTCGCCCTGATCGAGCGCCGCCTCACTCTGCGCGGCATCGTCGACGGCGCCATGCAGGGCATCGAGAGCATGCTCTTCGTGATCGTGCTGACTGTCCTGGCCTTCATGGTGCAGGAGATGAACATCGCCCTGCAGCTCGCCGACTTCGTCATCCAGGTCACCGAGCCGGTGCTCACCCCCGCGCTGCTGCCTGCCATCGTCTTCGTCGTGTGCGGCATCTACGCCTACGCCACCGGATCGTTCTGGGACCTCGCCGCGGTCATCACGCCCGTCGTGCTTCCTCTCGCGATCGCCCTCGGCGCCGACCCGATCCTGGCGGGCGCGGCGGTCTTCTCCGGCGCGGCACTGGGAAGCACCACCTGCCTGTACGGCGACGGCATCATCCTCGCCTCGCGCACGATCGGCATCAAGCCGATCAATCTGATGCTGGCGATCCTGCCTTACGCGGGCATCGCTGCCGTGCTGTCGCTCATCGCCTACCTGGTCGCCGGGTTCGCGATGGTGTGATCGCGGCCGCTGCGGCAGACCCCGGCGCCCCTGGTCGCTTCGACTGGGGACCCCGGGTCCCGCGCGCGAAGCGTCGGTCGGCAGAACGGCCGACGAAGCGGTCGCGCGGATCGGCGACTGACGCGGTCGCGAGGATCGACGCCGACTTCAGGCACTCAACCAGACGGCGTCGGCGGCTCCTGCCGGCAGGTCGGCGGGGGCGGTGATCTCGGCACCCACGGCGATACCGGCATCCTCGAGCTGCTGCAGCAGCGCGGGATCGCGGTCGCTCACCCGCAGCACGCGACCCCGGTGCCCTGACGGAGCGTCGGCGAGCAGCACGAAGGGCTCACGCACGACCTCGCCGCCGGCATCGGGGATGGCGTCACCGTGCGGGTCGAAACGCGGTCGGCCGAGACGCTCGTCGATGGCATCCAGCAGCCGGTCGCTGATGGTGTGCTCGAGCACCTCAGCCTCGTCGTGCACCTCGTGCCAGGCGTAGCCGAACTCACGCACCAGCCAGGTCTCGATCAGCCGGTGACGGCGCAGCATGTGCAGGGCGCGCTCGCGTCCGGCATCCGTCAGCTTCACCGCACCGTACGGAACGTGCGAGACGAGACCGGCGGCGGCGAGCTTCTTGACCATCTCGGTCACGCTCGACGGGGCGATGCCGAGCGCCGCGGCGAGCTGCGACGGGGTGATCGGCGCGTCCTGCCACTCGGTGTGGGAGTAGACCGTCTTGAGATAGTCGTCGAAGGCGGGGGATGCCACAGTCAGCCACCCAGTGAGGAGAGCACGGCGAAGGCGGCGTTGCCTGCGAAGAAGAGGATCGCGAAGCCGGCGATCGCCGCGAGCAGCGACAGGCGCCCGTCGTAGTCGTTCACGCCGCGCGTGCCGATCGTGCGAGCGCGGAACGCGAGGAACAGCGTCAGCGCCCCGAGACCCAGCTGCACCCATGGCCCGCCTGCGGGCAGCAGCTTCGGAAGCGCGATGAGCAGCACTCCCAGTGCCGCGGCGCCCAGCGCGAACCAGGTGCTCAGCTGCATCGCGCGGCGGGCCTCGGAGTCGTCGCGGTGCGTCTTGGCGGGGGAGGAGGGCATGCCCTCGAGCCTACCCGCGGTGCTCGCCGGGCCCCTTGGGCTTCGTCGGCCGAGTGCACCACATGTCGCCGAGTACAACGGTTGTCGACGTCGGGACGTGGTGCACTCGGCGGGATGGGGTGCTCTCGATGAGAGCGAGTGGAGTGAGCCCGCGTCACGCCCCGGTCGCGACGAGCCAGAGCAGCACGCCGTTGAGCGTGATCAGGAGAGCGGCGAACACGATGCCGAGCACCGTGGTCAGGCGCCGGTTCGCGTGCTCACCGAGCGTGCGACGCTGCGCGGTGAGGGTCACGAGCGGGATCAGGGCGAACGGGATGCCGAACGACAGCACCACCTGGCTGAGCACGAGCGCCAGCGTGGGGTCGAACCCGACGCCGAGGATGATGAGCGCCGGGATCAGCGTGACCAGCCGCCGCGCGAGCACGGGCACGCGCACGGTCAGCAGCCCGTGCATGATCTCGGCCCCGGCGTAGGCGCCGACCGAGGTCGATGCGAGTCCTGACGCCAGCAGCCCGACCGCGAAGAGGGTGCCGATGATCGGCCCGAGTCCGGCGCTGATCGCGGCGTGCGCACCCTCGAGCGAGTCGGTGCCCTCGACCCCGGGCAGGTTGGCGGCGGCCAGCAGCAGGATCGCGAGATTCACCGAGCCGGCGATGATCATGGCGATCGTCACATCCCAGCGGGTGACGGTGAGCAGCATCCGGATGCTCGGAAGCCTCGACCCGGAGGAGTCGCCGTCGCCGGAACCGAACCGGTCGCGAGTCAGGGCGCTGTGCGCATAGATGGCATGCGGCATGACGGTCGCGCCGAGGATGGATGCCGCGAGCAGCACTGATCCGCTGTCGGCGAAGCGCGGCAGCATGCCGCCGATCACGCCTGCGGGGTCGGGCGGTGCGACGAACAGCCCGGCGACGAACCCGATGACGATCACGGCCATCAGGCCGATGATGACGAACTCGAAGTGCCGGGGGCCGCGGCGGGTCTGGATGGCGAGCAGCACGATCGAGACGGCGCCGGTGATGGCGCCGCCCAGCAGCACAGGGATGCCGAAGAGCAGGTTCAGTGCGACGGCTCCGCCGAGCACCTCGGCGATGTCGGTCGCCATCGCCACCAGTTCTGCCTGCAGCCAGTACGCGCGGCGCGCCCAGCGGTTGCGGATGCGGGTGCCCAGCACCTCGGGCAGGCTCCGCCCTGTGACGATGCCGAGCTTCGCCGAGAGGTACTGGATCAGCCAGGCCATCACGTTGCCCGCGACGACGACCCACACGAGCAGATAGCCGTAGCGGGCACCGGCGGTCATGTTGCTCGCGACGTTGCCGGGGTCGAGGTACGCGACGCCGGCGACGAGGGCGGGGCCGAGCAGCCAGGCGCTGCGCATCCACGACCTGCGCACCCGGGTCGGCTGCGGGCCGGGTTCACGAAGCTGATTTTTCGGCATGCCTAAAAATAGCATCCCCACCCCTGCTTTCGAATCGCTCAACTGGCGCCGATCCCGGCCCGAGACCTGCAATTCGAGCGATTCGAACCGGCGGCGGCGGCCGCGGCTACGCTGGGTCGTGATGGAAGAGACCGGTTCAGAGGCGCAGCCGGGATACGGCGTCGGCCCGTGGCAGGGCGAGTGGCCGGCCGATGAGCACTACGACCCCGAGCTGCTCGCGCACGGCGACACCCGCAACGTCATCGACCGGTACCGCTACTGGCGGATGGATGCCATCGTCGCCGACCTCGACACCCAGCGGCACCCGTTCCATGTCGCCATCGAGAACTGGCAGCACGACATGAACATCGGCTCGATCGTGCGCAGCGCCAATGCGTTCCTCGCCGACACCGTGCACATCATCGGCCGCCGGCGGTGGAACAAGCGCGGCGCGATGGTCACCGACCGGTACCAGCACGTCGTGCACCATCCCGACGTCGAGACGTTCACCGCGTGGGCTGAGGGCGAGGGCATCCCGATCATCGCCGTCGACAACGTCGGCGAGGCTGTGCCGGTTGATCGTGCCGAACTGCCGGAGCGCTGCGTTCTGCTGTTCGGGCAGGAGGGGCCTGGGCTGTCAGACGAGGCGCTCGCCGCGGCGTCCGGCCACATCGAGATCACGCAGTACGGCTCGACCCGCTCGATCAACGCCAGTGCGGCCGCGGCCGTCGTCATGTACGAGTGGTGCCGCCGGTACGCCTGAGCCGTCAGGTTCGAGCCCGCGCGCGGTACCGCGAGGATCACCCCAGCGGGTGATCCCGCAGCTGATTCCCGCGTGAGAGCATGAGGCGATGTCGACGCCGCACGAAGACGCCGCACGCCCGGTCGGGTGGGCGGCGTGGGTGCGTCGGCACCGCTTCGCCCTCACGGCAGCCGCAGCGCTGTGCGCCGCGCCGTATGTCATCGCGCGGGCGACCTGGCTCACGCCGTGGCCGCTGTTCGCCCCGACCGCCGAGGTGCTGCATGCGCAGCCGGCCGTGCGGCTGACGGGGCTGCTGCTCGGCCTGGGGATGCTCGCGGGCGCGGTGCTCACCTCGGGCCTCGTGCTTCGGTGGGGCGAGCGCTTCCCGCGCTGGATGGCCGGACTCGGCGGCCGCATGGTGCCCGTGGCGTTCGCCGTGCTGCCGGCCAGCCTGGTCGCCGTGCTGTTCACCGTGGGCGGGGTCGAGATGCTCGTCACGGGCGCGCAGAACCAGAGCACGATCGCCGGGGCGGTCGAGATGGCACTCATGCTGCCGTTCTGGCTGTGGGGTCCGCTGCTCGGGCTCGCGACGTGGGGTTACGCCATGCACCGTCGTGGTCAGGCATCCGTCCCGATCGGCGCACACTCTTCTGCTGAGACGCAGTCTCGCGTAAACTGGGCCTGAGTCTCACCCGAATGGAGTGCACCATGGCATCCGACTACGTCCCCCCGGTCGACGACTACCGCTTCCTCTTCGGCGAGGCGTTCGGTCTCGACCTGCCCGCCCGTGCGACGGGCGGCGCGTTCACGGCCGAGGATGCCACCGAGATCATCGCGGGGGCCGGCGAGTTCGCGGCATCCGTCCTCGCACCGCTCGAGACCAGCGGCGACCGCGAAGGCGCCCGCATCGAAGACGGTCAGGTGCGGCTTCCCGACGGCTTCGCCGAGGCCTACCAGGCGTTCGTCGAGGCCGGCTGGGTCAGCGCCGAGGCGCCCGAGTCGGCCGGCGGCGATGGCCTGCCCGGGTCGATCCGCGCGGGTCTGGGCGAGATCTGGAACGCCTCCAACGCGGCCTTCGCGCTCTGCTGGCTGCTGACAGCCGGTCAGATCCACGCGCTCGACGCGGCGGCATCCGACGAGCTGCGCGAGATCTACCTCACCAAGCTCGTCTCGGGTGAGTGGACCGGCACGATGAACCTCACCGAGCCCGACGCCGGCACCGACCTGGGCGCGATCCGCACGATCGCCACCCCGCGCGCCGACGGATCGTGGGGCGTCAGCGGTCAGAAGATCTTCATCACCTGGGGCGACCACGACGTCGCCGAGAACATCGTGCACCTCGTGCTCGCGCGCACGCCCGATGCCCCCGCCGGTGCGAAGGGCCTGTCGCTGTTCGTCGTGCCGAAGTTCATGCCCGACGCGTCGGGCAGGCCGGGCGAGCGCAACGCCGTCACGACGGTGGCGCTCGAGCACAAGCTCGGCATCCACGGCAGCCCCACGTGCGTGCTCGCCTACGAGGACGCGACCGGCTACCTCGTCGGCGAGGTCGGGGGCGGGCTCGCGGGCATGTTCGTCATGATGAACTCCGCTCGTGCGGGCATGGGCTTCCAGGCGACCGGGATCTCCGACCGCGCGTACCAGCAGGCCGTCGCGTACACCAGCGATCGTCGCCAGGGGGCTGTGCTCGGCCGCCCCGCCGGTGCGCCGATCGCCGAGCACCCCGACGTGCGCCGTCTGCTGCTGTCGATGCAGAGCCGCCTTTTCGCCATGCGCGCTCTCGGCGTCTACCTCGGCGACCTGTTCGACCGGGCAGACACCGACGGAACGGGGCCGCTGGCGGAGTTCTTCGTGCCGATCCTCAAGGGCTGGGCGACCGAAGACGCCGTCGCCCTCACGAGCGACGCGATCCAGGTGCACGGCGGCATGGGCTTCATCGAAGAGACGGGCGTCGCGCAGCACTACCGGGATGCCCGGATCATGCCGATCTACGAGGGCACGACGGCGATCCAGTCGAACGACCTCATCGGTCGCAAGGTGATCCGCGACGGCGGTGCGACCGCGGAGACGCTCTTCGGTCTCATCGGTGAGACGGTGGAGCAGCTGCGCGGCCTCGACCACGACGTCGCGACTCGTACGGCCGATCGCCTCGAGCGGGCGGTGGAGTCGGCTCGCCGGGCCACGGCATCCGTCGTCGGCTTCGGTGCGACCCGCGACGCGTACGGCGTCAGCGTGCCGTACCTGATGCTGCTCGGAACCCTCGCCGGAGGCTGGATGCACGGTCTCGCGGTCGCCGCTGTGCTGGCGCACGAGACTCCGGATGCTTCCGACGCCGCGCGCCTGGTGTCTGCCGACTTCTACGGTGCGCACCACCTGCCTCGGGTGCACATGCTCGCCGAGACGGTGGAGGCGGGCGAGGTCGCCTGAGCGGGCGACTCAGCGGCGCCGGTCCGCGCGGGTCCGCGCCGGGCTGGTTGGCGTGAGTCCGGTGCCGTACGGAATCCGGGGCTCGTCGACGGCGTCAGGAGGTCAGGCGCCGACAGTGGTCCAGGCGTCGGTGCGCACCCGCCAGCCGAGCGTGCCGAGGCGGGCGAGCAGGTAGATGCCGAAGAAGGCGACGGCGAGCCAGATGAGGCCTGCGGTGCCGTCGACTCCGGTGGCCGAGATGATCCACAGCGCCGGCAGGAACGGCACGAGGTTCATCAGCCCGGCGATCGCGAGGTAGCGGGCGTCGTTCGCGCCCATCAGAACGCCGTCGAGCACGAAGACGACTCCGGCGACCGGCTGGGCGATCGCGAGCACGAGGAAGGCGGGCTGCACGAGTGCGCCGATCTCGGCATCGCCGGTGAAGACGACGCCGATCACGCCGGACAGGGCGGCGATCGCGACGCCGACGATCAGTCCGAACCACGCGCCCCACGCGACGGTGCGGCGCAGCACGCGGTGCACCTGGCTCATGTCGCCCGAGCCGAGGCTCTTGCCTATCATCGCCTGCGCGGCGATCGCGAGCGCGTCGAGGGCGAACGCGGCGGTCGAGAAGATGGTGAAGGCGATCTGCCAGCCGGCGAGCTCCTGCGTGCCGATGCCGGTCGCCACCGCGACGGTCGTGAGCAGCGCGACGCGCAGGCTGACGGTGCGCAGGAACAGCCACCCGCCCGAGCGGGCCGTGCCCCGGATGCCGTCGCGCTGCGCCTTCATCGATGCGCCGTGCTTGAGGGCGAGGCGGCGGATGACGACCACGTATGCGCCGACCATTCCCCACTGTGCGGTGACGGTGCCGAAGGCGGAGCCGGCGATTCCCCAGCCGAGCCCGTAGATGAAGATCCAGTTGAGCAGGGCGTTGGCGCCGAAGCCGAGGCCCGCGATCCACAGCGGGGTCATGGTGTCTTGCATGCCGCGCAGCAGCCCTGTCGCGGCGAACACGATGAGCATGGCGGGCAGTCCCCACATCGAGATGGTGAGGTAGGTCTGCGCTTCGGTCGAGACGGCGTCGGATGCCCCGAACGCGGCGACCAGTGCGGGGCTCGCGGCGGCTCCGGCGGCGGCGAGGACGGCGCCGAGTCCGAGGGCGAGCCACATGCCGTTGATGCCGACCGAGACCGCGTCGCCGGGGTTGCCGGCGCCGAATCGGCGGGCGACGGCGGGGGTGGTCGAGTAGGCGAGGAAGATCATCAGCCCGACGATCGTCTGCAGCACGGCGCTGGCGATGCCGAGGCCGGCCAGGGGTGACGTGCCGAGGTGGCCGACCATCACCGAGTCGAGGATGAGGAAGGCGGGCTCGGCGACGAGCGCGCCCAGCGCCGGCACCGCAAGGCGCAGGATCTCGCGGTTGAGAGAGGAGGAAGGGGATGCGGTGGATGCCACCTCACGAGCCTATGGGGTGGTGCGGACGCCCGTGTCTCGCGGCTCGGTGGCTCCGGTAGATGCCGGCGGCGTCGAGCCCGCGACCGCGCCTGTCGTCCGCGGCCGCGCCTGTCGTCCGCGGCCGCGCCTGTCGCCCGCGACCGCGCCTGTCGCCCGCGACCGCGCCTGTCGCCCGCGACCGCGCCTGTCGCCCGCACCGCGCGGCCGGGCGGGTACCGCGACCGGGCGGATACCGCGGCGGGGGGGGCGTGTGCCGGTGCGTCAGGCGGCGATGTCGTAGCGGGCTCTGCCGCCGAGGCGCGGCGTTCGGGCCGGGTCGATGTGGGGCGGCGGGACGAACCACACTCGTCCCCTGGTGCCGGATCGCGCGTCGGCGCCTTCTATGCGGATGTCCCATCCGTTGTCGTGGATGCGGTGGTGACAGGTCGAGCACAGCAGGATCCCGTTGCGCAGATCAGTCGGCCCCGCGTCTCGGTTCCACCATCTGATGTGGTGCACTTTGGTCATGTTCGGGGGGAGCCCGCACATGGCGCATCCGCCGTCACGCTCGACGAGCGCGAGCTTCTGGGCTCGGGTGAACAGCCGCTTCTCGCGTCCCCAATCGAGGATCTCGCTGGTCGAGCCGAGCACGCACGGGATCACCCCGCCAGACGCGGCCATCCGGCGGACCGCGGCGACCGACACGGGCTGGTCGACGCCGTCGATCGTGCCCGATCCGGTGCCGTTCTCGAGGTCCGACGCATTGATGCGGACGATCACCGTGGCGCCGCTGACGGGCATCCGGGTGTCGCAGCCGAGCATGTGGCTGCAGAAGAGGCTGAGTGCGTCGGCGCGCATCATGGCGACGGTGCGCTGATCGGCATCCGCCCCGCCGGCGTCGACCGCGTCTTTCCGGGCTTGGAACTGTGCCGTCACGTATCCGTCGACGGCGGCTTTGATCGCCGCGCCCTCTTCGACGGGGGTCACGAGGTTCAGGTGCAGCATGCCGTCGCGTTCGAACATGCTCAGCGACCGCTGCGCACGCCGTTCCTCCTCGCGCGCTGCGAGCTTGTCTGCCTCGAGCAGCGCCTCGGCGCGCTTCACCAATCGGCGCACGTCGTCGAGCGACAGTCCGACGGCTCGGTCGACGAGCTGTCGCTCCACATTGGTTACGACAGCCTTGTCGACGCCCAGGCGCGCCCGGTCGAGGAACTCCACGATCAGCGCCGCCGCCGCACCACCGAGGGCACCGGAGGTCACGCCTGACTGCACGGCTGGGTACTTCGCCGGCGCCGGCTCACCAAGAAGGTCACGCCGCGGAGCGATCGCTTCGCCGACCTTCGCCAGCCGCGCGGCGTCGCCTGCGCTGGTGCCGGTGGTCGTGGCGATGAGCTGCGCCGTGTTCCGGAAGCCCTGCTGCTTCGCAAGTGACTCCGCGCCCAGTTCAGGGCGCGACTCGTGCGCGATGGCAGCAGCGACATCCGCCTGCAGTGCATCCAGCGCCCGTCTTGCCGACCCGATGGCGCGGGTCATCGACACGAGGTCGGCGCGGTCGAGATCCGCCGCGGTCGCAGCATCCGCCCACACTCCGGCGAGAGCCGTGACGGCCTCTCGTAAGGGGTGAAGAGCGGTTGCTGACATGGAACGAGCCTAGATCTCAGGCCGCCCGTCGTCAACAAAAGGCACGATAAAGAGTCGAATTCTGACCCCTAAAGTTCGAACAAAACTACGATCCTGGGTTTAGCCGCAGATGCAGCAGCGGATAGGGCCGGCCGGCGTCGTCGGTGTCGCTGCGGCCGACGATCTCGAACCCGCGGCGAGTGTAGAAGGCCGCGGCAGGGGCGTGCTGCTCGTTGACGTCGACCCTGCCCACGCCGTGCTCCGCGATCACGTAAGAGAGCAGTGCGGTGCCGATTCCTGCGCCCCGCCGGCTCGCATCGATGAAGAGCATTTCGAGGTTGCCGTCGAGCGTGCCCGCGAATCCCACGGGGCGCCCATCCTGCTCCGCGACGGAGAGCATGACCGCCGGAAAGTAGTCTGACTGCAGCTTGGCCTCGATGTCGTCTCGATCCGCTTCTGCGAGGAAGTCATGCGTCGCGTCGACAGCGCCGCGCCAGATCGCGACGAGCGCCGGATGCTCTTCCGGGCCGCTCGAAGCCCGGATACGCAGGGCCGGAGGGACTGATGGCTGCGGGGAAGACATCAGCCCAGTGTCTCAGAGTGCATCGCGTCTGCCGCGGCGCCTGTGGACAGGCATCCGCGTACCCTGGAGAGCACGGAGGTGCCTCTCATGTCTGACGCGATGAGCAATGCCGCTCGCTACCGAGCCCGCCGGGATGCGGGCGAGAGCACGGACGCGGATCAGGATGCAGAAGCCTTGATGGTGCTGAATGCGCAGAACAAGGCGGAGTTCGTCGAGACGGCCATTCAGCTCGCGATCCGCCGGGGCGAGTTCGACAACCTGCCCGGCGCAGGCAAGCCGATCGAGGGACTGGGCTCGCATCACGATCCCGATTGGTGGATCCGCCGCAAGATCGAGACCGAGAATCTGTCTGGCCTCGGTCCGCCCGCGCTCATGCTTCGGGTCGAAGACCGTGAGCTCGACGGTGAGCTCGACCAGCTCGGCCGCGAGGAGGATGTGCGCGGCGTGCTCGAGGACTTCAACCGTCGGGTGGTCGAGGCGAGGCGGCAGCTGCGGGGCGGACCGCCGGTGGTGACGCGGCCGCGCGACGTCGAGGCAGAGGTGGTGGCGTGGCGTGAGCGTCGTGCGGTTCGGGCCGCGGGTGCCCGCGCCGAGGCGATTCCGGATGCTGAGCCACGCCGCGCTCGACGCTGGTGGCGTCGCTGAGGGTCAGCCGATCACCGTGATCTGATCGGGCGTCTGCGCCTCCATCTGAACAAACTCCTTGTGCGGGCGGATCTCGCCGGTGACGCAGATCTCCGCGCCGTCGTACTCGAGCGCCGGGTCGAACGGGAAGGCGTTGCGGTGGTCGTCGAAGATGACGACCGTGAAGCCGGCGGGGTCGGGGTGGTCGGCGCCGATGTTGAGGAAGGTCGGCTGACCGTCGCTCTTCGTCGCCGTGAACGTGCTGACGACCGGCCCGCAGACCGTTGCCGCGCTGCCGACGTTCGCGCGCGCGGCCGACCAGTCGAGCGCTCCATCGGGTCGTTGCGCCGTCTCCTGCTGCTCAATCGGCGTGCCGATCTGGGCTGGTCCGACCGGCGCCGTGATGGCGTCCATCGCGCTGCAAGAGCACAGCACCAGGGGCAATACCAGAAGCGCAGCGAATCGGATCTTCACAATCTGGACATTAGCGGTCTCGATACCTGGATCGAGTGCGCAAATCTCACGTAGTTCGGCTTACTACTTACGCGGATAGTTGCGCGCTATCAGGCATATTTCGATATCGAGGAGAGCGTGATGCGAACGTGACAATTGGTTCTTGCGCTCGCCCCCTTCCGGGGGCCACTATGACACCTGAGGAGTCGTTTTCAATGGGATGACGGCGGCTCCGAGCCCGGGGAAACTGACGCCGTCAGCAATGACGCTGACTCAGTGAGCCATGCCCAGGGAGCACCCCCCAACCCCGTCATCCCGGAGGGAACCTCAAGCATGCTCACTATCCGTCGCCTCATCGAGGCCAAGAAGGCCGAGCGGGAGGAGAACGGCGAGGCCGGCTTCTCCCTCATCGAGCTCATCATCGTCGTCGTGATCCTCGGCATCCTGGTCGCGATCGCCATCCCGATCATCGGCAACATCACCAACGAGGCCAAGATCTCGGCTGCCAAGTCTGCAGCGCAGAGCGCGGCGACGCAGTGGTCTTCGCAGCTCGCCGCTGGGGGCACCCCTGAGGCTTATGTCACCGGCGACAGCGATCTGACGGTTCTGCCGGAAGGTGCCGCCGCGGGCGTGACCTTCCCCGCTGCGGGCACGGACCCGAACGCGGTCTGCGCGGAGGCTACGAACGGCACCATCACTGGCGGAGGCCCGACCAGCTTCACAGCCGGCCCCGGCTGCTGATCTAGTTCAGACGCTCAACGCGGAGACCCGGCCCAGCCGGGTCTCCGCGACCGCATTTCTTCCGTGAGGTCTGCCATGGCGACTCGTGAGCGCGACGACGACGGCTTCGGTCTCGTCGAGATGATCATCGCCATGCTCCTGCTCGCGATCATCGCCGTTGCGCTCATCCCGCCGCTGTGGAACAGCATCCTTCTGTCGTCCACCCAGTCGGCGTCCGCCACGGCCACCCGTGAGCTGAATGCGCTGATCGAAGAGGGGCGCGACGTGCACACGTGCGCCAAGCTCACCCAGATCACCACGACGACGACCTATTACACCGGTACACCGCGCGAGTTCGTGGTTCGCGTACCCATCGGCATCACCTACGCCTGTACTCAGAAGACCGCCGTCCCCGTCACCCTCGAAGCCGTGCGAGACGGCGAGGTCCTCGCCACGGTGCAGGCCAAGATCTTCGTGCCATGAACGCCGCGCTGCGCTCCCGCCTGACTGATGACGATTCCGGCCTGTCGCTCATCGAGCTGATCGTGGTGCTGCTTCTCATGGGCATCCTCGGAAGCCTCGTCGTGATGATCTTCATCAATTCCTGGAACACCCAGCGGGATGTCACGACGACCAGCACCGCGACGAACGAGGGGCAGCACTTCTCGCTCAGCATCGAGCGCGCGGTGCGCAATGCCGAAGCGATCTCGGTCAATGCCGCAGGCACACAGCTGCTCGTGCGCACGACCCTGGGCGGCACGAAGACGTGCCAGGCGTTCAAGCTCGAGCGGGCAGACCTGGCCGATGCCACCCAGGGCGACGCCGCATTCATCTCGGCCGGCTCGTCTGCCCCGACATGGGGCGGACCGACCATCCTTCGAGAGGTCGCGCCGATCGGCGCCGCCAAGTACTTCGCGCGCACAGGGAAGATCGTCACGTATCGCTTCCAGGTCGACACCACTTCTGCACCCGTGACCTTCGACGGCGAGGTCACCGCAAGAAACAACCTCAGTGAGGACGGATTGACATGCTGGTCGTGAATCGCATTCTGCGCCGCGCCGTCGATCGTCGCGGCGACGAGACAGGCGCGGCGCTCGTCGCGATCATCATCGTGATGTTCTTCGGCTTCGCCGTCGTCACCGCCGTCACGGCGAGTGTGATGTTCACGATCCAGTCGAATGTCGGCAACCGCAGCAGCACCCAGGCATACATCGCCGCCGAATCCGGGCGCGACGCTGCCGTCGACCGGCTCAACAGCGCAGTGGCGTCGAACGGCACCTTCTCGTGCAACTCGGCGACGCTGACCGGCGTCGGCGCGAAGCCTGACTACGCATTCACGATCTACTCCACCAACAGCGACATCCGACCCTCGAAGGCTACGGATCCGGGTGTCGCTCAGGCATGCCCCACCTTCGACAGCAAGTTCGTGGTGATCCACTCCGTCGGCACGGATGCCGGGGGCGGCAGCGCGACACTCGACGCCGTCTACCCGTGGCTCGTCAGCTACGAGCAGCAGGCCGGCGGTGTGCTGGCCTACTTCGCAGGAGGCGTCACCTCCACCGTGTCGAACTACACCGGCGATCTCGTCGTCCGTTCGGGCAACTACTCCTGCGCGAACGAGGGCACGATCAACGGCGACCTCTACGTGACCCACGGAAGCGTGAACCTCAGCCGCGAGTGCACGGTGAACGGCAACATCTGGGCCCGCAACGATGTCGACGCCTCTTCTCAGAAGATCACCGTCACCGGTGACATCAAAGCGGGAGGCACGGTCACCGCCGTCTCCAACGGATCGACGTTCGGAAAGCTCGTCGGCACGACGCACAGCGGTGGCAACATCCAGGCCGGCGCCGACATCAAGCTCGACTCGACGGGAAGCGTGGACGGGAAGGTGCACGGCAGTCTCTCGGCCGCCGGGCAGGTGCGCATCGGCGGCTCCCTCCCGGCGAGCGGAACCACCGGGTACACGGGCAGCAAATGGGCGGTCACAGGAAGCCTGACCTACCCGACGCCTCTGCCGCCGTTCGACCCGTCGCTGGACTTCATCAAAGAGATCACGTCCTGGATCGACCTCGACGCGACATCCGGCTGGAATGCCGCAGAAGACGTCCCTGCGTGCGGGCTGACCAGCGCGCAGATCACCGTTCGCATGACCGACGCGACGCCCGGGCCCATCATCTTCAACTACATGAACTGCTCATCTGTCTCGACCGACATCACCCTTACGGGCACCTCGGTGACTCCCACCAAGGACGTGCTCTTCCTCGCCCCGCCGCAGAAGCGCATGAACATCTCGATCGAGACGAAGCTGTCGGGCGGCAAGCAGATCGTGTTCTTGCATGCAGACGCGAGCCGTGCCCTCGTCAGCAACGAGACCTCGCCCACATGTCAGAACCCCGACACGGCGAACCAGAAGGACACGTTCTCGATCGGCACGGGCAGGAGCGTGTCGAGTGTGAAGCTGATGATCTACTCGCCGTGCGGGCTCACCGGCAACATCAACGAGAGCTTCGTCGGGCAGCTCTACTCGAACGACACGGGCGGTGTGAAGTTCAACAACGGTGCCACCTACACCTGCGCGCTGATGAGCTGGCCCGACGCCTTCGAGAAGCTCGGATGCAAGGTGCGCGGTGAGGGCGAGGACGTCGTCATCGAGACCGTGCTCATCCAGCGACCCGGCGATCGCGCCTACCAGACAGAGATCGTGACGACCCCGTGACAGCGGCCGCCATCGCTCTCATCGTCATCACGGGCATCTACGGCCTCGTCATCGGTTCCTTCCTGAACGTCGTCGCTTACCGCGTGCCGGCGGGCATCCCGCTGACGCGGGAGAGCCGCTGCCCATCATGCGAGGCGAAGATCCGCTGGTGGCAGAACGTGCCTGTGGTCGGATGGCTCGCGCTGCGCGGACGCTGCGCCTCCTGCGGTGCAGCGATCTCCGCGCGATACCCCGCGGTCGAAGCCCTCACGGGAGTCCTTTTCGCGGCTGTCGCAGCGGGGGTGGCGTTCAGCCGTCCACTGGACGCCCGGCCGGTCGACGGCCTGCTGTGGCTGGGCACTGCGGAGTTCTGGGGCGTCCTCGTGACGTTGCTCGTGTTCCTGAGCATCAGCATCGCGCTCACGCTCATCGACCTCGACACCAGGCGCCTGCCGAACGCCATCGTCCTGCCCGGCTGGGTGACGATCATCGTGCTTCTCCTCGTCACCACAGTGCTGACCGGACTGCTCCCCGCCGAGGGCGGGCTCGAGGCGGGTACGCCCGCCGTCGCCGGTACGTGGGCGGGCATCGACTGGGGCCCCTTCGTGCGAGCGGTCATCGGCGGCGTCGCGCTGTTCGTCTTCTACTTCATCGTTCGGCTCATCAGCCCACGGGGTATGGGCGGCGGCGACGTCAAGCTGGCGGGGCTGGCGGGAACGATGATGGCCTGGTTCGGCTGGGGACCGTTGATCGTCGGAGCCTTCGCCGCTTTCGCTCTTGGCGGTCTGTTCGGCATCGCGATGATGCTCATCGGGCGAGCCCGTCGGAAGACCGCCATCCCCTTCGGACCGTGGATACTTGCCGGCGCGTGGACGGGCATCATCGTGGGAGAGCCCGTCAGTCGCTGGTACCTGGGACTTCTGAGCTGAGAGATACGAGAGAACGAGCATGGGAAAAAGCCACGTCGGTGTCGAGATCACCGAAGAGAGCGTCCGCGCGGTGGAGGTGACGCTCGACCGCACTCCGCAGGTGATCGCGTACGGCGAAGTACCCCTGCCGCCTGAAGCTGCTCACGACAGCGAGGTTCTGGATGAAGGCACGGTCGCGCTCGCGATCCGCCAGCTCTGGGCCACCGCCGGCATCCGTGGCAAGAACGCCACGCTCGGGGTGGCCAGCCGGCGCGTGCTGGTCCGCGAGTACTCGACGCAGGTGATGGCGCCCGAGCTGCTGCGCCAGGCCCTTCCGTATCAGGTGCAGGATCTTCTGCCGGTCCCCGTGAACCAGGCGGTGCTCGACTACTACCCGACCTCGCAGGACGGCGAGCAGCTGCATGGGCTTCTCGTCGCGGCCGTATCGGAGACCGTCGAAGGGATGATCGCGGCGTTCGACCGCGCGAAGATCCGCATCGCCGGGGTCGACCTCACCACGTTCGGGCTCTCACGCGCTGCGTCGCTGATCGTCCCGACCGGCACCCATGCCGTCGTGCACGTCGGCGACCACACCACGCAGGTGCTGATCCAGCGTGACGGGGCCCCGGAGTTCGTCCGGATCACGCCGGTCGATCTCGAGACCGCCGCTGTGCGCCGCCGCAGCGCCGTGACCTCGATCACCGACGACGGCACCCTCACGCCCGCCGAGACCACATCCAACGCTCTGCTCGATCCCGCTCGCGTGGCGGCCGGCGCGCTGCAGGAGAACGCGGCGGGCTCGGCGGGGATCCTGCCGGCCGGGGCGCTGCGCGGAGACATCGGCCCCAAGCCCGTGGCCGACGTGATCGGACGCATCCGCGGGACCATCTCGTTCTATCTCAACCGCCCCGGCGCGACACGCATCGAAGGAGTGCTGATCTGCGGAGCCGGTTCGGCGGTCGATGGTGTGGTCAGGGGGCTCGTGGAAGTGCTCGACGTGCCGGTGCGCCAGATCTCACTCGGAGACGTGGCCACGGTGCGCGGAGCCGCGCCCGTCGGAGAGCACGGCCTCAACCTCGTCAGCACGCTCGGTCTCGCACTGAGAGGAGAACGATGATGGCTCGACCGACAGCGCCCGCTTCGACCACGCCGCGGGTCAACCTCTTGCCCCGGTCGGAGATCGAACGCCGCGAACGTGACCGACTGGGCGCCACCTGGGTGCGCGTGGTCATCGGCGCCGTCATCCTGGCGGCGCTGCTCGTCGGAGCCGCTTTCGCATGGAACGCATTCGCTCAGCAGAGATTGAACGCGGAACGGACCAAGACGACCGAACTCCTGGCAGAGATCAGCGCGCTCTCGGAAGTGAGCCAGGCGCTCAGCACCGAACGTGAGCTGATCGACTTCCGGGCCGAGTCGATGGGCTCGGACATCGTCTGGGCGAGCGTGCTCAACCGAGTGCAGGACGCCGTTCCCGCGGGCGACGCCCTCATCGGGTTCGACCTGACGCCTGGCGCGGCCCCCACCGCGCTTCCGGCTGAGGCCGATCAAGAGGCGCGTGATGAAGCCGCGAGCAAGGCCGTCGGCCTCACAGGCACAGTGACCGTTCAGAGCGCGGG
>Ga0308158_10002399_pt1 | contig 17801 bp, 18 predicted proteins | sample PhyBR2_FD_201038 | JGI IMG/M metagenome (GOLD analysis project Ga0308158, IMG submission 201038) | Phyllosphere microbial communities from UC Gill Tract Community Farm, Albany, California, United States - DLSLB.R2 | ecosystem: Host-associated > Plants > Phyllosphere > Unclassified | place: USA...
ATCGGCAGGGCTCGGCGCTTTACTGGTCGGAGCGCCGGGGCGAGGAAGACGTGACAGTGAAGGACAGCAGCGTCGCCGGCCTGCCGCTTCACGTCTCGCGCGGGCGAGCCAGCGGCAAGATCGACCTCATCATCATCGACACGCCTGCAAACTCCAAGGATATCGCCATGCTTGCAGCGGAGCAGGCAGATTTCGTCGTCATCCCGGTCGCACCACGCGGGCTGGATGTTCATTCGGTGTTGCAGACCGTCAAGCAGGTGCAGCAGGCCGGTACGCCGTTCGCAGTCATACTGACTCAAGTTCCACATCAGGGTGGAGAGGGGCAGGAGGCCCATGCCGGCTTCGTTGCCAAGGGCGTGACAGTGTTCGACAGCCGGCTTCATTTTCGCAAGGATTTCTACAAGGCTACACCACAGGGCCGCACCGCTGCCGAGACGGATCCCGAGAGCAAGGCGGCGGCCGAGCTGCGCGCCGCTTATGCTGAGGCTAAGCGATTAAGCGGATATGCGACTAAGCCAGTAAGCGAGGCAGCATAATGGCCCGTAAGCCCTCCGCTCTTGCCGGCATCTTCGATGACGAACCCGCGGATTCAACATCCGTAGCTATCCCCGTCGCCGACGTGATTCCCGAACCGCCGAAGGCGGCTACGCCACGACGCCCGGCCAATGCTTCGGCGCCGTCCGCACCGGCGCGGCGCAGCAGCCATCCCGGTAAGAAGCCCGTGCTGATCCACATCCCTGAGGACATGCACCGTGCGTTGCGTCAGCTCAGCGTCGAAGAGGGCGGGGAACCGCTCACCGTCGTTACCGAGCGCTTGCTCCGTCAGTATCTGGTCAAGCGGGGCCATACGAGGTTTGCGCCATGAGCAAGCGGCGCGATCCCAATGCCGAGTTCGACCTGTTCATCCCGGCGCTTGGCGATCTGTCGCTCCGCGACCAGCGGGAGGTGATGGAAAGACCGTTCTTTTCGCTTCAGAAGCGCAAGCGTCTCAAGCCGATCGAATACCGCAGCCCGGACGGCGAGGCCTGGGTGCGTGTGCAGGCGATCCCCGATTATGGCATGGCGACCATATGGGATGCCGATATCCTGATATGGGCTGCATCCACGCTGAACCGTATGAAGCAGCAGGGTCTGAACGATCTGCCGCGCACGTTGACGACAACACCCTATGACCTTTTACGGGCGATCAAACGCGGCACAGGCGGCAGGGACTATCAGGAACTGCAAGCCGCACTGCTCCGGCTCCAGACCACTTCTATTACGACCTCGATCCGCGCGACGACACGCCGGCAGAAGGCCGGCTTCAACTGGCTCGATAGCTGGACGTTCGATACGGATGTCGAGACCGAGCAACCACGGGGTATGACGTTGACCCTGTCGGACTGGGTTTATGAGGGGATCGTCAACGAGAAATCGTTGCTCACCATGCACCCCGACTATTTTCTCCTGTCCGGGGGGCTGGAGCGGGCGCTCTATCGCATTGCGCGCAAGCATGTCGGATCGCAACAGGGTGGATGGTTATGTCGGGTAGAGGTGCTGCGCGACAAAACCGGTAGCGATGCCCAGCCCAAGGAGTTCAATCGGATGCTTCGACGCGTAATCGAGGCCGACCAGCTCCCCGATTACATGATGGAACCGGCAGAAACGGTCGATAGAAGCGCTGCCGTCATGTTCAGGCGTCGTGGCGAGGCCGAAGCGATGGCCCTCGCTGAGCGGACCCGGGCGGAGGAAGATCGACGTGCTCGCTTCGATGCCGATCGCCGGCGTACCGAGCAGGTAGACGCCAAGATGGACCATCTTGCAGGCAGGCGGTGACTATCGGGGTATCACCCACCGCCGGTAAAATCATCGGGGTATCACCCACCAAGAACGTCAGCCGCCGGACCTTAACCGACTGCGTCTAAGTTCGCCGGACTGCCCAACCTGTGGGTAACCAACTCGAAAAGCCATTTTTCAGTTCAACAGGCTCGGGGTTTCACCCACTATCGCTTCGGGGGATCACCCACCACACTGTCGGGGGATCACCCACCGAATCACGGGGTATCACCCACTGGGCAATACCGTAAGCAATTCAAAACCCGCGACAAATTCCATTTTAAGGAAGCTTAACCTTCTTAACAGTTCATATTTAACAGAATCTCTAACCCAAATGAGCAACATCGAATGAGATAAGAAAGAGCTATGGAATTGATCCTCTGGATCAATACGCTTTTGTTCCGTGCCGGCTAAACGCCGTCACAAGGCGACCTATCGGCCGCATGCTTTCGAGAAAACTAAGCGAATCTGACGGTGTGTGCCTGCATCGTTCCGTAAAAGGGCAGGGTAGCGAGAGTAGGCGTCACCCAGTTCGCGAGCGGCAATAAACCGGCGAGCATGAGAGGCGCGGCCCTCGCGATCGATCCACCGCGCACGTGCTCCGGCCTTCACGGCCCCGACGATATCGTCGCGCCAGGTATCGCCCACCATCAGCAGCTCACTGGTCTCGCATTCTAGGCGGGCCGTTAGACCGGCGTAGAACGCCCTGTCAGGCTTGATCACACCTGCATCGAAGGAGAAGTGCAAGATCTCTACCAGATCGCCGAGGAGGGCCTTCAGCGGGGCCGCATAGGGCAGGGCCAGGTTGGAGGCGACGGCGATCCTCACACCTTGCTCACGGAGGCGATGGGAGCCGCCAAGGGAAGCTATCGCTTCAGGCATATCCGACCATAAAGGTGGCCCAACGCTTTCAGCGAGCGTCACAACCCCTCGGTTTTGACACCTGCACCGGCTTGGCAGCACTCGACTAATCCAAGTTGTTCGAGATCGGGGGCACGAACGTCTGCTCGTGACAAACGCCGCCTTCGTTAATGTAAAAGGAGTTTGTCGGCAGCGCTCCTCATCGTCGTCGTTCGACGCATGAACTGTCGACCTCAAGACCTGTTGTCCGTTCACATGTCTGCCGGCTTCTCCAGCGGCTCATGCTTGACAAAGTAAGCGGTTGAGCGGCTGCGAGCGCTAAAGTCGGCTGGACTGACGAACGGAACGTCTTGGGATATCCTTACATGCGCCGGCCGGCTAAGGCGTGGCCAGCCGCAACAAACTTTTTAATTGGCTCTGTTTCCGCTTTCCACACCGCCCACCGATCAGTGAGCCGATGATGACCGAGCCGAACTCCAAGAGCGCCATCGTGCCGCTCACGCGCATCGATCGTAAGACGGGCGCTCCCTACGTCCGCCCGACGGCCGTGACCGAGCAGATCGAGGCGACTCTCGCGCTTCCCCTCCATGACGCCTTCGCACTTGCAAGCTCGGGGCAGCTGCGCCCGCAGACGCTCGTCTATCTGATGCGCAACTTCCGACCGAACAGGAGCAACCCAGCCTATGACGGGCTGATCGTCGCGTTCTACTCCCGTCTGGAGCGCTCCGGCGACCGGCTCATGTCGTGGATGACCGAGACGCAACGGGAGATGGTACAGGCGGAAGTTGCTACCAAGGTCGCCGAATGGTTTCACGACGATCGCATGGACATATTTGAGTTTGGCTTCAAAAAAGGTGCGGAATGCCTGTTCCTCACGGCGATAAGCAAAGTCCGCCGGCAGACTGGATTTGAAGTTGCGCAGGAATCCCTCGTAGGTTCCGAGAGCGACATGACGGGCGAGGAGGTCGCCGATCTTCTCGGCAAGCGTCATGCCGGATCGGAGCGACCGCTGGCAGAGGTCCGGGCGGAACTCCAACAGATCCAGGACAAGTTGAACCACAACGAGAGGCTCGCAGTCGTCTACGTCGAACAGATGGGCATGACCGAAAAGGAGGCGGGGCGCCTGATCGGCTGCTCCTCCCGTAATGTCCGCTACTTGATGGAAAACGTGCGGGCGAAGGCTCGTGGAGAACCAAAGCGCGCGCGAAGCAGCACGCGGGAGAGCGTGAAATGACGAACAACAATCCTCCCACTACGTTCCACCTGGACGAAATACTGGCCGACGTTCACGATGAACTCGAAGCCGGAGCCAGCGGTGCACGCGTGCGCGAGATCGCCGATGCGCATCCCGATGCACGCGATGACATCCTCGCGTTCGCCGCCGAGTGGTTCGCATCCGACGGGAGCGATCTGTCAGACGATATTCTTGGGGTCACTTATACGGCGAGAGAGCATCACCTGGTGTTGGAACGCTTCTGGGCTGCGGCGGCATCCGCAGACGCGAAGCCGTTCGAAGGTCTTTCCGCAGACCGACTGGGGGAGGTCGCCACCAAGTGCAGGATCGACATCGACATCCTGCGGCAGATCGTCCGAGGCAAGGTTGATGAAATGTCGATTCCGGCGAAGCTCATCGGATGGTTCGGTGCGGAACTGGAGGTCCCGCAGCAGGCAGTATGGTCGTCGCTTACGACAGTCGACAGGGCGGCCTATGCAGATTTCTTCGCGCCTGGTGGACGGCGGGTCGTCGGCAAAATGCGCTTCGTCGACGTCGTGCGGGACTCCGAACTGGACGATGACGACAAGAGGTTCTGGCTCAACTCGCTGGAGCCCTAAGTGGATCAGTTTGCCCTCATCCGATCGCAGGCGCGCGAACTCCGCGAGGCGGCTGGCGTAGCTGATGCCGCGACCGGCACAGACGCCGCGCAGATGGTTGCCGCGTTCCGAAGCCTGAAGGTGACGCGGAGGGATCCGGAACATCCGGATCTTGAGGGCGGCCACGGCCAGCTCGATCGCGAATTCAAGACCATCGTCATCCGGAACGACCTGTCGGACGAAAACCTCGCCGAGGTCCTCGCTCACGAGATCGGCCACTACGAGATCCATGACGGCCCCTCCCCGGGGTACCATCCCCGCGCGGGAAAGAACGGCGGGGATCCGACGCAGCGGATCGAGACCTACGGGATCAAGGAAAGGCGCGAGACCCAAGCGAACGCCTTCGCACGGGAACTTCTCCTTCCGAGGGCGCTTGCCAGGAGAATATTCGTCGACGGCCGCACGGCTTCAGACATCTCGCGTAGTCTGCGTCTCCGCTACGAGACCGTCCTCCAGCAGCTAGCGGACGGCCTTCTGTTGCCGGATCTTCCCGTCGGAGCAACCGACAACGCGGCCCCCGGCCCCGGGTGCAACGAGTCACAGTCCAGAGCGGTGGATCACCGAGGCGAACCGTTCCTCCTGCGAGCGGGACCCGGGACGGGCAAGACCAAGACCCTCACGGCCAGAATCGTCTCGCTGCTTGACGAGAACGTCGCGGCGAGCGGTATCCTCGCACTGACCTTCTCAAACAGAGCGGCGCTGGAGCTTGCCGACCGGGTGCAGAAGGCGGCCGGCCCCAAGGCCGTCAACGTGTGGACCGGGACGTTCCACGCCTTCGGGCTCGACACAATCCGGCGGCACCACGCCTTGTTCGGGGTATCCGAGGACCCGCCCGTCGTGGGGCCCAGCGAGGGCGTCGCGATGCTGGAGGAGGCTCTGCCGGCGCTGGACGTGGCGCACTACCTGAACCTGATGGAGCCAGCGCTGGCGCTTCGGGACATTCTGCGCGCAATCGCCAGGGCGAAGGACGAGCTCTGTACCTGGCAGGAATACGGCCGTCTCGCCGAAGCGATGCGCGTCGCGGCGAAGACCGAGGACGACGTTCTCGCCGCGGAGAAGGCGAAAGAGGTGGCGCTCGTCTACAGGCATTACCAGGAGACCCTGACTGCTGAGGGGGCCGTCGACTACGGCGACCTTATCATGCGGCCCACGCTTCTCATGCGTGAGGACCGTGACTTCCGCGACGCGATGAGGGCGAGGTTCACGCACGTCCACATCGACGAATACCAAGACGTCAACCGGGCTAGCGCCATGCTTGTGCGGGAGATCGTAGGGGATGGTCGGAACCTCTGGGTCGTCGGCGACGCCCGCCAGTCCATCTATCGATTCCGCGGCGCCTCGGCGGCGAACATCGCGCGCTTCGAGACCGACTACCCGGCTGGATTGCGGGACGGTCTGGAAGAGAACTACCGCTCAAGCGACGAGATCGTCCGGGTCTACACCAGCTTCGGCAGCACAATGAAGGTCAGCGGCTACGCCGGCAGCTCTGCGCTCAGCGCGGCCCGGGGGCCGAGCGGTCGTCCCCCCGCCATATTCGTAGCGCCGGACGGCGACAGCGAGATGGACCAGCTGGCAGGGTCCATCCGAGAGCTGGAGAGCTCCGGCGTCCCCTTGGCGGACCAGACCGTACTCGCGCGAAGCAACGGAGCCCTGGCCAAGATCGCCGACGAACTCGATGCCCGCGGCATCCCCGTCCTTTATCTCGGCCCACTCTTCGAGCGTTCCGAGATCAAGGACCTGCTGTGCGTCCTCTCCATCGTCGCGGAGGATGTCGGGCCGGGGCTGGTCCGTGCGGCTGGTCTGCCCGAATACGGCGTGCCCCTCGAAGATGCGCTCGCGGTCATCAATACCGCCAAGGAGACCGAACAACGGGTGTCCGACCTGCTGCAGAAGCTTGAGGGAGCGAACGGTCTATCGCCGAAGGGGCGTGAAGGTCTTCGCCTGCTCGGAGACCACGTTCAGGGGATGACGCGCGGAACGACGCCATGGCTGGCTCTCGGACGCTACCTGTTCGACAAAAGCGACTACTTTCGTACCGTGCTCTTCGGCCAGTCGCCTTCGGATGCCATGCGGCGGGTGGCCGTCCGCCAGCTGCTCGATGCGCTCCGCCAGATGCCGTACTCCGGCAAGGGCGGCCCGATCCGCCGAGCGCTGGACCGGGTGCGTCACATGATCCTGCTCGCCGACGAACGCGATCTCCGCCAGCTTCCCGCCGAGCTCGAGGGTCTCGACGGCGTCAGACTGATGACGGTGCACGCCTCCAAGGGGCTCGAGTTCGAGGCCGTACACATGCCGGGGCTCTACGCGGGCGCCATTCCCGCTGCGAATCGTCCACCGGCCTGCCCGCCGCCGGTCGGACTGATCGACGGCGAGGAGCAGGACGCACACGAGGCCGAAGAGGAGTGCATCCTCTTTGTCGGGATGTCGCGCGCCAAGTCGCATCTCCGGCTGTACAGACCGGCGACTAGGAACGGCAGGAACTCCAGCCCGTCAAAATTCCTCGACCGCGTCCCCGTCGCGGTCGAAAACGGCCTGTCGGGCGTGCCGCGCGTCAAGCCGGTGGCCACCTATCCGCCCATCGCGTCACCATGCGCGCCCAGCAGGCTGAGCGCCGCCGACATCGAAAGCTACGCGCGATGTCCGAGGCGCTTCTTCTACTCGCAAGTGCTCGGCCTGACGAGCCGAAGCCGGGTCGGAGCCTATCTTGATGCGCATGGTTGCCTGCAGAAGGTGCTCGCCTACGTCCGAGAGCTTCCTGAAGGCGAGGCCTACGACGATGTCCGAGCCCAAGCGATCTTCGATGATGCCTGGTCCGTCAGCCGACTGGACGAGCATCCATTCGGGGGAGCCTACCGCAAGCTAACCCTCGGCATGCTGGACAGGCTCCACCGGTCGGCGACGGGGTACCGCCTCAAAGGCGGAGACATGTCTACGCGCGTGGGCGGGGAGGCCCTCGTCATCCGCGTCGACCGCATCGAGACCGATGGCGCCACGACCGTCCTCAAGACGATCCGATCGGGCCGCTTATCCAAGTCGGATCCGGATCGCCTGTCGGCCACCCTGATGCTGAAGGCGGTCCGCGAAATGTTCGGATCGGGCGCCCGGGTCGAGAACCACTATCTTCAGGACGGGGGCGTCGCGCTGATCGATCAGACCGCTGCGAAATTCGGAAAGCGCGTCGGCGACTGCGACAAGGCGGTCGCCGACATCCGGGCCGGCAGGTTCGAGCCGATCAGAAGCGACTTCGGATGTCCGCGGTGTCCGTATCTCTTCGTGTGCGCGGTGCCGGGTGAGCCGGCCAACTGAATTGGGGAAAAGCCGCAAGCGAAAATTTTTGCGAGGCCTGTTTCCGCTTTTGGCCTTCGCGACCGATCCGGTTCCCAGAGGATGGCGAGTTGCCGTCCACTCACAAGGAACCATCGCATATGTCCACCATCATCTTCGTCGCCATCGAGACCGAACCGCTCGCGCGCTTCGACCTCGGCGAAGCCGCCGTCGTCGCTGATCTCCTCAAGGACCTTGAGCGCCGGGGCATTGATGTCGCCGAGCTTCTGATCTTCAAGGAGGATCACGATGAGCCGATGGAGCATCATCACCCGCTCCATGGGCACGACCGCCCGGTCTTCCATGCCCACAAGACGCGCAAGATCGAGGCCAACGTCCACTACAAGGCCGACACCTTCCACCACCGCTTTCCGCCTTCCGACACCATCGCGAAGGTGACGCGCTGGGCGGTTGAGAAGGCAGGCCTCGGTAAGGAGGAGGCCGAGGAGCACGTGCTCCAGATCAGCGGCACCCGTGAGAAGCCCGCCCTCGACAAGCACCTGGGCTCGCTGGCCCACGGAGCCCGCGAGGTGAGCTTCGACCTCGTCCGTAAGCAGCTGGTCCAGGGCTGATGGACGCGCCGGTCACCGCGGCCGAGAGGGCGTTCCGCGAGCACGCGGAACGCCCTGATTTTCAGCTGGCCGTCCTCGGGGGGCGGTGGCGCATTCTTCGCATCCAGTGGCCGATCGCCGACATCGCGGTGACGGCACGGGACGGGACGGACTGGGCCTTCCGTTTCCAACTCGACGGATATCCGGCTCAGCTGCCGAACGCCCGTCCATGCGATGCTGCCACTGGCCAGCCGCTCCCGCCCGCAGGATGGCCCAAAGGCGTGGGGCGCGTCGCGGCGGTGTTCAACCCGGGCTGGAACCCGAACGCGCTCTACCTGCCCTGCGACCGATTGGCGCTGCCGGGGCACGACTACTGGAGCAACTCCCATCCTGAGCTTCTTTGGAGGCCGGCGGTGGGGATCATTCATTATCTGGAGATCATCCATGAGCTTCTCTCCTCTAGCTCTCATCACCCGACTCTTCGGTCGGCGGCCTGATCTCGCGATCCCACCTGGCCTCTGGCGTGAGCTGCTGGCCGGGCTCCAAGATCGCGGTCGCTACGAGCGCGAAAGCGGCGCTTTCCTTCTCGGTCCCAGGGATGGACCGAGGCGAGTCACATCGATCGTGTTCTACGACGAGATCGATCCGGCCGCCTTCGACACCGGCATCATCGTCATCGATGGCGGCTGCATGGCGGATCTGTGGAGCGTGTGCCGCGAGCGGAGCGAGATCGTCGTCGCCGACGTCCACACCCACGGCGGTGCAGCGGGTCAAAGCGACTCCGATCGCAAGCACCCGATCATCGCGGAACCCGGCCATATCGCGATGATCCTGCCGAATTTCGCGGCGACGCCGCTTCGGTTCCGTGAGGTGGGCCTTTATCGATACCTGGGGCGGTTCAACTGGGACCGCCTCCGACCTTCACTTCTGCGGCCGACGCTGCGCATCACGGGAGGGTGACATGGACGATTTGATTGAGGGACTGAACCGCTCAGCTAAGCTGTTCGTGGACAGCGGCGTCGCGAAGACGGTCGAAGAGGCGATGGATCGGCTGCGGGCCTTCCGGCTCCACATCGTCATCGGCGAGGGTGCATCCCGACGCCCAACGCATCAGGCCGCGCTGCTCACTGCGCTCAACTGCGGACGAAGGACGTTCTTGGGCGGCGTTACGGTCTCGGGCGCTCTGCAGGCGCCGCTGGCCGTGCGCATCGTGCCTGCAGAAACGCTCGCCGATGCGGTCCGCCATCTCAAGGGCCAAATCGTGCAGGAAGCGCCAGCGGGGGTGCCAGTCATTGCCATCGGAACGGCGCTCGACCCGGCAGATGGCTTTGCTGTCCGGACGACCTTCAGCGGTTGGTGCGGCGGCATCGTGCCGGCGTCGGCTACGCCACTCGACGAAGCTACCGAATTCGCGCTATCGGGGGTGCTCGCGGGCGCCCTCGGCGTGGCAGAGGCCTTCGCCCACATGGACGGAGACATCATGGCCGGAAGCCGCGCCGTCGGATTGTCCCTGTGGGATCCTGCCGCCGATTGGCGGTTGGCGGTGGCCGATGGTTCCGTTCCCGATGTCCTACCCGCCGACTTCTGGCTGATCGGCCTTGGTCACCTCGGACAGGCGTTTCTATGGGCGATCGGACTCCTACCATATCCAAATCCCGATGAGGTCAGACTGTTTCTGCAGGACGTCGATACCGTCGGCGCCTCGACCGAGAGCACCTCTGTGCTGACCACGGCGGCCGACGATGGCGAGATGAAGACCCGCGTCTGCGCCGACTGGGCGCGGGCCCGCGGCTTCAAAAGCAGGCTCGTCGAGAGGCGTTTCGCGCAGGATCTCCGGGTTGCCCCCGACGAGCCTGCGCTGGGGCTGTGCGGAGTAGACAATCCGCAGGCGCGCGCACTCCTCGAGGGAGCGGGTTTCGCGACCGTTTACGAGGCGGGACTGGGCGACGGTTCGGGCGACTTCCGGTTGATCCGCACCCACAGCTTCCCCGCGCCGGTCAGCGCTGCGGAGGTATGGGCCGATCAGGGGGAAGTAGCTGTGACCACGGACCTGGACAGTCTGCCCTCTGCCTATCGCGACCTCAGCGATCGGGGAACGCTCGACCAGTGCGGGGTTACCAAGCTGGCCCAGGTCGCCGTCGGCGCTCCATTCGTGGGGATGGTGGCGGCTGCATTAGTCGTTGCGCAGACTGTCAGGATGACCGTTGATGGAATACGGGCGACGGTGTGCAATCTCGACCTAACTTGCTTGCAGCATCGCAGCCGAGTCATGCGGGAGGGCTCCGAGGCAGTGATCTTCAAAACAACGAAAGCATAGCCAGCGCCACCATCCACGTCGGGAATGGCAGACATTGTTAGTCGATGTCGAGAAGTGACTGGCTGCAATGGCTAGCATTTTGCGTATGCTGCCGTGCGATCGGCCGAACGCCTTAGGTCTGCTTCTAACTGCAGCTGCCATTCGGTGCCGCCCCCGCGCATGGCAGCAAGTCCCAAGGTCGCCCATATGAGACCGTCAAAACCGGGACGGTTATGACACCTGTGTTCTGGCGGCTCACCGGCTGACGATCGTTTCGCGGTGGCGCACGATCGCCGCACGGAGTTCTTGGTAGGGTGGGCGGCGTGTCGAGCACAGCGAAGAACGCCTCGTGGTTGCCTAGCTATAATGCGGTGTGTTCTGGCACCGCGATCGTCTCCACTGCCGTCTGGTCAGCGGCGTTATCTGGGGTTTCGGATTCTGATCGTGAGTTCATGGTCAGCGCCTTGAAACTGGAGAAGCGCGCATCCCGAGATCAAGGACGATCGAGGGGAGCGTGATCATCGAAGAGCCCGGCGTCCTGATCGAGGTCGGCCATTCGCTGAAGAGCATGATGCTGCTCCGTATCCGTAAGGCTCTGGCTTTTTGTCGCACGGTTCCGTCCCTTGGCATCGAGATCGGCTGACGCCGCTTGAAGCAGGGCGGACCAATCATCAGGCGGATTGCCCTTGTCGAGCATGCCCTTGAACACGGCATATGCGTCGCTTTTGGAGCCGTAGGTGCGCAACGTGGTCTCATCGTTCACCCAGGCGAAGATGATGATTTTAGAGCGACTGTCGTAGCGGAAAAACAGGCGAAAACGTCCATTGCCGAACTTCGCCCGGAACCAGTGTTTGCGGGAAGCACCGAGGGTGCCGCCTTGGCGATATTCGGAACGGGTAGGGTCGCTGGGAACGGTCTGGAACATCAGCGATCGTACCGCGGCCAATGTCTTGGCATTGGCGCTCCCGGTCCAGCCCTGCGGGTCTTTGGCCTTGGCTCTCTCAACGGCCGCGATCAGCTTCTCAAGCTGATCGAGCAGCAGCGGGTGCGCATAGAAGGTCCAACCGTTGACGACGATCATGGGTCAGAGCGCAACCGGTCCGCCGATGTCGTCTTCCAAATCGACCTCAACCTGTTTGGTCAGTGTTGCCATGCGCTCGGCCAAGCTGGGTGGGAACGCGACGACATTGTGGGGATTGCGCACCATGTCATGCTCCAGGAAGCCCAGAAAGGCTGTGATTACCGGGTCGGCTTCTTGGGATTCGACGCGCTGGACGCTAACCCCGCGCTCATCCACGACGAAAGCGATCTCACCGCCATAGCTGACACCAAGCACCTGGCGCACGGCTTTGGGCACAGTGGTCTGGCCCTTGGCAGTAATTTTGCTACGCTCTTGGATTACGGTTGCCATTACACTCTCCACGTTAATTAAGGTAAGGAATAATCCTTACTGTGTCAAGGATAGTGGTTAGCTGCGGTACACAACGTTTCCAGGGTTTGCAGGTGTCAGAATCCCATGCCAGAAAGAGGCATGGAAATCGGCTATGCCCGCGTGTCGCGAGGCGACTCTCAGAACATAGATGCGCAGCTTCGCGCGCTACGCGATGCCGGGTGCAATCCCATCTACCAAGAGGAGGCATCGGGCGGCCGAGCCGACCGCCCCGAGTTGGCGCGCGCGATCGGCGCGTTGAAGCCCGGCGACGTGTTCATGGTGTGAAGCTCGATCGCCTATCGCGCTCGCTTCGCGACCTCCTATTCACGCTAGAGGCGATTACCGCCGCAGGCGCAGGGTTCCGATCCGTGACAGAGGCGATCGACACTACCACCGCGCCCGGCCGGTTGATGACGCAGATGCTAGGCGCGTTCGCCGAGTTCGAGCGTGCTATGATCCGAGAGCGTACTATGAACGGGTTTGCCCATGCGCGTCAGGCAGGGCGTCACCTTGGACGACGGCCGAGCCTTACCGGCCCCCAGCGGGCCGAAATTATCGCCAAAGTGGAATCCGGCCAAGGCTCCCCTGCGCAACTTGCCAGCCTGTTCCGTGTCTCACGATCGACCGTGCAGCGCGTGTTGCGCAAGCATCGGGAGCGTCAGGCAAGCGCGTCGTCAATTGCAAATTAAAAAGTTTAGGGGGGCATGTGTCGGCAGTTGTAGAAGCACTCACCGAGTTTCAAAAGTACGCTCGCGACCACATAACGGGTGATGAGAAGGGTGAGGCTCAAGTCTTTCTCGATCGGCTGTTTATAGCGTTCGGACATAAGGGACATAAGGAAGCTGGCGCTACGCTTGAACAGCGTATCAAAAAGAACGATAGCAAGGGAACATCGTTTGCTGATTTGCTTTGGAAGCCACGTCTCCTGATCGAGATGAAGAAGCGTGGGGCAAAGCTCCAGCTCCATTACCGGCAAGCATTCGAGTATTGGCTTAATGCCGTTCCAAACCGACCTCGCTACGTTATCCTTTGCAATTTCGACGAGTTCTGGATTTACGATTTTGACCGACAGTTGAATGAACCGGTTGATCAAGTCGCGCTGACGGACATTCAAACCCGATATCCCGCGTTGAACTTCATGTTCCCAGTCGAGAAGACCCCAGTTTTCGCGAACGATCGCGAGGCAGTTTCGAAGCGAGCGGCCTACCAGATGGCCGAATTATACAAACAGCTAACGCAACGGCCCCAAGCAACTCGGCTTTCGCGTGAGGACGCCCAGCGCCTTACCCTCCAGCTCGTAATTGCGATGTTTGCTGAAGACATCGACCTTCTTCCCGCGAGCACTGTCACCACACTCGTTCGGGAATGCCTGGAGAACGGCCAATCGTCACATGACCTGCTCAACGGGCTATTCCGTCAGATGAATAGCCCGACGCCCGTCAAGCACGGTCGCTATAAGGGCGTTCCCTACTTCAACGGCGGACTATTTTCGAAAACAGTCGATACTGAACTCAACGCCCACGAGCTGGAGTTGATCGGAGGCGAAAATGGTGCGGCCTCGGAGCTTTGGACTAAGGTCAATCCGGCAATCTACGGCACCCTGTTCGAGCAGAGCATGGGTGCGAAGACCCAGCATCAACACGGGCGGCACTTTACATCCGAGGCAGATATCGAAAGGATCGTTGGGCCAACGATCGTGCGGCCCTGGCAAGCGCGCATCGATGCGGCAAAATCTATGGCCGAATTGACGGCGCTGCGTAAAGAGTTGCGACAATTCCGCGTGCTCGATCCTGCCTGCGGCAGCGGCAACTTCCTCTACGTCGCGTTCCGGGAAATGTCCCGACTCGATTTAAGGATCATGATCCGGTTGAAGGACACGATCAGCACGTCGCAGTTTCATAAGCAGGCCAAGCTAATCAGCGCAATCAGCCCGTTGCAATTCTACGGGCTGGATAACGATCCGTTCGGCGTCGAGCTAGCAAAAGTCACGCTAATGCTTGCGAAGAAGCTCGCGCATGACGAGGCCGTTGCCGAGCTGTTCGACAATGAAGGCGATTACCGGAAGGGCATTTCCGAGCTAGGCTTCGAAGGTGAAACTGCGCTGCCCCTCGACAATCTCGATAACAATGTCCGTGTCGGTGATGCAATGTTCGACCGGTGGCCGGAGGCGGATGCCATCATCGGTAACCCGCCTTTTCAGAGCAAAAACAAGCTACAAGAAGAACTTGGCCCGGCCTATCTCGCGCGGCTGCGCGTTGCTCACCCCGAGATCGACGGGCGTGCCGACTTCTGCGTGTATTGGTTCCGACTAGCGCATGATCGACTGAAAGCCGGTCATCGAGCAGGCCTTGTGGGCACTAATACGATCCGACAAAACTACAGCCGGATGGGTGGCCTCGATTACATTGTGACAGATGGTGGCACGATCACGGAAGCAGTTTCGAGCATGATCTGGCCTGGTGAAGCAGTCGTCCACGTGTCGATCGTGAACTGGGTTAAGGGCGGACAGGCTGGACCTAAACGCCTCTACAACCAGGACGGCAATCTTGTGAACGCTGGTTGGCGCTATGAAGACCTCGAACGCATCCCTTCGTCGTTGAGTTTTTTTACGGATGTCACAACAGCCAAGGCTCTTTCGGCCAACGAGCGGGGCGGTTGCCATCAAGGTCAAACGCACGGGCACAAATCGCTATTGGTTTCCGTAAGTGAGGCTCGAAGTATTATTCGTGATAATGCCAGTTACACCGATGTATTGAAGCCATTTCTCACCTCAGACGACCTTGTGGGCGAGCATCGCAGCAAACCAACGCGGTATGTCATAGACTTTGCTGGCAAGAATCAACTTGAGGCAGCTAAGTTCGAGGGATTATTTAAACGCCTCCAAGCGGGCGCCCTTCCGGCAAAAGAGGTGGCGGCTACAAAGGAAAAGGAGCGAAACAGAGAGCTTGCGGTAATTGGGAAGCGCGGCAACCAGCATCATGCCAACTTCCTTAAACGATGGTGGCAGATGTCTTACGGTCGTGCCGAGTTAATGGCAGAACTGGGCGAAATGCCTAGGTTCATTGTTTGTGGTCAGGTCACCAAAAGGCCAATATTCGAATTCGTCTCTCCGGATATTAGCCCGAACGCGGCGCTCACCGTATTTACGCATGCTGACGATTACACCTTCGGTGTGCTGCAATCGACGATCCATTGGAAGTGGTTTGATGCGCGATGCTCGACGATTAAATCAGACCCCCGCTACACGTCCAATACCGTATTCGACAGCTTCCCTTGGCCGCAGTCGCCTTCGCTCAAGCAGGTGCAGAACGTCGCCGCCGCCGCCGTTGCACTTCGGAAGCTACGACGCGAGCTTTGCAAAGAACACGGCCTGACCTTGCGGGTGCTTTACCGCTCGATCGAGCTGCCCGGCGATCACCCTTTGAAAACAGCGACCGCCAAGCTCGACCGCGCGGTGCGCGCTGCCTATGGTTTGCAGGAGAAGAACGACGTGCTGGCGTTTCTACTGGCATTGAACCACAAACTCGCCAAGGATGAGGCGGACAAAAATCCTATTGTCGGGCCAGGACTGCCAAAAGCGTTTCGGACAACGTCGGGATTTATCACTATGGACTGCATCGTCCCATGATTGAGCTGAGACCCCAATCAGGCGAACAGGTCGCCAATCGCACGCAGGCGAAAGACGTCGAGGCAGCGCTACCGGCGTGCTCGGCCGCGTCGTGGACCATGTGACAGCGCTGGCAGAGGGCGGCAAGGTTATCCGGACCGATCAGGGCCATGAGACTGCGCTACGGGAGATCAAGGCGCTGTGGGGGGGGGGGCAGAGGAAGGCACTGATGCCGGCGATCGGCTCGACGTGCTCGCTACGTTGGTCGAAATGTATGAAAGCCGTCGCTGGCCTATCGGGCCGCTTGATCCGGTGCGCGCGATCGAAGCGGCAATGGAGATGAACGGCTACACACGTGCTGAACTGCGGCACTGATCGGCCAATCACGGGCGACCGAGATACTAGATAGCGCGTGATCGCGCCCTAACACTATTCATCATCCGTAAGATCGCTGAGGCAATGGCATGTGCTGGAGAAGGTGCTGGTTCAGGATTATGCGCTGGCCTAGGCGTAACCATGGTACGCGGTAAGGGATGGCTCTACCGAATATGAGCGTACAACGAACGGCTGTCGTCGAGCATGCTGATCGGGGTCGGCGTGATCCAGTCGGCACCACGCATCGGGTATGGTCCGTAGAACAGGTCACCGAGAGCGCGACGGTAATGCGCGTTCATCCAGCGCCGACGACGATGTTCGGGACCGTCGTAAATCATGTGGCAGCGCTGGCAGAGTGCCGCCAACTGGTGAAGCGCGCTGTCGCTGGGATCGTGATTGAGGTGTGCGCAGGCCAATACCACCGGCGTCCACCGGCCCTGGATGAGGATGTTCTCGACCGGTCGTTGCACACGTCGGCCCCTACCGTTCCGCCAGCATAACCGGTCCCTGTCCCACCAGCGCCCGTCGCCCAGGTGAAATACCTTCTGTCCATGCGGGCGGGCGCAATGCTCGCATCGTCCCTTTGCTCTGACGAAGCGCACGAGCTGCGACACCTGCGGCCAGTCGATCGGATACAGAAACACATGTTCGGGACGGATCGGCATCAGGCGCCCAATCCCGGTGCTGCGGCGGTTAGCGCCCGGTAGAGCGTCGCGTGATGGCATTTAAGCAGCTTGGCAGCAACCCGCACGGACGTGCCTTCGCTCACCAGCCGCTCGCCTAGCGCGATCTGATCGGGCGTAAGCTTGGGCGGGCGGCCGAAGCGTACTCCCCTTGCCTTGGCCGCTACCCGCCCGCTGCTGGTGCGTTGGTGAATCAACTCGCGCTCGAACTCGGCGATACCGGCGAACACGGTCAGCACCATGCGACCCGCTGGCGAGGTTGTATCCGCCCAGGGCTCAGCCAGCGAGCGCAGGCCGGCGCCGGCCTCCTTCAGCTTCTCGGCAATATCGAGCAGGTCGCGGGTGGAGCGTGCCAGTCGGTCGAGCCGCGTCACCACCACCGTGTCATCGTCGCGCAGTTGTTCGATCATCTTGGCCAGCTGGGGCCGGTCACGCTTTGCGCCCGAGATCTTTTCCTCAAACGTTCGCTTGCATCCAGCCTCCTTCAACGCGGCGCGTTGCAGCCGGAGATCTTGGTCATCGGTGGACACACGGGCGTAGCCAATCAGCATGTCGCATAACTGTATCGAAACAAAAGCTTTATGCAACAGATTTTTGCGACATCGATGTACGAGAAAACACGAGCAGTAAGGGCGCTGTCGCGAAACTTAGAACATTCGCGACACCATCGTGCCGGCGCATGAAAGGGGCCAGTTCACTTCCAACCGTGAAGTGCGGGCCAAGAGACCCGCACCTTCACCTTGATTAGAGAGACCAACCCCCGTCGACAGATACCGCGGCGCCCGTGACGAACGCGCCCAGATCAGCGCTCATCCAAAGGACGGCATCCGCGATTTCCTCCGGCTTGCCTAAGCGCCCGACCGGCTCAAGATCGATCGCCTTCTGGATGTCGCCGTCCGTGAAGCGATCCATCATCGGCGTTTCGATGTTGCCCGGTAGCACCGCATTCACGCGAATGTTCTGCTTGGCATAATCGAGCGCCGCA
>Ga0308158_10002400_pt1 | contig 17801 bp, 12 predicted proteins | sample PhyBR2_FD_201038 | JGI IMG/M metagenome (GOLD analysis project Ga0308158, IMG submission 201038) | Phyllosphere microbial communities from UC Gill Tract Community Farm, Albany, California, United States - DLSLB.R2 | ecosystem: Host-associated > Plants > Phyllosphere > Unclassified | place: USA...
TGAAATTAAATAGTATGTGATAACCGATGAAAGAAAAAATTAATCTGATATTCCGATTATTTAATATATCCTAAGTTTTGTTGAAAAAAAAAAGACTGCATAGCAGTCTTCCTTCAGAAATTCAATATGTAAAAACAATAAAATTCTAATCGATATTTCTTTAAATTTTAAATTAACTTTTAATAATAATATTAACTGGCTACATTTTTAATATTAGACATTTCGCTGCTGATATCAGTAATCTTAAGTGAGGCTACAATTCTCTCAGCTGCAGTATCACAAAAGTCTAATCCCGAATAGTCGGGGTTAAGTCCGCCTATAAAAGGCACCGCCATTATATAAAGACTATCGATAATCTGACCATAAGGATTTAAAGCCTGGAAAAAATCGTTGATTTTCAATCCGGGTAATTTCAGATAATAGTTATTATTGTATCCTTGGTAAACTTGTGCTTCGCCTTCTTTGATTAATTCTAATGCCTTCTGATTATCCCTGAAATCAAGATACGCTGAAGTAATTAATTCAGTCTGCTTTAATCCTTCGAAAGGAAAGTCATTAAGGTTAAAGGACTGTTGCCCTATAGCATCAACAAACATAGGATAATGTTCTTCCCTTTGCTCGTTATCAACTGAGGTATAATGGTAAACTGCTCCCGAATTAGCGTTAGGAACTACCTGACTTTCTTTATCCACCTGAACCAGATCCAGCAAACCTGCTTCATATAACGATATCAGTTCTTTATATGATGCCTGTGGCAATGAGGCAATAATGACAGAGATAAGAGGCATCATTGTTTTTCTCAAACGAAGCATATCCTCTGCTGAAAAATGTTTAGCAGGATAATTCATAGCGTAGCTAAAGGCTGCCAGAGTTTCTTTCCAGCTGATTGATTCTCTGCGTTTAATGGATTTTTCTGCCTCCCTGTATTCTGCTTTGATGAGATCAAAACTGTCAAGTTCTTTTCGAAGTTTCATCATTTCTTCTACAAAAGTTTCCATATCCATAGCCTTAATCCTCTCGTAGAATTCAGGGTCTTTAGCTTTCAGCGGCTGTTTAAAATTAAGATCAAAAACATAATCCAGATCCACAAATCCAGCATTGTTACTTTTGTATTCGTAAATATCCTGCAGTGACATCACCCATGAACTCGAATACGCTTCACCATCTGAATGAAAACGCAGGGCGGGCAAAAATCCGCCTGTTGAAAATAAAGTGATTTTAAACTGATCAGACTCCGGATTAAGATGGTAGGTCAGCCTGCCATCCTGATCAGCCTCATAAGTTCCATTAAGACGGGCTAGTGTCTTAACAGCATCAACAGCCGTTAGGGAAGTGCCTCTTATGGCAACCGGACCATTAAATGGTGACGTGAACTTGGAAGGCGGGTATGGAGAGTCATACCATCCACTGACAGCATCTTCATAAGTTTTAGGCCAGTGGTGTCCCGTGCATAAGACTATAATATCGGCTGAAAAGCATTTCTCGTTTTCAGTTATAATCTTATAAGATTGATCGGCAGTTGATTCAATATCGATGACTCTGCAATTGGTTTTGAAGACCACTTCAATATTTTTCTTTCTTAGAGTTTTAATATAATAGTCGAAAAGATATTCCATATAATTTCCCAAGAGGAGTCTTGGAATTACTTGGTTAGGTTTGAAGCTGCCTTTGTCAAAGTAATCAGGATGCTCATTGGTTGGATGCTTGGTGATATAATCTTCAAAACTTATCGCAAAGCTGGGTAGTTCAGCAGCAGAAACATTAGCAACATGTTCGTTGTTCGAGCCGCCTCTGCCATAAGGCATGCCTACACCGAGGCGTTCATTCTTTTCAAATATGAGTACTCCAGAAACCGGGCTATGATTCTCAGAAAGATGTTTCATCATCATTAGTGCAGCAGGTCCACCGCCAATAAGCGCGATTGTTTTAGGATATATATTTTGCATCTAATTTTATTTCAAAGCAGATATTCAAAATATATTCCACAATTAATTATCATCCAACTCATCTTAGACTTTGTAAAAAATAGGTAGACTTATTTCGGTGTCTAAACTAATGAAATGTATCAGACGTCTTATCAATGATTTAGTGAATTACGGAATAAAACTTAAGAGCCAGGAAATTTAAGATAAAAAGTTGTGCCTGAGTCAACTACACTTTCAAAATCCACACTGCCTCCAAGCTTTTTCATAATATTATCGACAATGGATAATCCGACACCATTTCCGAAAAAAGATTTGGAGTTAGTCATACGGTTAAAAACCTTGAAAACATCGTGCTTTGATTCATAGGGTATGCCAATGCCATTATCCTGGATTTCATAAATAATCCAGTCACCTTCAACAGCTGACCTAATGCTTATTTGTGGTGTTTCCTTCTGGGATGAATATTTTACAGCATTGGTAATAACATTTTGAAAGACCTGCTGAATAAGGCTTTTTTCACCAATAACAGGATAAACTGATCCAATATGGATTTCAACATCTTCATTGTAGGTTAATTTAGAATCGAGACAGACCTTATTGATGATGTCTGCAGGATCGATGCTCTGAAAGTTATACTCCGCATGTTTAAGGCGGCTCAGTCTCAGAACATTATTCATCATTTCTGACATATTGTCGATTTCATTGAGTACATTATGAATTTTATCAATAGTCGGCTGATCTGTATTATATTTTGCCATCAGCTGCATATTAAGCTTCATCACAGTCAGTGGTGTTGCCAGGTCATGTGATATGGTGTGAGAATAACTGTCTAATTCTTCATTCACTCTTTTAAGTTCTTCATTAAGGAAATTCAGATCCTTGTTGGCTCTCTCAGTTTTATAAAGAAATTCCTGCGCAGTCTGGTCAACAACTTCTTTTATTTTCTGTAGTCTTTGAATATCTTTTTTTCTCCAAGGCCGTGATTTATTAACCACTTCTTCGCAGTAGATCGCAAAAGACTGTCTAGGGGAATAAGTCAGTTTTTCTTCCTTGTAAAAGTTTAGCATGGCAATTTCTTTTTCTGGTCTACCAGCCCAATTGATATGGTCTTTGTATTCACGCCGGAACCATATCATAAGATCTCCCTGAGCTTCATTTAAAAAGCAGGAAGCAATACCGCAACAATTTTTATCCAGTCCAAGTTCGGTACTAAATTCATTGTAAAATGAGTGATTAAAGTAAAAGCCTTTGTGAGATTGGGATTGCAACCAATGTGCTATGCTAATAATAAGTTTGTTGTCCGGTGTATCGCCAAAGCTTATAATCTGACCATCAATCAGGGCTGCAAAACCATCTGTTTCGGATAACATATGAATAAGGGCTGAATGTTCAAAAATCGAATCTTTGAAATTATTTTTAGACAGCAGTTGAAGCTTAAGTTCAAAGCAGCTCTTACTCAACTGCTTATCATAGCTAAGCGCAAGAGAAGCTTTGTATGAGCTGTATGAATTCGCTGCTATAAATGTGGCGATTTCAGATAATATTCTGCCATCAAGATCAATATGTCGGGCTGTTGAATGGTGGCAGGTAACCATACCCCAAAGCTCATTATTAATAATAATTGAAATACTGAAACTTGAGGCAATCCGACCATTTTTAAGATACTGAAGATGAACCGGGGAGATCGCTCTGATCCCAGATAAACTTAAATCGATGTCAGGCATAGCACTAATAATTGGAACTGGTTGTGACTCGACGTCTGAGATAATACGTTTATAGTTTTTCAGATATAGTTGTCGCGCCTGCTTTGGAATATCACTTTCAGGATAGTGTACATTGAGAAAACTTTCCAAATCAGTGTTTTTTTCTTCAGCAATAACGCGTCCTGTTGCATCGGCATTAAACTTATATATCATTACTCTTTCGTAACCAGTGATATTTGCGATATCCTTTACAAGTGTATTCCATATCTGGTTGCCATCTTTAGTTGATATGAGATTCTTAACGTTTTTAAGAGCTTTCTGTTCAGCATTATCGGCTAAAATAACTTGCTCCAATTCAATATAGAGAAGATGATCATATTTATAAACGACGATATGATATTCTAGGTGATTTAATGTAATACGCCCGCTATTTTTAACCTTATCCGAATGACCTGTGATTGACTCTCTATATAGAGGGTGCTCAGCAATACTGTTAAAACAATTAATGCTGGTAAGACTTTGATTGATAATATTTTGATTAAAATCAAATATATCTGTTAAGTTTTGGCTGTAAAAAGCGATTGATAAATTTTGTGTATTAATTCCCAGCAGATAACCAAAGTTTTGTATATAGCCAGGTGTATTGATAACAATGTTATGACATTGGGTTAATTCCATTCCTTAAAAACTGCAGGTTTCGAAGCTGGCTAAAATTTTTAATGCCGCGTCGACAGAAGAAATACTTTATAAGCTAATGCAGATTGCAGAGGTATGAAAAGATAATGCCAGAACCACCAATTTTGATATTTGTACTGCGATTAACAATATGAAGACTATACTAAATCAGTTCCGATGGCAACCTCTTGCTTAAAATTGTTGTACACACTTTAGATTAATGGTAGATGGAAACCTGGCAATTAAGACGATATAGTTAAGCAAGACTTAGCCATAGTGGGATCAGGCGATGGGCTATTCTCGAAAAAAAATATCGTAAATCTGACGAAGTAGAGCAGGCGATTAAAGACTGTCTGGATAATGCTGGACCTTATCTCTTATAAATATGTACCAATCCAATGCTCTGGCTTTACAAACCAGAATTAAATTGGAACAGCTGCTGGAAATGTTTAAATCGATAGAGTATTTGATAATATTAGTAAAACTTGATAAGTGGTGGATATTATCAAACGTAATTAAATAGATATTAAAAATATCCTTTAGATTTTACTAAGCATTAACAAAAATAAAGAGCAACATAAATTCACGTTGCTCCTTGTTAATATATAAACAGTTTTTGGCATATCTTACTGTTTTAAGAATTCTATAAGAATTGGATTCAATTCTTCGGCATGAGTAATATTTAATCCGTGTGGAGCACCTGAAATAACATGATACTGACTGTGACCTATCAGTTGCGCTGCCTGATCTCCTGCAGTTTTAATAGGAACAACTTTATCATCATCTCCGTGAACAATTAAGACAGGAACTGTCACTGCACCTACTTCAGTTCTGAAATCCGTATTGGCCCAGCTTTCCGCTGCTTTAATTGTTGCAATAGGTGAAGCCTGCGAAGCAATGTTCCAATCGAAATCCAGCTGTTTTTGGCTCACAGATTTTGATAGAATACCATAGTTGTAGAAATTCATATGAAAACTCTCCAAAAAGTTGAGGCGATCACCTTTAAGGTTATTTATAATCTCATCAAGTTTTTCCTGCGGAACACCGTCCGGATTATCGTCCTTCTTTTTCACCAGCGGGATGATGGAAGCTACAAGCGTAATTTTTGAGATATTATCATTTCCGTAATTAGTGATGTATCGGATCACTTCACCACCACCCATTGAGAAACCTACAAGTGCTGGTTTTCTAAGTTCCAATTGGGATATCAGCTTGTGAAGATCTTCAGCTAATGTGTCGTAATCATAACCATCGCTGCTTACAAATGACTGACCAAATTCTCTTCTGTCATAAGTTATCACGCGGTGTCCTGCATCCAAGAGCGCCTGAATCTGAAGTTCCCAGGATTTCCCGCTTAAGGGCCATCCGTGAATTAAAATAACAGGCTCTCCCTGCCCCAAGTCTTCGTAGTAGATGCTGTATTGTGCATCTTGATCTTTTGTAATGTACGGCATATATTTCTATTTGATTAATAATGTTTTCATATAACCAAACATCAGACCATCAAAATAGTAATTATTATAGTTAACAGTGGTTTTAATATAATGTATAGTCCCTGTTTATTAAAAATATTTAAATTATAAATGATCTTATTATGTAGATATTAGCAGAGTATACTATTTTTGCAGCCGGATCTCATGCATATATGAGTTTTCATGGTTATTAGTTTTTATCCTCGCCTGGCGGGGATTTTTTTTAGCAGTACATATTTCTCACAGCATTAATTTTCTGGCATTATTTTATCAATTGAAAACTAAATGTAAAAAAATGAAAGAACTGCTTTTTGAGAATTGGGAAAAACTCGGACAGGTGGCACTAATGACCGTTATTTCATTTGTTATTCTTTTTCTGTTCATAAGAATATCGGGGAAGCGAACCCTGGCCAAATTTAATGCCTTTGACTTCGTGGTAACAGTGGCATTAGGTTCAACTTTAGCTTATATGATGCTGGCCATGGTTCCTTTATTAGAAGGTGTGATGGTTTTAATGTTAATTATAGCGCTGCAGTACTTCTTCGCCAAACTGGCTAGTACTTCAGACAAAATGGAATATTTGATTAATTCGTCACCACGTCTACTTTTCTATAAAGGAGCATACCTCAAAGAAAATATGAGAACTGAAGCAATTACCGTGGATGAAATTTATGCTGTAGTCCGTCAGGCAGGTATAGAAAAATTAGATGAAGTTTTAGCTGTAGTTATTGAACTTAATGGAGAAATCAGTGTGATTAAAAAATCATATATCATAAGCGGTTCAAGCTCGTTGCAAGATATTAACATTCCTGGCCAGCATTAGGTATTTTAAAATTTATTATTCTAAATATTACGCTCCTAAATAACAAAAGAACCAATAGTGAATAAATTCCACACAAAGTGGGACAGGATGACCCATCTCAAGCTGTTGGTTTTTTGATAGGTTATGCTCCATATTATGCCCGTAGTGAAGATAAATAATGTCATTTCCCACCTAGTAGATTGTCCAAAACTTGCCTGCAAAACAACATAATTAAAAGCAAACAGGAGGTTTGAATATAAAGCAGAGGCAGTCGCGTTCCAATGCGGTGTTACATCGGTCAGAAGCCCGCGCCAGTAAAACTCCTGAAAAAAGGGATTGAGTACTGCAATTAAAATATAGGATATCACTAACATCCAACTACCACAGAAGTTTTTGATGTTGGAAAAGATGTTGGGGTATAGCAAAACGATCAGTAACGAAACTATAGACAATAGCCAATTTTTAGCAGGTTTTTTTAACCATAATGTCACAAGATCAGTTCCACCATTCATCGAGATGAAAAAGATGATCATCAGCCATTCTATCATCGTAATCGGAATAAATGACCATTCTACTACCTCATATTTAAATACGAAAGAGCTGCATATATTAAAAACGATAATTATAAAAGGAGAAATTATAGTGAGTAAGTCAGAATGTCTTTTCACAATATATTATTTTCATCAATAAACAAATATGTTTAAATTATGGACATAACAATAGTTATCCCCTTGTTTTTTTCCATGCGGTTGTCAGAGCTGCGTATTGCTCATTATTTTCTGCTGCTCTCCATTTTTGGTAGAATATTTCTGCAGATTTAGCTTTCTCGGGGTCACCAGTTCCTTTTTTTTGATTGGTTGTAATCATTTCCTGTGTCATATTTTTTCCCACCTTTATACGCCGTGCTCTTGTAAATCCCATCTGTAGGTATTTTTCTCGCCATATCAGCACCTACAAAATCATTATTTTTCAGGAACTCTAAAAATAACAAGTAAATCTTTTGTGAACTCTCTTTTGCAATTAATTCGGTTTTAAAACGCCAGTAAGGACCGATTTCAGACTTGTAGGGTTCGCATATTAAAACGCCCTGTTCGCCTTTTCCCACTTTATACAATTCAGGATACTTCCTGTAGTCAATATCAGGCTTCCAAGGATAATCTTTCGATTTAAAATTTAAGTAGCTGGGTTTATTCTGATTCATAGTTATGATTTAACAAAATAAGTGCCTTCAGCTCATAAACAGTACTTTGATGCATCTTAATTTATCCCGTAAAAATGTAATATTTTTTGAAGAAAAGCGCATTAACAACAAGACTCCACTGAAAATAGACCTTCTCCGGTGGTGACAACGCTATTATTTTCACAAAACTATAAGTTCTCAATACATTATTTTCTTATGACAGCCTATTTAAGTGATAGGCTGTCTTTGTTTAGCAACGCTAAAGCCCGTAATTAATAATATATCAAAAAGCATCGTAAGAGATTTCACTAGGCACGATGGTATGTTCTTAATGATATAGCCGCTCACGAATTTTAGGCTTGACTATAATTAAGTGTTTTAACTGAATAAAATTTCGAGACAAGACTTTAAATTTGTCATCAAACAAATTCTTATTTTAATAAATTATCAATTTTGTTGTAATTAATAAGTATAAAATATAATCATAATATTATATGATAGAAAATTTATGCTTTTTATCGTATTTTTTTTAGCTTTGCAAAAAAAACTAAACATCTTAAATTCTAAAAATATTTATAAAATCCATGAATAAAAGTTATAATTATGAGAAAATTCTATCCCAATCACTCTGATACATTAAAGTTGTCAGAGCTACAATTCCAAAGGGAATTTGTGCTGGATGACATTGAGTCATCCATTAATTTGATAAAAAGAGCACGTTTTATATTGATTCTGCTTCTTTTATTCTTCACAAATTTCGCAAAGTCGCAGACTATTCTGTCACCAGGAGATATTTTAATTACGTCATTTGATGCTTCAAAAACTGTTGCTGACGACAAATTTTCATTTGTTTCTTTGAAAGATCTGCAACCTAACACCGTGATCTACTTTACGGACAGAGGATACTATGGTGGTTCCAGTTGGCAAGCTGCTAATGGAAGCACAGAAGGTACTATTGAATGGTCTTTAGGTAGTGATATTGTTGCTGCTGGTACAGAAGTAGTCATTCAAGGTCTATCTGCGAAAGTAAATGGTTCTGCTAAAGGGACAGTAGCTTCTGTGGCGGGAAGTAACGTTTCCGGACTTTCTCTCTCTCATCCTTCCGGAGATCAAATCATTATTTTCCAAGGTGGTGGAGGAAATCCTTCAGCTGGAACAATGGTTGGGGGCTTTCACTATAATTACTGTCCTAACGGATATTATGCATCTTATACCACTGACAGCGGCTGGGATAATATTGGTTCAGGTAGTAGCTGCTCGCAAGGTCCCAGTTCTTCCAATATGCCTCCTGGCTTAACCTCTGAGAGTACATTTTGGATTGGGTTTTATAAACCTACAGCACCGCAGCAAGATATTATGAGTTATACAAGAGGCCAATTCAATGGGAATGGTGCGCCTTTCAGTTCATTAGCAGCATTAAAAGCGGCTATACAAAATAGAAGTAACTGGATCGCTACGAAAGCGACTGATCTAGCTACACCGATTAATGTTCCTACCGGGATATCTTACTATACTTCTTGTACAGCACCTACCATTACTTCTCAGCCAAGTACGAGTACTATTTGTGCCGGAGCTAATACAACCTATACAGCAACAGCAAGCAATGCGACAGGTTACCAATGGCAGGTCAATACAGGCGCAGGTTTTAATAATTTGTCAAATACCGCTCCTTACTCTGGAGTTACGACTTCAACTTTAACAATAACCGGTGTGACATCTGCAATGAATGGTTATGTTTATAGAGTGGTAGCGATAGGAGCTTGTACACCTAATGCAACCTCTAACAGTGCTTCATTAACTGTGAATGCATCACCGGCAATCACTTCTCAGCCAAGTGCAAGTGCCATTTGTACTGGAGCTAATACAACTTTTACCGCAACAGCAAGCAATGCGACAGGTTACCAATGGCAGGTAGATCAAGGCGCGGGTTTTACAAATATTAGCAATGGCGGTGTTTATTCAGGCGCAACAACTGCAAACTTAACCATCACAGGTGCAACATCTGCAATGAATGGTTATGTCTATAGAGTGGTAGTAAGTGGAGTTTGTACACCTAATGCAACCTCTACCAGTGCTTCATTAACTCTGAATGCTTCACCGGCAATCACTTCTCAGCCAAGTGCAAGTGCCATTTGTGTTGGAGCTAATACAACCTTTACAGCAACGGCAAGCAATGCGACAGGTTACCAATGGCAAGTAGATCAAGGCGCAGGTTTTACAAATATTACCAATGGCGGTGTTTATTCAGGCGCGACAACTGCAAACTTAACCATCACAGGTGCTACATCTGCAATGAATGGTTATGTTTATAGAGTGGTAGTAAGTGGAGTTTGTACACCTAATTCAACCTCTACCAGTGCTTCATTAACTGTGAATGCTTCACCGGCAATCACTTCTCAGCCAAGTGCAAGTGCCATTTGTGCTGGAGCTAATACAACCTTTACAGCAACAGCAAGCAATGCGACAGGTTACCAATGGCAAGTAGATCAGGGTGCCGGCTTTAATAATATTTCAAACAATGCAACTTATTCAGGTGCAACAACTACTACCTTAACCATCACAGGTGCTTCATCTGCAATGAATGGTTATGTTTATAGAGTGGTAGTAAGTGGAGTTTGTACGCCAAATGCGACCTCTACCAGTGCTTCATTAACTGTGAATGCATCACCGGCAATCACTTCTCAGCCAAGTGCAAGTACCATTTGTGCCGGAGCTAATACAACTTTTACCGCAACAGCAAGCAATGCGACAGGTTACCAATGGCAGGTCAATACAGGCGCAGGTTTTACAAATATTAGCAATGGCGGTGTTTATTCAGGCGCAACAACTACAACCTTAACCATCACAGGTGCAACATCTGCAATGAATGGCTATGTGTATAGAGTTGTAGTAAGTGGAGTTTGCACTCCTGCAGTAACATCGAATGCTGCTTCATTAGCAATAAGTACTACTCAGGCCCCAACTGGTGCTTCGGTTCAAAGCTTTGAATCAGGTGATACATTAAATGTTTTGGTCGTTAATGGTCAAAATATTAAATGGTATGCGACAGAGAACAATGCAGCTACCCATACAGATCCATTGCCATTAACTACTTCAATAGTTAATAACACTATTTACTACGCTACACAGACAGTCAATGGTTGTGAATCTTCATCAGCATTAGCAATCAAAGCATATAATGAAACTTTAGCCGCTAATGATATTAAAAAGTCTGTAACAATAAATATTTATCCAAACCCTGTGAAAGAAATATTGCATTTTAATGGGAAAGTTAAAATCAATAAAATTGTTATTTTATCGATGGATGGCAAAAAAGTATCTGAGAAGACGATGAATGGAGAAAGTAAATTAAATATTAATACACTGATTCAGGGAACCTACCTTCTTAATATCTATACAGATAATGGTGTACAGACAATTAAGTTTATTAAGAACTAATCAAAGTTAATTTAGTTCAAAGAGCCATCGCAGATTTCTGCGATGGCTTTTATTTGAAAGTAAAGTGTGATAAACCATTTGATATCTCTAGCTGTTTAACGGATGAATTCTAATTATGGCCGACCGCTGCCGATGGTGGTTAGCCGATTTCTTCCGCAATTGCTTTAAATACCTACTTCACGTGCCAGAATTTTTGGGACTTTTTGAACACAGAAAACAGGCTGATCTCGAGTATAAATTGACAAAGTAAGAATATAATAGCAAACATCTTCTGACATATTCGAACAGAACTTTCGTCTCTAATGCCAATAGGTTATATATTCAAGAACAGAGCGGAGAAGTAGTGAGAGCTTTAAATGAATACACCATAATAAAACTAACTAAAATTTTTCATCAATTTTAAGATTTGGTTAACCTGTAGAATTGTTTCTAACTCTTAAATCAAAATACACTGCTGAATATTGAAATTAATTAAACAGTTGACAATTGTTACAAAGAACCCATTTGTTTTCCTGTTGATTTAGTTTTAGAACAGTATTCTTGCACAATTGTAGGGAATATGATTTGTAGCAAAAAAGTTTCACAATACCAAATCTTAAGCTTATGTAGGTTACATACTACGCACAAATTCTTGCGATCTGAATTAGTCCATCTCAAGTTTAGTTCGTCGGCAATAGCTTTCTGCAATATGCACAATACTGTAAGGGTACAAGTTAGTGGTGTCAAAAACATTTCTTTGTGCCAACAACTTTTTTAGGTATGAGCTGTTTAGTGGGTTAATTAATAGCAATTAATAAGAGGAATTTGTAAATTTCTTTTGCTTAGATAAATGTTGTTAGATGAACAAGCATTAGTATTCGCTGTTGCGGCAAGATAGTTGTATTTAGCTAAAAACCAAACAAAATATAAACTATGATTGTAAAGTTACAACAGGAACTTAAGTGTAAGAGAAAGCATTCCGATAGCTTTCGCTCGGAGGTTCTGGAAGGTTTGTCTAGTAATCCCAAAAGATTAGCTTCAAAATATTTTTACGATGAAACTGGTGACCGCCTATTTCAACAGATTATGGCAATGCCGGAGTATTACCTCACCAATTGCGAATTAGATATTTTTCAGAATAAAACTGACGAACTTATCAAAGCCATTTCTAATATCAATGAATCTTTCGACCTGATTGAATTAGGGGCTGGAGATGCAATGAAATCATCTTTTCTTCTTAAAGATCTTGTGGCAAAAGCAACAGATTTCACCTACATGCCTATCGATATTTCAGGCAATATTCTAAGTGTATTGCAGGAAAATATGAATCGAACAATTCCCGAACTGAAAATTATTCCTTTGAAGGGTGAATATTTTGATATGTTGGACGAAGCAACTTATATTTCAAAAAGAAAAAAGGTTGTACTATTTTTAGGAGGAAATATAGGTAATATGGATATAGAAGAAGCTCGCCGTTTTTGCAGTGAAATAAGTAGAAAGCTCAATCCCGGCGATTTGTTTTTAATAGGTTTTGATTTAAAGAAAAATCCCCACACGATTCTTGCAGCCTACAATGATTCTGCTGGAATTACGGCTTCATTCAACCTTAATCTCCTCACAAGAATCAATCGTGAACTCCAAGCCGATTTTGAAGTGGAACAGTTTCAGCATTATCAGACTTATGACCCCATTTCAGGAGCTTGCAAAAGTTTTCTCGTAAGTCTTTGTGACCAACAAGTCAAGATTGACAATCATTTAATTTATTTTAAAGCAAATGAATTGATCGATATGGAAATCTCACAGAAATTTTCAGAACAGGATGTCAAAGAACTGGCAAAAGATTCAGGATTTCACATTCTTACAGAAATTAAAGATTCTAAAAACTGGTTCGTAGATTCTATTTGGATGGTATAATTTAAATTGATTGTTATGAGAACAGATGAACTACTAAAGAAAACAAGTCCCATAAGAAACTGGGCAGAAAAATATACACAAATCCGAAACCATTCCATTGAAATCTGTAGACCACTGGAAATCGAAGACTATGTTGTTCAGCCTGTTGTTGATGTGAGTCCGCCCAAGTGGCATTTGGGCCATACAACTTGGTTTTTTGAAACCTTTATCCTGAAACCGAATTTGCCGGGTTATGAGGTTTTTGATCCACAATATAATTTCGTTTTCAACAGCTATTATGAAACGATAGGCGCACGTGTTATCCGTACAGACCGAGGTAATCTCAGTCGCCCATCCGTTTCAGATGTTTATCGGTACCGTGACTATATTGATGAAAAAATGAGTGAATTCCTACAAAGCGATTATTTGACAGAATCTTTGGAACTATTGCTGGAATTAGGTTTAAACCACGAGCAGCAGCACCAGGAATTATTACTTACAGATATCAAATATATCCTGGGCCATAATCCATTATTTCCTGCTTATAAGAAAGACCTAATCTCTCCAAGTATAAAAGTTAATACAAGTGAATTCATTAGTTTCTCTGAAGGCGTCTATGAAATTGGCTTCCATGGAGAAGGTTTTTGTTTTGATAACGAACTGGGAAGGCATAAAGTTTATCTTAATGATTTTGAAATGGCCAGCCAGCTGGTTACCAACCGGGAGTATTTGGAATTTATCGAATCAAATGGCTATCAAGATTTCCTTTACTGGCATGCTGAAGGTTGGGATTGGGTCAAACAGAATGAAACAAAATCCCCATTATATTGGCATTTTATCGATGGGAAATGGGTGAATTACACCTTAAACGGGTTGCAGGAAATTAATCTTGATGAGCCTCTTTGTCATATCAATTTCTTTGAAGCGTCTGCTTTCGCATCCTGGAAAGAAATGCGTCTGCCAACCGAAGCAGAATGGGAGGTGGCAAGTAACCATTTTGACTGGGGAAAACGCTGGGAATGGACAAATAGTGCCTATTTACCATATCCGGGATTTAATAAAGAAGCTGGCGCAGTGGGCGAATACAATGGAAAATTTATGGTGAACCAAACTGTTTTGCGCGGTGCTTCTGTGGCGACACCGACTGGGCACAGCAGAAATACCTACCGTAATTTTTTCCCGACCCATTTACAGTGGCAATTCACAGGCATACGTTTGGCTAAATAGTGTTAGATGATTACATTTGAATCAGTTTCTAAATTATTTGAAGGAATACCCGCAGTCAACAATATTTCTTTTCAGGCCAATGACAAGGAGATATTGGTGCTGTTAGGAACGAGCGGCTGTGGGAAAACCACCACGCTGAAGATGCTTAACCGTCTTATCGATGCAGATGCCGGAACCATTCACATCAATGGAAAAAACATCTGTGAGCAGAAAGTGGAGGACTTACGAATGGGTATGGGTTTTGTCATGCAACATTCCGGTCTGTTTCCCCATTATACCATTCAGAAAAATATTGCTGTAGTTCCTGATTTATTAAAATGGGATAAAAAAAAGACGGCAACCAGAACCGAAGAACTACTACACAAACTACATCTAACACTAGATATTCTCGATAAATTTCCCAATGAGCTGAGCGGAGGCCAGCAACAAAGAGTGGGGATTGCCAGAGCTTTGATCGCCAATCCGCCAATTCTGCTGATGGATGAACCGTTCGGAGCATTGGACAATATCACAAAAGCCGATATTCATGCCGAGTTTAAATCGTTGGAAGAACTAAAAAATAAGACCATTGTTTTGGTCACCCACGATGTCCAGGAAGCTTTTGAACTGGGACACCGGATTTGCCTGATGGACCAGGGAAAAATTATTCAGACAGGAACACCTAAAGAAATGCTGTACCAAGCTAAAAACGATTTCGTGACAAATTTCTTTGCAGAAAACCGGTTGCTTCTCGAGTATAAAACAACACTCTACAGCGATTTAAAATCTTTAACCAATTTCAACAATGACACAAACTTCCAGTTCTCAGATGATACAGATGTATGGACCATCCTGCAGAAGCTAAGTTCAGATCATTCTCTGAATGAAGATTACGAAACGCTTGTAAGAGCATTTAACCAGTACAGAAAACTCCAGATGTTATGACACAGCAAAGTCTTTGGCAGTTTATCTCGGATCAGCATGACAAATTACTGATCCAAATCACACAGCATCTGGGACTGACCTTTTTATCTTTGCTATTAGCCATTGCCATCGGCCTGCCAGTGGGAATTCTAATTGCAAAAAAAAGAAAGCTGGCCAGTACTGTATTAGGATTTGCCGGAATACTGCAGACCATTCCAAGCATTGCTTTATTAGGCTTTATGATCCCAGCCTTCGGAATTGGTGCGGCGCCGGCCATTGTGGCTTTACTCATTTATGCGCTGTTACCAATTATCAGAAATACCTATACAGGAATTACCGAAGTCAATCCAACAGTTATTGAAGCGGCTAAAGCCATGGGAATGAACCGGAAACAAATGCTTTTAAAAGTAGAACTTCCGTTGGCTATGCCTGTGATTATAGCAGGCATCAGGACGGCAGCGGTGATCAATGTCGGCGTGGCAACTTTGGCTTCCTTTGTTGCGGCAGGAGGTCTGGGTGAATTTATTTTTGGCGGCATTTCCCTGAACAATACCAATATGATTTTGGCAGGTGCCATACCTGCAGCTTTACTGGCTATTATTCTGGACCAGACAATTGCACTGTTGCAAAAAGCAGGTTACCGCTATCTGAAGAGATTAAAATATTGGATTCCTGTTATTGTACTTATTTTTGCTGTCATTTATTATAGTAACTCAAACTCAGACAATCACTTAAAAGCAGGTTTTACACCAGAGTTTATGGGCAGGCAGGATGGCGACTTGGGATTGCGATCTGTGTACCATCTCGATTTCAATCCCGCAGTTGTAAGTGATGCGATAATGTACAAGGCAATCTACGAAAAAGAACTCGATCTGATCAGCGGCTATTCAACGGACGGAAGAATCAAAGCCTTTGATCTCTATGTCCTGAAAGATGATAAAACCATTTTTCCACCATACTTTGCAGCGCCGATCATTAAAACAAAAACCTTACAGAAATTTCCGGAACTCAAAGAAACTTTGAATATGTTAAGCGGAAAATTGAATGATTCGATTATGACAGATCTGAATTATAAATCGGATTACCTCCATCAGACACCTGAAAAAATTGCCAGAGATTTCCTTATAAAAAATAATCTGTACAAAACACCACAAAAAGGCAACTCTGGAACATTAAGAATTGGCTCCAAAATCTTCGGTGAACAATACATCCTCGTGGAAATGTACAAAATGCTTATCGAAGGCTACACCAATAACAAAGTCGAGACAAAGACAGGTCTGGGCGGCACTAAAATCTGCTTCGATGCCCTGATGAATGATGCCATTGATTTTTACCCTGAATACACCGGAACTGGACTTTTGGTTCTTCTCAAACCATCGGAATCTATTTTGAAACACGTCACGCAAAGTCCTGAAAAGACATACGATTATGTCCAGTCGGAATTTAAAAAGCAATATGGCATGGAATGGCTCCAGCCTCTTGGCTTCAATAATGCCTATGCTCTGATGATGAGGAGAAAGCAGGCCGAGCAACTGAAGATTAAAACCATCTCCGATTTAAAGAACTATCTGGATTCACAATAATAAGCTTTAAAATGAAATACAATTTCGATGAGATTATAGAAAGAAGAGGGACTAACTCTATTAAATGGGACGCTGTGGATGAAGCTGTTTTGCCAATGTGGGTTGCTGATATGGATTTTAAAACTGCCCCTGAAATCACAGATGCCCTTTCAAAAAAGATAGCACAAGGTATTTTTGGTTACAGCAGCATACCAACTGAGTTTTATGATGCTGTTATAGATTGGTGGAAATCAGTTCACCGGTATCCCATCAAAAAAAATCATATACTGCCCGGTCCCGGAATGATCCCGACATTATCAGCTATTTTAAGAACATTTATCAAATCCGGAGACACCATCATTATCCAGCCTCCCGTTTACAACCATTTTTATCATTTTATAGAAAACTGCGGATTCGGGATGTCAGAGAATAATCTGGTCTACAAAGACGGTTATTACCAAATCGATTTCGATGACCTAGAACTCATAGCATCAGATCCTAAAAGCAAGCTGTTACTTTTGTGCAATCCTCACAATCCTGTGGGAAAAGTCTGGAAAACAAGTGAGCTGGAACGCATCGCTGAAATCTGTTCCAGACATCAGGTGATGGTCATTTCAGATGAGATTCATGCCGATCTTGTCTATGAAGGCCACCAACATATACCGTTCATATCGGTTGCTGAACAATATAATCTGAAGGCAGTGACTTGCGGCTCACCATGTAAAACTTTTAACCTGGCAGGTTTGCCTATTTCGTATGTCATTTCTAAGAATGAAGACATTTTAAGTAAAATCCAAAGAACATTCGAAATTCAGGAGACGGGTTATCCCAATCCTATTTCCGTAACAGCATTAATTGCTGCCTATCACAACGGAGCAGGGTGGATGGAAGCACTGAAAGACTATTTATATCAGAATTTCCAATATCTGAAAAACTATATCGCTAACAATGTGCCTGATATCAAAGTTATTCCCTTAGAAGCCACTTATCTCGTATGGCTGGACTGTCATTCCTTAAATACAAGCTCTGAAGCATTGTACAA
>Ga0308158_10002406_pt1 | contig 17787 bp, 20 predicted proteins | sample PhyBR2_FD_201038 | JGI IMG/M metagenome (GOLD analysis project Ga0308158, IMG submission 201038) | Phyllosphere microbial communities from UC Gill Tract Community Farm, Albany, California, United States - DLSLB.R2 | ecosystem: Host-associated > Plants > Phyllosphere > Unclassified | place: USA...
CTTAACAAGCATGGATCATTTCGCTGCCTTTAATGACATTTACTCGGATTACTTTGCTCCGCATAATCACTTCCCGGCACGATCTTGTATCGCTGTCAAAGAGTTGCCGAAAGGTGCTTTGGTCGAAGTTGAGATTTTAGGACTGATTTAATATTTTGTACACTCTATTCTGAATAATGTGTATAAAATCAGGAAAATTAAAAGAAAGAGCGCTAAGTCTCTTTCTTTTTTTATAGCATTATTTCATTATTTTTCGTTCATTTGTTTCATGAGTTGTTCTAACAACATGTCTTTTCGTACACTGTCTACAATTCGATAATTTGATTGCCACAGTGTTTTGCTTTTACCAGCTAACTGTGGATTCGTATCAGTATCAAAAGTATTTTGAACTAATCGCACAGCTGCCTTTTCCCAAATCTCGATTGGATCAAAACTCCATTTCAATTCATTTCCACTTTCATCTAAAAGCGCTCTAAACGCTCCGAAAATCGGCAAAATAAATCCAATCGATATATTATGTGATATCGGTTCGGCTGTGAATAGCGTAGTAAAATCACCTCTAGATTCAATCCCTCTTATTCCACCAAAACGACCAGTATTTCCGTCCGTTTCTTTTTTATACGTAGCGTATACTTTCGGTAAATCAGACTGAATACGTTCATATAATTCAACGAGCTTTGGCAATTGCTTAGCAAGCAGTTCGTAAATGTTCTTCTCTGTGTCACTTTGTCCATCTTCAAAAGACTTTTTATAGTCTCTAAATACTGCAGCTTTTCCTGAATATGCTGAAACCGGTGCACTACCGTCGTCAGGGAAACGCTTAATGTTGAAAGCAAACATTAATTTTAGTAACTCTGCGATAGGAATACGTTTATTATCATTATCCTTATAAGCCACTTCATTTTTGTAAACTTCATTAGCGATAGCAGCTTTAACAAATTCAAATTTATCATCAAGTTCAAACAACGCAATATCACTAACCTGTGCAGATGTATTGCGAGCATCTGCTAATGACGAAACATCAAGTTCTTCTCCTACTAAAATTTCGAGTCTTACATATTTTTTAGCGTTATCCGGTAATTCATCTCTATTTTCTACAATCGCAGTGTACGTATGACCACCATCAAGGATACCATAAAGTGTGTTTTCAGCCTCTTCACCTAAATCTAAATGTACCGTATGATCATTGGTATTAAATTTAAAACCTTTCGCGGTGACAACAATGCCTCGATTGTTTAGATCGAAATTTGTTTCCGGATTTTTTACTGCGGCAATCAGTTGTTTTGCTACTGCCGTGTTCATTTTTGGTTTTCTAGGATTTACTTCCAATGAAATGTGATTAGGCAGATCGCGAAACTCTGTCCAGACAAAATAAGTCGTTACTTTCTCATTAGATGGTGAAGTAACCGTCCGAACCGCTTTTACTTTAAAATTTGATATCATATTAATTTCCTCCCTTTTCTTCGCTTGAGCATATTTGCTAAGCTGTAGTTCTATTATCAACTAAAAAAATGTAAAACAAAAGGAACTAAGGTTCCTTTTATGGTAAAATTTATTTATGACAAAAAAACAATCAAAAACACCTGATACTATTAGAATAGGTAAAATAATTGAATCGCACAGGAAAGCTTTATCATTAAAGAAAAGCGCCCGACAGTTTTTTATTGATGATCGAGCTAAAAACAACTTGTTGCCCTTTGAATGGATATCGGAAAAATCATTAGCAAACATTGAGAACGGTTACAATCTGCCCAGTTTAGTAACTTTAAAATTACTTTCAGTTGCTTTAGAAATAGAATTCATTGATTTGATTAAAGAAATACAAGATCATATACAAATTAATGAATCATAAAAATATTCATAAGTACTTTTTTATTGAAATGGAGATTCGGATAATGATTATTCAGTCACTTTTTTTATTTGGCGGTGGTCCCCCGTTTACGCCGAATTTGTGTCAAACGTTTGTCTCGTGTTTGAACGGGACAGGTCCCGTCGCTTTACTGTATGTGCCGCGTCCCGGCTCGTCCTGGGCAGATTATGCACCGATTTATACGAATGCCCTAGCTAGCTTTGGCGCGGCAGAATTTTTCCACTTGCCGTTATCGGATAGTCCGACAGACGAACAACTCGCTCACCTTGCAGCAAGTGCCGGCATCATCATCTCGGGCGGGGAAACGGAGCGTTACCAACAGTTCATCGTTGACACGCCAATCGGCACCCTCATTCAGGAACGTTATCAACAGGGCGTTCCGGTCGCCGGCTTTTCCGCTGGTGCCTTACTGACACCGGACGCATGCCGGATTCCCGCGATTGATCAACGGGACGGGAACGCACTTGTCTTGAACGGGCTCGGACTGCTTACGGATGCTGTAGTTTCCGTCCATTACGACGCGTGGCAGGAAGAGGCAAACTTACGACAAGCGTTCCGTTCAACGAACAGCACCTTCGGTTACGGCTTACCGGAACGAGCCGGGATTCATCTGAAGAACAATCAACTGGTCCAACAGGAAGGACCTTCGCCCCTCCTCCTGCAAAGAAAGGAAGAGATATCATGCCGACCATCGTAACTGCCGTCAAAGGGATCGTTCAATACGCCACTCACAGTTTAATCGTTCAACGCGCCGCTGCCGACTCCGGTGGCGGAACGTGGGAATGCCCGGGCGGAAAAATCGATTTCGGTGAGCTGCCGGAAGACAGTCTGATTCGGGAAATCCAGGAAGAGACAGGGTTAACGGTCACCGTCGACCGGATTGCGTATGCTTCGAGTCTCATGACGCATCCGGACCGCCAAGTCATTTTGCTGGTCTACTTCTGCACCGCTACGACACGGACCGTCGAATTGTCCGATGAGCACGACGCCTACATTTGGGCAGATGAATCGACACTGCGCCAACAGATTGCACCCAATATCCTCGCTGATTTTGAACGGTATCAGATTTTCCCGCAATTGATTTCCTCTTAAAAACAGTTATTCCTATAGAACTGCGCGATTTTAATTCAAGTCACCGGCTCGGACACGTCACTTTTGAGTGGCGTGTTTTTTTGTTGTAAAACAACCGTCTCTTGAAAGACTATTTTTGATAAATTACCTGACACTATCTATATCATCTAGTTAGATATTTAAAATCCGCTTGTATTCAGGATAAAAGATTCCTAAAATGAACAAGTATGTCATGTCATTTAAGGAGGCTACCTATGAAACTATCCTTTACTTACTTTGCGTTACCACTGGCTACCCTTCTCTTAACGGGATGTGCCGGTGAAGAAACAGCTTCGCAAGAACCGAAGACCGACCAATCAACCATTCAGAAGGATTCACCGAAGCAGACGGAAACAGAAACCAAACCGGCCAAATCAGACAAGACGTCTGAGAAACCCGTTACGAAAAAACCGGCGAAAACCGAGACGGCTACTGCTGAGGCGACAGCCAAGTCTTCGAAGAACTCCGTTTTTTCGGGCTATACAAAACTGAATGTCGACGGGGGTGATCTGTCCGGTGACCGGGAACCGAATGCTGTCGTCAATATCGGATTCGGGGACCGGAAATATTGGGCGTTTACGAACGAACATGCCCAACTCGTTAAAGTGATTGCGAAAAAAATCATCTTACAAAATGATACCGAGGAAACGACGTCATCCGGTCGCTATTACTCGGACGAAGCGAAGGTTCCGGGTGTCGAGAGCCCGCAGCTTGATGAAGGTCATGTCATTGCCGATTCACTCGGCGGGGTCTCAAACGCATACAACATCACGCCGCAGGACAGTACCCTCAACCGGCACGGGGATCAAGCCTATATGGAAAACAATATCCGCAAAGCCGGTGACGTAACGGACTTCGAAGCGACCATTACGTATCCCGATACGACGACACAAATCCCGTCGCATTATCACTATACGTATACGCTACGAGGAAATAAAATCGTCGACGACTTCGACAACGTCAATCCAGATGAAGTCAATGCCGAACTCGGTCTGACTGAAGACAAAGAAGAACCGACACAAGCCCCTGCCGATCCGGAACCAGCTTCCGACACAATGGGTGACGTCTCAACCGTCGACACCGACGGCAACGGACAAGTTACAATCCAAGAGGCGAAGGACGCCGGTTTCGCGATGCCGATTACAGATGACCATTGGCTCTATCCGTACATGCGGGACAATGACCATGACGGCATGGTCGGTGAATAATTCTTAGCTCAACACAAACAGGCGGACTCCGAGGAGCCCGCCTGTTTGTTTAGTTTTCTTCGCTATGCGCGACGACCTTATTCCGTCCCGTCTGTTTCGCTTGATACAATGCCTGATCGGCTTTTTGAACGACTTCAAACGATGTGTCCGCCTGATCCGACGATGCTGCACCAATCGATAACGTGACATGAAACGCCGGATACGTACTGAAGACAAAATGCTGATCGGCACAGGCCAAACGGATTGTTTCGCCAAGCCGAACGGCTTCTTTAAGCGGTGTGTCCGGTAACAGGACAACAAACTCTTCGCCGCCGTAACGTCCCACAACGGCTTCGTCGGGACTACAGTGTTGCAACAGATGACTAAGTTGACGCAAGACGACGTCACCCCCGTCATGTCCGTACGTATCGTTCACCGATTTAAAAAAGTCGATGTCGACAATCAGAACGGAAAACGCAAATCCATGTTTGTCATAGTGAGACAGCGTCTCATCCAGTTTCCGCCGGTTGGCAAGATTCGTCAGGCCATCCGTCAAAGCAAGTTCCTGTTGCATCTGAACGAACTGGAAATGTTTTCGTAGTTCCTGCAGGAAACGATACGTCACGTAGCCGCCCAATAACATGAAAATGATGTAGACCAAGGCGATTTCAAGAAACCGGTTAAACGTCTCCGTTAATAGATAAAGAGCAGGTAAACTGTAGCCGATCCCAATACCGATCAAGACTAAATAATCTTTGAGTGTATGCGACGCAAATCGACGGTAAATGCTTGCCGTGATAAGTAAAGCGATACAAATTAAACCGGTCAGGAGCAACCCTTCGTAAGCCCCCGGCGGCGTAACGGCAAACCGGGCGCCAATAATCGCTAGCGTCGTAATGCCGCCACTGACCCACCCCCCGTAATAAAACGCCGTGACAAGCGCGACAAGCCGTAAATCAATTTTGGCGCCATCATACGTAATGCTGTTGAGGACAAGCAATACACTGATAAATCCGGCAATGAATCCGACCAAAATACGAAGCTTGACCGGTGAAGCCGGTGAAATTCGTTTGACGTGGCGTAATGGTAAAAAGGCAAATAACAGTGAGGTGATCAATAACGAAAAATTTAACAGAAACTGATTAAACTGACTCAACATGCTGTACGCTCCTTACGTAAAACAAATTCCTTATACGTTATAGTTCTTTATCGGACTGTTTCTTACCTGTTTCAAGTAGCTTAACAGGTTTCCATTTTTTTCATCAGGGAATCACTTCAAAGAGACCGTTTCTACTTCATAAGGGGGTAATCGCATCATGGATATGAAAGAGGAAAAAAAGAAAAGCAAGATGCCGTTCTTCGTCATTCTTGTCATTATCATTTTTGTCGCCGTCGCCGCTGCCCTGATTATTTATGTCACGTCAGAACCAAAAGAAGAAACACAACAGCTCCTGCAGATGACGACCAGTTTCGTCTCGACTTACCTGCCGCATGCCAGCTAACGGCGGACATCCTCGGATGTCCTTTTTTTGTGTACTGAACCTTTACAGGAACACTACGATTCCTTCATAAAATTACCGTCTCCTCTTCCCGATAGGAAGAAAGGAGGCGATAAAACAAATGAAGCAACCTACACAGAAAAAAAGACTCTTGGCCCAACAATTAAACAACTGGTTAATCCCGATCGTCGCGGCGGGACTGTTACTGATCAGTGCTTTAAGCGTTGAAGAACTCTACCGCGCGTCGACGAAGTCCGTCAGCGAACGGCTTGAACGCGAAATGACGATGCTTGATGCCAATATCCGCTCCATCTACTTGGCGTATCCGGAAGACGAACAGGAACGGACACGCGCCATCAAACGATTAAAAAATCAACAGCTCGCCGATATGGCACGGGACGAGTACGATGCGGCCATTCAGTCGCTCGCAACTAAAAACGTAGCTATCCAACCGTTGGCGTTGACGGCACAACAAAAAAAAGACGTGACGCAACAATTGAAACAAACACGGGTGACGACGTTTACGAGCAACGACCGGTTCGTTCTCGCCATGTCGATTCCGGAAGTAAATGATGTCCTATTCTTATCGGTCGATCAGGAACGGTTGGTCGCACCTGCCAAGGCACTGGCCTTGAAGCTCGGACTTCTCGGAATTGTCGTCCTCTCTTTTGTCAGTCTATTGATCCGTGCCCGAATCAAAAAACAACTGGCTCCGCTGTCGGTCTTGTCCTTAAAGATTGAAGAGGCATATGCACGGCGGACCTATCAGCCGATCAGCATCAAAACGACGACGTTTGAATTACAGCAATTGACGTTTCAATACAACCAACTGATGCAGCAAGTCGGGAACTTGACGCAAGAAATCGCAATTGCGAGCGAACGACTGGAGGCAACTCAACCCGGTTTTTCGTCCCAACTGGCATCGATTGATGAATCTATCGTTGACGTCCATCAAGTGGCGACGTCGTTGACGGACCAGTCGACGCAGATGGAACACATCATCACGGAATCCGGGCAACTGTTGACGACCTCGATTGAAGCACTCGCGACGATGGACGAGTCGATCCAAACGAGCCATCAACGGGTCAGCTCCTTTAATGACGAAGCGACGACGAGTCATCGAATCCTCGACTCATTGCAACAGGATACAACGTTATTACGGACCCTGTCTGTCAACACGTCACAGTCACTGGAAGAAGCGACCGAACGCAATCAACAAATGCATGCCTCGATCCGCTACATCCAACAGGTGGCGGAAGCGACACGCCGCTTATCGCTCAACGCCCTAATCGAAGCAACACGCGCCGGCGACGAAGGCCGCGGTTTTGTCATCGTCGCCAAGGAGGTCGAGTCACTTGCGCTCGACATCAAGCGGAGTATCGATCACATCAACCAGGCGAATCGGGATTTGACGGCCAGCATCGGGCAGATCGAACAAGATGTTGTCCAGATGACAACCCAAATCGAGACGACACACGAACAGCTTGAACAGAGCACCCGCCGGATTGCTTCCGTTTTGGATAACGCGGAACAGATTGAAGCCGCACTCGTCCAGGTCGAGACGGACCGGACGCTCGTCTATTCGGTCCAACCGCAGATTCGGCAACACTTCCAACTGATTGAAACGATTCTGTTTGAGCTGACCCACTACAGCCAATCACTCGAAGCAAATATTCAGGCCAACAGTACCCGGCAACAGGAACTGAAACAGCACGGTCACATCATCGGTGAACAAATTGAGTCTCTTAACAGGACGATTGTCGGTCCGTCCCAGTAAAGACGAACAGACCCCGTGCCAAAAGCACAGGGTTTGTTTTTTGTTTAACTAATATACTGGGCTTCCTTCTTATCGATGATGTTACGGATCCGGTTTTCCGTCACCTGATACGCCATCGCTAACCGGCGAATCGACTGTCCTGCTTGATAGCGGTAGCGGATGTCCCGAATCTGCCGCGGCGACAATTCGATATGTTGCGTCAATAACAAGTCGAACTCGTCGAGGAGCGACGCATACGCTTGACTCACAGACGGTTTGACGGTCAGATTATCGATCTGATCGTTTAGACGATCACCGTCCGCCCGGATAATCCGGTCGTGCACGGCCTCGGAATCGAGAAACGCCTTGGCGACAAGCTCGGCAACATAAAACCGTTCTCCCCGTCCTTGTTTGTACAACGTCACTTTCCGGTAGCCTTCCTGATTGATCCGCGGTCGCAAGACAACGCCATGTCGCCGTTGTTTAACACCACGACTCGTCTCGATGATCCGGTCGAGCGAGCGGACATTCCCCGCTGTTGAAACTTGATACATCCCTTCATAACCGTCTACCATCTTCCAGTGTTCCATATAATCAATGACCTCCATTCGGTCGAAAAAACAGCAACATTTCCTATTGCCATTATATCATTTTACGAACAAACGTTCTAATAGGAACACTCCGGATTTCTGTGCTAGTATTAACAAAAAAAGGAAGAGGTGTCAGGGATGAAGTTTGTGATGTTACTTGGTCCGCAAGCCGTCGGCAAGATGACGATTGGTCAGGAACTCGAACAAAAAACGAGCATGAAATTATTCCATAACCATCAGACGATTGACCTGTTGCATCCGTACTTTGACTTTACGAAGCCGGCGCACCATAAGCTGAAGGACTTGATCCGGCGGGAGATGTTTAAAGAGATGGCCGTCAGTGATCTCTAAGGGGTGATCTTTACATTTTTGTGCCTGTTCGGCGTCGAAGGCGGAGGTATCGAATTCATCGAAAAGACCGTTCAACTGTTTGAAGAAGCCGGTGCCGAGGTCTTCATCATTGAACTTGAAGCTGCCCTGTCGACCCGTCTTGCCCGGAATCAGACGGAAAACCGCTTACTACATAAGTTTACGAAACGGGATATTGCCGCGTCGGAAGCGAACTTGCTCGAAACAGCTGAACAATACCGGACGCACTCACTCCCGGGAGAGTTGCCGTATCCGAATTACTTAAGGCTCGATACCGAGGGACGATCAGCCGCCGATAGTGCCGACGCCATTTGCCGACACTTCAACTGGTCGACACGTTTGGTCGAACAATGACCCAGTCCAAGCAGACGTATTTGCCGGTTTTCTTGACGCTTGGTTTGCTTCTATTCAATATGCTGACTTCCTACCTGCTGAGTGGACGGTTTTTCCCGAATCTCAGCCTGTGGGTACCGATCGGACTCAACCTCCTGGTCGGAATCGGATACATCGTTTCACTGGTGCTTGGGCTTCGATCGGAGAACAGCTACGTCAAATGGTTTAGCATCTTAGCGAACATTGCCTTTTTACTATCGTTATCCGTCATCACCTTTTTGCTGTTACTCGCAAACGGGATTTCAGAACCTTAATCTGAATACAAAAAATCGTCTCATCAGAAGCGCGTTTTTTGATGAGACGATTCTTTTTTATCGTTTAATGCGTCAAGTCACGCCGAAAAACCGGTCCGTCCGCATAAAATTCATTTTGGAGCCATACCTCCGCTTCTCCATCCCGTCCGGTCACGAACGGCAACAACAGCGTCCGCGCCAGATACGCGACGATGACCGTCAACGCTTCTTCGATGTACCCCGCTCGATCGGTCGGATCAATTGCCTCATAGCTGAGTTGCTGACCGGTTAATTGAATCAGAGCAACCTGTTCGTTCTCTCTTTTCTTCAATACCCAGATACATCCGTCGGCAGTATCCGTAGCTGTAATCGATAACCGGGATGTCGTAAAGTCCGGATGGCGACCGTTCATGTTGTTTCCTCCTTCGTGACATCAAACTCCGTCGTCGCATAGGCTTCTCCGTTAATCAAAATCGTTAATTGATGTGTTCCCGGATAATGAACGCGCGTCGTCAAGTTCCGGAACGACTGCCGTTTCGCAAACGTCTCCCGTCCCGTCATCTGCCGTTCGCTGATCCGGAAGACTTTTTGACTCGTCCCCCGTTTTTTGACGTAGTCGATCACATATTCAATCCGCAGCACTTGCGGTTCGGTCGTCGTCACGTGAAAGGAAAAAGCCAGTTCTCCGCCAATTGCCAGTGTCGGTGTGACCGTCAGTTCGTCGACCGTCACGGTTCCCCGCGTAACGAGTCCAAAGGCTTTTAAGACATCCCGGTGGCCTTGTTTCAACAGAGTTCGTGACGCGTGGCGTAAAATCCAGTCCGTATGCGGATGCGTTCCGAGCCGCTCCAATCGTTCAGTGACGAGTTCCGGATGGGTCTTCGCGATATCATTCAAGTGATTGGCAACACTTTTCCGGACATATAACGCATCGTCTTCGAGCAGTGCATCGAGAATCGGCAAGACCGGTCGAGGATCCGCAATCAGCGATGGAATCATCTGCCCCCACGGTAAACGCGGACGGGTTCCTTCTGACGCCAAGCGCCGGATGTGCTCGTCATTCGAGTGACTCCATTGCGTCGCGACCTCTAAAAATCGTTTTTGATCCGCCAGCAGAAAACGGCGGACAGCGAATTCCGATGTCGAGTGCCGGGTCAACCGTTCCAGCGCTAACATTGCCCGGTTCCAGGCATCACTCGGCGCATAGACTTCGATATAGTCCGGAAAAACGATGCCCGGCAACCCCGTAAACTCCGGGGCAATCGTTTCGAGGTGCGTCGCCGCCTGCTCAAAGTCAGCCGGTAAATAACGGTTAAGCTCAGTCGCAATCCGGCGGACCCGTTGTTTAAACGCCAGCTCCTCCCAGTCCTCCCCTTGAACGACTTTTTTAAAGTCTGTTGCTCGGACGGCTTCCCCCAACCGGTTCAGCCAGTCATCCGTAAACACATCTTTAATCAAACTCATACGTGATTCAATCCTCTCTTCGTCCGTTCTAATTTTAATAAGGCCGCTTTTCGTGCCAAGCCGCCGGCATATCCACCGAGATCGCCGGTCAGACGAATCACCCGGTGACAGGGAATCAAAATCGCCAGTTGATTGGCGCCGTTTGCCCGGGCGACAGCACGGACAGCAGCCGGATTTCCGACGCGGACGGCAAGTTCCTGATAGGAAATCGTCTCACCCGTAGGAATCTGTTGCAACTGTTCCCAGACCTGTCTCTGAAACGGCGTCCCGTACAAAACAAGCGGAAGGTCGAACCGGTCACGTTCGCCGGCAAAATATGCTTCCAGTTGAACTGTTACCTGCTCGAAGATTGGCGCTTCACCGGGAACGATTACAGCACGGGCTGCCAGCCGCAATCGTTCCACTTCACGTTCGAGTCCGCGACGATCGACAAACTCGAGTAAGTGCAGTCCTTGTTCGTCGGCAATCGCCAGCATCGGTCCGAGCGGCGTGTCGAGCCATTTTGCCTGCAGATATGCTCCGCTCCACCGTTTAGGAGTTGCCCCTAGAATACGGGCAAAGGCATCGCGGAAGCCGCTGCTTGATTCATAACCACTCGCCAACTGGGCTTCGATGACCGGTTGTCCTTTGCGGATTTCCTTCATCGCCAGTCCCATCCGGCGGGAACGGGCATATTCAACAAACGTCATGCCAAACCGTTTCTTAAACTGCCGCCGGGCGGTCGAGGCATCAAGTCCCAGTTCCCGGAAGTCGGCATCTTTGAACCGTTTCTCAGGATTGGCTTCGACGGCTGCAATCAGCCGGGTAATGACGTCACTGTCCCCCGGGTAAGCGAGCGGTTTACAGCGTAAACACGGCCGGTACGAGGCGAGTAATGCCTCTTTCGCCGTCTCAAAAAATTCGCAGTTCTGTTGCTTCGGTTTCCGTGCCGGACAAGTCGGCCGGCAAAAAATCCCCGTCGTCTTGACCCCGACAAAAAATGTCCCCTCGTACGAGGCATCACGACGGACGAGCGCTTCATAATAATCCGTTTCCGGTAAGGTATTCATCACGTGTCCCTCCCCTTCTTTTCCTCAGTATACCGAGTTTCCACTCCTGCATGTCGCCGAAAATCAGGCACGGATATTTTCTTCAGAAAAACTATCTTTTAATTTTTAAAATGATCGCTCTGTCACTTCTCCGGACGCAACAAAGCCACCATTCCCGGATTCCGAAGGTGACTGTGCTAAGGCGTATATAACAATCCGATATAGATGAGGCTGACACCAAGCAGACTGAACAGACTGCCGAGCAGGAACGGCAGGCGTTTCTGATAGGCCAACAGCAACAGCCCGATACTTCCACCGCCTGTTAAGAGAAGAACGATGTTTGACCAAAGAATCGGCTTGACTGCTCCAAGAGTGTTCAGATCTGGCGGTTCCAGATTACTCAGGGTCGCTGTCGCAAAAAAGATACAACCGAGAATCAAACTCTCAAAACGCAGACCACGCCGCGGATCAAAGGCCGGTTCCTTCTGTAACCACCGTTTGACGAGTGTCCCGTTAATGAATGCATAACCAAGCAAAGGAATTAACAACAGGTGTTTCCACAGCAAGGCCTGGCCATACGGGACGTTCCAGGCATTGCGGTACTCGCTTAACGGAACGCTTTGACGCATCAGGAAAAATCCGGTCACGATGACACCAAAAAATGTCAGTTGGGCGAACGGACTGAACCAGCGCAAAAACGATAACCAGTGTTTGAAATCCCGGGCACACCAACCGATGACGACCACGATGCCCGTCCAAAATGCCATTAAACTAAAATGACCGCCCTGTAGCAACAATCCGTATAGACCCTGTTTGGCAGCTGCATGACTCGTCCCTGCGATTCCGAGGAATAGCGGAATCGTCAGCAGAAGCAGGAACCAGCGGATCGCCGGACGAATCCGTGCCGTCAGAATCAGAATTGCGGCACACAATGCCGTAAAGTAGACGAGTAAAAAATACGTACCGATCCGGACATCAAACAGACTCGCCCGTAATGCTTCACGGAATGATAAGTCCATTTCCTGCTGAAAATAAGAAACTACACGCCACAACGGAAGGACCGAACCGACTACGATGCTGACGAGAGCGGCACACGCAAGACCGTCTAATTGACCGATTGTCGGTTTCTTATCTTCCGCCACAAACAGAAGCAGCAGCCGCCCTGCCCAAAGTGCCCCACCGATATAAATGAGCAGTTCACTGATGATGCCACTCATGATCGTTTTTGACGACGGAGCAGGAAGAACGTGATGACGATTGCGAGTACAAGGACTGCCACAATCCAGGGTAAGAAGGTCGGGAACAATCCCGGTTCGACGGTTTCGGCCGATTCGGTCGGAACGATGCTTGCTTGTTGCGGTTCCACTTTTGCTGCTTCCGCATCTTGATCTTCAGTAGCATCGCTTGACGCAACGGCTGCTTTTACGTTGAAACGAATCGTGCCTTCGACCAGATGTCCGTCTTCCGAAATCAATTTCCAGCGGATGAGATACGTTCCGCTCTCAAGTTTTTGTTGAACGACCGCACTCCATTCATTGCCGATGATCAGGGGTTTCTCAAGTAAAACCACGTCACCTTGAGCTGTTTTCAGTTCGACCGTACTGGTTTTCTCGATCGCCGTATCGAAATTCAAACGAATTTTTGATAAGTCCCCTTTGATGACTTCGCCTTCTGCAGGATTTGAATTCTTTAGACTCGTGTGAGCCGAGACCGAAAACGGCTGAACGACGGATAAGACCAGAATAAACAGTACAAGCCATTTGACCTTCATCGTAAACTCCTCCTTCAAGCGTAAAATGTGTAGAAAAAGACCCGCTGTTTCCAGCGGGTTCGGTTGTCCGATTATTGTTGTGAGCGACGTCCACGAAGTCCGAAGAATCCGAGGATCGAAGCGGCTGCGATTCCAAGTAATGACCAAAGGATGCCGTTTGATGTGGATGATTGTGATTCAGCCGTTCCACCAAGACCGGTGTTCGGCATACCAGCCGGTGCGCCTTTAAATTTATCCGGGAACTGATCGACGATTGCTGTCGCTGTTCCTTCACCGACTCCGTACATATGACCGTAGGCTTCACGGATCGCCGGGTACGTTTTGTCGTAGTCTTTTTCATTGTAGCTTTTAAAGGCCAGTAACAATTGATCGATGTGGACCTTCAGTCCTTCTTCCAAGTCTTTTGATTTCAAACGCCCTTCTGTAGCGGCATCAAGGAAAGCAGCTTGTTCGACACGGTATTCATCCAGTTCTTTTACGGCCATGTCACGTGCCTGATCATCTTTCGCACCTGTCGCTTTCACGTAATCTACAAAGTAGCCGATGTGACTCGACCAGATTTTCTTGAATTGTTGGGCGGCTTCACTGCCATAGACCGAGCCGATTGAAGCTGATAAATCTTCTGTATTTTCATTTAATGCACCTGCTGCCGCATCAAAGTCCTTCGCACCGTCGATTCCTTTTTGCATCGCGAGGACGGCGAGTGCCGCATGTTCCGAGAAGTTCCGGTTCAGTCCGGCACGGAGGTCAGCAGCCGGTGTATCGACTTTTGTATTTTTGAATTTATCCGGATACTGCGTAACGATGGCGCCCGATAATCCTTCTCCGACCATGTACATATGCTCGATCGCTTTTCGCATGTTGCTGTAGGCGGCGTCATAATCACCGGCGACGTAACTGTCGAATGAGGTCAACAATTGCGTAATGTGGACTTTTAATCCGGCTTCCAAATCTGCTGCTTTTAAGCGTCCTTCTGTTGCTTTATCAAGGAAAGCGGCCTGTTCAACGCGGTACTCATCCAGTTCTTTTAATGCTTTTTGTTTAGCATCCTCATCTTTGGCGCCTGTTGCTTTCACGTAATCCACGAAATAGCCGATATGACTTGACCAAATCTTTTTGAACGCTTCGCCGGCTTCATCTCCGTAGACGGATCCGACTGCTGCCGATAAATCATCTGTATTTTGATTTAACGCAGCGGCTGCTTGATCAAAATCTTTTTTGCCGTCAATGCCTTTTTGCATGGCGACGACTGCTAAATACGCATGTTCAGATAAAAGTTGATCGAGCGTCGCTCGCAAATCCGATGCGGGAGACGAGACATCTAGCGATACTTTGCCCGAGCTGTGGGACATCTTGCTATGATCTTCATGACCATGGGCACTCACGCCTGCTGCTGGAATCAATAATGCGGCACTGAGTGGGACGGCGAGATACGACTTTTTCATCTTCATCTTATGAACACCCCTTTGTTTTTTTGAACTACACATAGATAACGTAAGCAGTTCACAAATAGTTTTATTTTTTTACATTTTTTATTTAAAATATTTTTCCTAGAAAAATGTAAGGCGTTTTGACAGCTCCTCTCTTTAACTATTTTGTTTTTTACTGACTCATTTTTCGAAAGTGCGTCCTTATGTTAGAACAATTTGATTAAACTCTTCTTAAGATCGCTTTTTAAACTATTTTTCATCAGGAACAGGAGTGAACGTATGAAACGAATCATCATTGGAGCGTTACTCGCCTCCGTCTGTCTCTCCCAGTCGGTCGTATCGGTCGACGCCAAGACAAAACCAAAGAAAAAGGCAGTGACTCAAGTCGATCGGGATCAAAACAAGATTCCGGATTCCTGGCAGCGTAAGTATCATTTAGGGTATGGAAAAACCGTAGCGACGGCTGATCATGACCGTGATCGGCTGACCAATCTCCAAGAGTATCAATTGCAGTTGAATCCGACCAAAAAAGACACAGACGATGACCGGCTGGCTGACGGGCAAGAAGATGCGGACCGTGATCGCGTGACGAATCAACAGGAGTATCTTGCCAAGCTTAATCCCTTGAAAAAAGATACGGATCAAGACGGGATTTCCGATGCGGCAGAAGATCAAGATGCTGACAGCCTGACGACGAAAGAAGAATTTATTGTCGGCACACAACCGATTCAAGCTGATTCTGATCGGGATGGTCTAAAGGACGGGGAAGAAGATCGAGACAAAGATCAACTGAATAACGAGGACGAATTCGAACTGGGATCAGACCCGACCCATGCCGACAGTGATCATGACGGTGTTCGCGATGGTCAGGAAGACGCAGATCAGGACGGCGTCCAAAACAGTCAGGAAATCAAACGAATAATGATCAAGTTGACTGATACGAACAAACAAAAATTCGAATGGCGCTACAGCAGTGAACATCGCCGGAACGAATTACGCGTCAAGGATGAAATCGGCATCAAAGATAGTGCCACTTTACGCGAACGGTTAACGCTTACTGCCTCGATGACAAAAGAAGAACTTTTAGTACAGGTCACTCAAGCCTTACAGCTTCCGACGCCCATCAAAAGTCTTCAAGTCGAAGTCAAATTCGTGAATGGACACGAAATGGAATCAGAAGATGAATCGTCGGATGATGATGGACAATCAGATGATTCTGGAGATGACGACGAGTCGGATGATTCAGACGATCAAGGGGATGCCCACGGACCTCATGGAGATGATGATTAATTTAATCCATTGCACATGAAAACAGGACGACGGATTTTTATCCATCGTCCTGTTTTGCTGTCTTATTTTTTAATGATGATGCCCACTGCTTCCACCGGCAGGTTTGGCACCGCCCTTTAAGATTTTTAAATCGTTGGCGGACAGTTGACCGACAATGAATTGTTGTGTCGGCATAATCATCGCACCGTTACTGCTTGCATGAACCTTGATGTAATACAGACCTTCCTTTGGCAATTTCTTCTCAATCGAATAAACTCCCGGTTTCGTTTCATCTGCCGGTTCCATACTGTACTGAAGTGTTCCATCTGCTTTCCAGATTTCAAAATGGACATACTCCGCTTCTTTAACTGCTTTTTGATTCTGCCAAAGTGTCGCTCCGAATCGGTACTGTTTCTCCTGATCGGCTTTCAGTACTTTCGGCATTTCAAATTTTACCGATAAAGGGATAGCAACAGTGTATTGCTGGGCCGCGTCCGATGTGACCGCACACCCTGCAAGACCGCTACTTGTCACAATCAGTCCACTTAGTAAAATGCCTTTGATTGACTTACGCATTCAAAAACCTCCTTACAGCCGGAATCCGTCGGATGATGAAGAAATCGGCCAGCCAGACAACGATTAACGACAGACCGACCAGCGGGAACAGTATGCCAAGCGCAATCAAAACGAGAATAAACCACTTGATTGATTTCGCCGGCGGTCCTTTTGGTGCGCCCATCCCTTTGCCCGGTTTCCGTTTCAACCATAAATAGAATCCGCTGACCGCGACTAAAATGATTCCGAGACAAATCGCTAAACTGATCAATTGATTGATCAGACCAAATTCCGTTCCTTTGTGCAAAGTAATCCCGAGCGCGACCGCTTTACCGACAAGACCATAGTTATCAAAACGATAATCTGCCAAGACGGCTCCGGAATATTGATCAAGATGGATTGTGGCTTCCTTTTCTGCTTTTGCAGGATACGCCGACAGCGTATAGACGCCTGTCGGATCACTTGGAATACTGATGGCATAACTTGGATCCATACCCTGTTGTTTCGCAATCGACACGATATCGTCAATCGACGCCGGTACAAGCCCTTCGACGTTTGATTTCGGCACGTCGAGTGTTTCGGCTGCCCATGGGACTTCTGCGACATCTTTCGTTTGAACAGCTGACACCGGTGCCTCGCCTCCCCAAATGGATGGCGGATAACCAAGCCCTTGGTTTGTAGCGACAGATTGAAAACTCGTCCCCCAAAAACCGGACCACGGCAGTCCCGTCAAAATCAGGAATAACATCCCGGCTGTAATCCAAAATGCCGGTACAGCATGCAAATCACGCCGGAAGATTTTTTTCCCTTGGCGCAGTCGTGGAACCAAGACACCGGACCACCCTGTTGATTTTTTACGCGGGAACCACAAAAATAGCCCCGTTACGATTAAGACAATCGCCCAACAGGCAACAAGTTCGACAATCCGGTCCCCAATCCTCCCGGCCATCAGTTCGCCGTGGATTTCTTCGATTTTATTCATGATCCGGTCATCATCCGCCAGTTCACCGATGATTTTCCCTGTATACGGATTGATGAAGACCGTCGACGAGGCCTCTGCCGTCGCAATCTTCACTTCACTCGACCGCGCATCAGTTTCTCCGGGACGGTACTTTGTAATACTTGCGTCCGGATAGTTTGCTTTGACAGCATTGATTTGTGCCGTCGCTGAAATCCGGTTTTCTTGCGGTGTCACTTCATAATACTTCTGATATAAAACATTCTCGATTTGTGGTTTGAATAAGTAAATCGATCCCGTCACGG
>Ga0308158_10002407_pt1 | contig 17783 bp, 10 predicted proteins | sample PhyBR2_FD_201038 | JGI IMG/M metagenome (GOLD analysis project Ga0308158, IMG submission 201038) | Phyllosphere microbial communities from UC Gill Tract Community Farm, Albany, California, United States - DLSLB.R2 | ecosystem: Host-associated > Plants > Phyllosphere > Unclassified | place: USA...
CGCAAGCCATGCAGGACAACATGAAGAAGGCGCAGGAAGCGCTGGCCCTGGTCGAAGTCGAAGGCCAGTCGGGCGCCGGCCTCGTCAAGGTTGTCATGACCTGCAAGAACGACGTCAAGCGCGTCACGATCGACCCGTCGCTGCTCGGCGACGACCGCGACATGCTGGAAGACCTGGTGGCCGCTGCGTTCAACGACGCGTCGCGCAAGGCCGAAGCCACCGCCGCCGAAAAAATGAGCGGCGTGACCGCCGGCATGCCGGGCCTGCCGCCTGGCTTCAAGATGCCTTTCTGATCCAGGCATGATGCGGTCCCGCCGGCGCCACGCCGGCGGGCCGCCTTGTTCACGCACCCATGTCGACATCCCTCGAATTTCTCATCGAATCGCTCCGGCGCCTGCCTGGCGTGGGCCCGAAATCGGCCCAGCGCATGGCGTTTCACCTGCTCCAGCATGACCGCGAGGGTGCGGCGCAACTGTCGCGCGCGTTGTACCAGGCGGTCGACACGGTGCACCACTGCATCAAGTGCAATACCTTCTCCGACATCGAGATCTGCGACCTGTGCGCCGATACCGAGCGTGACCACACGCTGCTGTGCGTGGTCGAAACACCGGCCGACCAGTTGATGGTCGAGCAGACGCTGACCTGGCGCGGTTTGTACTTCGTGCTGATGGGGCGCCTGTCGCCGCTGGACGGCATCGGCCCGCGCGACCTGCACCTTGAAAAACTGGTAACGCGCGCCACCGACGAGGTGGTGGGCGAAGTGGTGCTGGCCACCAATTTCACCAACGAGGGCGAAGCCACCGCGCACTACATCAGCGAAATGCTCAAGGCGCGTGGTCTCAAGGTCAGCCGCCTTGCGCGCGGCGTACCGGTCGGCGGCGAACTCGAATACGTCGACGCGGGCACGATCGCGCGCGCGATGCTCGACCGGCGCAGCACATAGGCGTTATTGCCGGCTGAAGTCCCGGCAGGTTCGAGACGAGGCCCGTTCACGCGGGCCTCGTTTTTTTCGTGCCGTTTGCGGTTCCCGGTGATGATCCCGGCGAGCCGACAAGGTGCTGCCGACACGCCGAGTATCAGGCACGACCTGATTCACGGATCGTCGCGCCAGTGTGACTTTCTGTGAGCTTCCACGCGGGATTGCCCCCTATACTCTTCCGCTCTGTGAAGGTGAGATGATGGGAAGTGCTTCTTCCACGCTGCTGCTTGCAAGTGGCATTCGAGACCACCGTCACCAACGAGGCGAATACCGGCCTCATGAAATTTTCAAAAAGCGGCGCAGCATGGATTCCATGAAACACGAGGCAGTATCTCCTGAAGGCGCATGGTTGCGAATGCACTGGATTGGCCTGTCCCTGGCATTTGCCGCATGTTCGCTTGCGATCATGTGGGCCCGCTGGGGCGGCACCGTCGAGGACTCGCTGGCCTACTTCAATACGGCGCGGTATCTCCGGGGAGAAGTGCCTTTTTCCGACTTGCGTGCGCCATTTCCTTACCGGGTGACCATGCCTGCGCTGGCGGCGTTGATGCCGGGCGACGTTCGCCATGCCTTCGCCACGCTGAACTGGCTGGCAACCGCAGGCACGGCAATCGTCCTGTCCTGTGTCGTGCATGCTGCCGGCGGCAACCGGCGCCAGACCGTACTCGCGGGACTGCTCTTCATCTTCTCGGTACCGACCTTCTGGTATGCGCCTTATCTGCTCACCGACCCTGGCGCCATTTTTGGTAAGGCGATGTTCGTGCTTGGTGTCGTCACCTGCCAGCCGTGGATGGCACTGGCCGGCGCGTTGTTTGCCACGACAGTCAGGGAAGAAAACATCCTGTTGCTCGGCTGGCTGCTGGTATTCGGACGGGTCGGGCTGGTTCGTGGCGTCATCGCACTGGCGCTTGCCGGGCTTTGGCTGATTGGCGTGCGGTGGTGGCTGTTTGCCGGTCTGCCGTCCTATGTCTGGATGCCGAATATCGGCACCGTCATTGCAGCGTTGCGTGACAACCGATCGCTGATGTCCCTGATCAGCGCAGCCGTGATCGTGATCCCGTTGGCGGTGCTGGGATGGAAACGGGTGCCCGACCGGATCAAGCCGCTCAAGGGGATTCTCTTGATGATGACCATCCCACCTTTGTACGCAGCCTTGTCCGTACGGATCGAAGGACGGGCCATCTGGAGCCTGTACCCGTTCCTGATTCCCATCGCGGTGTTTGCCAGGCTTCCTTGGCGAGCGCAGCAACGGATAGCTGGTAAGCCGTCAACGAACGCCGGTTGATCATCTGCCGGTCCCGGCAGCCCTTGACGCCCGACAGCGTCTCCATGCCGGTTGACAGTTTTTCTGGCAACATACGCAGCACCAAGGGGACACTCAGGGAACACTCAGGGAGACACCATGCAGGGATGGAAGAAATGGACGTTGCGCGGCCTTGCGGCGCTGCTGGGACTCGTGCTGCTGGTGCTGCTGGGCGCCTGGCTGTTCCTGCGCGCCAGCCTGCCGCAGCTCGACGGCGAGCGCCAGGGCGCGGGCCTGTCGGCCGATGTGCGCATCGAGCGTGACGCGACTGGCGTGCCCCTGATCACCGGCGCCACACGGCTCGATGTCGCGTATGCGACCGGCTTCGTGCACGCGCAGGAACGCTTCTTCCAGATGGACCTGCTGCGTCGCACGGCGAGCGGCGAGCTGGCCGAGCTGTTCGGGCCACGCGCCGTGCCGCTCGACCGTGCCAACCGGCTGCACCGCTTCGCCGCCCGCGCCCAGGCCATCTTCGCGCGCCTGGCACCGGCCGAGCGCGCGCTGCTCGAGCGCTATGCGGCCGGCGTCAACGCGGGCGTGGCAGCGCTGGGCGCACGCCCGTTTGAATACGCGCTGACCGGGGCGGCGCAGCGGCCGTGGCGCGGCGCCGATTCGCTGCTCGTTGTCTGGGCCATGTACATCGACCTGCAAGGGATGCAGGCGTCGCGCGAAATCGCGCGCGGCTGGCTGCGCGAGCACAGCGACGCCGCGCAACTGGCGTTCCTGCTGCCCGAGGCAACTGCGTTCGACACCACGCTCGATGGCGGCGCGCCGCCGGCGCCAGCCCCGATCCCGGCACGTGCGCCGGCCTGGTGGGGCGCAGCAGCAGCGGCCCCGGATGACCCCATCAAGCTGGCCGGCCTGGACGTGACGGATTCGGTCGGCAGCAACAACTACGCGCTGGCCGGCAGCCGCAGCACCAATGGCGCAGCGATCGTCGCCGACGACATGCATCTTGGCCTGCAACTGCCGAATATCTGGTACCGGCTGGCGCTGCGCTTTCCCGATCCCGCTGCCCCCGGTGGCCAGCGTCGCCTGGTGGGCGTGAGCCTGCCCGGCGCGCCGCCTTCCGTCATCGTCGGCAGCAATGGCCAGGTGGCGTGGGCCTTCACCAACAGCTACGCCGATGCGCTCGACCTGGTCGAACTGGGCGTCGACGCCGCGCGCCCGGGCCAGCTGCAGGTGGCGGGCAAGTGGGAAACGCCGCAGGAACACGTCGAGTCGATCCTGGTGAAAGGCGCGCCGGCCGAACGGATGGTCGTGCGCGAGACGTCGCTCGGCCCGGTGCGCGAGGTTGCCGGCCGCAGCTACGCCGTGCACTGGATCGCGCACGATCCGGCTGCGCTGAACCTGCACCACATCCGGCTCGAGTCCAGCGCCACACTTGATGCAGCGCTGGCGACGGCGGCCAGCGATGGCATCCCGGCGCAGAACTTCGTGGCCGGCGACGCGCAGGGGAACATCGGCTGGACGATCGCCGGCCTGCTGCCGCAGCGCGCTACTACGCCGGGCGACACCACGTTTCCGCTGGCGCCGGCTGGCGCGACACCCACCTGGGCCAATGCGCTGCCGTATGCCGCGCATCCGCGCGTGATCAACCCCGCCAACGGCCAGCTCACCACCGCCAACAGCCGCCAGCTGATGGGCACCAGTTACGCGCTGCTGGGCGATGGCGGCTACGACCTGGGCATGCGCAACCGCCAGCTGCACGATGGCCTGGCCGCGCTGGGCGCGCAGACCGATGTGCGGCGCGCGTTCGACGCGGCGCTGGACGACCGGGCGATCCTGATCGGCGCCTGGCGTGAACGCGCGCTGGCGGCGCTCGACGCCGGGGCGCTGGCAGGGCATCCGGCGCGCGCCGAGTTCCGGCGCCTGCTCGAGACCAGCTGGGATGGCCGCGCCAGTGTGAACTCGGTCGGTTACCGCCTGGCGCGCGATTTTCTGTGGGCATTGCACGACCTGCTGTACGGCGGCGCCAACCTCGCGCTGAAGGACCTCGATCCGAAAGCCAGCGCCGCCGGCGCCAGCGCGCGCTGGCCGGCCGTGGTGGCGCGCCTGCTCGACGCGCGGCCGGCCGGCTGGCTGCCGCCGGGCCACGCCGATTGGCAGGCGCTGCAACTGGCCGCGGTGGACCGCGCGATCGCCGCGCTGCAGGATGCCGGCACGCCGCTGGCGCAAGCCACCTGGGGCCAGCGCAACACGGCAGGCGTTGCGCATCCGATCAGCATGGCGGTGCCCGCGCTGCGGCCCTGGCTGGCCGCACCGGCTGACCAGCTGGCGGGCGATGCGCACATGCCGCGCGTCGCCGGACCGAAGTTCGGCCAGTCCGAACGCCTGGTCGTGTCGCCAGGCCGCGAAGAAGAGGGTTTGTACAATATGCCGGGCGGGCAGAGCGGGCATCCGCTGTCGCCGTTCTTTCTGACCGGGCACCAGGCGTGGGTCGATGGCAAGCCGACGCCATTGCTGCCGGGAGCGGCGCGCTATACGCTGCGCCTCTATCCCTGATACAACCAATGCTGCCGGCCTTATCTTGCCGGCAGCATCAGTTGCACGACCTGCAGCAGCTCGGTGATCGTCTCGGCATTGGACGGGTGACCGAGGTAGTAGCCCTGCACCATGTCGCAGCCATATTCCTCGAGCAGCAACAGCTGCTCGCCCGTCTCGACGCCTTCGGCCACCACCACCATCTTCAGCCCATGCGCCATCGCGATGATCGCGCGCGTGATGGCCGCGTTTTCCGAATCCTGCGGCAGGCCCGAAATGAAGCTGCGATCGATCTTGAGTGCGCGCACGTCGAAGCGCTTCAGGTAATTCATCGACGAATAGCCGGTCCCGAAGTCGTCGATCGACAGGTGCACGCCGATGTTGCGCAGGCGTTCGAGCGTGACCATCGTGGCGCGTGCATCGTCCATCAGCGTGCCTTCGGTCAGCTCCAGTTCCAGCAGGCGCGGTTCGAGCCCCGTATCGAGCAGTGCCGAGAGCACGATCTGCGACAGGTTTTCGTCCTTGAACTGCTTGGCCGACAGGTTCACTGCGATGCGCAGTGTGCGCTGCGTCAGGCGTTGCCACGTGCGCGCCTGGCGGCAGGCAGTGCGCAGCACCCATTCGCCGATCGGCACGATCAGGCCCGTCTCTTCGGCCAGCGGAATGAACTCGGTCGGCGCAATCAGGCCCCGCTCGGGATGGCGCCAGCGCACCAGCGCTTCGACGCCGACGATTTCCGCGCTGGCCACGTCGCGCTGCGGCTGGTACACCAGATACAGCTCGTCGTTCTGCAGTGCGCGGCGCAGGCCCACTTCGAGCTTCACGTGGCTCATGATCTGCATCGTCAGCGATGAGCTGTACAGCTTGGCGTTGTTCTTGCCGCAGCTCTTGGCGTGGTACATCGCGGTATCGGCAAACTTGAGGAGCGAGCCGGAATCGTCGCCGTCTTCCGGGAACAGCGAGATGCCGATGCTGGCCGTGACGAAGATCTCGTTGCCCTCGATGAGAAAGGAGCGCCGCATCGCTTCCTTGACCCGGTGCGCGACATTGAGCGCGTGCTCGACCCGTTCGAGATCCGGGATCAGGATCGTGAATTCGTCGCCGCCCAGGCGCGCCAGGTTGTTCGCGCCGTCCGTGTGTGCTTCGCTGCTGTCGCCGCGCGAGACCAGGTCGCTCGGGCGCGTGGTGTCGCGCAGGCGCTCGGACACCATCTTGAGCAGCTGGTCGCCGGCGTTGTGGCCCAGCGTGTCGTTGATGCGCTTGAACGCATCGAGGTCCATGAACAGCACGGCGAACTTCTTGTTGCCGACCTTTGAACGGTGCAGTTCGCGCTCCAGCGTTTCCAGGAACGCCTGGCGGTTCGGGATGCCTGTCAGGCCGTCGCAATACGCGAGGCGCCGGATCTGTTCTTCGGCGCGTTTGCGTTCGCTGATGTCGCGCACCAGGCCCAGCACTTCGGACGGGCTGGTGGCCACCAGGCGCGCTTCGAAATGCTGCGCGACGCCGGCGTCGACCAGTTCGTATTCGACCGAGCGCACCTGGTGGGTGGCCAGCACCGTCGTCATCTGGTCCAGCATGCGGCCGGCGATTTCCGGTGGCAGCGTATCGGTCAGGTGCCTGCCAATGAAGCGCGTGCCGGCGCCATCGGCCGGCAGCGCACCGGTGGGGCCGCCCTGGCTCGGGCGTTCGTGTCCCGGCTCGTAATCCAGATAGAAACCGTCGGCGTTCAGGCGAAAGAACGTATCGGGAATCGCCGCGAGCACGGCGCGGTTCTGGGCATCGGCGATGCGCAGGCGGGCGATGGCGTCGCTGGCGCGCAGCACGTACAGCACGCGGTGCCCGAGGATCGGCCAGTTGATCGGCTTGGACACGAAATCGGTCGCGCCCACTTCGTAGGCATGGGTGACGGCGTCGATGTCGTCGCTGCCGGTCACCATGATGACCGGGACGCAGACGCCGTCACGTTCGGCGGCGCGCAGTGCGCTGCAGGCATCGAAACCATCCATGCGTGGCATGTCGACGTCCATCAGGATCAGGTCGGGCCGGCTGCTGCGCGCCTGGGCCAGGGCCTCGATGCCGTCGCCGGCCTCGATCGCATCCAGGCCGACCTGCGCGAGCATCTCGAGCATCAACAGCCGCATGACGGGATCGTCGTCGGCAACCAGGACCGTCACGCGCTGGGTGGGTGCGGAGGGCATGTCAGGACTCCTTTTCAAGCGATGCGTGAAGCGCCTGGCGCACCGAGCGGAACTCGCGTTCCAGGTCGGACAGCAGCGGGCCGCCGCTGTCCACGTTGCCGCTGCGTCCCAGTTGTTCGAGGTCGCGGCACAGGCCGGACAGGTGGCCCGCGCCGATATTGGCGCTGGCCGATTTCAGGCCGTGCGCCACGCGCCGCACGCTCTCGGCGTCGCCTTCACCCAGCGCCTGGCGCAGCGCGTGCAACTGGCGCGGCGTGTCGCCGACGTAGGCGGCGATCACCTTGTGCACGAGCGCGTCGCCGTTGTCGCGGCTCAGGGCGCGGATATTCTCCAGCGCGCTGTGGTTGATCGCAGCGATGCCGGTTTCCGTCATCTGGCCAGCGAGTGGCCGGGCCGGCGGCAGCGGGGTTGCCGGCGCAATCTCGACCACCGGCTCGTCACCATGCTCGCGCGCCGACAGCAGCGGCATCGCGATCCAGCGCCCGATGACGGCCGCCAGCTGCTGCTGGGTGAAGGGCTTGGACAGGTAGTCGTCCATGCCCGCCGCCAGGCATGCTTCGCGGTCGCCCTGCAGCGCATTGGCGGTAATGGCGATCACGGGCAGCGCGCGCTGGCGGCCCATCTCGCGCTCGTGGCGCCGGATTTCGCCGGTGGCCGCAAAGCCGTCCATCACCGGCATCTGGCAATCCATCAGCACCGCATCCCAGCGGCCTTCGTGCACCGCGCGCAGCGCTTCCTGGCCGTTTTTCGCGCACCCCGTTTCCAGGCCCAGGCTTTCCAGCATCGCGCGCGCGACTTCGACGTTGACCGGATTGTCCTCGGCCAGCAGCACGCGTCGCGCGCGCCTGGCCGGATGCAGCGCGGGCGCCGCGCCGCTGGCCGTGGCGGACGGCGCGACCGGCTGCTGCAGCCGCGCTGCCTGCAGCGCCAGGCAGGCATGCAGATCGGCCGCGCGCGCCGGCTTGACGAGCTGGTAAGCCACGCCCGCTTCGCGCCGCTGTACCGGATCGGCTGCCAGCCGTTCGGAACTGAGCAGCACCAGACGCGTGTCGCGCGCCAGCGGTTCGGCGCGCACTGCCGCGGCCAGCGCCAGGCCGCTGGTGCCGCGCAGTTCCATGTCGAGCAGCGCCGCATCGTAGGGCCGCCCGGCGCGGGCCGCGTCGACCAGCCACTCGAAAGCGCGTGCGCCATCGATGTCGTCGCAGTGCGCCCGCCACGCTGTCAGCTGCTGTACCAGCGCCGTGCGGCTCGTCTCCTGATCGTCGACGACCAGCACGCGCAAGCCGTCCAGCGTGTTGCGCTGATGGCCCGGCGCATCCGGATCGACCCGGTGCTTGTCGAAGCTGACCGTGAACCAGAAGACCGAGCCACGCTGGCGTCCATTCTCGACGCCGATGGCGCCGTTCATCAGTTCGACCAGCTGCTTTGAAATCGCCAGCCCCAGGCCGGTGCCGCCGTACTTGCGGGTGGTGGAGTCGTCCGCCTGCGAAAAGGCGTTGAACAGGCGCGCCCGCGCTTCGTGCGAGATGCCGATGCCGGTGTCGTGCACCTCGAAGCGCAGCACGACCTGCTGCGCGTCTTCGCCGGCCACGCGCACGCGCGCCAGGATGTGGCCATCGTCGGTGAACTTGAGCGCATTGCCCAGCAGGTTGGCGAGGATCTGGCGCAGCCGGTTCGGATCGCCGCAGATCGCCACCGGGATGTCGTTGGCGATGTCGAACTCGCAGCCCAGGCCCTTGGCCGCTGCCTGCGGCGTGTAGACGTTGTGGATGTCGTCGAGCAGGTCCCACAGATTGAAGTTGATGTATTCGATCGTGAGCTTGCCCGCTTCGATCTTGGAGAAGTCGAGGATGTCGTTGATGATCACCAGCAGGTGCTCACCCGAGCGCTTGACCAGCTGCGTGTAGTTGCGCTGTAACTCGGTCAGGGGCGTGGCCAGCAGCATGTCGGTCATGCCCAGCACGCCATTCATCGGGGTGCGGATCTCGTGGCTCATCGTGGCCAGGAAACCGCTCTTGGCGCGGCTGGCCGCTTCGGCGGCGTTCTTGGCCTTCTCGAGTTGTTCGGTGCGCACGCCGACCTGGCGTTCGAGTTCGTCGCGGTGGTGCAGCAGGGCAGCGCCGCGTTCTTCGATCTGCGCCAGCATGCTGTTGAAGCTGTCGATCAGCACACCCAGTTCGTCGCTGCGCTGGTGCGGCACGCGCAGGCCGTAGTTCTGGCTGGCCGAGACTTTCTGCGCGGCCTGGATCAGTTTGGTGATCGGCTCGGCGATGCTGTGCTTGAGCCGTCCCGCGAGGCCAAGCGAGACCAGCAGCGCCGCGCCCATCGCCAAGCCGATCACGCCCAGGCTGGCGGCGATATCGAGCCACATCGGCAACAGGTCGGCTTCGATCATCACGGCGCCCACCACCAGCTCGCCATGCTGCACTGCCTGCACCACGCGCATGTGGCGGCCCAGCAGCGCACGGCCAGCGCGGTTGACCTGTTCCAGCGTGGCGGAATCGATGCCGTCCATGGGGGACAGGTCGGCGTCCTGGCGCGCCGGGGTGCGGTAGGTGGCGACGGGCTGGCCGAAGCGGTCGTACAGCACGGCTGCCGAAATGCTGCGCTGGGCGTCGAGGACCGACAGCGTGGCGCCGGCCTGCCTGCGGTCAACCAGCAGCAGGTCACCGGCACTGGCCGCGCCGATGATGCGCGCGAACGCCGCCAGCTGCACGGCTTCGTCCTTGCGGTGGTTGTGGATGGAGGTGACGGCGAACGCGCCGAACACGAACAGCAATGCCGTCGCCGTCGAGAGCAGCGAGATGATGGTCAGCTTCCGGTTCAGGCTCGAGCGCTCGAAGTTCGGCATCGCAATTCCCGCGGTGGGCACAGCGGCATGGACCTGCACGACGCGGATCCTCCGCGCGGGCAAGAGCCCGCAGGAAAAAAATATACGGGGTGGGGGCGTGCGCGGCTTTGCGAGAACGCAAACAGGGCAGGCGAACCGGGTGCTTGTTGCAAACACGCCCAAATCGACAAGGGGCTGTCGCGGACCGCATCGGCGCCTGCAGGATAACCCGATGTGGGTATTTTGATATCGATGCAGATTGGCTGTCATACAATCCTGCCTGGCACGACTTACAAGGACCTCCATGAACAACGCTTCCGCCACCGCCAGTCCCCAATGGGGCATGGCCGTCGATCTCGAACGCTGCATCGGTTGTCACGCCTGCTCCGTTGCCTGCAAGGTCGAGAATGCCGTCTCGCTGGGGTTTTTCCGCACCAAGGTGTATTACTACGATTACCCGGCCGTCAATCCGTTCAATCACCAGCCGACGACGAAACGGGCGTTCCTGCCGACGCTGTGCATGCAGTGCACCGACGCGCCGTGCCTGGACGCCTGTCCCACCGACGCCATCACGCGCGGGGCCGACGGTATCGTGCACATCAATGTCGACGTGTGTGACCGCAGTCGCGACTGCATCAAGGCGTGCCCGTACGGCGCCATCCACATCGATCCCGTTTCGCAAGTGGCCGACAAGTGCGATTTTTGCGCGCACCGGCTGGAGGCGGACATGGCGCCAGCCTGCGTGGAAGTCTGTCCGGCCGGCGTGTTTGCGTTTGGCGACCTGAAGGATCCTGCCAGCCCGGTCAGCGTATTCAATGCCAGGCATGGCACGCAGCTCAAGGCCATGAAGGCGGAAGAGAAGACGCGCCCGCGCGTGCAGTACCGCGGCCTTGGCACGGCGGTGCCGCTGGCGATGGAAAAGAAGGTGCCGAAAGGCCGTGCGCACGATCCGATGTCGTACGAGGCCGATACCTGGGACCAGCTCAAGGCGGCATTCCCGGCGGCGCCAGCATCGACGCCCCACCCGAAAACACCACGGAAAGCGTAATCATGGACCGCCGTCATTTCATCAAGCGGGGCTTCGGCGCCATGGCGACGCTGGGCCTGGGCGACACCATCCTGCTCACGCACGGCGCCGCGCAGGCGACCGAGCAGGTGCTCAATTACACGCCCGTGCTGGCGGGCGAACGCGCCGGCCAGCTGCGCAAGGTAAAAAACAATTACCGCACCGCCAGGCGCGTCACCAGCGTATGCCTGAACTGCTCGACCGTCTGCGGCATCGAGGCCCATGTGGTGGACAACAAGGTCATCAAGATCCGGGGTAATCCGCTCGACCCGAACATGGGCAGCCACATGACCTGCGCGAAGGGCCAGTCGGGACCGACGATCAACGATTATCCGGAACGCCTGCTGTATCCGTTGAAGCGCGTGGGCAAGCGGGGCGAGGGCCTGTGGCAGCGCATCAGCTGGGACGAGGCCTACACCGAAGTGGCCGACCGCATCAAGGCAAGCATCGCCAGCGGCCATCCGGAGCGCGTGGCGCTGCACCAGGGCCGCTCGCGCATCGACGCGGAAATCAACCGGTTTCTGTCGGCCATCGGCACGCCGGTGCAACTGAACCATCGCGCCTTGTGCTCATCGAACAAGCGGGCCGCGAACTATGTGTCGCTGGGCGAGACGGATTGGGAATCCATCGACGCCGAGCGCTGCAAGTACTTTCTTAATTTCGGCGCCAATTTCTACGAGGCGCACCAGGGCGGCCTGCACCTGGTCAGCCGCGTCGTCAAGGCGCGCTACGACCATGGCGCCAAGCTGGTGACGTTCGACGTGCGGCTGTCGAACACGGCGGGGCGCAGCGACGAGTGGCACCAGCCGTTTCCTGGCACCGAAGGCGCGGTGGCGCTGGCCATGGCCCACGTCATGCTGCGTGAAAACGAGTTCGACCAGGCGTTCGTGGACAAGTACGTCCAGCCGGGTGTTGCCACGCTGCGTACGTGGCTGGCGGACTGCACGCCGGCATGGGCCGCCAAACTGTCGGGCATCGCGGTGGCCGACATCGAACGGCTGGCGCTGGAATTCGCGCGCGCGCGTCCCGCCACCGTTGCTTTCTCTAACCGGGGCGTCGGCGCGCACTTCAACGGCTTCAATGCCGAGCGTGCGGTTGTGATGCTCAATGCGCTGGCTGGCTCCATCGCCAGGCCGGGCGGGTATTGCTACGGCCTCGACGAAAAATTGTCGATCGGCCGCTACCCCCAGCCGCTGCCGCTGCCGCCGGCGCCCAAGATTCGCACGGACCTGGAAGACCCGCCCGAGTGGCCGCTGGCGAACCGCTGGCAGAAGATGAAAGTGGGCCAGATCGTCTACGACTTCGTGCGCCAGGGCCGGGCCAAACTGGATGTCTACCTGACCTACACGCTGGGTTCGCCGATGACGTGGCCGGAGGGCCGCAGCACCACGGTCGAGGTGCTGCTCGATGAAACGCTGATCCCGTTCCATGCGTGTTCCGACATCGTCTATTCTGAAACGGCGCATTACGCTGACCTGATCCTGCCGGATGCGACGTACCTGGAACGCTGGGGCCTGGATATCCGCAACAATCTGGAGTTGACCCACTTCGTCACGCTGCGCCAGCCGCTGACCAGTCCACCAGGCGATGCACGCAGTTTTGCCGACGTCCTGTTCGACATCGGCCGGCGTCTGGGGCCGGAGCAGGCGAAATATTTTCAGTTCGGCAGCCACGAGGATTTCGTGCGCGTCCAGTGTTCGAAACTGCCGACGGTGGGGCCCGACGGGCGCCAGTTCAAGGACGGTTTCGAGTACATGAAATTCTACGGCGCGTTCGTCGACAAGTCGCAACCGAAGCCCTACGAAATCTATCGCAAGCCGCTCAGCGACAAGCAGCTGGCGGGGGCGCGCATCGAGGCAGGGAATGGCGTGGTCTACCGCCCCAACGACAAGGGCAAGGACAGCGCCGTGGGCCTGCAGGTCGATGGACGGGCAGTGCGGGGCTTTGCCACGCCGTCACGCAAGTTCGAAATCCACGCGCCGGAGATCACGCAGGTGGCCAAGGGGCTGGGCATCGTCGACGATGGCATGCCGACGTTTGCACGTATTCCGTCGCACGTGGACTTGCCGGCAGACCGGTTCATCCTGACGTCATTCAAATGGAACGTGCACACGCAGGGCAGGACGGCATCGCAGAAATACCTGTCCGAGATCGTGCACGACAATCCCATGTGGATCAATGTGGCGACAGCAAAAAAGCTGGGCGTCAAAAGCGGCGACATGGTCGAGCTGACGACGTACCGCCCGCGTTCCGGCGAGCACAAGGCGCAACAGGCGTATCGCGGGACGGGCGACGCGATCGGTTCGGCGCGCATGCGTGTGTTCGTCACGCGCGGCATCCATCCGCGGGTGGTGGCCGTGTCCAATTCGCTCGGGTGGATCAGTGGCGGCCGCGCCAGTGAAGGCAAGAGCGGCTGGCGGGCCGACGTCGCAGCGCGGGGCATCAGTCCCGATGCGGCCAAGGGCTACGCACCGGCACCGGCGCTGGATGACCTGAACGCTGGCGTCTGGTGGGACAAGAAGAACGGCGGGCGGGGTAATGGTGTCAACATCAATGCCTTGCTGCCGATCAATCCGCAGCCGCTGGTGGGCATGCAGGCATGGTTCGATACAGTGTGTTCGCTGCGCAAAGTATCGTCCTGAGCGCTGCCGCAGCGCACGGCTTCCAGCAGCACGCTCGGCTGTACTCCTAATAAGTAACTAACCAACAGTGAGGCTGCCAGGCAGAAAAGAGCGGTCTTCAGGGCGGTCCCTTGCCTACGACGTCTCAGGGGTGCATGTTGAGGAGAGCAGGGCAGTGCGTAAAGCGACACTCGGACAGCGAGTCACTCACCTGTTCATGGTTGGGAACGCGGGCGGCGTGCGCAGATCGACGCCGCCCGGCAGGTTACGGCAAAACGGGATCAGTCGATTTCGCTGACGAACTGGTCGAGCGGGCGGCGCACTTTCGCCAGGCCTGCCAGCCAGTCATCTTCGGCCTTGCGGTAGCCCAGCGGCAGAATGACCACGCTACGCAGGTGGCGTTCGCCCAGATTCAGGATGCTGTCGACAGCGGCCGGATCGAAGCCTTCCATCGGCGTGCAATCGACTTCCTCGAAGGCCGCGGCGATCATTGCCGCACTGAAACCGATGTAGGCCTGGCGCGCCGCGTGCTCGAAGTTTACCTGTGCATCGCGGCCCGGGTAGGTCGACAGCAGTTGCTGGCGGTAGGCTTCCCAGCCTTCGTTGCGAAAACCCCGCACTTCATTGGTCAGGTCGAACATGTGGTTGATGCGCTCGGGCGTGTAGTTGTCCCAGGCCGCAAACACCATCAGGTGCGAGGCATCGACCACCTGCGCCTGGTTCCAGGCGACGTCCTTGATCTTGGCGCGCAGCGCCTGATTCTTCACGATCAGGATTTCATAGGGCTGCAGGCCGGACGACGTCGGCGCCAGGCGCGCCGCTTCGATGATCCGATCGATCTTCTCCTGCGGCACCTTGCGGGTCGGGTCCATCGCCTTGGTGGCATAGCGCCAGTTCAGTTTGTCGAGCAATTCCATGTGAATCCTTTCAGATAAAAGATTCATCATTGTATTTTTTCTCTGCAGATAGATAAACTACGATTTTGGCAAATGATTTGTTCCTGAGGAAGCAAGATGGCGCGAAAGTTCGATCACCTGGCCGATGTGGAAGTGTTTCTGAGCGTCGTGGAACACGGTTCATTCAGCGCAGCGGCTGTCGTGCTGTCGACCACGCCGTCGGTGCTGAGCCGGGCCCTGTCGCGACTCGAAGCACGGCTCGGCACACAGTTATTGCGCCGGACCACGCGCAGCCTCAGCCTCACCGACGCCGGCCAGCGCTACGCCAACGAGGCACGCGACGCCTTCGCCCGCCTCGGGCAGGCAGAGCAGGCGATGCGCAGCACGACGGCGCAACTGAGCGGCAAGGTCCGCATGAGCGTGTCCACCGGCTACGGCCAGCAACGCCTGCCGCCGATCCTGGCTGCCTACGCGCGCGCCTACCCGCTGGTCGAACTGGATGTCGACATCACCAACCGCAACGTCGATCTGGTGGCCGAAGGATTCGACCTGGCGATCCGCTCCGGCCCACTGCCGAGCAGTACGATGGCGTCCCGCCAGCTGGAAGCATCGCCGCTGTGCCTGCTGGCATCCCCAGCCTACCTGGAGACAGCAGGACCGCTCGCGACGCTCGATGACCTGGCGCGCCAGCAATGCATTGCCTTTGTCCGGCCCAATACCGGGCGGGTATTTCCCTGGCACCTGCGCGATGGTGGGCGTGACATCGACTGGATCCCACCGGCGTCGGTGACGGTATCGACCGACGTGATGGGCGTCATCTGGCTGGCCGAGCAGGGAATGGGGATCGCGCTGTGTCCGCGCCTGTTTGCGGAAGCCAGCCTGGCGGCGGGGCAGCTGGTAGAGGTGCTGCCACAGCTGGGCGGCCGCACGCGCGCGTTCTCGGTCGTCTACCCGGCACACCGTGGCCTGTCAGCCGCGTCGCGCGCACTGATCGACATGCTCGTCGCGGCGCGGGACAGTTCAAAAAGCCGGGGTCAGGTCTGACATTTGGACACGGACTCTTCCTTAGTCCGTCCACTAGGGGATTCATGAATAGACTTCTGTTGACTTCGTGTCCGAATGTCAGACCTGACCCCGCTTTGTTTGTTGAGCTCGTGTCCGAATGTCAGACCTGCCCCCCGCTTTGCTGTTTGCGAATTGAAAGGGGACGCCTCGGCGTCCCCTACGGTGCTACCCGATTACAGGCTTAACAGCAAGAAGCCCGACTCCCCCCATACCGCGCCTCCTGGCGCTCACGGAAGAACTCCTCGTACGTCATCGCTGGCTCATCCGGATGCGTACGCTCCATGTGCGCCAGGTACGTGTCGTACTCCGGCAGGCCGACCATCAGGCGCAGCGACTGCCCGAGGTAATTGCCGGCCTGCTTCAGGGTGCCGAACATCAGGCGACCTGCGGTGCGGGCATGGCGACGTACGGCGACTCTTTCGCGGTCGGGCTGTTCGCCTTGCGCGCATCCATCACGGTGCGCAGGCCATAGAACAGCACGGCCAGCACGACGAAGATGAAGAAGCCGGCCAGGCTGGCGTTGACGTAGTCGTTGAAGATGATCCGCTCCATGTCGAGGATCGACTTGGCTGGCGCCAGGATCGTGCCGGCATCATGTGCAGCCTGGTACTTGTTGGCGTGCGCCACGAAGCCGATGCGCGGGTCGACGTGGAAGATCTTCTGGTAGCCCGCCGTCAGCGTGCAGGCCAGCAGCCACAGCGTCGGCAGTGCAGTGACCCACGCGTATTTGCCGCGCTTCATCTTGAACAGCACACAGGTACCCAGCATCAGCGCAATACCGGCCAGCATCTGGTTGGCGATACCGAACAGTGGCCACAAGGTGTTGATGCCACCCAGCGGATCGACCACGCCCTGATACAGGAAGTAACCCCAGGCCGCCACGCACAGGCCGGTTGCCAGCAGGTTGGCCGGCAGCGAGTCGGTGCGCTTGAGCGATGGTGCGAACGCGCCCAGCAGATCCTGCAGCATGAAGCGGCCAGCGCGGGTACCCGCATCCACCGCGGTCAGGATGAACAGCGCCTCGAACAGGATCGCGAAGTGGTACCAGAACGCCATCATGGTTTGGCCACCGACCACGTTCGACAGGATGTGGGCCATGCCCACCGCCAGCGTCGGTGCGCCACCGGCGCGCGAGATGATCGTGTGCTCGCCGACGTCACGGGCCATCTGCTCCAGTGCTTCCGGCGTGATCACGAAGCCCATCTGCGAGACGGCAGCGGCGGCCGATTGCGCCGTCGTGCCCAGCAGGGCAGCAGGGCTGTTCATGGCGAAGTAGACGCCCGGGTCGATGGTCGACGCGGCGATCAGCGCCATGATGGCGACAAAACTCTCCATCAGCATGCCGCCGTAGCCGATGAAGCGCGCCTGCGTTTCATTTTCCAGCATCTTCGGCGTGGTACCCGAGGCGATCAGCGCGTGGAAGCCGGATACGGCGCCGCAGGCGATGGTGATGAACAGGAACGGGAAGATGCCGCCCGACCAGACCGGGCCGGTACCATCGACGAATTTCGTCACGGCTGGCATGCGCAGGTCCGGTGCAACGACCAGGATGCCGATCGCCAGCGCCAGGATGGTGCCGATCTTGAGGAAGGTCGACAGGTAGTCGCGTGGCGCCAGCAGCAGCCACACAGGAATCACGGCGGCGACGAAGCCATAGCCGATCAGCATCCAGGTCAGTTCGGTGCCGGTGAAGGTGAACATCGGGCCCCAGACTGGCGAGTCGTGTACCCACTGGCCGCCGACGATGGCGAGCATCAGCAGCACGAAGCCAATCGCCGAGATCTCGCCGATGCGCCCCACCCGCACATAGCGCGAGTAGATGCCCATGAACAGCGCGATCGGGATCGTGGCCATCACGGTGAACGTGCCCCATGGCGAACCGGTCAACGCTTTCACGACGATCAGTGCCAGCACGGCCAGGATGATCACCATGATCATGAAGGTGCCGAGCAGCGCGATCATGCCGGGGATTTCGCCCATTTCGGATTTGATCAGGTCACCGAGCGAGCGGCCATCGCGCCGCGTGGACATGAACAGCACGATGAAATCCTGCACCGCGCCGGCGAACACGACGCCGGCCAGGATCCACATCATGCCCGGCAGGTAGCCCATCTGCGCGGCAAGCACGGGGCCCACCAGCGGGCCGGCGCCGGCAATCGCCGCGAAGTGGTGACCGAACAGGACGTTCTTGTTGGTCGGCACGTAATCGAGGCCGTCGTTGAACTTGTGGGCGGGTGTCTGGCGGGTGGCGTCGAGCCCCAGCACCTTGTTGGCGATGAACTTCGAGTAGAAGCGGTAAGCGATGAGATAGACGCAGCCGGCGGCCGCGACGATCCAGATG
>Ga0308158_10002408_pt1 | contig 17780 bp, 15 predicted proteins | sample PhyBR2_FD_201038 | JGI IMG/M metagenome (GOLD analysis project Ga0308158, IMG submission 201038) | Phyllosphere microbial communities from UC Gill Tract Community Farm, Albany, California, United States - DLSLB.R2 | ecosystem: Host-associated > Plants > Phyllosphere > Unclassified | place: USA...
GGAGACCGCGATGATCCCGAGCATCGACATGTCGATCTTCCCGCTGGCCAACCCGGGCATCGTTTCGATTCCGCTGGCCTTCTTCCTGGGCTGGTTGGGCTCGGTGACCGATCGGGGCACCGAGGATCCAGCCAAGCAGGCAGAAATGGAAGTCCGCTCGCTGACCGGAGTCGGTGCAGAAAAGGCCGTCGACCACTAGGGGCGGCAGGCAAGAACTGAAGAGGCAAAGCCCTGGGGACCAACTACCGTTGGTCCCCAGGGCTTTGCCATTGGCTTTTACTGGGCGGGGGATTTCAGCGAATGCCGCAGCAGGGCGGTGGTCCGGTAGGGGACCAGCTGGGCCATGGACAGCGCTGAATCCGCCCGGTTCACCCCATCGATATGCAAGAGCTGGCCGTGGACCCTGAAGAGCTGTTCGGCATCCTTGGCTGCCACGCGCACCAGGATATCGGCATTGCCGGTCAGCCCGTGGGCTTCGAGGACTTCGGGGATGGTGGCCAGCTTGGCCGAGATTTCTTCGAGGTATCGCTGGTCAACGTGAAGCTCGATAAATGACAGCAGCCCGTAGCCCAGGGCGGCTGGCGGAATCCGGCGGTCCGGGGATTCCAGGATTTCGTTCTCCAATCGGGTCATCCGCGATTGCACCGTATTGCGCCCCAGGTTCAGGGCCATGGCGATGGCCGAGCCGGTGCGTTTTTTGGCGCTGGCCATGGCGAGCAGGATTCGCCGGTCTGTGATGTCCAAGAGGTGCATAATGAGCACGTTAGCACTGGATTGAGGGGATAAATAGGGCGTTTTGCGCTAATTTTCGAATCACCATTGTGCGTCTTGCGTTGCGTGAGTAGCATCACATTAAGCGGGGTTCGACGAAGAATTCTGCCACAGACTACGTGAGAGTAAGGATGCCGATCGTGTCCACACAGCACATGGACGTAGCCGCTGGAAGCCTACCAACGCACCAGCTGCTGAACGTCGACGGGAAACGAATTCCGGACGAAGAACTTGACCACTATCTCAAGGACCTCAAGGAAGCGGACCTTGCAGATTTTCTGCGCGACATGGTCGTGCTTCGGCGCATGGACAATGAGGCCACCGCCCTGCAGCGCCAGGGGCAATTGGGCCTCTGGGCGCCATTGCTTGGCCAGGAGGCCGCGCAAATCGGATCGGTGCGGGCTACCGAAGACGATGATTTCATTTTCCCTTCCTATCGCGAGCATGGGGTGGCGTGGGCCAGGGGAGTCCAGGCCGAGGACCTGCTCAGCGTTTGGCGCGGAGCCCAGGCCAGCGGCTGGGATCCGAATGAAGTGAATATCGCCTGCCAGCAAATTGTCATCGGTTCGCAGGCCCTGCATGCCGCCGGCTATGGCATGGGCATCAAATTCGATGGAGGCGAGCAAGTCTCCGTGGCCTACTTTGGCGATGGCGCCACCAGCCAGGGCGACGTCAATGAGGCCATGGTTTTCGCGGCCAGCTACCAGGCGCCGGTCCTGTTCTTCTGCCAGAACAACCAGTGGGCCATCTCGGAACCGGTGGCACTGCAAAGCCGCACCCATATCGCTGACCGGGCCCACGGCTTCGGGCTGAAGACCTGGCGGGTTGATGGCAACGACATCCTCGCAGTGTACGCGGCAACCAAGGCGGCCCTGGCCCACGCCCGGCACGGCCTGGGGCCAACGTTCATCGAAGCTGTCACCTACCGCATGGGTTCGCACACCACCGCCGATGACCCCACCCGCTACCGCAAGGCCGAGCAGCTCGAAGAATGGAAAGCCAAGGACCCGATCGACCGCTTGGTGAAGTACCTGCACGAAATGGGCGCCGATGTGCAGTCCTATGAACAGCGCGCCCAGAACGCGGCCGATGACATGGCCGCCAAGCTGCGAGCCGCGATCACCACGATGGAAGATCCGAAGGTGGAAGAACTGTTCTCCAACGTTTATGCCCAGCCGCACGAACCCACCGAGCGGGCAGCGAAGAGCTACCTCGATTACCTGGCCGACTTCGAGGGTGGTGAATAGCAGTGGCTACCACCATGCTCAAAGCGCTGAACAAGTCGCTGCATGATGCCCTGAGCGAGGACGAGAAGGTCATCCTGCTCGGTGAAGACATCGGAACACTTGGCGGAGTCTTCCGAGTGACCGACGGGCTGAAGGCCGAATTCGGGGAGCATCGCGTCGTCGATACCCCGCTGGCCGAATCTGGAATCGTCGGCACGGCCATCGGCCTGGCCTATCGCGGTTACCGCCCGGTGGTCGAGATCCAATTTGACGGATTCACCTATCCCGCTTTTGACCAGCTGGTCTCGCAGCTGGCCAAGTTGCACTACCGGTCCCGCGGGCGGGTGAAGATGCCGGTGACCGTGCGCATCCCGTACGGCGGCGGCATCGGTTCTCCGGAGCACCATTCCGAGTCGCCAGAAGCCTACTTCGCGCATACCGCCGGGCTTCGCGTGTTTGCGCCCTCCAGCGTTGAAGATGCCTACGCGATGCTGCGCCAGGCAATCACCTGCGATGACCCGGTGATCTTCTTTGAGCCAAAGCGCCGTTACCACGAGAAGACCGAAGCGGAACTGGGCGCAGTGCAGCCCGATGCCTCGCCTAAGGCGAAGATCATCCGCTCCGGGACCGATGTCACCATGGTCGGCTATGGTCCAACCACCTACACGCTGATCGATGCGGCCCTGGCTGCCGAAGATGAAGGCACGAGCTTGGAGGTCATTGATCTGCGCAGCCTGGACCCGCTGGATATCGACACTGTCGCGCAGTCGGTGCAGCGCACCGGGAAGCTTGTCGTGGTCCACGAGGCCAGCCGCACCAGCGGTTTGGGCGCGGAAATTTGTGCCGAGATCACCGAGCGCTGCTTCGACTACTTGGAACATGCGCCGCTGCGCGTGACAGGGTTCGATGTTCCCTATCCGCCCTCACGGCTTGAAAGCCACCATTTACCCGACCTGGATCGAGTGATGCACGCGGTGGATACCGTGATGCGACACCATGAGGCAAGCAAAGGAGCTGCCCAGTGATGACGGATCAAACTTTTAAGCTTCCGGATCTTGGCGAGGGGCTGACCGAATCCGAGGTATTGAACTGGAAAATCAAGGTCGGCGAGCACGTGGCGCTGAACCAGGTGATCGCCGAGGTGGAAACTGCCAAGGCTGTCGTTGAACTGCCTTCGCCTTATGCCGGGGTAGTCCAGCAGATTCATGCCGCCCAAGGCCAGGTCGTCCAGGTTGGCGGCCCGCTGGTCACCTTTGGCGATGATGAACCAGCGCAAGGAAAAGATCCAGCACCGCAACCCGGCGCGGGGGAGCGAACGCCTACCCTTGTAGGCTATGGCGCACCGGCGGCAACTGGTGCCCGGCCCCAGCGAAAGTCCCGCCCGGTGCGCACCTCGGGTGCAGCTGTGGTCGAACACCATGAAGAACAGCGCCAGGCGGTGACCCGATGCACTCCGCCGGTCCGCAAGCTCGCCCGTGATCACGGTGTTGATATTTCGACGCTCACCGGCAGCGGCGAAGACGGGCTAGTGCTACGCCGCGATGTCCAGCAGGCGATTGATGCCGGGAATGGGCCAGCGGCCGCAGCCTCACCTGCCGCATCAATTGCACCGGTCCAGCCGGGCGGCAGAGGGGACAGGCATGTGAAGATCACTGCGGTGCGTCGCGCCACAGCCAAGGCGATGGTGCAGTCGGCCTTTACCGCCCCGCATGCCACCGAATTTTTGACCGTGGATGTCACCGAATCCATGGCCCTGGTTGAGCGGTTGCGTTCCCATCCCCTGTTGAAGGACATCAAGCTGAATATCACGACGCTGGCTGCCCTGGTCGTGACCCGCTTGTTGCGTACCTATCCAGCGTTGAATTCGACGTGGGACGAGAAAGCCGACGAAATCATAGAATTCGGTTCGGTGAACCTGGGAATGGCGGTAGCTACTGACCGGGGTCTGCTGGTTCCCGTGGTGAAGAATGCCCAGGATTTGCCGCTGCCCCAGTTGGCCACGGCGTTGAGCGGGATTATTGTCCAGGGGCGTGCCGGAACTCTTGCTCCAGCCCAGTTGTCGGGCGGCACCTTCTCAATCACGAACGTCGGCGTTTTTGGCGTGGATGCTGGAACGCCAATCCTGCCGCCGGGGCAGGCCGGGATCTTGGCCCTGGGCCAGGTGAAGCGGCGTCCTTGGGAGTACCGGGATGAAGTAGCCCTTCGCCATACCATGACTTTGGCTTTGTCATTTGACCACAGAGTCGTTGACGGCAAAGAAGCAAGCGAGTTCCTCGCAGGTGTCGGTTCGGTTTTGGATGACCCAGGATTGATGAATATTTTTATTTGAGAATCTAGAGATTTTGACTAGCTCAAAATAATTTTGAACGAATGACAAAATGGATTTCAAGCATTGCTTTCATGAATATTCATTGGTTGTTTCGCAATATTTGATGTAATCTCATTCACTACGTGCTACAGCTCACGCTTGCCTGCACGGCTCTGCGAAATGCAGAAGCAGCAACCTTATGTTGAGGAGAAATAGGATGCGATACTCGCACGCATCTAAGGCTGTCGTTCTATCAGCAGCCTTGGCACTGACCCTGTCGGCTTGTGGCGGCGGTTCGACTGATTCCACAGATGGTGAAGCAGACGGCTCGTACGTCGTCTCGGCAAACACCTCTGAACCGCAAAACGGCCTTCTTCCGGCCAATACCAATGAAGTTGGTGGCGGTCGTGTTATGGACCTGCTCTTCACGGGCTTGGTCAGTTATGACGCAAAGGGTGCTCCGGTTAATGAACTCGCAGAGTCCATTGAGACCACGGATTCCCAGAACTACACCATCAAGATCAAGTCGGGCCAGACGTTCTCTGATGGATCCCCAGTAACTGCTGCTTCGTTCGTGGATGCCTGGAACTTCGGTGCCGCTGCCAAAAATGCTCAGTTGAACTCCTACTTCTTCGAGTCCATCAAGGGCTACGACGAGGTAAGTGCTGAAAAGTCCAAGGAAGACAAGATGGAAGGCCTGAAGGTTGTTGATGACACCACCTTCACCGTCGAGCTTTCCCAGCCGGAATCCGACTTCCCGCTGCGCCTGGGCTACACCGCCTTCATGCCGTTGCCAGAGGCAGCCTTCGAAGATCCCAAGGCCTTCGGCGAAAAGCCAGTTGGCAATGGTCCATACAAGCTGGCTGAGTGGAACCACGACGTTAACCTGAAACTAGACGTCAACGAGAAGTACGACGGTCCACGTAAGGCAGCCAACGGTGGTATTAACTTCAAGGTCTACCAAACGCTTGATTCGGCATATTCAGATCTTCAGTCAGGGAACCTGGATGTTCTGGACGAAATTCCAGCAAGCCAACTAGCATCGTACGAAACTGACTTCGGTGACAGGTCAGTGAATGCACCATATGCAGGTAACGCCACGATTACTATCTCGGGTTACTTGGATCACTTCGCTCAGGGTGAAGAAGGTAATCTGCGTCGTGCTGCGATCTCACGCGCCATCGACCGTCAGTTGATCATTGATAAAGTGTTCAGCGGTGCTCGGGTAATAGCAGATGATTTCACGGCCCCGGTCCTAGAAGGATATAACGCTGACATTCCCGGCAACGAAGTACTTGACTTTGATGCTGATGAGGCAAAGAAGCTTTGGGCGCAAGCAGATGAAATCTCCAAGTGGAATGCTGATGACGAGTTCTCAATTGCCTATAACACTGAAGGTGCTGGCAACAAAGAATACGTCGAAGCTGTCGTGAACCAACTGAAAAACAATTTGGGCATCAACGCCGTTCCTAAGTCGTACCCATCCTTTAAGGAAATGCGCGACGATGTAACTAATCGGACAATGACCGGTGCTCATCGTTCCGGTTGGCAGGCCGATTATCCGTCGCTTTACAACTTCCTGGGCGCTTTGTACGGTACAGGTGCAGGTTCCAATGACGGGGACTACTCAAATAAGGCGTTCGACAAGAAAATTTCCGAAGGTCTCGCTGCTAAGGATCCTGCTGACGGCGCGAAAATCTTCAACGAGTCACAAGAGATTCTGTTCAAGGATCTTCCTGCTATCCCACTGTGGTATCAGGCAGTTCAGGGAGCTTGGAGTGACAATGTCGACAACGTTGAATTTGGCTGGAACCGGGTGCCGTTATACAGCGAGATCACCGGTAAGTAAGTTTCCTTCAGTAATCGCATTGTTTGAATGTGAAATTAGCTGAAAACACGTCAAGGGAGACCCGAAGGACTAGGGTCTCCCTTTGGCGTGTTCGCCCCGCCTCCCAATAATCAACGTCGTGGTATTTATCGACGGAAAGAGGGAAATAATGGCCTCGTGCCTTCCAGCATCTCGAAGTGAGGTGCACGCATGTTAAGTTTCATGCTCAAAAGAATTGCCCAGTTGATCCCTGTATTCATCGGCGCAACCCTGCTGGTGTATTTCTTGGTATTTGCAACGCCCGGTGATCCAATCGCTGCCCTTTCAGGCGGTAAACCAATGCCAGAGGCAACCAAAGCCGCATTGGCGGCCCAATACAATTTGGATAAACCGTTCTGGGTTCAGTATGGCCTATACCTCAAGAATTTGGTGACCTTCGACCTCGGAACGTCGTTTTCGGGGCAGGAAGTCAGCGATCTACTTGGTAGAGCTTTCCCAGTGACCGCCCGCCTAGCAATTTTGGCGTTACTGTTCGAAGGCATTTTTGGCATCATATTTGGTGTGCTTGCAGGTATGCGCAAGGGCAAATGGTTCGACTCTACTGTTCTGATTGCATCCTTGATCGTAATCGCTGTGCCAACCTTCGTACTGGGCTTTGTCCTTCAACTTGTCGTTGGTGTGAAACTTGAGTGGGCCAAACCAACTGTTTCAGGGGCTGCGACCTGGGGAGAATTAATCCTGCCTGCCTTAGTTCTTGGCCTGGTCTCGCTGGCATATGTCATTCGATTGACGCGAACGTCGGTTATCGAGAATAAGTCTGCGGATTATGTTCGAACGGCAACGGCTAAAGGCTTGAGTCGTAACCGCGTTGTAACCGTGCACATCTTACGTAACTCATTGATCCCGGTGGTGACTTTCCTCGGTGCCGACCTTGGCTCGCTGATGGGCGGCGCAATTGTCACCGAAGGTATCTTCAACGTGCCTGGCGTTGGACATTTGCTTTATTCGGCAATCCAAAAAGGCGAAACTCCGACCGTAGTCGCTGTCGTCGGCGTCTTGGTGATTGTTTTCGTTGTCGCCAACCTGATCGTGGATTTGCTGTACGCATTGCTTGACCCAAGGATCCGTTATGCCTGAGAACCAAAATTTTAATCCGGAAGATGGCCTGCCAATTAGCGGGGCTCGTGCCGGCAAAGTCTCCAAGTACAAGATTGAGCATTTTGTCGCTCCCTTGGACGAGACACCATTGCAGGCGGTCGACTCCGTCAAAGAAACCGGAAAGCCACTTTCTATGTGGGCCGAGGCTTGGCGTTCACTGCGCAAGCAGCCCCTGTTTATCATTTCCGCGATTCTGATTCTTGCGATCATTGTAGTTGCGGCTTTCCCGCAGCTGTTCAGCTCGCAGGACCCGGCGTATTGCGCTCTTGAAAACTCAAATGAGCCTGGCCGAGTTGGTCACATTATGGGCTTTAACCTACAGGGATGCGATATCTATTCACGCGTCATCTACGGTACACGTGCATCGCTCTTGGTTGGCATCTTCACAACCTTGATCGTTGTGGTTGTCGGTGGGACACTGGGCGCACTGGCCGGCTTCTATGGCGGATGGATAGATGCCGTTCTGGCCCGCTTGGGCGATATCTTCTTCGCTTTGCCACTGGTCCTTGGCGCAATTATCGTCATGCAGCTTCCTGCATTCCGAGACAATCGAAGCGTTTGGACTGTTATCGTCACGCTAGCAATCTTCGGTTGGCCGCAGCTTGCTCGAATTACTCGAGGCGCTGTCATTGAAGCTCGAGAGGCCGACTTCGTAAAGGCATCGCGCGCGTTGGGATTGTCCAAGTTCAATTCGCTATTGAAGCACGTCATCCCAAACTCGTTGGCGCCAATCATCGTTGTGGCGACAGTGAACCTTGGCGTTTACATCGTTGCCGAAGCAACGTTGTCATTCCTTGGCGTCGGTCTGCCTTCCAACGTGATGAGTTGGGGAAATGACATTGCATCTGCACAGACACAGCTTCGCAACAACCCGATGATGCTGATGTGGCCCGCACTGTTCCTGTCTGTAACAGTCTTGAGCTTCATCATGCTCGGTGATGCAGTGCGTGACGCACTGGATCCCAAGGCCCGGAAGGGAGCCTAGACGATGACTGAAACTGCAACACCAAAGCCGTTGCTGGAAATCAAGGACTTGGCGATTACCTTCTCCACTCCTGACGGACCAGTACACGCTGTGCGCGATGCAAACTTCACCGTGATGCCAGGGGAGACCGTGGCCATTGTGGGCGAGTCCGGTTCCGGGAAGTCAACCTCGGCACTGGCCGCTATCGGTCTGCTGGCAGGCAACGGTTCGGTTTCTTCCGGCCAGATCCTGTTCGATGGCGAGGACATTTCGCACGCCAGCGAAAAGCGATTCGTTGAACTGCGTGGCAATCACATTGGCATGGTTCCCCAGGATCCAATGTCCAACTTGAACCCGGTGTGGAAGATTGGCTTCCAGGTCAAGGAAACGCTGAAGGCCAACGGCCTTGCGGGGGATAACCCCAAGGAACGCGTCGCCCAGGTCCTGGCTGATGCAGGCTTGCCCAACCCGGAGGTTCGCGCAGGACAATACCCGCACGAGTTCTCCGGTGGCATGCGCCAGCGTGCACTGATTGCTATTGGCCTGGCATGCCGTCCGCGCCTGTTGATTGCCGATGAGCCCACCAGTGCCTTGGACGTAACTGTCCAGCAGCAGATTCTGGATCACCTGGATACGATGACCACCGAGCTGGGCACCGCGGTCTTGTTGATCACCCACGACCTCGGGCTTGCTGCCGAGCGCGCGGAAAAAGTTGTCGTGATGTACAAGGGCCGAGTCGTTGAATACGGCCCAGCGCTGGACATCCTGCGCAACCCGCAGCACCCATACACCAAGCGGCTGATCAGCTCTGCTCCATCCTTGTCTGCACAGCGTGGCGACAAGCATGAGGCCATTGTTGACGAAATCGTTCCGGGCAAAGCCGAGCCGCTGCTGAAGGTCAGCAACCTGACCAAGGTCTATGACATCCGCAAGGGCTTCGGCAAGAAGGAACAGTTCACCGCGGTGGACAACGTATCCTTCGAAATTCCCAAGGGCACCACGACGGCAGTAGTGGGCGAATCCGGTTCCGGCAAGTCCACCATCGCCCAGATGGTGCTGAATCTCCTGGACAAGACCGAAGGCGAGATCGTCTTCGACGGCGAACAGATCGGCAACTTGAGCGAAAGGAAATTGTTCAAGTACCGTCGCCGCGTGCAGCCGATTTTCCAGGATCCTTATGGTTCGCTAGATCCGATGTATTCGATTTATCGAACGATCGAGGAGCCATTGCGCATTCACGGGATTGGCAGTAGCGCTTCGCGCCAGAAGAAGGTCAAGGAACTGCTGGAGCAGGTATCTATGCCGGCTTCGACCATGCACAGGTTCCCGAATGAGCTCTCGGGTGGCCAGCGACAGCGTATTGCTATCGCCCGTGCACTGGCTTTGCAGCCTGAGATGATCGTCTGCGACGAGGCAGTATCTGCTTTGGACGTCTTGGTCCAGGCGCAGGTGCTGGAGCTTCTGGATGAACTGCAGCGGGATATGGGACTGACCTACCTGTTCATCACCCACGACCTGGCAGTAGTTCGCCAGATCGCAGACAACGTCTGCGTGATGGAACATGGCAAGATCGTCGAGCAGGGGACTGCCGACGAGATTTTCAATGCTCCCAAGAGCGAATACACCCGCAACCTGCTGGGTGCGATTCCGGGTGCTTCATTGATCTAGTTTGTATGAAAACACGTGTAATCGCTACAGATTAATTGAACTCTGTGACGAGCATCAGAATCGCGTGGCGGGTTCTAACGGTCGTTGCAACACCCTGAACAATCAGGAGTTGCAACGACCGTGCCGCATTTAACCCAAAGCCCAACACCCTCCACCCCTCAACGAACTCCAGGGGCAAGTCTCACAGAAGGCGAGAAGCAACGCTTCTACGAAGCTCTCGATCGAACTCAACGCGTCAAGGAAGCCGCCCAAGACATTGGCATTTCACTGCCCACCGCCTACCAGCTATTGAAAGAACAGGGCTGGGCATCGCCTCGAACCGGCCCTTCTGCCGCTTGCGGCAAACCCAAGAAGCGATACACGCAAGAACAGAAAGACGAATTCTTCGCTGCCTTCGAAAAGCACCAGAACGTCAGCCAAGCCGCCCGGGAAGTGAATATGCCGATCCACACGTGCTACCAATGGGCCGTCAAAGCGGGTTTGAAAATCCTCAAGCCCCACGCAGGCAAGCTGGAGGAGTTCCTACGTCTCCGGGCTCAAGGGATGCCCCGTAAGGAAGCAACAGAACTAGTCGGCATTCATGAGCGCACTGCCCATGACTGGGACAACGGCGTAAAACACATTAACAACACCCGCATTTTTCCCGATGGCCGAGTCGTGGACTATAACAGTGGCATGACCACCGACACCACCGAGTCCGGCCGGCAGCAGAGCACAGCGAATCCGAGCATTCTCGCGTTGGATAAGCAGATTGATCCTCGATACCTGTCCATAATGGAACGTGAAGAAATCTATGCGCTGAACGTTGCTGGGCATTCGATACGTCAGATCGCTACGAAGCTCAACCGCTCACCATCCAACATTCAACATTCAACAGGGAACTGCGACGAAACTGCACGGCTCGGGGCGATTACTATCCTTATGCTGCGCACCGGCAGGCCGTGACGCGTAGGGCACGGCCGAAGACCGCGAAGCTTGCTTGCCCTGGACCGTTGCATGATTACGTTGCCCACGGTTTGCGTCTAGGGTGGTCACCGGAACAAGTCTGTTCCCGTTTGGCGGCTGATCACCCTGATGATTTGGAGATGCGTGTGTGCCAGGAAACGGTGTATCAATCAATCTATCTGCAAGCGCGTGGTGGTTTGAAACGAGAAGTTGCCCGGGCGCTGCGTTCGGGCAGAGCGCACCGCAAGCCGCAGAAAAAGGTTGATGAGCGCCGTCCTCGTTTCCGCGATCCGATGATCAATATCAGTGAGCGTCCTGCCGAAGTTGAAGACCGTGCCGTGCCAGGCCATTGGGAAGGCGACTTGATCATGGGTGCGGGGAATCTGTCAGCGATTGGCACGCTGGTGGAACGCGCTACCCGGTTTGTGATGCTGGTGCATTTGCCAGAGGATCACACGGCACAGACCGTGCGTGACGGGCTGATCGCGACGATGGCGAAGTTGCCGGAGGCGTTGCGTGGTTCGTTGACGTGGGATCAGGGTATTGAGATGGCGTTGCATAAGTCGTTTAGCGAGGCGACGGATATGGATGTGTATTTCTGTGATCCGCATAGTCCCTGGCAGCGCGGATCTAATGAGAACACTAATGGGTTATTGCGTCAGTATTTTCCGTAGGGTTCTGATTTGAGCAAGTATGGTCCACAGGATTTGGAGCAGGTGGCTGTGTTGCTTAATGGGCGTCCACGCAAAACGCTCGGCTGGAAGACTCCAGCCGAGCGCATGCATGAATTATTGTTGGAGGCCTAGCCCGTCGGTGTTGCGACGACCGCTAGAACCCGCCCAACACTCACTTCCATATTAATCAGGAGATGTGAATGTCCTCTCACGTCACTTCGTGCGACCAGTAACATATTGCCTTTGTAGCTAAAATTTGTAGAACTTGACTAGTAGCCAATGGTTGCCTTGGGGATTCCATATCAAAGCAAGCTCTGCGTCAGCATCATTCAATGGCCTGTCGGCTGGATTGGCCCCGCGCTTCACCAATATCGCTCAAATCGTGAGGCCTAACCGCTTGTTTACCTTATTAGACTCTCTTTGAGTCTTTAATTGAATTGGATCGCTTGGTACACTCAATGCTCAGAAGTCAGGCAGCTCGCGTACTTGAACTTTACATCAATAGCCGTTCAGCAAACCTAGCAACATGTTCTTTATCTAGTGTAAAAATGTTTACACCTAATAGAAAATTTTCCACACTACCCGGATTCACCCCAACGGGAATTTAATTAAAAATAAATTCTTATCCGCTTTAGGTGAAAAATAGATCAAATGCAGCAAGTGGTAATCCATTTATGATTATAAATGGTAGCAAAATTTTCTACTTATTTACGGCTAAATCCCGCGGCAGCACAGGCAATTTTTTGCCAGTCAGGTGCATTGGATTGGAAAATCTGATAGCAGCCATCTACGCCTGGCCACCATTCACATGAGCGGTTGGGGTTGTCTGGGTATCCACAGATTTTTGCGGGAGTAGCCACTCCACCAGAACTGATTAGCGACTGAGATTGGATTGTTGCAGCGTTGGCACTAAATCCTGAAACTACAACCAGGGCCGCGCTGGTAGCAGCAAGGGTGATTCGCACTAGAATTCTCTTCATTTTCCCTCGACTTAAACGGGGCATGCCCGACTTAAATAGGGCATGCCCAAAATTGAATCTTCCGTACATTTGCAAGCCTAGCAATGAGCTATCAGAGTGTAAATCATACTTTAGTAGGAGGGCCACTAGGTACTACTAACTACTACTCAGCCTGTAGACCTCCGCGAATAATTGTATTTCCGTCGTTTTCGCAAGCTAGATGAGTCAAGTATTGTACTCTGAATAACTGTGATTGCGTTTGGGATTTTTCATTTTAATCTCACTAATAATTACATCATTATAGAAAATTATATTAATAGAAAAATAACTTGTGATTGATACCCGTCGGCCTTCCAGGGAATTAAAACCAATCCGTGACCCTCTGTCGCGGCCAATATTTAAAGACCAGCCATGCCCGAGGGCGCAAATGGTGCGATTCGCAGCAACCCTATGCTCTGGATGATCATGCGCAAGAATTATTTATATCATGCAATTCCTGGCGATAAAATCGCCAAAAGTACCGTGTTTAATTACCTTCGAATATATTCCTGAAGTGACATCTCAGTAATTCTTAAATATTAAAAAAATTGCTTTCGACTCGTTGCTGGAAAATACGTTATGTCTGATGCGTTAAGTATGGAGTAATAGTATATTTATTACCAAGAGTTTATATTGGAGTGCTTGGCGTTTATACCGGTGGTTTATATTGTCCGTGAATAAAATATCGTCCATTAGAATTCGAATGTCTGACTATTTATGGCGCCCGTCACAACGCTGACGGTCTAGGGTTACAGTAATAATTTACGCATACGATCGACGGGTGTCTTCAAGCCGGATGTTTTGTATGGTTGCTCATTAAACTACAAAATCACCTGCTCCAATGTGCTGTCATGCTGTTGTGAGACACGCGCTCGTAAGTAAATAAGTGAAAGTCCAAACGTCAGAAATCCACTGGTTGTTTTACTGGCAGATTCTAAACACACGATGAACAGTGGAGCCATCGTCGTGCGAATCTCGGTATGTTGGCTTGCCTCTGCCTGGCTAATAGTCCGGCGGTGTTGCCACTGAGATTGGGAGGGCAACAGGTTGATTGCTGATTGGGAGCGCGATGCCAGATAATGGAAGCTTGCCATACCGTGGAAGCGGTTGTTCGCTACCGACGATTGGTCGACCTTGAACAGAAACTAGTTCAAAGGAGTACTAGCCATGATCAGCACGTATATCGATGGCTTCTTCGGGCTTGGCGCCGGGGAAACCGATCATTGGGCTTTCCCTGTCACCAAGAATGGCACCAAAATCTGGAACAAGACCCTGACTAGCGACGAAGCCAAACTCGTCTTGGTCTGTCAGATTCTCAGTTCTCAAGGCACTGAGCTGGTCATCGTGGAACAGTAAGCCACCACCATTTGCGCACTAACCCCCAAGGCCGCCTAACATTTCGGTATTCCAGTGGCCTATCTGCCCGGAATTTCGATGCGATGCATCGCAGGTATGTATTTCGGGACGGCGCGAATTGGCGAAAATACGTATTCATCATCGTGGACGCGGCCCACACCATGCCGTATGCCTTGTGCAGTATCCAATTCTCGGATGACTATGAGGATTCCCTAGAGGTTCTCACCGGAATCGCCCTGGATTTAGCCCGTCAAATCACCTGATCTAGCAACTAGATCCGCGGTTTGTTCACTCAAATCCACGCGCCACTAGGACGGATCCTCGGTCCGCAATCGGAGAATGGCGCAGTGTTGGAAGTCTTCGCCGTATGGCATGTCCCAGTAGCCTGGGGGCATGCCGGCAAGGCATGGATCGATGAGAAGATTGTGAAGCACGGTGCACGTCTGCGCACTGCATGCGACGAAGGCATCGTGGATGCGTTGAATGAGCAAAGAGTCATCTTGGTCTGCGATGACGCAGCTGGACTAGTCATGCAGCATGGTGCTCGGCCGCTAATCTCATTGCCTACCCAACGCATGGATGTGGCCACATATCTTGAAACAGTGGTGGAGGTCTATCCTCTTTACTCGGTCCTGACTTACACGTCAGGGGTCGTCGTCAGGACAGCTACGATCATCATCGCTGAGACCTCCTACTAAACCTTCACCAGCGCCGCCGCGCTAGCCTCTTACACGGGGACTGTCTCCAACCATTCGTGGATCGGGAACTTCCATCAGGTCCGAGTGCGTCAGCCATTGTAGGGAACAAACGATTGAAGTGAGCTTTGTTCCTCTCGGTCTTTGCATCCATCTGTTCTGATCCGACCAGCCGGGAATGCTATGGCCGGAATCAGGCCCGGGAAAAGCGCTGGAACCAAGTGCAGATCGCGTTGGCTCACCGGCGCCCCGCAGCACTGCTCGCCATGACCCGGGACGGGGTGCCTCTTGATGTTCCGTAACCGAAAATCGCTTAACACGGAATATAAGGCCAAGTTGCCTGGACCCGGCATCAATGACAAGGGAAGCATAAGTCAGAACCGTGGCGATCATCATCGCCGAGATCTCCGACAAACTTATACCAGTGCTACCTCGGAGGCACTCGGCGCCAGCCTGGCACCAACCGAACTCATATCCGGCACATCCGTCAGGTTCGACAGTGGAGTACGCACTAAGTGCGAATGGCTGCAATGGTCCTTGGCCGCCTCATTAATTGACTTGCTTCATAGCGTGGAGGTTAGCAGGGACGAACTACGGCAGAAAACTTTACCCCGGCAACTGCCGTTGCCAAGTGCTGGTCACGTTAGTCCACCGGCATCTGACTGTGTTGTTGCGATGCTTTGTGATGGCCACTTTATGATGACTAGTGCTTGCGAATGCTTAAGAAATAGCATTGGGGGACGCACAGATAGTTACAGTGCGCCGACAGGGGCGTCCCTTTGTTGAAAGTCAAGCAATTTTCAACTTTGGAACATCGTAAAGCGAGAACAGTCGTCGTCATATTCAACGAATATTTCAGATTTTTTCAAATTGAAGCAAACGTTGCAAAACTGTTATAAAACCATCCTTGAAACATAGTCGTAACGCGCGCGTTCTGATTGATTTTTCCCAATCTGAAAGAAACCCTTGAAATCTCGCGGATGTGGCGTGCGTCGCACCAACTCGTCGGTAACAAGGTCGTTGCAAATGGCTCTCAAGAACAGTTCGAGCGAGGAGATGTGAAACGAGTCTTTCTCTATCCAAGCCAGAAAATTCGGGTTAGTGTATTCCTCAATGGATCGGTCATGTGATTTGGTCCACAAGGAATCACACCGATTCACAACTCGTATCATCACGATCTCAAGGAGGCGAAATGCGGTTTCAGCGCGTTTCGAAAGCAGTAGTTGCGGGCGCTGCCCTGGCATTGGCACTGTCTGCATGTGCCCCAGGCGGAGGCGATGCATCTTCGGAGGCAAGCAAGAGCACCGAGTCGAACGGTGGCGCTGAAGTCACCAACTCTGGCCTGGCGGATCTGGGCGATGTCACTACCAAGGACGATACCCTCAAGGTCACCGTTGGTGCTCCCGAGTTCATCAGCTACAACGGCTACACGCCGCAGACGTACTCCACCTACAACTCGGCTATCGTCGACCGCATGTTCGCCAGCTTCTACTACATGGGCACTGACGGCGCCATCTACCAGAACAAGGACCTGGGATCCTACGAGAAGGTCAGCGACGACCCACTGACCATTAAGTACACCATCAACGAAAACGCCAAGTGGTCCGATGGAACGCCGATCACCGTAGCCGACGCCGTGATGGCCTGGGGCATGCAGAACACGAACCTGAACAACGGCTCCAAGGACAAGCCACTGTTCAACTCGGTTTCCACCGATTTGGGCGACACTGTCCCCAAGGGGCCAGAGGGCGCAGCAGACGGCAAGGAATTCACCGTCACCTTCAAGGATCCGGATCCGGACTGGCAACTGCAGACCTGGCTCATGCACCCGGCACACGTTGTTGCAAAGCACGGTGGCCTGAGCACCGAAGAACTGGTCAAGGCAATTCAGGATGGCGATTCCAAGAAGCTGGAAAAGGCCGCCAAATTCTGGAACGACGGCTGGATGACTAAGCCGGGAACGCTGCCGGATGAAGCTGATGTTCCGGTATCTGGCCCATACAAGTTGGAGTCCTGGAAGGCCGGCGAATCGGTCACGCTGACCGCAAACGAGGACTACTACGGAACTCCTCCTGCCACCAAAAAACTGACCTTCCGCTTCTTGGCTGATACTGGCATGGTCCAGGCGCTGCAGAATAAGGACGTCGACGTTATTGCTCCTCAGCCGACTGTTGACACTCTCGCCCAGCTTGAAGGCTTAGGCAAGGCAGTAAATATCCAACAAGGCGATACTTTGACTTGGGAGCACTTGGACTTCAACTTCGCCAAGGGCAACGAGATGACCAATTTGGAACTGCGCAAGGCATTCGCCATGTGTGTTCCACGTCAGGAAATCGTTGACAACTTGGTCAAGCCGTTGAACCCCGAGGCTATCGTGATGAATGCTCGCGAAGTCTTCCCGTTCCAGGACAACTACCAGGAAGTCGTTGATGCAGCTTACGACGGTCGCTACGATCAGGTCGACATCGACGGTGCTAAGAAGATCCTCGAAGATCAGGACGCTGTAGGCACCAAGATTCGAATCGGCTACTCGGCTCCGAACGAGCGTCGTACCAACGAAGTTGCCGCCATCAAGTCCTCTTGCGACAAGGCTGGCTTCAAGGTTGAAGATGCCGGCGATCCTAAGTTCTTCGCACCAGGCGGCACCCAGGAACGCGGTGACTACGAAGTTGCATTGTTCGCCTGGGCAGGTTCCGGCCAGATCACCTCGGGCCAGAATATCTACGCCACCGGCAAGCAGCAGAACTACGGCAAGTACTCGAATCCTGCGGTCGACGAAGCTTGGACCAAGCTGGCAACTTCGCTTGATCCAGCAGTCCACGCTGAGCAGACCAAGGTCATCGAGAAGCTGCTGTGGGATGACTTGTTTGGCATTCCGGTCTTCGCGCACCCGGGCTTGAGCGCTTCCGGTTCCGATGTCCAGAACGTCCGCCACACTGCTACTCAGAGTGGCATCGTATGGAATGCCGAGCAGTGGCAGCGTGCTGAGTAAGCCCTCAGGGCAAACTAGCTGCTAAACCAACTGTGAGCGCCTACGGGGCCCGATCACCATCGGGCCCCGTGGTGTGTCTGCCACCAGCACCTGGTGGCGCATGCGCCATAAGGTGAGAAGAAAAAGGACATTAGAACCGTGTTGAAGTTCATTCTCAAGAGACTAGGATCGGCTGTCGGCGTGCTTTTTGGCGCTTC
>Ga0308158_10002409_pt1 | contig 17779 bp, 13 predicted proteins | sample PhyBR2_FD_201038 | JGI IMG/M metagenome (GOLD analysis project Ga0308158, IMG submission 201038) | Phyllosphere microbial communities from UC Gill Tract Community Farm, Albany, California, United States - DLSLB.R2 | ecosystem: Host-associated > Plants > Phyllosphere > Unclassified | place: USA...
AGTTTTCATTCATCTGTTATACCAGTCGGGTGGTGTGCCACGCCGCCTTGTCTGTGACGGTGTGATAAGGCGGACGTTTCAGCTCGTAAGCCATGGTCATGGCGTCCAGCATGCTCCATAAAATATCAAGCTTAAACTGCAAAATTTCCAGCATGCGGTTCTGCGTTTCTGCGGTGGTGAAATACTCCAGCGCCAGCGCCAGGCCGTGTTCCACATCGCGGTTCGCCTGACCCAGGCGGCTGCGGAAGTAGAAATAGCCCTCTTCTTTGATCCACGGATAGTGCTGCGGCCAGCTGTCGAGCCGCGACTGGTGGATCTGTGGAGCGAACAGCTCGGTCAGTGAACTGCAGGCCGCCTCCTGCCAGTTGGCGCGGCGGGCAAAGTTAATGTACGCATCGACCGCGAACCGCACGCCCGGCAGCACATGCTGCTCTGACAACAATTCTTCACGCGTCAGCCCGACCGCCTCGCCCAGCCGCAGCCAGGCCTCGATGCCACCCTCTTCGCCGTTGCTGCCGTCGTGGTCGAGGATGCGCTGCACCCATTTACGGCGGGTGGCCGGATCGGGACAGTTGGCCATAATCGCCGCATCTTTCAGCGGAATGGTGGTCTGGTAATAGAAGCGGTTCGCCACCCAGCCCTGAATCTGCTCGCGTGTGGCCTGACCGTTGTGCATCGCGATGTGATAAGGGTGATGGATATGGTAGTAAGCGCCTTTATCGCGCAGGGCCTGTTCAAAAGCCTGCGGCGACAGCGTGTCAGTGATCTGCATGATTTAGCCCTGAAGGTGAATCGCCATCCCGTCCCAGCTCACCTCTATTCCCTGCTCCGTCAGAAACTGACGCTGCGGTGACTGCTCGTTAAGGATCGGATTGGTGTTGTTAATGTGGATCAGAATTTTGCGTTTTGCCGGCAGCGACGCCAGCAGCGCCATCAATCCCTGCTCTTCCGCCAGCGCCAGATGGCCCATCGCCTTGCCGGTGTTGTGACCCACGCCGGTGGTCAGCAGTTCATCATCCTGCCAGACGGTGCCATCAATCAGCAGGCAATCCGCTTTTTGCAGCCACGGCAGGATCACTGCATCCGGCTCGCCCAGACCTGGCGCATAGAGCAGCGTCTGACCCTTCGCCCGGTTCTCAATAAACAACGCCACGTTGTGGCCCGGCAGCGGCCTATCACGGTACGGCGAGTAAGGCGGTGCATTACTGATGATAGGAATTGCAGTGAACTGCAGATCAGTGCAGACGTCGACGCTGAACGGCGTCAGTGGCGCAATCGGCCGGTGCTGTAAGCCGCCATTCCAGTGGGTGAGCATCGGAAAGATCGGGAAGCCGGTGCTGAGATCGGCATGCACTTCCGGCGTACACCACACCTGATGTGGACAGCCCTCACGCAGGCTCAGGAGCCCGGTCGTGTGATCGATCTGGCTGTCGGTCAGAATAATCCCCCCGATCGCCGTGCCGCGCAACACGCCCTTGCGGGTCAGTTCCGGGGTATGCAGGATCTGCTGGCTGATGTCGGGTGAGGCGTTGCATAGCACCCAGTCTTCGCCGTTATCGCTGAGGATAATCGACGATTGCGTGCGTGCCTGGGCCTGGATTGTGCCGGTACGCACGCCGTGGCAGTTGGCGCAGTTGCAGTTCCACTGCGGAAACCCGCCACCCGCAGCTGAACCGAGGATTTTGATAAACATAGAGGAAAACCAGAAGTTGAAAAAAAATGCCCGCTCAGAGGGCGGGCAGAACGATTAACGGTTGGAGATGTAAAGAGTCACTTCCAGACCGAGACGCATATCAACGAAAGTGGGTTTTTTCCACATGAGTTACTTCCTCTTGGTTAACAATAAATGAGCTGCCTGAAATCAGCGTGATCGGTAATGAATGAGACCGCCGTCACAATTTCCAGGCAGATGTTGCGCCAATGGCGCGTCGGGATCAAGTCCGGAACGTAAGGAAATTGTTATCACAGCCCGGTCAGTTGTAAAACGCGCTGCCAGTTTCCCCATGCCAGTTTCTCTATCAGTGTCTGATCATAGCCCGCTTCCTGAAAAGCGGCGAGCAATCGCGGCATTCCGCTGACATCGCCCAGCGCCGCAGGAGGAGTAATCCCGTCAAAATCAGAGCCAAAGGCCACATTGTCGCTGCCCATTATCTTCATCAGGTGATCACAATGCTTAACAATTGCTGTTAATGGCGTATCAGCGTCGCGTTTACCATCGGCGCGCAAAAACGCATTGCCGAAATTAATGCCGACCAGTCCGCCGCTATCGCGGATCGCCATCAGCTGGTCATCAGTCAGATTACGCGGCTGCGGACAGAGAGCATGCGCGTTGGAGTGGCTGGCCACCAGCGGCGCACGGGAGAGCCGGGCAGTTTCCCAAAACGTCTTACTGTTCATGTGCGACACGTCGATCATCATCTTCAGCTCACCCGCCTGCTGAATCAGCCTTTCACCGGCGGCGGTCAGGCCCGGCCCGGTATCAGGTGAGCCGGGAAAAGTGCCACTGACGCCTTCACCAAAGTGACTGCGCAGATTCCAGAATGGCCCGATGCTGCGCACACCTGCCTGCCAGAAGGCACGCAGTTGCTCGCCCTGCTCATCCAGCGCATCGGCACCTTCGATGTGAGCCACCATCGCCAGCACACCATCGGTGCGGCAGGCGGTAATGTCGTCACTGCTGCGGCAGAGTCGCGCCCGTCCGCCGGACGCATCGGCCAGCTGCTGCAGGATATCGAGCTGTTGCCACATGATTTGCAGCGGTTCATACGGCTCAACGGCGCGTGCCGGAACCGTACTGGCAATGTACGCCTGCGGCGGCACGAAGATCGCAAACAGCCCGCCGCCCATTTCGCCCTGCTGAATGCGCGGAAAGTCGAGATGGCCTCGTTCAATACCCTGATAAAACGCCTGCGCGGGCGCATCACGATGATGCAGCCAGAGGTTAAGCAACAGATCGTTGTGACCGTCAAAAATCAGCATAAGTGTTCACCCGAATAAACAGGCGACCATGCTAACCCTGCCCGGCGGTTTTACCAAACAGGCGCACGCCGGGTGTTGTCACTTTTGCGCGTCAGGTTGTCAGCATTGCGCGCGCGGACCTGGAGGCGTGTTGGCAGACTGATAAAAAACAAAAGGAGAATCCTATGCTGACCCGACCTGCTGATAAATATCGTCCCTCCCCGGTAGTGTCTCTGCCCGACCGCCAGTGGCCTTCGCGCCAGCTCACCCAGGCCCCACGCTGGCTCTCTACCGATTTGCGTGACGGCAATCAGGCGCTGGCAGAACCGATGGATCGGGCGCGGAAAATGGCGTTCTGGGATCTGCTGCTGGGATGCGGGTTCCGGGAGATTGAAGTCGCCTTTCCCTCGGCGTCGCAGACGGATTTCGATTTCGTCCGCGAGCTGATTGAGCAGCAGCGCATCCCGGCGGATGTGACGTTACAGGTGCTGACCCAGGCGCGCGAAGATCTGATTGCCCGCACCTTTGTGGCGCTGCAGGGCGCTCCACGCGCCATTGTGCATCTGTATAACGCCACCGCGCCGCTGTTTCGCGAGCGGGTATTTAAGCAGAGCAAAGCGGACATCGTGGCGCTGGCCACCGCTGGCGCACGCCAGATCCGTGCCGAATGCCAGGCGCAACCGGAAACCCATTGGACCTTTGAATATTCGCCAGAGACCTTCTGCTTTACCGAGCCAGAGTTTGTGCTGGAGATTTGCGAGGCGGTGGCCGATGTCTGGCAACCGGACGCGCAGCGCCCGATGATCATTAATCTGCCTGCCACGGTGGAGATGAATACTCCCAACGTCTATGCCGATCAGATTGAGTTTTTCTGCCGCCATTTCAGCCGTCGTGATGCTGTCTGCATCAGCGTGCATCCGCACAACGATCGCGGCACCGGCGTCGCCTGTGCAGAACTGGCCCTGCTGGCGGGCGCTGATCGGGTCGAGGGCTGCCTGTTTGGCAACGGCGAACGCACCGGCAATGTCGATTTGATAACGCTGGCGCTGAATCTCTATACCCAGGGCGTTTCACCCCTGCTCGATTTCAGCCAGATGCATGAGGTGATTGAGGTCGTGACCCGCTGCAACCAGTTGCCGGTTCATCCGCGCCATCCCTATGCGGGCGAGCTGGTCTTCACCGCCTTCTCCGGTTCTCATCAGGATGCGATCAAAAAAGGGTTCGCCATCCGCGCAGAACGGCAGGAGAAAGTGTGGCAGATGCCCTATCTGCCGCTGGATCCGGCCGACATTGGCTGCAGCTATGAGGCGGTAATCCGCGTAAACAGTCAGTCGGGTAAAAGCGGGACCGCCTGGCTGCTGGAGCAGAATCATGGGTTACAAATGCCGCGTGCGCTGCAGCAGGATTTCAGCCGCTGTGTGCAGCAGGAGACGGACCGTCACGGCGGCGAGATGACGCACTACGCGCTGTGGCAACTCTTCTGCCGCCAGTATGGCGTAACGCAGCCTGCGGTGGCCTTGCAGCGGGCTGACAGCCAGAGTGACAGCGGCGGGCAGACGCAGATCAGCGCCAGCGTGAGGGTTCAGGACCGCTTCCTGACACTGACCGGCAGCGGCAACGGCGGGCTCTCTGCGGCGGTGAATGCCCTGCGCAGCGCGTTTGATCTGCATCTGACCATTGAGGACTATCACGAGCATACGCTGGGACGGCGCAGTGACAGCCGTTCTGTGGCCTATATCAGCTGTGTGGATGCCCGCGGTGTGCGAGCCTGGGGAGTGAGTATCGATAACGACACGGCCCGTGCCGCATTGCAGGCGCTGCTCAGCGCGGCAGGCCAGTTTCTGCAGGCGGAAAGTAGTCAGTGGGCGCAACGCCCAGCAGACGACGAAACATCGCACTAAACGCGCTGGGGCTCTCATATCCCAGCTCCAGCGCCACCCGCAACACGGAGTCGCCCTGCGCCAGTCGCGTCAGGGCGATTGCCAGGCGGGCACGTCGCACCCAGTCGCTGAACTGCAGTCCGGTTTCGCGCATAAAATGACGGGCCAGCGTACGGCCCGAGACATTCATCTGCACGCTGGCACGCTGCAGCGTCCATTTTTCATCGGGCGTCTGCTGAATCTGCTCGCACAGCGCCTGTAACCGGGGGCTGTCGGGCGTCGGCAGCGCAAAAGGCAGCACATCCATGCCCCGAATCTCATCCAGAATTAACTCCATCACTCGCTCGTCACGGCTCCCGGCGCTGTACTGCTCCGGCAGACTTAGCGCGCTGACGATCAGTTCACGCAGCAGCGGCGAGATCTGCACCACCTGACAACTGGCGGGCAGATCGGCGCGCGCCAGCGGATCGATAAACAACGTGCGCGCCGCGACGCTGCCGGTAACCCGCAGTGCATGGCGGGTAAACGCGGGCAGCCAGACGCCGCGACCCGGCGGCACAATCCAGCTGCCGAACTCCGTCTCGACCCGCACCACGCCGCTCAGGGTATGGATCAGCTGGGCGCAGGCGTGATGATGCCAGGGTTCGCTGGCACCGTGCAGGTAGTCGTGCGCCAGCGGCACCAGCGGGCGCGTGCTGAAATCAAAATGCTGCTGACTCATTGCGCCTTCAGGTAGCGGTAGATGACCGCCAGATCCTCTTCTCCGTGTCCCGCGTCTACCGCCTGCTGCCAGAGCTGCGCGATATTCTCCAGCGCGGGTAATGGCGTCTCTGTCGCATCCAGCGCCAGGCGGGCATCTTTAAGCGCCCAGACCAGATGCATCTGCGGCGTATAGTCGTCGCTGGCCATCATCCCGAGCTTCATTTTCGCATAAGGCGCGGCCAGCGGACCGCCTTCCAGCACCTGCCAGAGATCGTCGGTGGAAAAGCCGAACTGCTCCGCCAGCCGGGTACTCTCCGCCAGGCTCTGCATCATGCCGATCAGCCAGCTGTTGATGACCAGCTTCATGCGGGTACTTTTTCCCGCCTCACCCAGCCACTTTGTGCCTTTACTGATGGCGGCAAACACCGCTTCTGCCGCCTGCGCCCGGCTCTGATCACCGCTGGCCAGCACCAGAATCTGTGCGTTTTCTGCTGGCGCTTTGGTGCCGGAGACTGGCGCGTCGATCAGCAAAAGATCGGGGCGTTTTTCTGTGAAAAAGGCGATCAGCGCGTCGGTTTTTTCTACGCCGATGGTGCCCATCTGGCAGAGCGTTGCGCCCTGTTTAAACGCCTCTTTCGCCTGATGCAGCACCTGCTCCGTCGTGTCGCCATCGGCGAGCATGGCAATCACCACATCCGCCTGACGCACCGCGTCTTCCGGTGAGTCAGCCAGCTGTAAACCGGCTTCCAGCAGATCCTCGCCGCGTGCGCGGGTGCGGTTCCAGCCGTGTACGCGAAAGCCTTTTTTCAGCAGGTTGGCGGCAAATGCGTGCCCCATTGCGCCTAATCCCAGAACCGCCACTTCAGGTTGTTTCATGCTGACTCCCGTGAGTTTTTGTCTGCATCCGGAAGTCCCGGATGCCTGGTCACTGCAAAAGATGGATTCCAGCCTGGCGGTAAACAGAAAAAAAATCCAGCCCGAAACGGTGTACCCCGTCGCATCAAACCCTTACCATATGCAGCAATTGTTCCACCTGGTTCATTTACGCTTCTTTTTTTCAGGCCTCTGATAATGAAAATAATCTCTCTGCGTCAGGCGACGCTGTTGATGTTGCCTGCCCTTTTGCCGATGCCAATGCTGGCGGCGGATAATACGCTGGTCGTGACGGCCGCGCCGCCGGAAACGGGACTCAATGAACTCGATACGCCAGCCGCCCTGAGCGTGGTCAGCGGCGACGATATGCGTCAGTCAGCCGCGCGCGTAAACCTGTCGGAAAACCTCAGCAGCGTGCCGGGTCTGCAGATCCAGAACAGACAGAACTACGCGCAGGACCTGCAGCTGTCGATGCGCGGCTTTGGCTCCCGCTCAACCTACGGCGTGCGCGGTCTGCGTATCTATGTGGATGGTATCCCCGCCACCATGCCGGATGGTCAGGCACAGACCTCCAATATTGATATCGGCTCAATCGATCATGTCGACGTGCTGCGCGGTCCTTTTTCTGCGCTGTATGGCAACGCCTCGGGCGGCGTGATCAATGTTACTACCCAGCAGGGTCAGCAACCGGCCACGCTGGAAGCCAGCAGCTGGTACGGCAGTTACGGCAGCTGGCGCAACAGCGTCAAAGCCAGCGGCGCCACCGGTGATGGCAGCCACGCCGGGGATATGAACTACACCGTCTCCGCCTCCCGCTTCACCACCCACGGCTATCGCGATCACAGCGATGCACAGAAGAACCTCGGCAACGCCCGGCTGGGTGTGCGGATCGATGATGTCAGCACCCTGACGCTGCTGTTCAACAGCGTTCACATCGACGCGCAGGATCCTGGCGGCTTAACCGAGGCGCAGTGGCGGGACAATCCGCGCCAGGTAGCCAGCAACGTTACGCTCTACAACACCCGTAAAACCGTGGATCAGACCCAGGGCGGCCTGCGGTATCAGCGCCAGATGAGTGAAAATGACGACCTCAGCGTAATGCTTTATGCGGGGATGCGCGAAACCACTCAGTTCCAGTCAATTCCCGCCGCTGTTCAGCGCAACCCGTCTCATCCTGGTGGCGTAATCGCCCTGACACGCCACTATCAGGGGGTCGATACCCGCTGGACCCATCGCGACACGCTGCTGTCGATTCCGGTGGCGGTGACCGGTGGCCTCGACTACGAAACCATGACCGAGCGCCGTAAAGGCTATGAAAACTTCACCGTCAGCAATGGCGTGACGCAGCTGGGTGAACAGGGCAATCTGCGCCGCAACGAACGCAATCTGATGTGGACGCTCGATCCCTATCTGCAGACCGCCTGGCAACTGACCGATAAGCTGTCGCTGGATGCAGGGGTGCGCTTCAGCACCGTCAACTTTGACGCCAATGATTCCTATGTCCGGCCCGGTAACGGCGACGACAGCGGTGATGCGCGCTATCACAAATGGCTGCCCGCTGCGGCGCTGAAGTTTGCCTTTGACCCAGGCTGGAATGCCTATGTTTCTGCCGGTCGTGGCTTTGAAACCCCGACCATTAATGAGCTGTCTTACCGTTCAGATGGCGCGACGGGCCTGAATCTCGGCCTGAAACCGGCCACCAGCGACACGCTGGAAATCGGCAGCAAAAAACGCATCGGCAATAGCCTGGTCAGCGCGGCGCTGTTCCAGACCGATACCCGTGATGAGATTGTGGCGGATACCAGCAGTGGCGGCCGCACCACCTATAAAAATGCCGGTCAGACGCGCCGTCGCGGTCTGGAGTTAAGCCTGGATCAGCAGTTTGCCTGGGACTGGCGACTGAAAATGGCTTACACGCTGCTGGATGCGCGCTATCGCAGCAACGCCTGCGGCAGCGAGAGCTGTGACGGCAATCGTATCCCTGGCATCGCACGTAACATGGCGTACGCCGGACTCGGCTACCTGCCAGAACAGGGCTTTTATGCAGGCAGCGAGGTACGCTATCTGAGCCAGATCGCCGCTGAAGATCAGAACAACGTGAATACCCCGTCCTACACCGTGGCGGCGGTAAACAGTGGCTATAAGTGGCTGGTTGAGAACTGGACGCTGGATCTGTTTGGTCGGGTAGATAACCTGTTTGACCGGCACTATGTAGGTTCAGTGATTGTGAATGAGAGTAATGGACGCTACTTCGAGTCAGCGCCCGGCCGCAATTACAGCGTCGGTTTAACGCTGGGTTACGCCTTCCGCTAAAACCATCCGGGCCACCTTTGCCGTGGCCCGAATCTTACCGTTACACGCTAATCAGCCGCGCGTTTTCAGCTGCGCTTTAATATCCTCACAGCTACCGGTTTCACCCAGACGTGGGAAGATCAATTTCACGCTGTTGTCATGGGTATCCCTGTTCAGATCGGTCATCGCATCCGTGGCCAGCGTGACGTTGTAACCCAGCTCATACGCCTGACGTGCAGTTGATTCCACGCCGATGCTGGTTGCAATACCGCAGATCACAACCTGAGTAATGCCGCGCTTTTGCAGTTCATCGTGCAGTGCCGTAGCGTGAAACGCGCCCCAGGTTTTCTTGGTGATGGTGAGGTCATTGGGCTGCGGGGTCATCGCCGGAACCAGTGTCGCCCAGTCAGCAGGCAATTCGCCGCTGTGAGGCGTCTGCTCGTTGCGGCCCGGTGCTCCACCCGCCACGTTAACCAGCACGACCGGCAGATCGTGCGCGCGAAATGCCTCTGCCAGTGCGGCACAGCGTTCAATCACCGGTTGCGGTTCATGAACCAGCGGCAGCGCCACAATACCGTGTTGCAGGTCGATAACAATCAGCGCAGTTTTTGCATCAAGGGTGGTTACAGCCATGTTGAATCCTCAGGTTTAATCGTCAGTGAGTCGTTGTAACAGAGGAAGAACGTCTGTCAGTTGCTGCTGCTCTGCCGGGCTGAGCCGCGCTTCCAGGGTCCGGGTCAGCCAGTCATCGCGGAGTGCGCGACTCGAGCTAATCACCGCCATTCCCGACTCAGTCGGCAGATAGCGGGTTTTCCGTCCATCATGGGGATCAGCCTCGCCCCTCACCCATTCTGCCGCCAGTAACCCGGCGACGGTCGCACCCATTGACTGGGTACGTACACCTTCGGCAGATGCCAGCTGCGTTACCGTCATTGCTCCGGCGCGCACCAGATGGCCCAGCACCGCAACCTGTGACCAGGTGAGTTCGCCAGGCGGTGCCGACTCACGTAACCGGCGACCCAGCTTGCCCACCAGCATACGCAGCATTGCAGCGGATTCCGTCAGATCGCTCATTACTCGTCTCCATCGATTAGCGAAAGTATAAAGATACGAAGGCAAACTGTGTAGTTTGCACCGGTATCAATTTGTAACGTCCGGGCGTTGCAGGTAATGAATCAGGCTGTGGAAGCGCAGCGGCGTGCTGAGCGGGTTACGGTAGCTGTGCAGCACATCGGCCCTGAACTGAAACGCTTCGCCGGTCAGCAGACGGCGCCAGACATCGCCGATCCCCAGCAGAAGTTCGCCTTCAATCACCACCACCTGCTCCACGCAGCCCGCTTCATGCGGTGAAGAGTGACTCTGCGCGCCCGCTACCAGCTCCACCGCCAGCAGATCAAAACGCAGTTGTGGATCGTAAGGCAGCAGCGACCGTACCGACATTTCGGCATTCGGCTGACTGAAGCCTGATGCTGTGCCGACGGGTAGCGCGCTACCGTCGATAAAAAAGGAAAAGGGAACGTTGAAACCGGTGGCAATCTTCCACAGCGTCGCCACAGTGGGACTCGATTCGCCGCGCTCAATCTGCCCCAGCATCGCTTTGCTGACGCCGGTACGCTCTGCCGTGAGCGTCAGGCTCCAGCCATTGGCCTGCCGCAACTGTCTGAGCGCGCCGCTCAGGTGTTGCTGAAAATCCGCCATTTTTTCTCCTGAATTCCCGTCCTGGTGTGTCACGTTATGGCGATAGTGTACCACTTGTGCGTTATAGCGCATCATGCGACCATGTGCGCTATAACGCACAATCTCATTAAGAGTTTGATCATGACGAGAGCCGAACCGTCCCGTTTTACCCTGCCAATGCTGGTCTCTGGCTTTGTTGCAGTTCTGGTAGGCTACAGCAGTAGCGGCGCAATTATTTATCAGATGTTTCAGGCGGCCGGTGCCACGCCTGAACAGATTGGCGGCTGGCTGTCTGTGCTGGGGCTTGCGCAGGGAATCGTCTCGCTGGGGCTGTCATTACGTTACCGCATGCCGGTACTGGCCGCCTGGTCAACGCCGGGGGCCGCACTGCTGGCGACCAGTTTTCACGGCATTTCGCTGAATGAGGCAGCAGGCGTCTTTGTTTTCGCCAACCTGCTGATTGTCGTATGCGGCGTGACCGGCCTGTTTGCCCGGCTGATGAACCACATTCCCGCCTCGCTGGCGGCGGCGATGCTGGCGGGCATTCTGCTGCGCTTCGGGCTACAGACTTTTGCCGATTTGCAGAGCAATTTTGCGCTGTGCGCCAGCATGTGCCTGGCCTGGCTACTGGCCCGTCGCTGGCTGGCCCGTTGTGCCATTCTGGTGACGCTGCTGGTGGGAATTGCAGTCGCGCTTGGCCAGCACGCCATCCACTTTCCGCCGCAGTTGATTATGCTGGCGCTGCCGCAGCCGGTGATGCCGCACTTTACCCTGACCACGCTGCTGGGGATTGGCGTGCCCTATTTCCTGGTGACGATGGCATCGCAGAATGCGCCCGGCATCGCGACGTTACAGGCGCACGGCTACCGGCCGCCAGTCTCGTCACTAATGGGCTGGACCGGATTCACTGCCCTGTTGCTCTCGCCCTTTGGGGGTTTTTCGGTCTGCGTGGCGGCAATTACAGCGGCGATCTGCATGAGCGATGAGGTCGATCCTGATCCTCAGCAGCGCTGGCGGGCGGCGGTGCTGGCCGGGGTGTTCTATTTGCTGGCGGGCGCATCCGGTGCGCTGATTGCCGTGCTCTTCAGTGCACTGCCTGCGGTGCTGATTGAGGCGATGGCGGGCCTGGCACTGCTTGCCACGCTGGGCGGCAGCCTGCATCGCGCACTCGATGTGCCTGCGGAACGCGACAGCGCGCTGATCGCATTTTTGATCACTGCGTCAGGCGTTTCTCTATTAGGTATTGGTCCTGCCTTCTGGGGGCTGTTGGGTGGCGTTTTCGCTCACCTGTTGCTGGTGCGTAAAACCGCCTGATTGCGTGATAGCTGCTGAAATATCGGTTATTTTTCCACCCGCCGATGAAAAAAACACTGGATTTACCTCCTTTTCTGCCGTTTGATTTGTCATTGCCCCGCGTAAAATCAACTTAATCGTCGATAACACGCGATTTTCTGCCTCAGACAACGACCGATAAGGGCCCAACAGGTGGCAAAAACTATTCTGCGCAGCGGTAATTTAGATGCAGTTCTGGCATTAGGTGAAAATGGCCAGCCGGTCTACGCCTCTGCACTGCAAATTCGTGAAACCCTGCGCCTGCGCCGTCAGGGCGCACTGGCAGATTGCCTGGCAATTCCTCAGGCCAATGAACGGGGCGATCGCCTCGACTGGTATGCCCCTTTTAGCGGTCGGGTGAAATCCTGGCTGGGCGCCAGCGATCATGAACGTCGTGCGGCGCTGCAACAGCTCACTGCCTGTCAGCAGGATATGCAGGAACTTAGCACGCGCGCGCGCGCGGCAGAGAACCCGTCAATGCGCCTGTTTGGTGCCCTTCTGAGCAAAACCCTGCAATTCCCCGACCAGCAGTATGTCTATCTGGTTGATGGCAAACCGGTTATCACTTTCTGGGGCTTTGTCGATGCCCAGGCGCGCAGTCGCGATGACGCGCTGGCCTGTCTGCGTGACACCCTGGAAGAGAACCTGCCGGCTTCACTGGTTGAACCGCTGCCTGAGCTGCCTGCTGCGCCGGCAGTCGCTGACCCGGTTGTTATCGCGGAACCTGAGCCTGAATCCAGATCTGAACCAGAACCTGAACCTGACGCGGTTGCAGAACCGCTGCCGGTTGCGGCACCCGCTGAACCTCAGCCGGTCACGCCGGTGGCGGCTCGCCGTCCTTTCCGCATCTGGTATCTGTTACCGCCTGTGGCGATTGCGGCTGCCGTGATGGTGGCCGTGCTGCTGCATAAACCGGAGCCTGTGGTGACACCGGTTGCGACAACGAAGCCGGTAACCGCCCCTGCACCTGTATCCACCCCGACACCCGCTGCGACTCAGGCACCGGCTGCCGCGACACCGTCTGCTGCGACACCTGCGGAGACAGCAACGGCTGAGAAACAACCCGAGGCGCTGCCGCAGAAACCCGCAAGCACTGGCACGACCGAAGCCGCACCTGCCGACTCATCTGCTACCCTTGCCACTGTGGTGACCCCGCCGGTTCCGGCTAAAGCCGATGACCTGATCGTCACGCCGGACGCTGTGCGCGAAGGTCAGGTGCAGGTGATTGATGGCCGCTGGCGTGTCACTATCGACCAGATGCAGACGCCAACCGGTAAGCCGCCGGTGATGCGCTTCCAGTTTAAAAATGGCAAAGGCACTGTACAGGTCGCCCAGGGTAATACCACCTGTAAAGCCGATGTCAGTGCCGCCATGACCAGCGCCGGTAACCTGGTTATTGAGAGCCGCTATACGGCGAAGTGCCAGAACAATTCGCGCTACCGTATGCCACTGCTGGTCTGCCATGCGAGTATGGGCGCCGCCGTGTGTGAAGCACAGTATGCTGAAGACCGGGTCTTCCCGATGACGATTAAGCGTGAGAGTAAATAACGATGCTGGCTCCCCTGATCGATGACAAACAAAAAATTTCGCTGATTGAAAACAGCGGTGTGCAGTTTCTTGATTTTGGCCTGCAGCTCTCAGATACCCCGGCGCGCCGTCAGTTTGTGCGCCAGACCGCCAACGGCCCGCTGCTGCGCCTCAAGGTCGATGGCAACAGTGGGAAGTTCCTGCTCTATCCGGAAGATGGGGGTGCCGCTGAAGTGGTGCGTCCGGAGTCCGATATCGCCCTGGCGGACTCACTGACTTTGCTGTCAGCCTGCTGGCTGCCGTTGCCGATGCTGCGCTGCGCCAGCGGCCGTCGTTTTATCGGCGGCCCTGAAAACTGGGCGCGCATGCGTCTGGTTGCCCTGCCTGCACCCGATGCGGCGGGCAATACCCATCGCGTCAGCCTCGCCTTTGATACCCGCTGCGTGGCGGAACAGGACGGCGGCGAACAGCTCGGCCTCAGCGTCGCCGATGCGCAGAATGGCGTATCCTTTGCGCTCGCCTGGCACAATTATGAGCTGGGTGAGTTTCTGGACCTGACCTGGGTTGATGGCTGGCTGCGCGAATCCTTTACCGACCGCGTCTCCGATCGCCGTGAACAGGCCATTAATCAGGCGCTGCGCGAATTTGAGTATCAGGCGCACTACCTTAATCTGCTGGAACTGCTGGGCGAACAGCTCGACCTCAGCGAGATCCACATTCAGGCTGCCACGCTGCAGACCCCGGCGGTCAATGTCGATATCATTCTGGATGTCGGCAACTCCCACACCTGCGGCGTTCTGGTGGAAGATCATCCGGAAGAAAGCAACGGCCTGAAGCAAACCTATGAGTTGCAGCTGCGCGATCTCTCCGAGCCGCATCAGGTTTACAACGAGCTGTTCGACAGCCGCCTGGAATTTGCCGAAACCCGTTTTGGCAAAGCCAATTTCTCGCTGGAAAGTGGTCGTGAACAGGCCTTTATGTGGCCCTCTCTGACGCGCGTCGGACGCGAAGCGAGCCGTCTGGCCCTTCAACGTGTGGGACTGGAAGGCAGTACCGGCCTCTCCAGCCCGCGCCGCTATCTGTGGGATGAAGCGCGCTATCAGCCAGGCTGGCGTTTTAACACGCCCGGCGATCAGGCTGAACCCCTGGCTTATGCCGCACCCTTTACTACCCTGCTGAACGACGAAGGTCAGCCGCTCTCTACGCTGGCACCGGACGATCGTCTGCCGGTCTTTTCACCGCACTACAGCCGCAGTTCGCTGATGACCTTTATGCTGTGTGAACTGCTGGCTCAGGCGCTGATGCAGATGAACAGCGCGGCACAGCGTCAGCGGATGCCGCAGAGCCACGCGCCGCGTCAGCTGCGCCATGTGATCCTGACGTTGCCGTCAGCGATGCCAAAACCGGAGCGTGAAATTTTCCGCCGCCGGATGCAGGAAGCACTGGCGCTGGTCTGGAAAGCGGAAGGCTGGCTGGCGGACGAAGATGAATTCACACCCTCGCTGCCGCGTCAGAATCCGAAACCGCTGCCGGATGTGCAGATGGAGTGGGATGAAGCGACCTGTGGTCAGATGGTCTGGCTGTTCAATGAAACCCAGGTCAACTTTGCCGGTCGCGCCGAAGACTTTTTCAGCAGCATGGCCCGGCCGGATCGCCCGCGCGATGCCGACGAACTGCCAGGCAAGAGCCTGCGTATCGCCTCCATCGATATTGGCGGCGGCACCACCGATCTCGCCATCACCCAGTATCGTCTGGACGATGGTCAGGGCAACAACGTTAAAATCACGCCACGCCTGCTGTTCCGCGAAGGGTTTAAAGTGGCGGGCGACGATATCCTGCTGGATGTGATCCAGCTGTGGATTCTACCGGCCCTGCAGCAGCATCTGCAGAAAGCGGGACTGACGCTGGCAGAACCGCTGATGAACAAGCTGTTTGGTCACGACAGCCGCATGGACGGTCAGGCGACACTGCGTCAGCAGGTCACCCTGCAATTGTTTATTCCGCTGGCGCAGGCGGTGCTGGAGCGCTATGAAAACTGGGATCCGCTGGAGAGCCACGCAGAAATTAATGCCCTGTTTGGCGAGCTGGTCGAACAGCCACCAGGCGACGCAGTGCTGGCGTTTGTTAACGGCGAGATTCAGCGCGAACTGGGCGGTAATAGCCGTTTTGACCTGCTGCAGGTGCCGCTGGTCGTCAGCCTGGCACAGCTGCATGGTGAATTTATGCAGCACCGGATGGCGATCATTCCGGCGCTGCGTTCAATGTGTGAAGTGGTGTCGCTCTATCAGTGCGACGTACTGCTGCTGACCGGTCGTCCGTCGCGCTTCCCTGGCATCCAGGCACTGGTGCGCCATCTGCAACCTTTGCCGGGCAGCCGTATTCTGTCGCTGGAAGGCTATCACACCAGCGACTGGTATCCGTTTAACAAACATGGTCGCATCGATAACCCGAAATCCACGGCGGCGGTCGGCGCGATGCTCTGCCTGCTGGCGCTGGATCTTCGCCTTAGCAGCTTCTGGTTCCGCGCGGGCGACTTTGAACCCTACTCGACGATTCGCTACCTTGGCGTGCTCGATGAAAACCAGGCGCTGACGGACGAGAACCTCTGCTACAGCGAAATTGACCTCGACGATCCCGGTTATGTGCTGGATAAAAAAGGCAGTTTCCGTATTCGCGGCAACGTCTGTCTGGGCTTCCGGCAGCTCGATAACGATCGCTGGCCCGCCTCACCGCTTTACAGCCTGACACTGAACGACGCCACGCTGGCGCGCAAAGTGGCCGGTGAGAGCGTGCTGCGCATCCGCCTGGCCGTAAAAGCGGGCCCTGACGCATCCGGCCCGGAAACCCTGGTGCTGAGCGATGCGCGTCTGGACGATGGCACCCGCGTGCCACTGGAACAATTAAGTCTGAAGCTGAATACCCTGTCGGCGACCGGCAATGCCAATGCGCAATACTGGATTGACAGCGGGAGCGTGTGTAAACGATGAAAGCTCTGAAACCCCGTCAGCCGCAAACGCTGGCAAAGCGTCTTAGCCTGTTACAGGACGCACTGAATAACAGCCTGGCGTGGATTGAGACCACGCGCGAGCAGTCGCCGCGTCTGGCGCTGGAAGCCGAAACCCTGACGCTGCAACTGCGGCAGGCGCGCGTGCAGGCTCAGGCGCTGGCGCAGCAGGTGGCGCGTCCGGTGACGCTGGCGCTGTTTGGTCAGTCGCAGGCAGGCAAAGCCTGGCTGCTGAACGAGATGGTGGCTGATGCCCAGGGCCAGTTAGTGACCCGCATGGGCGAGAAACAGCTGAGCTGGTTCCAGCATATCAATCCCGGCAACCTCGACTTTGCTACCGCTACCCGCTTCAGCCATCAGCGCGAACCGCTGTCAGGTGAATGGCCGGTTGAACTGACGCTGCTGAGCGAAGCGGAGATCGTACGGCTGATGGTCGCCTGTGCCGGCGCGATCACGCCCGATACCGCGCAGATTGACAGCGCACTGCAGCGTCTGCAGCGTCATCGTCTCGCGACGCCGCTGGCCGGTCTGGAAGGTGATGCGATGGTCACGCTCTGGTCCTGGAGCCGTCGCCGTCCGCACCATGATGTGCGTCTCGATCGTCACTTCTGGCCACAGGCCGTTGAGCTGGCGCCCTGGCTCAGCGTTGACGACCGGGTGGAGCTCTTTTCACTGTTGTGGTCTGGTCAGTCCGGATTGAATGAGATGCTGCGCAGCCTGCTGCATCTGCGCCACCAGTTGCGTAACAGCAGCCGGATACTCGCCCCGCTGAGCCTGCTGACCGACGCGTCATTGCTGCCAGCCGAGCAGCTGATTGTGCCAGCCAGCGAGCAGGATCAGCAGCAGCTGGTCGAAGTCTGCCCGCTGAACGGTAACCGCATCGGCAAAGCGCAAAACGTCCCGCTGGGACTACTGGCGCTGCTGACGCTGGAAGTGCTGGTGCCGCTGAGCTCCACACCGCGTACCGCGCTCTATGATGATGCCGATATGCTGGAGCTGCCCGCGCCGGGTAAGTCTGCCGACGTGGCGACCCAGGAAGATCGTCAGCGCCTGCAGCAGCAGGATCCGCTGCGAGCGCAGCTGCTGGAACAGAAACGCGCCCTGCTGCCCGGCTTTTACGCCGCCCGTCAGGCGATTGATCTGCTGCTGGTCTGCACCGCAGCCAGCCACCGTCAGGATGCTGACCTCGCCAGCGAAACGCTGCGCGAATGGCAGCGTCAGCAGCCCGCCCAGGAATCAGCAGAGAAACCGCGCCTGATCTGGGCAATTACCCCGTTTGATGCCCGCCATCAGCAGGTCAACGTGGATGAAGCAGTGCAGCGTCAGATGGGACAACCCGGCCAGCACTGGGGATCGATGCTGGCGCTGGATCGCGCGGGCGTCGACCGCATGGCGAGCTGGTTACTGGAAGAGATGCAGCCGGAAGCCCGCCGCGACATGCTGCTGGCCCAGCTGGCGCAGATTCAGCACACCGTCGTGGAGCGGCGTCTGCTGCCCTGGACCGAAGCGGGTGCCAGCCCGGAACAGGCGGCAC
>Ga0308158_10002410_pt1 | contig 17775 bp, 13 predicted proteins | sample PhyBR2_FD_201038 | JGI IMG/M metagenome (GOLD analysis project Ga0308158, IMG submission 201038) | Phyllosphere microbial communities from UC Gill Tract Community Farm, Albany, California, United States - DLSLB.R2 | ecosystem: Host-associated > Plants > Phyllosphere > Unclassified | place: USA...
CCAAGGAGCTGCTCGCCGAGGCGGGCCTCGAGGACGGGTTCGAGTTCACGCTCGACATCCGTTCGCAGCCGCTCATGCAGGGGCAGGCTGAGGCCATCCAGCAGGCGCTGGAGCCGCTCGGCATCACGGTGAAGCTCAACGTGATCGACACCTCGATCTACTACGAGACGATCGGCACGCCGGCGCAGCAGCACGACGCCGCCATCACCGGGTGGTGCCCGGACTGGGCCTCGAGCGCCAGCACGATCATCCCGCCGCTGTTCGACGGACGGAACATCTACGAGAAGGGCAACTCCAACCTCGCCCAGATCAATGAGCCGGCCATCAACGACCGCATCGACGAGATCACCGCGATGACCGATGTCGACGAGGCGAAGACCGCCTGGGGCGACCTCGACGAGCAGATCATGGAGCTCTCCCCGATCGCACCGATGGTGTTCAGCAAGGCGATCTTCCTGCCCGGTGAGAACATCGCCGGCTACTACCCCAGCACCAACCTGACGGACCTGACGATCATCGGTCTCAAGGACCCGTCGAAGGGCTGAGCATGACGTTCAGCTCGACATCGCTCGAGTCCGAAGCCACGCCGGCGGGTGACTCCAGTCTCGAAACGACACTGGAGTCACCCCCGGCCTCTGGCCGGCGGCTGTTTCGCGCGTTCGTGACCGACTGGGGAGCCATGCTCTCCACCGCATACATCCTCCTCATCGTCCTGATGGCGATCTTCGCCCCGCTGCTGACGATGCTGAGCGGATGGGGGCCGTACCAGTTCGATCAGTCGGCCATCGACCCGAACCTCGGAGCCGTCCCGATCGGACCCTTCGGGGGCATCAGCGCCGAGCACTGGTTCGGCGTCGAACCCGGCAGCGGTCGCGACATCTTCGCCCGCATCGCCTACGGTGCGCGCGTCTCGATGACGGTCGCCCTCTCGGCGACGCTGCTCACCACCGTGATCGGGGTCGTGATGGGCCTGCTCGCCGGGTACTTCGGCGGTCTCATCGACCTCGTCATCTCCCGCGTCATGGAGTTCCTGATGGCGTTCCCCGCCCTCATCTTCATGATCGCGATCCTCTCTGCGCTTCCGGCCGACAACCGCGTGGTCCTGCTCGTCATCGTGATCTCGCTCTTCGGGTGGCCCTACCTGGCCCGCATCGTGCGCTCGCAGACGCTCTCGCTCAAGGAGCGGGAGTTCGTCGAGGCGGCCAAGGCCTCGGGCGCGTCGAGCGGCCGCATCATCTTCCGCGAGATCCTGCCCAACCTGCAGTCCACGATCATCGTCATGGCGACGCTCGCGGTCCCGGGCTACATCGGCACCGAGGCGGGACTCTCGTTCCTCGGCGTCGGCGTGGTGCCGCCCACCCCGAGCTGGGGCCAGATGATCGCCGCCGCGACCCCGTGGTACGCGGTCGATCCGATGTACTTCGTGATTCCCGGTGTGTTCCTCTTCCTGCTGGTGCTCTCGTTCACCACCCTGGGCGACCGCATCCGCACCATCGCCACCAGTGGGGAGGCCCGCTCATGATCCGCATCGCCGGCTCACGTCTGCTCGGCATGATCATCGTGCTGTTCCTGGTGACGCTGTTCACCTACGCGATCTTCTTCCTGCTGTCCGCAGACCCCGCAGTGCAGATCTGCGGCAAGAACTGCACGCCAGAGCGCATCGAGCAGATCCGGCTGAACCTCGGACTCGACCAGCCGTTCTGGACCCAGTTCTGGGGCTACGTCGGCGGACTCTTCACCGGCCGCACCTTCATGGTCGCCGGTGCCTCCGTCGAATGCGCGGCCCCGTGTCTCGGATACTCGTTCCAGACCAGCCAGCTGGTCGGCGACATGATCGTGCAGCGACTGCCCATCACCGCGACGATCGCGATCGGTGCGGCGGTCCTCTGGCTGCTCGGCGGCGTCGTCGCCGGGGTGCTCAGCGCCGTGAAGGAGGGGAAGTTCCTCGACCGGTTCTTCGCCGGGCTCACACTCGGCTCGATGTCGATTCCGAACTACGTGCTCGCCCTCGCGCTGCAGTTCATCTTCGTGGTGGCGCTCGGCTGGCTGCCGTTCCCGCAGGCGGTGAAGTTCTCCGACGACCCGGTGCAGTGGTTCCTCAACTTCATCCTGCCGTGGATCGTCCTGGCCGTCGGGTACGCGGCCGTGTACACCCGCCTCACCCGCGCGAACGTCATCGACACCCTGCAGGAGAACTACGTGCGCACCGCTCGCGCCAAGGGGCTGCAGCCGGGCCTGGTCTGGCGCAGGCACGCGTTGCGACCCGCACTCACACCGATCGTCACGATCTTCGGGATGGACGTCGCCGGACTTCTCGGCGGCGCCGTGATCACCGAGACCGTGTTCGGCCTGAACGGCGTCGGCAAGCTGACGGCCGACTCCATCACCGCCAACGATCAGCCCGTCATCATGGCCGTCACCCTGCTGTCGGCGTTCTTCGTCATCGTCGGCAACATGGTGGTCGACCTGCTCTACACCGCCATCGACCCGCGCGTGCGAACGGGGGCATCCGCATGACCGACGATGTGAACAAGAACTCGTCACCGCTGCTGTCGGTGCGCGACCTCACCGTCTCGTTCCGCACCGCCCAGGGCCCGGTGCGGGTGGTCCGGAACCTCGACTTCGACGTGCCCCGCGGCGGCGCTCTGGGCATCGTCGGAGAGTCGGGATCGGGCAAGTCCATGACCAGCCTGTCGATCATGGGCCTGCTGCCCAAGGGCGGCACGGCCACGGGATCTGTGCGCTTCGACGGCACCGAGCTGCTCGGGCTCGCCGAGCGCGAGATGCGCGGCGTGCGCGGTGACCGCATCGCCATGATCTTCCAGGATCCGCTCTCGTCGCTGAACCCGTACTACAAGGTCGGCACGCAGATCGCCGAGGCGTACCTCTCGCACCGCTCGGGCGTCTCGCGCAAGCAGGCGCGGTCGGTCGCCATCGAGGCGATGGAACGAGTGCACATCAGGGATGCTGCCCGGCGCGTCGACCATTATCCGCATCAGTTCTCGGGTGGCATGCGCCAGCGCATCATGATCGCCATGGCTCTGAGCATGGAGCCCGACCTGATCATCGCCGACGAGCCGACCACCGCACTCGACGTGACCGTGCAGGCGCAGATCCTCGATCTGCTGTCAGAGATCCGACAGGAGACGGGTGCAGGACTGATCCTCATCACGCACGACCTCGCGGTGGTCAGCGAAGTCACGGATGAGATCGTCGTGATGCGCGAGGGAGTCGCCGTCGAACGCGGCCAGGTCGAACAGGTCTTCAGCGATCCGCAGGCCGATTACACGCGCCGTCTTCTGGACGCCGTTCCGCGCATCGACGATGAGATCGGCCTGATGCGCACGACGGACATCCTGATCCCCTCGGAGAGGAGGAGCGTTCGATGAGCACTCCGACGCCGCTGTTCCGCGGCACGAACCTGGTCAAGGAGTTCCGCACCGGATCCAGCAACCCGCTGGGGCGTGCGAAGACCTTCCGTGCCGTCGACGAGGTCTCGCTCGAGGTTCACAGGGGCGAGACCCTGGCGCTGGTGGGCGAGTCGGGCTCGGGCAAGTCGACGACCGCTCGACTCGTCGCGCGTCTCATGGACCCCACCCACGGCACCCTGGAGTTCGAGGGGGCGGACGTCACCCGCGCGAAAGGGGCCGATCTGCGCGAGTTCCGTGGCGCCGTGCAGGTGATCTTCCAGGACCCGTACTCGTCGCTGAACCCGAAGCACACGGTCGAGCGACTGGTGACGGCACCGCTCGTCTACCAGGGGCGCAAGATCCCCGGTGGCGCTCGCGCCTTCACGCGCGAGCTGATGGAGCGCGTCGGCCTGAACCCGATGCACTCCGAGCGATACGCGTCGCAGTTCTCGGGCGGTCAGGCGCAGCGCATCGGCATCGCCAGGGCGCTCGCCGTCTCGCCGAAGCTCGTGATCTGCGACGAGGCGGTCTCGGCGCTGGACGTGTCGGTGCAGGCGCAGGTCATCAACCTGCTGCGTGATCTGCAGGCCGACGAGGGCTTCGGCTACCTGTTCATCGCGCATGACCTTGCGGTCGTGCGCCAGATCGCCACGCGCGTCGCGGTCATGTCGCAGGGTGCGATCGTCGAGACCGGCTCGCGGGACGACATCTTCGAGCGCCCGACGCACGAGTACACCACGACGCTGCTGCGCGCTGTGCCCCGGATCAATCCGGAGTGGGATCGCCGCCGTCGGCAGGCCGAGGCCTCCCGCGGGGCGTCCGTCGCGACGGCAGCATCAGGCGACGAGGCGGGACGATGACGATCGAGTACATGCTTCCCGGCATCCGCGTGCGCGAGAGCCGCACCTCGGTCCCGCTCGACTGGGCGCGGCCAGAGGGCGAGACGATCGAGCTCTTCGTCCGCGAGCTCGTCGACCCCGAGCACGATGACGCGGATCGACCGCTGCTGACGTACCTGCAGGGCGGCCCCGGCGGGGCCAACCCGCGGCCGCTGCGTCGCGACGGCTGGATCGATGAGGCCCTCCGCGACTACCGCGTGGTGCTGGTCGACCAGCGTGGCACGGGCTTGAGCACCCCGGTGGACGCGGAGACCGTGGCGGCGCGGGGCGCGGAGGGCGGCGACTACCTGGCCTGCTTCCGCGCCGACTCCATCGTCCGCGATCTCGAGCACGTCCGAAGGGCGCTGTACGACGGCCGGCGCTGGACGACGCTCGCGCAGAGCTTCGGAGGATTCATCACCCTCACGTACCTGTCGTTCGCCCCGGAGGGCATCTCGGCGAGCTACGTGTGCGGTGGCATTCCCGGTGTCCCCCCGCGCGCGTCCGAGGTCTATCAGCGCACCTTCGACCGCGTCGCGGCGAAGACCGCGGAGTTCTACAGGCGCTTCCCCGAAGACGGCGCCACCGTCTCGCGGATCGCCGAGCGGCTCGCACGGGGAGATGTGCTTCTGCCCGACGGCGACGTGCTCACCGTGCGCCGCTTCCAGTCGCTCGGCATCGACTTCGGCATGAAGCCGGGCTTCGAACGGCTGCATTGGCTCGTCGAGAAGGCGTTCGCGAGCGGCGACCGCCTCAGCGATGCTTTCGTGCAGGACGCCCTCACGCTGTCGTCCAGCGCCGGCAACCCGCTGTTCTGGACCCTGCAGGAATCGATCTACGGCGACCCCGACAGCGGCCCGACCGCGTGGGCCGCGCAGACCGAGCGCGACCGTCGATCCGAGTTCGACGAGACGCTCAGGCCACTGATCTTCACGGGCGAGATGGCGTTCCCCTGGATGTTCGATGAGGTGCGGCTGCTGAAGGGCTTCCGTCAGGCTGTCGACGCCCTCGCGGCGAAGGACGACTGGTCGCCGCTCTACGACCGGGCAGCGCTGGCGCGCAACGAGGTGCCGCTCGCCGCGGTCGTCTACTTCGACGACATGTACGTCGACGCGGGGCTGCAGCTGGACACGCTCAAGGGCGTAGGGAACTCCCAGTACTGGGTGACGAACGAATACGAGCACGACGGGATCGGATCCGGCCGCACGCTGACGCGGCTGAGAGAGCTCGTGCGAGACCGCGGAGGAGAGCGGCGATGAACGACAGGACCACCACGGGGCGTCCCCCGTACGCGGGCACGCGTTATCCGAAGCTGGCTCAGGTACCCGCCTTCCGTCAGTTCATCTCGCAGGGCTGGCGCGAGGTGCAGACCCGCCCCGACGTTCCCGAAGGCACCGCAGCAGCGGCCGCCGCGCATCGGGAGCGTCTCAGTGCCGCCATGTCGGGCAGAACCCTCGTTCTCAGCTCGGGCGTCGCGCCGGTGCGCAACGACGACTCGTCGTACGGATTCCGCGCAGACAGCAGCTTCGTCTGGGCCACCGGCTGCCAGGCCGAGGGCGCCACCCTGGTCATGTGGGCGCGACCCGGCGGTCACGACGCCGTGCTCTACATGCCGGCGCCGTTCCGCCCGGGAGACGACGGGTTCTTCAGCAACGCGCTCCACGGCGAGCTGTGGGTGGGCCCGTCCGCCGGACTCTCGGAGTGGGCGGATGAGCTGCAGCTCACGGTCGAGCCGATCGAGGCACTGGATGCCCGTGCGGGCGACCTGCAAGGAGCGCACGCTGCACGCTCGGCAGGCGCGCTCGCAGAGGCTCAGGGACTCGAGGCCTCGGCGGAGCTCGAGCGCATGCTCTCGGTGCTGCGGATGGTGAAGGACGGGTGGGAGATCGCACAGCTGCGCGAGGCTGTCGACGCGACCGTCTCAGGGTTCGCCGCCGTCGTGGGCGAGATCCCCCGCGCCATCGCCGAAGGCCTCGGCGAGCGCTGGCTGCAGGGCACCTTCGACCGGCATGCGCGCACATTCGGCAACGGGCCCGGATACTCCACGATCGTCGGCTCGGGCGCACACGCGCCGATCCTGCACTGGGTCCGCTGCGACGGGCCGATCCATGCCGACGCCGCGCTGCTGCTCGACATGGGCGTCGAGGCGCGTTCGCTGTACACCGCGGACGTTACGCGCACCGTCCCCGCGCAGGGCACCTTCAGCGCCGCCCAGCGCGAAGTCCACGACCTGGTGGAACGCGCTCACCGAGCCGGTCTGGACCAGATCCGTCCCGGTACCGCGTACCTCGACTTCCACTTCGCCTCGATGCAGGTGATCGCGCAGGGCCTGCACGACTGGGGGCTGCTGCCCGTCTCGGTCGACGAGGCGCTCTCGCCCGACGGCCAGCATCACCGTCGCTACCTGGCGTGCGGCATCGGCCACCACCTCGGACTCGACGTGCACGACTGCAGCCAGGCGCACTACGAGGACTACATGGGCGCCGATCTGGAGCCTGGAGTCGTCATGACGGTAGAACCCGGCCTGTACTTCCACGCCCACGACCTGACGCTCCCTCCCGAGCTGCGAGGCATCGGCGTCCGACTCGAAGACGACATCCTCGTCACCGACAGCGGCTCCGAGGTTCTCTCGGCTGCGCTGCCGATCGATGCTGCAGGCATCGAGGAGTGGACGAGACGACACCTCGGAGCATGATGAGCACCCCCGTATCCGCCGCCGCACCGAGCATCCGCGTCGCGGCGTCGCTGCGCCCCTTCCCCCTCGATGCGGTTCGCATCGACGACGACCCGGTGCTCGGCACGGCGCGGGACCGGATGCTGCACCTCGCGCGCGTCTATCCGGTCGACCGGCTGCTCGCGGTGTTCCGCGCCAACGCGGGTCTCGACACCCGTGGGGCGGCGGCGCCCGGGAACTGGGAGGACTTCGGTCATCCCAGCGAACAGCCGTGGGGTGAACACGACTACCCCGGCCGCGAGAACGCGCAGACGGCGAACCTTCTCCGGGGCCACTACGCCGGCCACTTCCTCTCCATGCTCTCGCTCGCGTTCGCGGGGGAGCGTGACCCGCGGCTGAAGGCGAAGATCGACGAGTTCGTCGCCGGCCTCGGAGAGGTGCAGCGGGCGCTCGCCGCCTCGGGCCGCTACTCGCACCCCGGATTCCTGGCCGCGTACGGCGAGTGGCAGTTCTCACGACTCGAGGACTTCGCTCCGTACGGAGAGATCTGGGCGCCCTACTACACGACGCACAAGATCATGGCGGGCCTGGTCGACGCCTACGAGCTCGCCGGCAGCGAAGAAGCACGCGCCATCGCCGTGTCGATGGGGCACTGGGTGTCGCACCGGCTCATGCGTCTCGACCGGGATCGCATCCAGCGCATGTGGTCGCTCTACATCGCGGGCGAGTACGGCGGTATGAACGAGACCATGGCGCGGTTGAGCGCCATCGCCGATGAGCCGCTGTTCCTCGAGGTCGCGCAGCTTTTCGACCAGGAGTCGCTGCTCGCCGCAGGAGCGGAGCACCGCGACATCCTCACCGACATGCATGCCAACCAGCACCTGCCCCAGCTCATCGGATACGTGCACGAGTACGAGCTGACGGGCGAGCGGCGGTACCTCGACGCCGTCCTCGGATTGTGGGACCAGATCGTGCCCGGTCGAATCTACGCGCATGGAGGCACCGGCGAGAGCGAGCTGTGGGGACCGCCGGGCGCCGTCGCGGGCGACATCGGCCACCGCAACGCCGAGACCTGCGCGACGTACAACCTGCTGAAGATCGCCCGGCTGCTCTTCGCGCACACCCGGGACGCCCGGTTCATGGCTTACTACGAACGCGGTCTGCGCAACCACATCGCCGCCTCGCGCCTCGCCTCGGACTCCGACACGAGTCCTGAGGTGACCTACATGTTCCCCGTGCACGCCGGCGCGATCGCCGAGTACGACAACATCGGGACATGCTGCGGAGGCACAGGGCTCGAGAACCACGTCAAGTACCAGGACTCCGTCTTCTTCCAGACTGCGGATGCCGACGACGAGATCTGGGTGAACCTGTTCGTCTCGGCGACGCTCGATTGGCGTGAGCAGAACGCGACCGTGCGCATGCGATCGGACCTCCCGTTCCGCGGCAGTGTCGATATCAGTGTCGATGACGCCGGCGGATTCGCGGACGGCACGATGCTCACCCTCCGCCTGCGCGTGCCGGAGTGGGCCACCGACCAGCCGACGCTGACGGTCGGCGCCGACCCTGTCGCGGCGGTGCTCGAGGAGGGGTACCTCGTCGTGCGTCGGGTATGGACGACGGGAGAGTCGCTGCATCTCGACATCCCCATGGCGCTGCGCGCGCTCTCGACTCCCGACGACCCGAGTCTGCAGTCGCTCGAGTTCGGTCCCTCCGTCCTGGTCGCGAGATCCGACACCACGACCGACCTCCGTCTGCCCCTCACCCAGAGGCGACGTCTGGACGGCTCGGTCGTGGCCGATGATGCGAATGACGCGCGCGAGGCGGGCGCGAGTCTTGCCGCCGAAGGTGCCGTGCACATCGACGGCATCCGGTTCGAGCCGATCGTCACGGGCGGCGATCGCCGCTACCACATGTACGTCCGAGCTGCCGATGACGTCATCGGCTTCGCCGGCGCCGAGACCGGCGTTCCGCTGCGGGCGCGCCCCGACGGTGCGAACCTGCTGTCGGACGTATGGGCGGATCCGGCGCCACGGACGCGCGCCGACTTCCTCGACCGCGTGGGGCAGGCTGCCGTCGAGGCGCGACGAGACGGGCTGCTCGGACAAGACGAGCTCATGCAGGTGCTCGGCGCGGCCGCGAGCGCGGATGTCGACGGTGCAGGCGCTCGCGCCGTCGGCGTGGCGACGACGGCCGACGTGGACTCCGCGACCTGGTCCGAGCGCCGAGGGGCCGACGGCGCGACGCATACCGAGTGGCTCGTCCCGTCTTCCCTGGTCGACGTGCCCACGCTGCCGGCGATCACCATCGCGAGCGATGTGGCCCCAGGGCCGACCGGCTGGTTCACGACCCCGCCCACGATCAGCGTGACGGCCGAGGATCTCAGCGGCGTCGGCGGACTGCAGGTCGAGGTCGCCGTCGACGGCGACTGGGTATCGTACAGCGGCCCCTTCGCCCTCTCCGGAGACGGGCGGCGCGAGGTGCGCGCCCGTGCGACGGCCGGCGGGGGAGCGACCGCCGTCGCCGTGCGGGAGTTCCCCATCGACACCGCTGCGCCAGCGTCGCGAGCCGTGGTTCGCCGCCTGGGTGCCAGCGTCGAGATCACACTGCTCGCCGATGATGCCGTCTCCGGAGTCGAGCGCATCCAGTGGGAGGGTCGTGGCACGTTCTGGGCGACGTTCCAGGAGGCCTTCGTTCGCGCACTGGCGGATGAACCGCAGGTGATCGAGTTCGCGGCGACCGACCGCGCCGGCAATCAGGAGGCGAGGCAGCGCCTGGTCCTGCCCGCGCTCGGCGACGCGTGCGCAGCCGACATCGACAACACATACCCCCTGGAGTAGCGATTGCAATTGCTGCCCACTGCTGATCCATGCCTGGACGAGGGTGCATCCGCCCCTGCAGAACGGGTACCTGCTGCCGCTGGGCGGTTTCGGCGGGCGGAAGTGTGTGGGCAACCCGGGATCGATCTGCGAGAGTTGGTCTGGGGCCCCGTTCCGCCGATGAGAAGGGCGCCCGCGGTGTACACCGGGTCGGCATGAGCTGGGAGGATTCAGTCGTGGTGGCGGATATCCTGCGTTCGGCGGATGCCGGAGCATCGCCTCGGGGAGGAAGCACACTATGACCGGCGAAGACCTGCGCAGCCTCGTTCGCTTCAGCAAGCAGCCGAGCATCCGTGACTCCGTGACTCGAGCGCTGCGCTCCGCCATCATCAGCGGCGAGATGCAGCCAGGACGCGTCTATTCGGCGCCGAGTCTGGGCGAGCATTTCGGCATCTCGGCGACGCCGATCCGCGAGGCGATGCTCGATCTCGTGCGCGAGGGCCTGGTCGTCGCCATGCCGAACAGAGGCTTTCGCGTCACCGAGGTCTCGGCCAGCGATCTCGACGAAGTCACCGAGCTGCGGCTGTTCCTCGAACCACCGGCCGTCGAGAAGGCGACACCCCTGATCCCCGAGAGCGCGTTCGCAGGCCTGCGCCGTCAGGTCGACGAGATCGTCGCCGCGGCAGACCGTGGGGATCTCGTCGACTACCTCAGCGCCGACAGCGACTTCCATATCGCGATTCTGCAGTACGCCGGAAACGCGCGGCTGATCACGCTGATTCAGTCCCTGCGCTCGCAGACCCGCCTGTTCGGGCTCTCTGAGCTGCTCGAGCGCGGACACCTCACGAGTTCGGCCCGCGAGCATCACACGATCTTGGACGCGATCGAGTCTCGGGATGCCACGAGAGCGCGTTCACTCGTCTTCTCGCACATCGAGCACGTGCGCGCCGACTGGTCAGGCGATGGTGAGGAGCCGGTCGAGGTCGCCGGCGCTGCCGACAGGACGGGCTCGCTCAGCTGACGATGCGCTGACGAAGCAGCCCCCTTCCGTCGAGATGCGGGTCAGGCTGAGGCCACGGGCAGCCAGACTCGCATGGCGGAGCCGCCGTCGAACTCCGCAAAAGGGCGCAGCTGCAGCGTCGTCTGCTGGGAGGCGCCCGCGTGTGGCGCGTCGGAGTAAAGGGGCGCGGTGTCGCCGATGCGCAACCGCGACGCAGGCACGTCGAGGCGCGGTCCGAGCGGCGAGTCCTCCCCGGAGCCGTCGGCATCAGCGCGCGCCAGTGCGGCAGTGTCCACGACGACTCCATCGACGTCGCCCACCGCGCAGTAGACGATGGGGCCTCGGCGCACAGCGACGGTGCCGCGGATGGCATCCACTCGCGGGTCGGGGTGGATGACGGTCGTGCTGATCGGAAGCGAGAGCTCGAACTCGGTGCCGTCCACCAGGGCGTCGTCGACCACGATCCACCCGTCCTCGACCACGTGTTCGAGGCGTGCGCCGTTGCGATGCAGAGTGACTTCGTCGGCGCGCGCCCAGGCGGGAACACGCAGCGCCAGGCGACGGCGCTCCGGCTCGGCGCCCTGCTCGACGCGGATGCGAATCGCTCCGTGCGCAGGATACGCGGTCTCGATCTGCACGCGGGCGCCGTGCGCCGTCAGGGTCGCCGACCCATAGAGGGCGATGTCGATGCCGTCTGCGCGCTCGGTCGCGAGATGACTCTCGAGTGTCGCGAAGGTGCGCATCAGGTTCGGCGGGCAACAGGCGCAGCTGAACCAGCGGCGCCTGGCTTCGGGGGCGGGGCCGCCGAACGCGCGTTCGTCGCGCACCTGCAGGGGGTTGACGTAATTGAAGGAATCGCCGCGCGCCGAGATGCCTGCAGTCGCCGCGTTGTACAGCGCTGTCTCGGCGACGTCGAGACAGCCGGCGGACCCGGTGGCCAGATACATCCGCCATGCCCACCCGAACAGGGCCACTCCGGCGCAGGTCTCCGCGTACGCGCGGTCGGGCGGCAGCTCGAAGGCTTCGCCGAACGCTTCGTCTTCGTGTCTGGCTCCGGTGCCGCCGGTCAGGTACATCCGCCTGCGGACAAGATCGTCCCACTGCGTCTGCATCGTGCGGAGCATCTCGGGGTCACCGGTCTCGAGGTACAGATCGGTGATGCCCTGATTGAGGTAGAGCGCACGGACTGCGTGGCCGCGCATGGTCGTCGCCTCCAGCGCGGGCTTCTCGTCCTGGTAGTAGACGGCACCGAACGTGACGCCTCTGAGGAATCCGGCACCGCGACGACGCACGAAGGCTTCGGCCAGTCGAAGCGGCGCTTCGGCGGCAGTGGTCCGGTGCAGCTCGACGAGCGCAGCCTCGATGAGCGGGTGCCCGCAGTACTCGACCGAGTCATCCGAGCCCATGCGATCCATGACGTGATCGACGAAGCGCTCGGCTACCACGAGAAGCCGGTCGTCCTCGATGGCGCGGTGCGCCGCCACAGCGGCCTGGATGAGATGACCCAGGCAGTAGAGCTCGTGACCCTGGGCGAGATCGCTCCACGGCGCTCGATCGCTACGTGCCAGGTATGCGGAGTCGAGGTAGCCGTCGTCCTGCTGTGCGCGCTCGATCAGCCCGACGGTGCGATCGAAGAACGCCTGCAGCTCGGCATCCAGCTGTCGCCCCATCTCCCACGCCGCGGCCTCGAGCGTCTTGTACACGTCGGAATCGGCGAACAGCATCCCGCGGAATTCTGCGTCGGATTCACCGGTGAGCCGGCGCAGGTTATCGAGGTTGCCGTACTCCTCGAGCATGGCGATGCCGTGCGGGAGGGTCACTCGGCGATTGCGTTCGTGCCACCGCTCCAGCAGGCCGCCGGACACGTAGGGAGAAGTGCGCAGGGGGCGGCGCACGCCGTGCGCCGTGCTGCCTACGGGAGCTCGATCGATCCTTGTGGTCTCGGGCACGGGCTCAGCTCACTTTCGAGGTCGGCGACACTGCTCTCGGTGCAATTGTAGTTGCACCGGGCGGCCGTGTATACGACTCGACGTGCCCGCCACGTCCCCTCGACACTGCTCACCGCCTGACGGCGCGGCAGCCTGAGCGGCCCGTCGGCTCAGGGGATGTGCGGGTGCTTCTCGTCGCGCACCGCCTGCTCCTCGGCGGCCAGGCGGTCGTGCTGCTGCTCTTCGAAGGTCGGCTCGCGGTCGTCGGGGTGCTCGTCGTCGGAGTCCGGCGTCTGCGCATCGGTGCTGAGGTCGGGGTCGGTGCCTTCGGCCTTGGTCGGGTCGGTCGGGAAGGGCGTGGGGTCAGACATGGTGGCTCCGATCGTCGGTGGACGTTCAGAGTCGCATCCGGAACCAGACGGCGGATGCCCGTTGACAAACCTCGTCCCGGTCACCCGCCCCGCCGCATGCTCAGTGGGTCGGCTCGTCGGGCTCCCAGCGCAGCAGGTCGCCCGGCTGGCACTCGAGGGCCTCGCACAGGGCATCCAGAGTCGTGAATCGCACCGCCTTCGCGCGGCCGTTCTTCAGCACCGCGAGGTTCGTCGGGGTGATGCCGATGCGCTCGGCGAGCTCGCCGACGCCCATCTTGCGACGCGCCAGCATGACGTCGATGTCGACGATGACGGGCACTCAGATCACCTCTCCCAGCTCGTCGCGCAGGACGCGGGCCTCGTCTTCGCGCTCGATCGCCTGCCGAAGCAGTGCCTTCATCACGACGACGAGCAGGGCGAAGCCGCCGAGCACGAGCCCCGCGCCGGCGATCAGGCCGACGACACCGGGAGCCACCTCACCGGGAGCGAGCAGCCCCGCGAGCACGAATGCCAGCACGGCTGCCGCGACGATCGTGCCGATGATGACGTTCACGAACCGGAACGACGAGACCTGGAAGATCGAGCCGTGCCGCACGCGGGTGAGCAGCATCCACACGCAGACGGCGAAGACCTGCATGCTCAGCACGCCGAGTGCGGCGATGCTCACGAGAGCGATGCGACCCCAGAGCACCTCGCCCTCGAGATCGCGCCAGACCGCAGGCAGGATCATGACCTGCACGACCAGCGAGCCCGCCAGCGCGAGCGCGATGACGACCTTCAGAAGGACGATGGTGGCTGTTCTCATGATGCGCCTCTCGTTGAACAACGATAAGAATCTATCGTTAATCGTTCGATTGCGCGAGCGGCGAGCGTAGCGGAGCGCACGGTCGGCCGAGTCCCGGCGTACTCACTACCTCGGTGAGCGCGCTCCGCCCAGGGCGGGGTCGCCCTGCCCTGCTTCGGCCTCGGCCGTGATGCGGGCCGCCATGCCGGCGAAGATGAACCCGTGGAAGGGCAGCACGGCCAGCCAGTACAGCCGGCCCGTCAGGCCCCGAGGGAAGAAGACGGCACGCTGCTCGTAGCGGGTGCCCGTGGCATCCGGAATCGCACGCAGCTCGAGCCAGGCCGACCCGGGCACGATCATCTCTGCGCGCAGGCGCAGCAGCCCGCCCCGCGAACCCTCTCCCGACTCGAGAACCAGCGGCTCTTCGAGCGCCTCGACCCGCCAGAAGTCCACGGCGTCGCCAGGGCGCACCTTCGAGCGGCTGCGCCTGCCCCGACGCAGGCCGACTCCGCCGATCACGCGATCCATCACTCCGCGCACGGCCCACAGGAACCGCGACGAGTACCAGCCGTTCTCACCGCCGATGCCGGTGATCACCCGCCACACGTCCCACACCGTCGCGTGGGTGTGCACCGACCGCTCGTCGGTGAACGCGGTGCGGCCGGCCCAGTCGGGGTCGCTCGGCAGCGGCGCGCTCGGAGCGCCCGAGACCTCGGCATCCTGCCAGCTGGTCTCCACGCCGTCGGCGTCCACCCGCCCGAGCGCGAGCGCGACCGCACGCCGGTACGGCGTCAGCCCGCCCTCTGGCTGCGGGATCAGGTCGTCGATCGCATGATTCTTCATCACGCACTCGTTCTGCAGCGACTCCACCAGCGGCCTGGCGATCGCCCGCGGAACCGGCGTCACGAGGTTCACCCAGTGCGAGGCGAGCCGCGGGGTCAGCACAGGCAGAGCGGCGATCGCCCGTTGCGGAAGACCCGCCTCGACCGCATACCCGTTCATCATCTGCCCGTAGCGCAGCACGTCGGGGCCGCCGACATCCACGGCGGTGTTGACCGACTCGTCGACCCGCGCGGAGCCGAGCAGGTAGTGCAGCACGTCGCGGATCGCGATCGGCTGAATGCGATTGCGCACCCACTTGGGTGCCGGCATGTACGGCAGCACGTCGGTGAGGTGCCGGATCATCTCGAACGACGCCGACCCAGACCCGATCACGACGCCGGCCTGCAGCACGAGCGTCGGCACTCCCGATTCGAGGAAGATCTCGCCCACCCGCACCCGCGACCGCAGATGCGGCGAGAGATCGGCATCATCCGGATGCAGCCCGCCGAGATACACGATCCGGCTCACGCCGGCCGCGGCCGCGGCATCCGCCACCGCATGCGCTGCCGCGGTGTCCTGCTCTTCGAAGTCCTTTCCGCCGGTCATCGAGTGCACCAGGTAGTAGACGACGTCGACGTCGCGCATGGCCGCCGTCACGGCATCCCGATCCTGCGCCTCGCCCTCGACGATCTCGACGTCGCCCCAGCCGAAGGACTCGGCGCGGGCTGCGTCGCGCGCGAGCGCCCGCACCCGGTATCCGGCGTTGAGCAGCCGCGGGGTGAGGCGGCCGCCGATGTACCCGGTTGCGCCGAACACCAGTGCGCGAGGCGCCGTGCCGTCGTCGCGGGGGATGGCGCGCAGCGCCGGTTCGCGCCCGGTCGGGGCGGTCAGCTCGCTCATGCGTCGAGAGTACGGGCGGATGCCCTGGCGGGCCGAACGGGTTGACGCGGGGGTCGGCGTCTGCCATCCGGCGCCGTTCAGGGCTGGCGGAAGTCAGCGGGAGACGGCGAGAGGGGCGGATGCCGCAGCATCCGCCCCTCTGAAACCGCACTCAGGCCGAGGCCTGCTCGGCCTTCTTCTCGCGGCGCAGGCCGTGCAGCAGCGGCTCGGTGTAGCCGCTGGGCTGGGCTGCGCCCTCGACGATCAGGCGACGGGCCGCGGTGAACGCGATGCCCGGCTTCTCGCCCTCGCCGAACGCGAGGTTCTCGTAGTTCGGGTCGCCGGCGTTCTGCTGGTCGACCACCGGCGCGTAGCGGCGCAGGCTGTCGTCGATCTGCTCTTCGGTGATCACTCCGTGCTGCAGCCAGTTGGCGAGCAGCTGGCTCGAGATGCGCAGGGTGGCGCGGTCTTCCATCAGGCCCACGTCGTGGATGTCGGGCACCTTCGAGACGCCGATGCCCTGGTCGATCCAGCGCACGACGTAGCCGAGGATCGACTGCACGTTGTTGTCGATCTCCTGCGCGACCACCTCGGGCGTCAGGTCGCCCTCGCCGGCGAGCGGCGGAACCAGCAGCGCGTCGAGGGCTTCATCGCCGGTGGGGGTGAGGGTCGCCCGCACCGCCATCGGGTCGACCTGGTGGTAGTGCAGGGCGTGCAGGGTTCCGGCGGTCGGCGAGGGCACCCACGCGGTCGACGCGCCCGACTGCGGGTGCGCGATCTTCTTCTCGAGCATGTCGTGCATGAGGTCGGGCTCGGCCCACATGCCCTTGCCGATCTGCGCGTGACCGTCGAGGCCGCACTCCAGGCCGATCGAGACGTTGCGGTCTTCATACGCCTTCATGAAGGGCTGCTGCTTGATGAGCGCCTTCGGCAGGAAGGGGCCGGCGTGCATCGAGGTGTGGATCTCGTCGCCCGTGCGGTCGAGGAATCCGGTGTTGATGAAGACGACGCGGTCGGATGCCGCGGCGATGGCCGCCTTGAGGTTCGCCGAGGTGCGGCGCTCCTCGTCCATGATGCCGACCTTCATCGTGCGGGCGGGAAGGCCCAGGAGCTGCTCGGCGCGGCTGAACAGCTCGGCGGCGAACGCGACCTCTTCGGGGCCGTGCATCTTCGGCTTCACGATGTACATCGAACCGGTGCGCGAGTTGCCGCCCCGGTTCGGGCCCTCGAGCTCGGGCAGCGACCCGAGAGAGGTCATGATGGCGTCGAGGATGCCCTCGAACACCTCCTCGCCGTTGCGGTCGAGAACCGCGGGGGTGCGCATCAGGTGACCGACGTTGCGGATGAACAGCACGGCACGACCGGGCAGGGTGATCTCGCTGCCGTCAGCCGTCTTGTACGTGCGGTCTTCGGCGAGCGTGCGGGTGAAGGTGCGCCCGTTCTTGGTCACCGACTCGCTGATCGAGCCGTCCATGAACCCGCGCCAGTTGCGGTAGCCGAGCGCCTTGTCGTCGCCGTCGACGGCGGCGACCGAGTCCTCGAGGTCGAGGATCGTGGTGATCGCCGACTCGAGGATGATGTCCTGCACGCCTGCGGCATCCGTCGCGCCGATGCGGGCCGAGCGGTCGATGACGATCTCGGCGTGCAGGCCATGGTGCACGAGCAGCACGGCGGTGGGGGCATCCGCCTCGCCGGTGTAGCCGACGAACCCGGCGGCGTCGGCCAGGCGGCGGTCGCCGCCCTCGGTGCGCACGATCAGGCCGTCGGCGTCGACCGCGTAACCGGTGGCGTCGCGGTGCGAGCCCTCGGTGAGCGGAGCGATCTGGTCGAGCAGCTCGCGTCCGCGCTCGACGACGGCGGCGGCGCGCGTGAAGTTGAACTCCTTGCCGGGCGCGAGCTCACCGGTCTGGTCGATCGCGTCGGTGCCGTACAGCGCGTCGTACAGCGAGCCCCAGCGGGCGTTGGCGGCGTTGATCGCGAAGCGGGCGTTCAGCAGCGGCACGACCAGCTGGGGGCCGGCCATCGTGGCGATCTCGGGGTCGACGTTCTCGGTGGTGACGGCGACGTTCTCGGGAGCCTCGACCAGGTAGCCGATCTCGGTCAGCAGCGCGCGGTAGGCGTTCTTCTCGGGCACGCCAGGGTGCTGGCGGTGGAACTCGTCGATCTTCTGCTGCAGCTCATCGCGCTTCGCAAGCAGCTCTGCATTGCGG
>Ga0308158_10002411_pt1 | contig 17774 bp, 14 predicted proteins | sample PhyBR2_FD_201038 | JGI IMG/M metagenome (GOLD analysis project Ga0308158, IMG submission 201038) | Phyllosphere microbial communities from UC Gill Tract Community Farm, Albany, California, United States - DLSLB.R2 | ecosystem: Host-associated > Plants > Phyllosphere > Unclassified | place: USA...
TCCGACAATTCATCCCCAACGACTTCGCCTCCCTCGGAGCAGACGGCTTCGGCTTCTCCGACACCCGCCAAGCCGCACGCCGCTACTTCAAAAACGACACCCACTCCATCGTCGCCAAAACCCTCCAGTTGCTGGCGGCGAGGGGTGAAGTCGAGGAGGGCGCGCCGTCGTACGCCATTGACCGCTACAAACTGCTCGACGTCAACGCCGGTACCACCGGCGGAGCAGGCGGCGACGCCTGACAACCCGCACTAACGACAGTTGGCGGCAGTGTTCGTGAAGAACACTGCCGCCAACTGTCGTTGTGCTGGTTTCGCCGGACCGGGCTCAGGTGCCCAGGTTCCGCCGGTCGACCACAAAGCCCGTTGCCGCGTTCTCGCGGACTGCGTTGATACCGGCCACCACGGCCTTCAAATTGGGAAACTGCGGCGACACCGCCACAACTGTGCCGTCCTCGGCTGTGAGCCTGAAACGGAATGAATTGGTACCTGCTTTGAGAATCTCGAAACTGCCCGCCATTTTCCCCTGTCCTCACGCGTCGTTGCGTAACCGAGCTGACTTCATAACTCCGTCATCGACCCTAATAGCCAATTCACGGGGCCAACAGCCCTACTCAGCAGTAGTTTGAAACCGATATCGGTAGATCAAATGGAAAGCCACCCAGGAGCTAGAGACCGCATGAACCCCCGCGCGTATGGTGAGGATATGACTCCATCCGGCACGACACCCACCACCGGTGTCCTGCTCGCCGCCGGCGCCGGCACCCGCCTAGGGCGTGGCCCCAAGGCGCTGCTGCCTTTCCGCGCCCGCACGCTGGTGGAAGTCCTGGCCGACACACTGTTCGACGGCGGCTGCAGCGAGGTAGTGGTGGTCCTCGGCGCCGAGGCCGACCGCGTCCGCAGCGCCACGGAGCTGGGCACGCATACGGTGGTGGATAACCCCGACTGGGCCAAGGGAATGGCCGGATCCTTCCGCGCCGGCATCGACGCCGCCACACCCGGCAACAACATCATGGTGGCCCTGGTCGACCAGCCCGGGTTGACCCCGACGGCGGTGAGCAGGTTGCTGGGCAGCCATCGTCCCGGCCGGGTCACCGCAGCCGCCTATCCTGATGCATCAGGCCATCTGAAACGCAGGCACCCGGTGATTTTCGACGTCGGCCTCCGCTCCGAGGCGGCCGCAGCCGCCCATGGTGACACGGGCGCGCGTTCCTTCCTCAAAGCCCATCCGGGGTTGGTGGACCTGGTGGACTGCAGCGATCTCTGCTCGGGCGAGGACCTGGATACGAAGGACCAGCTGCATCTTCTGGACGGGTAAATTGGTTCCATGATCCGCATCGAACCTGACGATCCCGCACGCCCTGACGTCCATGCCCTCCTGAGCGAGCACCTGGCCGAAATGTTCGCCACGTCGCCGGCCGAGAGCGTCCACGCGCTGGACCACTCCGCGTTGTCCCACGAATCGATCACGTTCTGGACGGCCCGCGAGGACGGCGTGCTGTTGGGATGCGGCGCGTTGAAGGCGTTGTCCGCCGGGCGTGCAGAGATCAAGTCCATGCGGACAACGGCCCAGGCCCGTGGCCGGGGTGTGGCAACCCGGTTGCTTGAACACATCGTGGCCGAGGCCGGGCGCCGGGGCTTTGAACTGCTCAGCCTCGAGACCGGCACGGAGGATTACTTCGCCCCGGCCCGCCGCCTGTATGCACGGCATGGCTTCACCGAATGCCCGCCGTTCGGCGACTACACCCTGGACCCCCACAGTGTGTTCATGGAACTCCCCGTTTCACCCAAGTAGGGGACAACAATCGTCGTAATGAAGGCTCATACCGACGTTTGCTGTCCCCTGCTTGGGTTAGCGGGTTGCTTGGGTTAGCGGGCTGCCTGGTTAGACGGGCGCAGTGGTCCGGTCGCGGAGGGCCAGGTAGATCTTGTCGCGTGCGATGGGCAGCTCACCGAAGCGGACGCCCGTTGCGTTGCGGATGGCGTTGGCCAGTGCGGGTGCCACCGGGTTGAACGGGCTCTCACTCATGGACTTGGCACCCAGCGGACCGGTGGAGTCGTTGGTGGCGGCGAAGTACACCTCGCTCCGGGGCACGTCCGCGAACGACGGGATGTGGTACTGCCGCAAAATGTCCGTGGTGACCCGTCCGGCGTCGTCCACTTTCACTTCCTCGTACAGCACCGCGCCGAGCGCCTGCGCGATCCCGCCCTCGATCTGTCCCCGGCATTGCCGCGGATTCACCACCACTCCGGCGTCGGCTGCCTGCACGCTTTGCAGGATCCGCAGCTCCCCCGTTCCCCTGTTCACGGCGACGCGGAAACCATGGACGTTGAACGCCACCGAACGCGGCGTCCCTCCCCAGTTCCCATCCGTGGCGAGCCGAACGCCTTGCAGCCGGGCGGCGTCGACGATGTCCTTCAGCGGCACCGAGCGGTCGCCGCACTCCACGGCTCCGTCCACCAGACGGCAATCGCCCAGGGGCGCACCGGTCAGCGAGGACGCAACTGTTTGGATGCGGGTGGCGAGTTCGAGCGCAGCGCCCAGCGTCGCCTTCCCGGCCACCACCGTTCCGGCTGAACCGAACGCGCCGGTGTCGTGCTCCACCAGGTCGGTATCCGACTGTCGCACCGTCACCTTTGATGCCGAGGTTGCCAGCGCGGTGGCAGCCAGCTGCGCATGGACAGTTGTGGTGCCGTTCCCGAATTCCGCAGTTCCGACGTCGACGGCGAACCTTCCGTCCGCTTCCAGGCTCACCCGGGTGTGGGCGAAGTGGCCACGCGGCGGCACGGTGTCGATCATGGACAGCGCCGATCCTTCCCCGACCATCCATTCCGGCCCGAGGTTGTCCAGCCCTGCCGCACGGTAGCGTTCCTTCCCCCGGTCCAGGGCGTCGCGCACCAACGCCACGCACTGGTCAAGGCCGTAGCTCCCGTAGTGGACGTCTTCTTCCGGCTCGGGCGTAGTGGACAGCATGTGATCGCCGGGCCGGACCATGTTCTTGAGCCGGAACTCCAGGGGATCCATGCCGATGCCCACTGCGAGTTCATCAATGGCCGACTCGATCGCGAAGATCATCTGGCTCAGCCCGTAACCACGGAAAGCCCCGGCAGGAACGGTGTTGGTGTAGACGGCGTGGGCATCCACTTTCTTGTTCACGCACTTGTACACGGCCAACGATTCGCCGCAACCGTGGAACATCACGCCGGGAGCGTGGTTTCCATAGGCGCCGGTGTTCGTGAGGACGTTCAGTTGCAGCGCGGTGAGGTATCCGTCCCTGTTGGCGCCGGCCTTCAGGTGAATCGTGAAGGGGTGGCGCGTAGTGGTTGCGGTGAACTGTTCGGTACGGGTGAACTCCAGCTGGACGGGTCGCTTCAACGTGAGGGCTGCAAGGGCAACGAGGTCCTCGGTGAGCACCTCCTGCTTGCCGCCGAACCCGCCACCAACACGACCGGCCACCACGCGGATGGTCTCCGGCGGCAGGTTGAACAGACGACTCAGCGTCCGCTTCACCAGGAACGGAACCTGCGTGGAGGAACGGACCATCAGCCGGCCATCGTCATCCAGCCAGGCAATGGAGGCGTGCGTTTCCATGGCCACGTGCTGGACGCGTTGGGTCTGGTAAGTGTGTTCGTGGATGAAATCGGCGGCAGCGAAACCGTCAGCCACGCTGCCAAGTTCAGCATGGACCTCGGCCACCACGTTCTGCAGAGGCCGGGAGATGCGTGACGCTTCGCCGTCCTTCTCACCGTGGATGGCCGGCGCGCCGGGGAGGATGGCTTCCTGGGGAGTGAAAACCGGCTCCAGGAGTTCGTACTGCACCTCCAGCGCACGGGCCCCGGCCTCAGCCGCGCCCACGGATTCGGCGACCACCGCGGCCACCCGCTGCCCGATGAACCGCACCACGTCGTCCAGGACTCGGGTGTCGTCGGGATCGTCCGTGAAGTTCTCGTGCTGCGCCGTGGAAAAGAGCTGCTGCGGGGCATCCTCGTGGGTGAAGACGGCCACCACGCCCGGAACCGCCAGCGCGGGGGCCTTGTCGATGGACACGATCCGCGCGTGGGGGTGCGGGGACCTCAGCATTTTCATGTGCAGCAGGCCCGGCAATTGTTCAGCAGGGACATCCAGGGTGTAGCGGGCAGCGCCTGTCACCACGGCCTGTCCGGCGGGTGCGGGGACGTTGTCCCCGAGCTGGCCGGGCGTGGCGGCAACGGGAGCTGCGGTGGCGGGAACGCCGCCGTGGCCGGCGGCAGGTTCCTGTGCCCCCGAAACGTCCGCTCCGGCGTCGTGATCTTCGTGCTGGTGATCGCCGCCGTGGCCGCAGACCGCGTCCGCGATGGCCCGGTAGCCGGTGCAGCGGCACAGGTTGCCCTTGAGGTTGCGGGGCAGGTTGGCGCGTTGCTCGTCGTCGAACGTGGCTGCCGTCATCATCATCCCGGCGGTGCAGAAACCGCATTGGAAACCCTGCGCCTCCAGGAACTGTTCCTGCACGGGGTGCAGGCCATCGGCCGTGGCCAGGCCCTCGATGGTGGTGACTGCTTTGCCCTCGGCCCGGACCGCCGGGTAGATGCAGCTGTGTACGGGCGTGCCGTCGACGTGCACTGTGCAGGCACCGCAGTCACCGCCGTCGCAGCCCTTCTTGACGCCGAAGTTGCCTTGCTCCCGGAGGAAGGTGCGAAGGCACTGGCCGGGGCGGGGGGCGTCCTGCGCGGCGGCGCCGTTGATCTCAATTGCCATGGGAGGCCTCCTTGTGGGTGCCTGACGTTTCGGGTTGCGTGGACGGCTGGGGCGAAGTGGCATGCGGCGGCCAGAAATCGCCGGACACCGTCATCGACTCATCCAGCAGCTCGGCCCGGATCTCTTCGGCCAGCTTGAGGGTCATGTCGCGGCGCCATGCCGGGAGCCCGTGGATGTCGTCGTGGTACAGCGGCCAGGGAATGGAATGCCCGACGGCGTGGGCCAGCGCTGCTGCGTCGGGAACCTGGCCGGCGGGGAACCTGAGTTGTACGGGCCTTTTGGTGGCTGCGGTGACGGTGATGACCAGGCCAAAAACGGGGTCGAGCCTGCCGATCAGCAGCACTCCGGAGCGCCCCAGGTTACTCAGGGACAAACGCCGGAAAGCCACCCGGGCGGAGAGCGCTTCGGCGGGGAGGTGGATGCTGCGGAGCAACTCCCCCGGTTCCAGCACTGTCTGCATATCGCCCACCACAACGTCTGCCACCGGAACGGTCCGGCTGCTTCCGTCAGGGCTGAGGATGGTGGCCGTACCGTCCAGTCCTGCGCAGAGGGACGTCATGGGCCCGGCCGGCAGCCCCGTGCAGATGTTCCCGCCAACCGTGGACATGTTCCAGATCTTGAACGACGCCACGAACGAGTCGCAGCACGGCCGGATCAGTGCCAGTCCCGGCCACTCGCGGTCCGCGGTACCGGCGGAAAGCGGCAGGGCATAGAGCTCCGCAACGGTGCAGGTAGCGGCCAGTTCAATCCCGTCATCGGTGACGGTGATGGCCGGCCAGCCGGCTTGGCCAAGGTCCAGCAGCCGCGTGAGTACGGTGCTTCCGTAGGAGAAGAGGACAGTGCCTCCGGCGAGCCAGGCATCGCCTTCACGCCATTGCGCGGGGTCCGTGGTGGGGACCACGGCCTCGATGGTGTTCATGTCCATGGGTCCTCCTGAGTGAGGTGTCGAGGGGCCGGGTGGATCGGACCGGTGCTGTCTTTGAGGGAAGGGAAGCTGTCCCTGTGGTGGCTGGTCCCGCGCCCGGCGATGATTTCGGCTGCGATGGAGACAGCTACTTCGGCCGGAGTCACGGCGCCGAGGTCCAGCCCGATGGGCGAATGCAAGCGGTCCAGGTCTTCGGAAGGTGTTCCGGCCTGCAGGAGTGCGTCCACCCGTTGGCGGTGGCTGCGGCGCGAACCCATGGCACCGACGTAGGACAGGTTCAGCCGGAGCGCGGCCTGGATCAAGGGGATGTCGAACTTGGGATCGTGGGTCAGGACGCACACCACGGTGCGGGAATCGAGTCGCCCACCGGCTGCCTCGGACTCGAGGTAACGGTGCGGCCAGTCGGTGACCACCTGGTCTGCACCGGAAAAACGCTGCTGGGAGGCGAAGGCAGGCCGGGCATCACAGAGGGTGACGTTGTAGCCAAGGAGCTGCCCGGCCGGCAACAGGGCGGCGCCGAAGTCGTTGGCTCCGAAGACAATCATCCGTGCCGCCGGCAAGCGGCTTTCCACGAACAACGTGATGGGCTGTGGCTCTTCTTCTTCCCGGGGCGGGGCGGCCAGCCTTTCGGTTGTGACCCATCCGTCGATGCATCCTTCCGGCGGGGCCAGCCGGACCAGGCCCGCCCGGCCGCCCTGGAGCAGTGGCTCCACCTGGGCAGCTGCGGCAAAAAGCGTGGAGGGGTGGTCGCCCAGCAGTACGGCAAGTTCCTGCGACTCCATGGCCCGGAACCGCACAGGGTCATCCACCACCATGACTCCGCCCTTGGCATCGAGCCGGCGAATCAGGGCTGCCGGGCGTTGCGGTCCGGCGAACAACGACAGTTCCGGCGCGCCGGCCCCGAAAGGCTGGATGTGGACTTCCAGCTCGCCGCCGCAGGTAAGTCCGACGGCGAACGCGTCCTCGGCACTGAAGCCGTAGGACTCAAGGCGCGGACCGCCGTCGCGCATGGCTTCCAGCGCCGCCTCCACGACGGCGCCTTCAACGCAACCACCGGACAAGCTGCCCAGGATTTCGCCGTTTTCGGAGACCATCATGGAGGTCCCCAAGGGCCGCGGCACGGAACCGCCGCTCCCTACGATCGTGGCCACGGCCAGTCGTTGGCCGGAGACCGCAGGCCGCCAGCTGCCCAGTGAAGGCATCAGATCCAGCATGGCAACACGTCCTTTTTCCAGGTGTCCCGGCCGGGATGGCCCAGCCGGAGCAGTGCGCGATCTTGCCCCATATTCTCATTTCCGGAGGATGTTGAGGGGTAGTCGCGGTTTTTCAGTAAGAGTTCAATCGGTCAGTGTTCATAGGAACGGGGGCAAGGGCTTCATCTCCCTGCCCCCGTTCCCTGACGGAGCGTCGGCGCCCGGCCGCCGCCCGTCGTCGTGCCTGGTGAGAGGGACCACGACGACGGACGCCTATTCATGCGGTGGGTACCGACGGACCGTCGATCGGAGTGCCGGAAGGGACCCGCCGGCGCGGGGTGCGGTCCCGGTCAGACGCCCATCAGGGCGTTGATGGGTCCGCGGGCAAAGTAGATGATGAAGCCAACCGTGACCACCCACATGAGCGGATGGACCTTCTTGGCTTTGCCCGAGGCTGCGCTGATCACCGCGAAGGAGATGAACCCGACCCCGATGCCGTTGGCGATGGAGTACGTTAGCGGCATGGTCACGATGGTGAGGAACGCAGGGAGCGCGATGGAGAACTTGGTGAACTTGATCTCGCGGATCTGCGCCATCATCATCGCGCCCACCACCACCAGTGCCGCAGCAGCCACTTCCAGCGGGACAACCGAGGTAAGCGGTGTGAAGAACATCGAGCCCAGGAACAGCAGGCCGGTGACCACGGAGGCCAGGCCGGTGCGTGCGCCTTCGCCGATGCCGGCGGCGGAGTCGATGTACACGGTGTTGGATGAACCCGAGGTTGCCCCGCCCACCACTGCACCCATGCCTTCAACGATGAAGGCCGACTTCAGCTTGGGGAACGTGCCGTCCTTGTGTGCCACGCCGGCGCTCTTGGCCAGGCCGGTCATGGTGCCCATGGCGTCGAAGAAGTTGGTGAACACCAGGGTGAAGACCAGCATGGTGGCGGCGAGACCGCCAATCCGGGCAAACGAACCGAAGAGGTCGAACTGGCCCACCAGGCTGAGGTCCGGAACGGACACCAGCTGACTGGACAGGATGGGCACGTTGAGGTGCCAACCGCCGGGGTTGTCCGCGGTGCCGGGTCCGATGTGGAGGATGGCCTCGACAACTGCGGCAAGGACCGTGGTGGCGACGATGCCGATCAGCAGGCCGCCCTGGATTTTGCGTGCCACGAGGATGCCCATGGCCAGCAATCCAACAATAAAGACGAGGGTGGGGATGGAGGTGATGGATCCATCATTGCCCAGCTGGACCGGCGGGCCGCCCGCGGTGGGACGGACAAAACCGGAGTCGACAAAGCCGATAAAGGCGATGAACAGGCCGATGCCAACGGTGATGGCAGCCTTGAGTTCCTTGGGGACCGCCTTGAAGATCGCCGTCCGGGCACCTGTGGCACCGAAGAGGACGATCAGGATGCCGTTGATGACCACCAGGCCCATGGCTTCCGGCCACGTGACTTCATGGATGACTGCTACCGCCAGGAAGGAGTTGATGCCCAGGCCTGCCGCCAGGCCGAACGGCAGGTTGGCGATCAGACCGAAAACAATGGTCATGACCCCTGCGGTCAAGCCGGTGACGGCACCGACCTGGGCGGCCGAAAGCCAACCGCCGGCCACGTCCGTCGGGGCGTTTTCCGCGGAGAAACCGCCCAGGATGAGCGGGTTAAGGATGACGATGTACGCCATGGTGAAGAAGGTGACCAGGCCGCCCCGGAATTCACGGGCCAGCGTGGATCCACGCTTGGAGATCTGGAAAAACTTGTCCAGGAAGGAGTTCGACACCGGGGGCTTGCTGTTGCCGTTGGCCTGTCCGGTTGCCGTGTGCTTTGCGGCTGTGGGCTCTGCGCCTTTGCTTCCCTCGGGGAAGAGCGCAGCCTGCTTTTCAGCTGCTGTCTGCATTTCTGCGTTGTCCAGGATGTTCATGTCAGCCACCGGGCCCTAGTAATCAATCCTGGAATCAAGCGTGTTCCATGTGTTGAACGGCTGGAGGGCCTCCGGAGCCTGGGGGTCGCCCAGTTCCAGCTTGGCTACCGGCATCAGCGCGTCCCGGTTGTCGTTCTCGAAGTACTCGTAGAAGACGGCGTCATCGAAGCCGACGGATGCGGCGTCGTGACGGTCTGCGGCAAAGAACACGCGGTCAACGCGTGCCCAGAGCGCGGAAGCCAGGCACATGGGGCATGGCTCGCAGCTGGTGTAGAGGGTTGCTCCGCTCAGATCGAAGGTTCCCAGTTCGCGGCAGGCGTTGCGGATGGCCGTGACTTCTGCGTGTGCGGTGGGATCGTTCGAGGCGGTAACGCGGTTGACGCCTTCAAAGGCTCGTCCGTCCGCGGTGACAATGACGGCCCCGAACGGGCCCCCACTGTTGAGGACATTGGCTGTAGCCAGCTCAATGGATGTGGCCAGGAATTGCTCGGCCGTGACGGTTGTACTCATGTTGCGACTTCCTTAGTGCTGTGGAAGCCGGGTGACCGTTTGGGGGCGCTGCAAAAAGAGCTCCAGTCAGCTCGGTTACCAGGCTTCAGCATGTGCGATGAAGGTTAAGTTGCGCCTGGTAGATAGCTTCCCGAAGTCCGGGTGCCCGCCTTTGGCAGTTAGAGCGTAGCACCACGTTTGTGAGCCGCGCCATAGTTTTTTGAAAACTTAATTTCGTCATACGAAATTACTTAATCCGGGTGGGTGCAGGCCAAATGTGACTGCCCGCGGGCGTTGACTGCCGCCGTCGGGGCTTCTACGCTTTTCTGAACGACGCCCTTGGTGGCGCGTAACCTGGATCAGCAGACAGGGCCTAACTGAGCTGGAACGCGAACACGCCGACCAGACAAGGAACCCCTTATGTCGCAATCCCCCTCCCGGCTGTGGATCAGGAATCCGCTGGGTATCTTCACCGCAAACGACCTCGACGCCGGCGGCGGCCTGGTGGTTTCCGACGGGAAAATCGTGGAGTTGGTGCCCGCGGGCGGCCAACCGTCATCCCCTGCCACCGTCTTTGACGCGTCCGGACACGTGGTCCTTCCCGGCCTCATCAACACCCATCACCACTTCTACCAAACCCTCACGCGCGCCTGGGGTCCAGTGGCCAATGCGCCTTTGTTCCCATGGCTGCAAAATCTCTACCCGGTGTGGGCACGGCTGACGCCCCGCAGCCTGGAACTCGCGGTGCAGGTCGCGTTGGCGGAGTTGCTGCTTTCCGGCTGCACCACGGCCGCCGACCACCACTACCTCTTCCCCGACGGTATGGAAGACGCCATCGATATCGAGGTCGCGGCCGTCCGTTCCATGGGCATGCGGGCGACACTCACCCGCGGGTCCATGACACTCGGAGAGGACGACGGCGGGCTGCCGCCAAGGACCACGGTCCAGTCACCTGAGGCGATCCTTGCGGACAGCGAACGACTGATCCGCCAGTACCACGAGACCGGCGATGGAGCCGTGGTGCAGATCGCGCTGGCACCGTGCTCACCCTTCTCCGTGACCAAGGAAATCATGGCCGAAAGCGCCGCCATGGCCGAACGCTTCGACGTCCGGCTCCATACACACCTCGCGGAAACCATCGATGAGGAGGACTTCTGCCGGTCAATGTTCGGCCTGCGGACCGTGGATTATCTGGAATCGGTGGGCTGGTTGGGATCCCGAACCTGGCTGGGACACGGCATCCACTTCAATGACGAGGAGATCGCCAGGCTGGGAGCCGCCGGAACCGCCGTCGCGCATTGCCCCACCTCCAACATGAGGCTGGCATCCGGGACCGCACGCGTCCTGGAACTCGAGGCGGCGGGTGTGCCGGTGGGGCTGGGCGTGGATGGATCGGCGTCGAACGATGCCTCCAACATGATCCTCGAAGCGCGGCAAGCACTGTACTTGCAGCGTCTGCGCTACGGCGCCTCCGTGCCCGTGGAGCGCGCCCTGGGCTGGGCGACGCGGGGATCCGCAGCTGTTCTGGGTCGCTCCGACATCGGGCAGCTGGCTCCCGGGCTCCAGGCCGACCTGGCCTTGTTCAAGCCTGACGAGCTGCGGTTCTCCGGCAGCCACGATCCCGTTGCCGCCTTGCTGCTCTGCGGCGCGGACCGGGCAGACCGCGTGATGGTTGGCGGTCAGTGGCGCGTAGTGGACGGGGCGATACCCGACCTTGACGTGGCCGGGCTGATCGCCGAACACTCGGCTGCGGCGCGGAAGCTCGTAGCCGGTTAGCTTTACGGCCTCTCCGGTAGCCCGATTCGTGGCTTCGCTGCGCACTGTGCCGTGCGTGCGGCACAGTGCGCAGTAAGCCAACGAAACGGGTTCACCCGATGTTCCCGCGCGTCATTCTCCAGCGATGACGCGAAGGGCCTTGGCTAGACCGTGATCTTGTAGACGTGGTGCGTGTACTCATTGGCGAAGGAATCCGTGAACTTCCCGCCCTGCACCGCGATGCTCCGGTTCTCGCCCACAACCTCCACCTGCGTGCCCGTGATCCCTGAGGGAAGCGCAAAGGTCCTGGAACCTGTAGTGCCGTCCTCGCCCATGGCAAAGATGTACGCGGATCCATCCTTGACCTTCAGCATCGAATCAATGCCGTCACCGAAGTCCCATGCATAGGACTGGGTATTGATCACGGGCGCCAGGGCCTTGATCTGATTGTTCACCGCACCGGCTGCAGCTACCTGGTCCTTGAGGCATGCGGTGCCCCTGAGCCGCGCGTCCGCGAAGGCGTCACCACTGATGCAGTCATTGATGTTTTGCTGGTCCGGCGACTGGCTGAACCAGACAATGCCCCGGGCCTCATGAATGATCGACGCCCACACCTGGGCCTTGGTCTGCTCCGGAGTGAGCTGCCTGTAGCCCCCAGTGGAGCCGCCCGTGGACACCACGGTTGGCAGGGCCCAAATGGGAGCCTGCACATTGCGGGCCGTGTTCACCTCGTTCTGCAGGGAAATAATCTTCCCGTAGCTCGACGCCGTACGGCAGTTCGATGTCACGATCGGGGTCTGTCCCACCGGCGTACGCCAACGGAGCTGGTTGTCTCCCCAGTCGCATTGCGGTACTGCGTAGAAGTACTGGTCCACCGAGTTCACATTGGCCGTGTTGTAATAGTCCGCGCTGAACGCCATGGACCGGTCATAGGTGACGATCCCCGAAGTCCAGTTCGAGTAGGTAAACCGGCCTGTCTTGGCGGGGTCGAACTGGGCGGCCAGTGAACGCATGTGCGCCAGGCCCGAGGCGGTGTCGAACCGGCCATCCACTTCATCGTCCAGGAGCGTTCCCACCTGACTGGCCCAATCCGCGGGGGCGTCGTTGGGCGAGAACAACGTGAACATGCCGTTGGCCGTGATGCCCGCGGACGGAGTCGCCGGGTTGCCCTGGGCGTAGGTGTTGATCCCGAGCGCTTTGTCGTACTTCAGCTGCGCGTCGCTTCCGGGCGAGCCGTACCAGACGACGATGGGCAGGAACGCCGGATCATCCCAGCCGGCCGCATCGGCCTTCGGGAACTGCTTCCAGTAATCCGGGCCGCCGTCCCACGGGATCCTGGGCAGGTTGGCGAGGCTGCCGGTGCCCGGGGGCGTGGTGGGGGTTGGGGTTGGCGTGGGGGTTGGGGTTGGTGTTGGGGTCGGCGTTGGCGTGGCCGTGGGGGTTGGGGTCGGCGTCGACGTCGGCGTGGGCGTCGGCGTGGCCGTCACTGTTGGGGTCGGCGTTGGCGTGGCCGTCACTGTTGGGGTCGGCGTGGGCGTGACCGTCGCTGTTGGGGTCGGGGTGGGCGTCGACGTTGGCTCTGACGTGGGTTCCGCCGTCGCAGTTGACGTGGGCGACGCCGTCGACGTCGGCTCTGACGTAGGTTCCGCCGTCGCAGTTGAGGTAGGTTCCGCCGTCGACGTGACCGTCGGGCTTTCCGTGGGCAGGGGCGTGCCGGGGTCCGTGCAGCCGGCGAGGGCCAACGCAAGCACAGCCCCGAGCGTGATGATAGTGGGTTTCATGACATTGTTTTCCTTTGGGTAGCAGCCGCAACCGGACTGCCGTGGCGCCGGATCCCCACTCCCGGCTTCTCTTTTGTCTCCTGCAGCGCAGGGATTATCGGCCGGGAATCCGTGTCCCGGCTCAGCCCGATGACGAGCGCCTGTCCTTGCCCGACCTGCGGCAATGCGACGCGTGCGGACTTCTGTCCGGCGTCACCGAGCCCGCATGTGCGGCCCTTCGTGAGTCGCGACGGCCTTTGAAGAACCCGGAGGGCGGCCGCCAGCCCAGCTTACGTGACGCAGACCACATCTGAACTGAATGTGACGCACCCTCATCCGACCGGTTCGATGCCCCGCCGCACAACGTGCCGCGCGCACGGCACAGGCTGCAGCCGGGCAACGAAACGGGTTTTCCACATAGGACAACCGGCGACTATTCGTGGGAGCCCTCGCAATCGAGGCTGTTTTGATGACGACGAAATCCCGGCAGTTACCGGAAGGCATGGATTTATGGCGAACCAACGAACTCCACCAGGCCGGCTTCAACGACAGGAGAATTGCTTCCCTGGTGCGGAGCGGGGAGTTGGTGAGGCTTCGCAGGGGGTGCTATCTCAGGGGCAGTACCTGGGCAGCTCAAAAACCCGCCGTAAGGAGCCTGCAGCTGATCGCCGCACACGCCCACGGAACACTAACGACGTCGGCACGCGGCTTCGTCTACAGCCACACTTCGGCGGCGCGACTTCATGGCCTGCTTCTCCTTAACGTTGATGACCGGGTGCACATCACCACCCCAACCACAGCTTCTTCCACGTCCCACGGAGCTGACGTCGTGCCGCATACCCGCGCCTTGGCGGCAGGCGACGTCCAGACAGTAAGGGGCATGCCCTGCACCTCACTGGAACGAACTGTGGTGGATAGCTGCCTCATACTCAATGACAAGCAATCCCTGGTGCTTATGGACCACGCCCTGCGAAAAGGCGCTGACGCCGGGGAAATCCGGCGGATGTGCGCCCTCCTCAAGGGACGCCATGGAGTCCTCTCGTTACGCAGAGCCCTGGAGAACGCGGATGCGAGGTCGGAATCTCCCGGCGAAACATTGACGCGCGAGCTCCTGCAACGCCTCGGGATCGAGATGCCTGAGCTGCAGGTCAGGGTCTCATCAGCCGAGGGAGACCATCGCTTGGACTTTGCCTGGCGGAAAAAGCAGGTGGCCTTGGAGTTTGATGGCAAGGTCAAGTACTTCGACTACGCGCCCACGGCCGAGGTGCTGTACAAGGAACGGCTGCGCGAGAAGGCCTTGATGGAGCTCGGCTGGACGTTCATCCGCGTCCGCTGGCGGGACTTGCACCGGGAACAGGAGTTCAAAATGCGGGTCCTTCGTGCGCTGCGGCAACGGAGTTGAGCCCGGTTCGGGGGTCCACTGCACACTCGACGCTGCGCACGGCACACTGTGCAGCGAAGCATCGAAACAGCGGGAGAACCAAGCGCGTCCGGGCACAACAAAGCGGGCGACACCTCCCCAGGTGCCGCCCGCCGTTGGCTCTGTTGCGCAGAGTCCGCGCCCCTGTTGCAGATCAGGGGCGCTGCCGGCCGAACACTGGAAGCGCACGCAGCCAACGGGAGAACCCGCCGGCCTTGCGATCACAGTCGGCCGGAATGTAGAAGTCCGGATCTGTCGCACCAAAGGGCAGGTACAGTTCCTGGCCCGGCGCCGGGAATTCCACGACGCTGTTCGTATCCTTCGAGTCCATCTGTTCCTCCTCTTTCTCGTGCTCAGTTTCCGCTCTTCGGAAAACTTTTATTGTTATGTGGAAAGTTTAGGCAGCGGGCGAGCCGTCCGTCAAGACCCCCGGAGAAGCCGAATGAAGTTGCCCCGGTCACATTCGGGTAGTTCATAACGATCACCGGGAAGCCATATACACAACCCGAAAACATGCGCTACTCTCGAATCAGTTCGTGGCGTAGGTCACGTAACCTGAGAGCAGCAGGCAGGGTCGTAATGAGCTGGCATCCATGGATGCCGGCTCTTTTTTGTTGGGTCGGCTCCACCAGAAACGCAGTGGAAACACGCGCTTAATTTCATTGATGGAACGTAGGTTCCACCTCACAGAAGTTGGGATATGACCATGAGCAACAAAATCGTCCTCGGCGAAAACCAGTACGGCAAAGCAGAAGTCCGCGTCGTCAAGGTCACTCGGGATACGGACCGCCACCACATCGAAGACCTGAACGTCACCTCGCAGCTGCGCGGCGACTTCCAGGCCGCACACCTTCAGGGCGACAACGGCCACGTCGTTGCCACGGACACCCAGAAGAACACTGTCTACGCGTTTGCCCGTGAAGGCATCGGCTCGCCCGAATCCTTCCTCCTGCGCCTCGCGGACCACTTCACCGGGGGATTCGACTGGGTCACCGGCGGCCGTTGGGAAGCCGAGGCCTACAGCTGGGACCGCATCCAGGCACACGGCGAGGGACACGACCACAGCTTCGTCCGCAACGGCCAGGAGGTGCGTACCGCCGTCGTCGTCCGTGATGGCGCAACCACGCACGTGATTTCCGGCCTCAAGGACCTGACCGTCCTCAAGACCACGCAGTCCGGTTTTGTCGGCTACCCGCGCGACAAGTACACCACCCTGCCGGAGACCACCGACCGCATCCTGGCCACCGACGTATCCGCCCGCTGGCGCTACAACACCAACCTGGACGTCGCCGGCACGGACTTCAACAAGAGCTACGACGACATCAAGGCCCTCCTGCTGGAAGGCTTCACCGAGAACTACTCCCACGCCCTGCAGCAGACGCTGTTCGACATGGGCAAGAAGGTCCTGGAAGCACACAGCGAAGTTGATGAAATCAAGTTCTCCATGCCCAACAAGCACCACTTCCTGGTTGACCTGAGCCCGTTCGGCCTGGACAACCCCAACGAGGTCTTCTTCGCCGCCGACCGCCCGTACGGCCTCATCGAAGCAACTGTCCAGCGCGAGAACATCGAGGCTGCACCCGTTGCATGGAGCGGCATCGCCGGCTTCTGCTAAACCGCAACACCCCAGGGACTTGTGTGCAGGTCCGGCCCCGAAGCGCCCCGCAAGGGGCCAGGCCTGCACCCAAACCCGACCCCAAAAACCCCACAACACCAAAGATTTTGTTAGCCAGACACAGTTAGCCAGACGAAGACGTCTGCCATGAACCCAGGAAGTCTGCCATGAACATCAAGAAAAAATCCCGCCCTGCGAATACCACCGCCTCGCACCGTCCTGAACGGCCCGAGGACAAGAGGCTCTCCATCGGAAGCACTTTCGCCTACGGCTTCCAGCACGTCCTCACCATGTACGGCGGAATTATTGCTCCGCCGCTGATCATCGGTGCAGCCGCCGGCATGTCCTCGCAGGACATCGGCCTGCTTATTGCCGCCTGTTTGTTCGTTGGCGGCCTGGCCACCATCCTCCAGACTGTGGGCATCCCGTGGTTCGGCTCGCAGTTGCCGCTGGTACAGGGCGTTTCCTTCGCAGGCGTCTCAACCATGGTGGCGATTGTCCAAGGCGGTGGCGGGATCCAGGCGGTGTTCGGCTCAGTGATCGTGGCATCGCTGATTGGCCTGGCGATCACTCCACTGTTCTCCAAGATCATCAAATTCTTCCCGCCCGTGGTGACGGGCACGGTGATCACCACCATCGGCCTGACGCTGATGCCCGTGGCCGCGAACTGGGCCATGGGTGGCAACGCCAAGGCCGAGAACTACGGCAGCGTCTCCAACATCGGGCTCGCGGCGGCCACCATGGGCATCGTCCTGCTGCTGAGCAAGGTGGGCAACGCCGCCATTTCCCGGCTCTCGATCCTCCTGGCCATGGTGATCGGAACCATCATCGCGCTCGTTGCGGGCATGGCTGACTTCTCCAAGGTGGGCCAGGGCGACATCGTGGCATTCCCTACGCCTTTCGCCTTCGGTGCTCCAACCTTCGACATTGCCGCGATCATCTCCATGCTCATCGTCATCCTGGTGACCCTCACCGAGACCTCGGCAGACATCATCGCAGTGGGCGAAATCGTCGACACCAAGGTTGACTCCCGCCGCATCGGCGACGGCCTGCGCGCCGACATGCTCTCCAGCGCGATCTCCCCGCTGTTCAACTCCTTCACCCAGAGCGCCTTCGCCCAGAACGTGGGACTCGTCGCCATCACCGGCATCAAAAGCCGCTTCGTGGTCAGCGCCGGCGGCCTCATCCTGGTCATCCTCGGTCTCCTGCCGATCCTCGGCCGGGTTGTCGCAGCGGTTCCGACGCCCGTCCTGGGCGGCGCCGGCGTCGTGCTGTTCGGTACGGTGGCAGCCAGCGGTATCCGTACCCTGGCCAAGGTCGAGTACAAGAACAACATGAACCTGATCATCGTTGCCGCTTCCATTGGCTTCGGCATGATCCCCATTGCGGCACCGAAGTTCTACGACCAGTTCCCCTCCTGGTTCTCCACGATCTTCCACTCCGGCATCAGCTCCGCCGCAGTCATGGCGATCATCCTGAACATCCTCTTCAACTACTTCAAGGCAGGCAACTCGGACAACCAGTCGGTGTTCGTCGCGGGCACGGACCGGATCGTCAGCGAAGAGGACATCAAGTGCCTCAGCGAAGGCGACCGCTTCGAAAACGGCAAGCTGATCGACGCGGACGGCAACGAAGTTCCGCTCAAGACATCCAGCGCGTCCGAGCACTAGCTCCGGTCCGCAGATGACAAAAGGCGGCAGTGTTTCCTTGGGGGACACTGCCGCCTTTTTGTCGCCTGGGCGGAAGGTACGACGACTGCACTCGCCTTTGCGGCTCGGTCACCTGGCTGCTCAAAGACCTCGCCGAAATGGCAAAAGATGGCAATGCTCCTGGGGCAAAGTCAATTGGTGGGAGCAACGCTGGGGGTTAGGCCGCTTGTAGCAGCTGGTTTAGCCGGTTGGCTGGGGTCTCGAGGTTCAGTGTTGGTCTGGGGCGGCGGTTGAGTTTCGCTGCGACCA
>Ga0308158_10002412_pt1 | contig 17761 bp, 15 predicted proteins | sample PhyBR2_FD_201038 | JGI IMG/M metagenome (GOLD analysis project Ga0308158, IMG submission 201038) | Phyllosphere microbial communities from UC Gill Tract Community Farm, Albany, California, United States - DLSLB.R2 | ecosystem: Host-associated > Plants > Phyllosphere > Unclassified | place: USA...
CACGTGTGAACTCTCTTTGTAATGCGGAAATGGTCTAGAGGGCTTTCAGGCTGGCCTTGACTGAGCGGCGTGGGGATACCTATGGCGGCCAACCATCAGTGACCGTCGACCTGCACGGACACACAGCAATAAAGACTAGCAGGTCAGCGGCGGCTCTGGCCATTTCAGCGGGTCAGGCCCAGCCGTGTCGCCGCCGAAGCCCGGACGCCACCTTTTCGAAGCGCGCCTTGTCCAATACCGCGCCTTCGCGCCGGATGCTGTCCGGGCGGATCTGCAGGATACGGTCCAGCCGCACCTCACTTGCCCGGCCCTGCCCGTCCCAACCCCCGGAGCCGAGATCCACGTAGTCCCCGGACGACGTCCCGGCAGGAACCCTGTCCCTGCTGGTCAGCATCAGCCCCAGGAGGAAGGGGCCGTTGTGCCCCACCAGCAGCACGGGCCGGTCCTTCCCCTTGCCGTGATCCTCCTCATAGGGCACCCAGGCCCACACCACCTCGCCCGGATCGGGGTCGCCGTCGGGCTGCGGGGCGTAGCGGACAGAGGCGCGGCCACGGTAATCGCCGGGATAGGCCGCCGCTTCGCCGGGAACACCTTGGCCGTCGGCGCGCCGATTGCCGCCGGGGCGCTGGTCCTGGACCGGCCGCGGGGCGATGGACCGTTTCTGCAGCATGCGCAGGCCGCGGCGGACGGCGTTTCCCAGGGAGCGGAGATCTATGGCCATCCCCACAGCCTATCGGCGGGGCTGCCGTTGAAACAGCGTGCACAGGCCGGCCAGGATGCGGTGGCGGGGTCGCGGACGTGGGACACTGGACGTTAAAGATGTGCGGCTGGACCGCAGGCGCCTTTCGCGTGCCTGGCGGATGGCTGCAGAAAAGCCAACAGTAAGGACCCTGCGTGTCTCCCATGGCCCGCACCGCACCGGTGCCCGCCGCGACAGATCCGGCAATTATTCGGAACTTTTGCATCATCGCGCATATCGACCACGGCAAGTCCACCCTGGCTGACCGTATGCTGCAGTCCACCGGGGTGGTCCAGGCGCGCGACATGAAGGCCCAGTACCTGGACCGCATGGACATCGAGCGCGAACGCGGCATCACCATCAAGTCCCAGGCCGTCCGCATGCCGTGGGAGGTGGACGGTGTCAGTTACGCGCTGAACATGATCGACACCCCGGGGCACGTGGACTTCACATATGAAGTCTCCAGGTCACTGGCCGCCTGCGAGGGCGCAATCCTGCTGGTGGACGCAGCCCAGGGCATTGAGGCCCAGACGCTCGCGAACCTGTACCTGGCGATGGAGAACAACCTCGCGATCATCCCGGTCTTGAACAAAATCGACCTGCCGGCGGCGCAGCCCGAGAAGTACGCCGCCGAGCTCGCCAGCCTGATCGGCGGCGAACCCGAGGATGTCCTGCGGGTGTCCGGTAAGACCGGCGTTGGCGTGGAAGCCCTCCTGGACAAGATCGTCCGCGACCTCCCGGCGCCGAAGGGCGACCCCGATGCGCCGGCCAGGGCCATGATCTTCGACTCGGTCTACGACACCTACCGCGGCGTGGTGACCTATGTGCGCGTGGTGGACGGGATGCTCCACCCGCGTGAACGCATCCAGATGATGTCCACCAGAGCCTCGCACGAACTCCTGGAAATCGGCGTCAGCTCCCCGGAACCCACACCCTCCAAGGGCCTCGGTGTTGGCGAAGTGGGCTACCTGATCACCGGTGTGAAGGACGTCCGCCAGTCCAAGGTGGGCGACACCGTCACCAACCTCGCCAAGCCGGCCGCCGAGTCCCTGCCCGGCTACGCCGATGCCAAACCCATGGTGTTCTCCGGCCTCTACCCCCTGGACGGCGCCGACTACCCGGTGCTGCGCGACGCCCTTGAAAAGCTCATGCTCAACGACGCCGCACTGGTGTACGAACCGGAGACCTCTGCTGCCCTGGGCTTCGGCTTCCGTGTGGGTTTCCTGGGCCTGCTGCACCTTGAGATCACCCGCGAACGCCTGGAACGCGAATACAACCTGGACCTCATCTCCACGGCACCCAACGTGGAATACGAGGTGACCCTGGAGGACAAGAAGGTGGTCCGCGTGACCAACCCCAGCGAGTACCCCACGGGCAAAATCGCCGAGGTCCGCGAACCCATGGTTTCGGCCACCATCCTGGCCCCCAACGAATTCGTCGGCGCCATCATGGAACTGTGCCAGTCCCGCCGCGGCGTGATGGGCGGCATGGACTACCTCTCCGAGGACCGGGTGGAAATCCGCTACCGGCTGCCGCTGGCGGAAATCGTCTTCGACTTCTTCGACATCCTGAAGTCAAAGACCCGTGGCTACGGCTCCCTGGACTGGAAGGCCGACGGCGAGCAGGTTGCCGACCTGGTGAAGGTGGACATCATGCTCCAGGGCGAGCAAGTGGACGCCTTCAGCGCCATCACCCACCGGGACAAGGCCTACGCCTACGGCGTGATGATGACCGGAAAGCTCCGTGAACTCATCCCGCGGCAACAGTTCGAGGTGCCCATCCAGGCGGCCATCGGATCCAGGATCATCGCCCGCGAAAGCATCCGGGCCATCCGCAAGGACGTGCTGGCCAAGTGCTACGGCGGTGACATCTCACGAAAGCGCAAGCTGCTGGAAAAGCAAAAAGAAGGCAAGAAGCGCATGAAGATGGTGGGAACGGTGGAGGTGCCGCAGGAAGCGTTCATCGCGGCCCTCACCACCGACGAATCAAAGGACAAGGCCAAGAAGAAGTGACCACTGCGCAGCAGGGGACCCGCTGATGCCCAGCGTTCTTCCCCTCGGCGACCCGGCGCCGTCGGACGGTCTGCTGCCTGCACAGGCAGCGGACGGTGCGGCGGCCCGGGCCTTTGGCCTGTACGTCCACATCCCGTTCTGCGCCGTGCGCTGCGGGTACTGCGACTTCAACACCTACACCGCCACGGAACTGGGCGGCGGCGCGTCACAGGATGCCTACGCCCAAACCGCCGTGTCGGAAGTGTCCCTGGCCGGCACCGTGATGGCACGGTCAGGGCTCCCGGAGCGGAAGCTCGGCACGGTCTTTTTCGGCGGCGGCACGCCCACCCTGCTGCCGGCTGATGACCTCGCCCTGATCCTTCGCGCTGCCATTGACCAGTGGGGCATCGAGGACGGAGCCGAGGTCACCACCGAAGCCAACCCCGATTCGGTCACCCCCGAATCCCTCGCCGTCCTCAAGGAGGCGGGCTTCACCAGGGTTTCCTTCGGCATGCAGTCCGCCGTCCCGCACGTGCTCAAGGTCCTGGACCGCACCCACACGCCCAGCCGCGTTCCGCAGGTGGTGCAGTGGGCGCGGGAGGCCGGGCTGGATGTCAGCCTGGACCTGATTTACGGCACGCCGGGGGAGTCGCTGGCGGACTGGCGCCACTCCCTGGAGACGGCCCTCTCCTACCAGCCGGACCACATCAGCGCCTACGCCCTGATTGTCGAGGACGGGACCAAGCTGGCCGCGCAGATGCGCCGCGGCGAGGTGCCGGGAATTGACGACGACGACCACGCCGACAAGTACGAACTCGCCGACCAGCTCATCACCGAAGCCGGGCTCGGCTGGTATGAGGTCAGCAACTGGGCGCGGAGCCCGGAGCACGCGTGCCGCCACAACCTGGCCTACTGGCGTGGCGACGACTGGTGGGGCATCGGCCCCGGCGCGCACTCTCACGTGGGCGGGGTGCGCTGGTGGAACGTGAAGCACCCGTCCGCTTACGCGAACCGCCTGTCCCAGGGCCTGTCGCCTGCGGCGGGCAGGGAGACCTTGGATGCCGAAACCAGGCACCTGGAGCGGGTGATGCTGGAGGCGCGCCTGCAGTCAGGGCTTGAACTCTCCACTCTAAGCGCAGCCGGACGGCACCAAGTGGCCGGCCTGATCGCGGACGGCCTGGTGGAACCTGCCGCTGCCTTCCAGGGCCGCCTGGTCCTCACGCTCAAGGGCAGGCTCCTGGCGGACGCGGTAGTCCGCCGAATCCTGCCCGACTGACTGTACCCACGTCCGTCGGGTCCGCGGGGCCGGTGCCCCGCGGGGAGGCGCGGCTACTTAATCCAGCGCAGGTTGTACTGGTAGCGGTGCGGCTGGCCCTTGTTGACGTGGATCCCTGCTGCCACGGAGAAGCAGGTGAGCGCCACCCAGATCAGGGTGGCGATGACCGCGAAGATGTTTCCCACATATGGGATGAACACCAGGATGTTGGCCAGCACGGCGGCGATGGTGGGCGGCAGGCTGAAGTTCAGCGCTTCTTTGGATTCCTGCGCGGTGAACGGGCCGCGGTCACGGAAGATCAGGTAGATCAGCAGCGAGGGGACGCACCCCAGGATCCCGCCGAAATGCGCGAGCGTGGCCCATTGGCGGTCTTCGCTGGCCGTGAGCGGCAGCGCATTGGCGGGGACGCCATGGTACTCGGAACGGCCCTGGCCGTCCCTGTGATCACGTGCGTTTTCTGCCACAGTCTGTTCCTTCGGAGGTGCAAGTGGTGCTGACTTCATGTACGGGCGCGGTGTGCAGCGGCCTTCGGAAAAGGCGCTGCACTACCAAGAATACTGGCTCCCGGGCCAGGGCCCGGCCTTCAGGGGACGGTGAGGAAGTCGATAACTTCCTCAACCCGCCCCAGCAGCGACGCTTCCAGGTCCGCATACGTACGGACCGCGCCCAGCAGTTTCTGCCACCCCAGCCCGATGTCCTCCTTGGTGGCGTGCGGCCAGCCAAAGGCCTTCAGGATCCCGGTCTTCCAATCCTGTCCGCGCGGCACGGCAGGCCATTTGTCGATCCCGAGGACCGCAGGCCGGATTGCCTGCCAGACGTCCACATAGGGATGGCCCACGATCAGGACATTTCCGGCCGCGCCGGGGGATGCCATGACGGCGTCGGCTATCCGGGACTCTTTGGAGTCGGGGACGAGGTGGTCAACGAGCACGCCGAGACGCCGGCCCGGCCCAGGTTTGAAGGCGGCAACTGCAGCGGTGAGGTCGTCAATGCCGTGCAGGGGTTCGACGACGATGCCTTCCACCCGAAGGTCGTCTCCCCAGACCTTTTCCACCAGTTCGGCGTCGTGCTTGCCTTCCACCCAGATTCGGCTTGCCTTGGCGACCTGGGCCCGCTGGCCGGCGACCCGGACGGAGCCTGAGGCTGTCCTGCCGGCGGCGGGGCCTGAGGCTGCCGGCCGGGCGGCGGGAGGCATCAGCCGGATGGGGCGGCCCTCAAGGAGGAAACCGAAGCCGAGCTTGAAGGACCGGGACTTCCCTCGGCGGTCCTCCAGCGCCACGACGTGCATGCCGCCGGACTTTTCCACCCGGGTGACGGCGCCTACCCAGCCCGACTGGACATCCTCGAGCACCATGCCCCGCTCCACCGGCACCTCGGGCAATTCCGCCTTGGCCGGGGCGGAAATGCCGCGGGGCCCCCAGTTTTGGTAATCCATGGATTCAATCCGCCTAGCGCTAGGTCCTCCGCACCGGAATTTCGCCCGGAGCGGTACCAATGCTAACAACGGGCCGAGGCATAATAGACTGTTAGCACTTAGGCATGTCGAGTGCTAACACTGGTGGCACCAGGCGGGGTATGCGCCCCGGACCATGGATGGAGGTGGAGAGTGAGCGAGCCACGCAAACTGGAAGTGCTGCGGGCCATCGTGGAGGACTACGTCCACTCCCGCGAACCGGTCGGGTCAAAGGCCTTGGTCGAACGGCATCATCTTGGCGTTTCCAGCGCAACCATCCGCAATGACATGGCGGCCCTTGAAGACGAGGGATTGATCACGGCCCCGCACACCAGTGCAGGCCGGATTCCCACGGACAAGGGCTACCGGCTCTTTGTCGACCAGATCTCGGCAGTCAAGCCCCTGTCGGCAGCGGAGCGCCGGGCCATCCAGTCCCTGCTGGAAGGCGCAGACGACCTCGACGACGTCCTGGACCGCACCGTCCGGCTGCTGTCGCAGCTGACCAACCAAGTGGCTGTGGTCCAGTATCCGCACCTCAGCAAGGCACTGGTGCGCCACATCGAGTTCGTGCTCCTGGCCCCCCGTAAGGTGCTGGTGGTGCTGATTGCGAACAGCGGCAAGGTGGAGCAGCGGGTCATCGACGTCGGCCAGGACCTTGGCGACGACGCCCTGGCCGCGCTCCGCACCCGATTCCTTGCCGCACTGGCCGGAACTCCGCTCAGCCAGCTGGCCAAGGCGCTCCCCGCCGTCGTAGCCGGCACCGCGCACGGCCAGCGCCAGGCCGCGCACGCTCTGGCGCATGGACTGGAGGGCCTGGCGCAAAACACCAGGGAGGACCGGATGGTCATGGCCGGAACGGCGAACCTGGCCAGGTCCAACGTGGATTTCCCCCTCAGCATCGGCCCCGTGCTCGAGGCACTGGAGGAACAAGTGGTGATGCTGCGGCTGTTGAGCGAAATGGCCCAGGACCATCGGGGAGTGGCTGTCAGTATCGGAAGGGAAAACCCTTACGACGGCCTTGCCGAAGCCTCCGTGGTGGCCACTGGCTACGGCCCGGACAGCGCCGCGAAGGTAGGGATCCTCGGCCCAACCAGGATGGACTATCCCACCACCATGGCCGCCGTCAGGGCTGTGGCCCGCTACCTTTCCAGGATTTTGGGGCCCTGACTCTTCGCCGCCGGAGCCTTTTCCGGACCGGAATACAGAGCGGGGCCGCCCAAACTGAACGCAGTACAACAAGGAAGAGATACGAACTTTGAGCAGCCACTATGACGTCCTTGGAGTCTCACCCGAAGCTACGGGCGAAGAGATCAAAAAGGCCTACCGCAAATTGGCCCGCACCCTTCACCCGGACGTAAACCCCGGTGCGGACGCTTCAGAACGCTTCAAGGCAGTAACTCACGCCTACGAGGTCCTTTCCGACCCCCAAAAGCGGAGGATCTACGACACCACAGGCAACGAGAACGGCACGGACAACGGCTTCGGCGGTGCCGGTTACGCAGGCCAGGGCTTCGCATTCCAGGACATTTTCGACACCTTCTTCGGCGCCGGTGGCACCTCCGGCCCGGCTTCCCGCGTCCGCCGCGGCCAGGACGCCCTCATCAGCGTCCGGATCGACCTTCGCGACGCCGTGTTCGGCGTGAACAAGAAGCTCGAAGTGGATACTGCCGTGGTCTGCCCCACCTGTGACGGATCCTGCTGCCGGCCCGGCACCCACCCCGAGCGCTGCGACATCTGCGGCGGCAGCGGCCAGGTCCAGCGGGCCGTGCGTTCCATCCTGGGCCAGGTCATGACGGCCGCCCCCTGCGGCACCTGCGAAGGCTTCGGCACGGTCATCAAGGATCCCTGCAACGAGTGCAGCGGCCAGGGCCGTATCCGCAGCCGGCGGTCGCTGACCATCAAGGTTCCCGCCGGTGTGGCCACCGGAACCCGGATCCAGCTCGCCGGGCAGGGCGAAGCCGGACCTGCAGGCGGACCCACCGGTGACCTGTATGTGGAAATCCGCGTCAACAATGACGCCACCTACGTGCGGGAAGGCGATGACCTCCACGCCACCCTGCACATCCCCATGACGGCGGCTGCACTCGGCACGGACGTCAGCCTGGAAACGTTCGACGGTACCCAGGACATCGACGTCAAGCCCGGAACACAGTCCGGCGAGATCATCACCCTGCGTGGCCTGGGTGTCACGCACCTGCGGGGATACGGCCGCGGGGACCTCAAGGTCCACCTCCAGGTGGACACTCCGGCCAAGCTCGACCCGGCACAGGAGGACCTCCTCCGGCAACTCGCCAAGCTCCGCGGCGAACAGATCACCGAGGGCAAGCTCGCCGCCAGCGGCGGCATGTTCGCCAAGCTCCGGGACCGGCTCGGTAACCTGTAGCGGTGAGCAACCCCGTCTTCTTCACCTCCGCCGGTTCACTGGCGGGCATAGTGCCCGGCCAGCTCTTTGTCCTCGAAGGGGCGGAGGCCCGGCATGCAGTCGCCGTCAAACGCCTGTCTCCGGGCGAGGCCGTGGACATCGTCGACGGCGCCGGCGCGCGCATGAGCGGCAAGGTCGCCTCCGCCGCGCCCTCGGGACTTGAAGTGGAGTGCGGCGCACTGGCAATGGAAGACAGGCCGGACATCCGTCTGGTGCTGGTTCAGGCCCTGGCCAAGGGCGACCGAGACGAACTGGCCATTGAAACGGCCACCGAGCTGGGCATCGATGCCGTCATACCCTGGCAGTCGGAGCGGTCCATCGTGCGCTGGAAAGGTGACAGGGCCGCCCGCGCCCACGCCAAGTGGGAGTCCACCGTGGCCGCCGCCGCCAAGCAGGCACGGCGCGCCTGGATCCCCGAGGTCCGGGCCGCCGTCGATACTGCCGGGCTTTCCGCCGCCGTGGAGGGTGCAGACCTGGCCGTCATCCTCCACGAAGATGCCGTGCGTCCGCTGCGCACCGTCCTGGAAGCGTGGCAGGGGAGTGGGCACGAAGGAATCCGGGAAGTCCTGCTGATCGTCGGCCCGGAGGGCGGAATCAGCCCGCGGGAAGTAACGAAACTCTGCGACAAAGGCGCTGTGACCGCCCTGTTGGGGCACCACGTCCTGCGGTCCTCCACGGCCGGGCCTGCCGCCGTCGTGCTTGCAAGCGACATCCTTGGCCGGTGGACGGCTACCTGACCTTGAAGGACCTGGTGTCCTCGTTGCGGTCCGGCTCCCCGCCGGACCCTGCCTGCGCCACCCGGAGCTCATAGTCGCCGGCCGGCAAGTTCAGTGCCAGCGTAAAGACGCCCGCCTGCCCCTGCCCGGCGCCGGCCGTGGTTTCACCGGTCAGGAACGGGGCCTTGCTGCCGCCGTCCCCGGACTGCAGGATCTGCCAGCGGAGCTTTGCTCCCGGCGACGTGCTGCGGCCGGTGATCTTTACGCTGCCGGCAGGCACCTCGGTGCTTTCCTGCGGATCAATGATCCACACCGGCGCCACCAGCCCGGCTGCCCGGGTCATCAGTGCGCCCAGCTGGACTTTTCCGAACGCGACATAGTCCGTGTGGCCGTCCACGAGGATCCGCACCCGGACCTGCTGCCCTGTGTCGATCAGGCCCGAACTGGCAGCGGCGGCGGTTGCCGTGTAGATCAGCTGTTGGATGGCCCGGGCGGCCATGTCGGCGTCGAGGTTGCTGTTGAAGGCGTCGGCCGAGACGTCGACCGTGATGATGTCCTTGCCCGAGATGGACGTGGCAAGTTTGTCCGGGTTCTGCCAGGGCGTAAAGAAGTCGGGGTCCAGCGGCTTCTCCGACATCATGGCGCGCAGTGCCCGTGTTACCGGGTTCTCCTGTTCCGGAACGTCCCGGAACTCACGGTAGAGGAAGATGTTCCCTCCGCTGCGGCCAATCCAGTACACCGGGGCCTTATTGGAGGACTGGGTGGTTTCCAGCGGGGCGCTGGTGGCCGGCGCATCCGGCATGGTGCCGCCTGTGGCCGGTACTGAGGCGGAGGTGACGGAGGGCGTTGGTCCGTTCTCGGCGGTGCAGGCTGCAAGGGCGGGAACGAGCACCAGGATTCCTGCGAGGACGGCAGGGCGCACTCGGCCCATCGGTCGTCCTGCCCGTTCGGGCACAGAGGTTTCCGGCACTGTCCTGCCTAGTCCTTTCCTGGCGTGGCGGGCCGATCCCCCTGGCGGCCTGGCGTTCCAGCAGACGCTGGATTTCCAGCATTGCACAGGGGAGGGTGCCTCCAGCCGCTCTTTGGCCTCCCCGGCCGCAACTGCAACGGGAACGATATGAGGCCGATATGAAGTTGATACCTAACGCTGCATTCTTACCCGTTTGCGGGTCCACTTCCCTGGCTGAAGGGCCGGTGCCGCGGGCAGCCGGGTGACCCGCCTGGTATGCGTTCCAGTGCCCGGTCAGGGCGGGTGCTGGCGTAAGATAAAGGGATCGCTGGGCAAGGAGCACCGTGCAACGGGCGCCGGCATCAGCCGAAGCAAATAAATGATGTCGATCTTCGAGGGGACCACGGGCCTGCGGGCCAGCACCATGACTGAATCAGCAAATGGTAAGCGCCGGCTCAACACGGGCGACGGCAGTCCGGGGGAATTCCCGCACTCCCTGCCTGGCATCCGGACCGAAGTAGTCCTCTTTGAGAACTCCGACCAAATGGTTCAGTCGCTCGGCAGCCATGACGAGGCGCTGCGGTTCATCGAAGAGCAGTTCCCGGACGTCAACTTCCATGCCCGCGGCAACGAACTGTCCATCAGCGGCCCCGTCAGTGACGTTCCCCGCATCATGCGGCTCCTCCAGGAAGTCCGTGGCCTGGTGGCCCGGGGCACGGTCATCACGCCCGCGGTGCTGCAGCAGCTGGTTGCCCTCCTGCGCACCCAGTCACTCCAGAATCCCGTGGATGTGCTCACCCACGACATCCTCTCCAGCCGCGGCAGGACCATTCGGCCCAAGACGCTAAACCAAAAGAACTACGTTGACGCCATCGATGCCAACACGGTCATCTTTGGCATCGGCCCGGCCGGCACTGGCAAGACCTATCTCGCCATGGCGAAAGCCGTCCAGGCACTGCAGCAGAAAGAGGTCAGCCGGATCATCCTGACGCGCCCTGCGGTGGAGGCGGGGGAGCGGCTCGGGTTCCTGCCCGGCACGCTCAGCGACAAGATCGATCCCTACCTGCGCCCGCTCTACGACGCCCTGCACGACATGATGGACCCGGAATCCATCCCGCGGCTCATGGCGGCCGGCACCATCGAGGTCGCGCCCCTTGCCTACATGCGCGGCCGCACCCTCAACGACGCCTTCATCATCCTTGACGAGGCCCAGAACACCACGCCGGAACAGATGAAGATGTTCCTCACCCGGCTCGGTTTCGGATCCAGGATGGTGGTCACCGGAGACGTCACCCAGGTTGACCTTCCCTTCGGAACGCGTTCCGGGCTGCGGATCGTCGAAGAAATCCTGCAGGGCATCGAGGGCGTCAACTTTTCTGTCCTGGATGCCGCCGACGTTGTGCGGCACAGGCTTGTTGGCGACATCGTCAACGCCTACAGCATCTGGGATGAAGCCCAGCGGAACCGCGTCAAACATTCAGCAAGCCGCGAAAAACGGGGGGAACACGCGTGAGCATCGAGGTGAACAACGAGTCCGGCGTCCAGGTGGACGAGTCCGGGCTCGTGGCCCTGTCGCGGTACATTTTTGAGCAGCTCTACATCCATCCGCAGGCTGAACTCTCCATCCTCCTGGTGGATGAACCGGCCATGGAGAAGCTGCACATCGAGCTGATGGACGAACCGGGAGCCACGGACGTGCTCTCGGTTCCCATGGACGAGCTGACTCCAGGGACTCCTGACCGGCCCACGCCCCAGGGCATGCTGGGCGATATCGCCATTTGCCCGCAGGTGGCCACGGTGCAGGCCCGGAACGCGGGCCACTCGCTGCAGGACGAGATGCTGCTGCTCACCACTCATGGAATCCTTCACCTGCTGGGCTACGACCATGCCGAACCGGAAGAGAAGGCGGAGATGTTCGGGCTCCAGCGGGAACTCCTGTCCGGCTTCACCGGCAAAGAAGCACCTGCCGAGACGACCCAGTGACGCAACTGCTCCTGGTCGCGGTGGCACTGGTCTTCCTTGCCGTCGCAGCCCTGCTGACAGCGGCCGAGGCCGCCTTCAGTTTCCTTCCCCGGCACGACGCTGAACAGGCGCTCCACAGGAGCCGCGGCACCGCCATGCGCCGCATCCTTGCAGAACCGGTTGCCCACACCCGGGCCCTCCGCTTCTGGCGCGTCTGGTTTGAGATGGCCTCGGCCGTTGCTGTCGCCGTCCTGATCGCCAGCCTGCTGGACAACGTCTGGGTCGCCGGCCTGGTGGCCACCGGCATCATGGCCCTCCTGGGGTTCGTGATCGTGGGTGTTTCACCCAGGCAGCTCGGCAGGCTGCACTCCACCGCGGTGGTCCGCTTCACCGCACCGATGGTCCGGTTCCTCACCAGCGTGCTGGGGCCCATACCAGGGTGGCTCGTGGCCCTGGGGAGCTCCGCGGCTCCCGGTGCGCCCGGCGGTGACGACGCGTTCTTCAGCGAACAGGAGTTCCGGGAACTCGTGGACCGGGCCAGTGAGTCCGACATGATCGAGGACACCGAAGCCGAGATGATCCAGTCGGTCTTCGACTTTGGGGACACCCTGGTGCGAGCCGTCATGGTTCCCAGGACGGACATCGTCAGCATCGACGCCGGCTCAAGCCTCCACCAGGCCATGTCCCTGTTCCTGCGCTCGGGATACTCGCGGATCCCGGTCATCAACGAGAACACCGACCACATCCTCGGCATCGTCTACCTCAAGGACGTTGCGGCCGTCATCCACCAGCTGGGAGCGGACCAGGCGCCGCCCCTGGTGGAGTCGCTGGCCCGCGAGGTCCGCTACGTGCCGGAGTCGAAACCCGTCAGCGACCTCCTGCGCGAGCTGCAAAAGGAGTCCACGCACGTAGCCATCGTGATCGACGAGTACGGCGGCACTGCCGGTTTGGTGACCCTCGAAGACCTGATCGAGGAGATCGTGGGCGAGATCGTGGACGAATACGATACCGAGAGCGCCGAAGCCGTGGCCCTGGGAGACGGCTCCTACCGGGTCAGTGCCCGGATGGGCATCGACGACCTGGGCGAGCTGTTCGACCTGGAGATCGACGACGACGAGGTGGACACCGTGGGTGGCCTCCTCGCCAAGGCGCTGGGCCGCGTTCCCATCGTGGGCAGCAGCGTGGACGTGCAGGGCGTATCGCTGCGGGCGGACCGGCTGGAAGGCCGGCGGAACCGGGTCAGCCACATCATTGCGGCACCCGTACCAAGAGTAGAGACTGACCTTGAAGGCCTCCTGGAAGAGGCCGAAGCAACCCAGCAGGGAGTTCCACGTGAGCAAGAAAAATAAGGCTGCCGAACCGGACGACTTTGGCGGTTTCCGCGCCGGTTTTTCCGTCCTGGTCGGCAGGCCCAACGCGGGCAAGTCCACCCTGACCAACGCACTGGTGGGTAAGAAGGTGGCCATCACCTCCGCCAAACCGCAGACCACGCGGCACACCATCCGCGGCATCGTCCACCGCGACGACGCCCAGCTGATCCTGGTGGACACACCGGGCCTGCACCGTCCCCGGACCCTGCTCGGCAAGCGCCTGAACGACCTCGTGGCAGACACCCTCGCCGAGGTGGACGCCATCGGATTCTGCCTGCCTGCCAACGAGAAGATCGGACCCGGTGACAAGTTCATCGCCGCCCAGCTTGCCGCCGTCGGCCGCAAACCTGTGATCGCCATCGTCACCAAGGCTGACCTGGTGGACAAGCAGGCGCTCACCGAACAGCTCCTTGCCGTGGCGGCGCTCGGCCGCGAGGTGATGGGCGAGGACGGCTGGAAGGACATCGTTCCCGTTTCCGCTGCCGACGGTTTCCAGGTGGAAACGGTCGCCGACGTGCTGATCAGCCACATGCCGCCGTCGCCTCCCCTGTATCCGGACGGGGAACTGACCGACGAGCCCGAAGCCGTAATGGTGGCTGAACTGATCCGCGAAGCAGCCCTGGAAGGGGTCCGGGACGAGCTCCCGCACTCCCTCGCCGTCGTGGTGGAGGAAATTGTCCCCCGGGAGGACCGGCCGGACGACAACCCCCTCCTGGACGTGCGCGTCAACCTCTACGTCGAGCGTCCTTCCCAGAAAGCCATCATCATTGGCAAGGGCGGGGCCCGGCTGCGGGAAGTCGGCACCAACGCCCGCAAGGGCATCGAAGCCCTCCTGGGCACGCGCATCTACCTGGACCTCCACGTCAAGGTGGCAAAAGACTGGCAGCGCGACCCGAAACAGCTGGTCAAACTGGGTTTCTGACCCGTACAAACGCCCCGCCCAGGGGCGTTCCCGGCATGTTCTCCAGACTGGACCACTAAAATGGACCGGATTTCGTTTTTAGAGGAAGGTTCACCACGTGGGTCGAGGCCGCGATAACCGCGACAACGAGGCTGACTTGTCAGCCGGACCGGGACCGGCGTCCCGTCACGCGGACAGCCATGACGTCGGTGCCGCACGGCACCTTGGCCCCCTGCGCAGCATGCCCCTGTGGCTGAAGGCCGTCACCGGCGTGGTGGCCCTGGTCCTGGTGGCGGCTGCCGCGTTCGCCGGGTTCTGGTTCTTCCGGCTCCAGAACAACATCTCCAAGGCCCCGCTGAACGCCGGCGGCGAAAGCACCGAGTCCCCGGGGAACGATGCCACCGGACGCCTGCAGATCCTGATCCTCGGCTCGGACACCCGGGACGGGAAGAACTCACAGTACGGAACCGCCGACGATTCCACCGGCTACGGCAAGTCGGACGTCATGATGCTGATGGACATCTCCGAGGACAACAAGCGGGTCAACGTCATCAGCTTTCCCCGGGACCTCCTGGTGGACATTCCGGACTGCAAGGACAGGAAGACCAACAAGGACTACCCTGCCCGCACCGGCGTGATGATCAATGAGGCCATGAGCGAGGCCGGCATCGGCTGCGCCGTGGACACGGTCAACAAGCTCACCGGCATGCAGGTTGACCACTTCATGATGGCCGATTTCAACGCCGTGAAGGAACTGTCCAACGCCGTGGGCGGGGTGGACGTGTGCATCAGCGACGCGGTGTACGATCCAGACTCCCGGCTGCGGCTGCCTGCCGGAACGTCGTCCGTGCAGGGCGAAATGGCACTTGCCTACCTGCGCACCCGTCATGCCTTTGCCGACGGCGGCGACCTGGGCCGCATCAAGGCGCAGCAGGGCTTCCTCTCATCGTTGACCCGCAAGATCAAGGACGACGGGACCCTCTCCGACCCCGCGAAAATGCTGAAGATCGCCGACGTCGTGACCCAGAACCTGACAGTGGACAACGGTCTTGCGTCCGTTCCCACGCTGCTGACCATTGGCAACCGGCTCAAGGACATCGACATCAGCAAGGTGGCGTTTGTCGCCGTGCCCACCACACCGGCGCCCGTGGACCCCAACAGGCTGGTCATCGCAGAACCCGCAGGTGCGCAACTCTTTTCGGCAATGCGCAAGAATGTGGACCTGACGGATCCCACCGCGCCCACCACACCGGCGCCCAGCGAAACGGCAGCACCTCCTGCCCCCACTGAGACGGCGACGCCCGTGCCGCCCTACAACAAAGCGATCCAGCCCGTGACCGTCGCCAACGGAAGTGGCATCAACGGCCGTGCCCAGGAGCTTGTCCAGGCGCTGGTTGCAGGCGGCTTCGCCCAGACCGGCCAGTTCCTCGCGCAGCCGGTGGCCAAGACCGCGGTGTATTACGGCAATGGCTTTGCCGACGTTGCTGCCGATGTGGCGGCGCTGCTGGGAATTCCGGCCACCCTCATGATCCCTGCTCCGGGCGTGGCAGGCGTGCAGGTGTACGTCGGCAGCGACTTCCCCACCGGCACTGCCTTTGGGGCAGGAGGCGGAGCCGCCGCGGCTTTGCCCCAGGACATTGTGAACCAGACGGCAGGGGACAAGGTGTGCCAGCAGGCGAATCCTGACCTGATCGTGCGGCAGTAGCAGCCGGTCTTCCCTGCACGGACATATCTGTTCCGCAACAAAATGGGCCCCGCCAATGGCGGGGCCCATTTTTGCTGTTCAGCTACCAGATGCTCACGCGCTCAGCGGGGGGCATCCACATTCCGTCGTCCTCGCTAACATCGAATGCCTCGTGGAACGGGTCGAGGTTTTTCGCGATGGCGTTGGTCCGGAATTCGTTGGGGGAGTGGGGATCGGTGGCAAGCCGCCGGATGGCCTCCTCCTGCCGGATGACTTGGCGCCACCCAGCTGCCCAGGACGCGAAAAAGCGCTGTTCCCCGGTCAGGCCGTCAAGGACCTCCGGCTCCTTGCCGTCCAGGCTGATCCGGTATGCCTTGTAGGCGATGGTCAGCCCTGCCAGGTCGCCGATGTTCTCGCCGAGCGTGAGCCGGCCGTTGACGTGGTGCCCGGGCGCGGCCGTGGGGGAGAGCGCATCGAACTGTGCCACCAGGCGGGCCGTCAGCGCCTCGAAGGCCTGGCGGTCCTGCTCCGTCCACCAGTTGCGAAGGGCGCCGCCGCCGTCGAATTGTGAACCCTGGTCATCAAAGCCGTGTCCGATCTCGTGGCCGATCACGGCCCCAATCCCGCCGTAGTTCACGGCGTCGTCGGCGTCGGCGGTGAAGAACGGCGGCTGCAGGATGGCCGCGGGGAACACGATTTCATTCATCATGGGGTGGTAATAGGCGTTGACCGTCTGCGGCGTCATCAGCCACTTGTTCCGGTCCACCGGCTTGCCCACCTCATCAAGGTGACGGTCGACGTCGGCATTGTGCGCGCGCTCCACATTGCCCAGCAGGTCGTCGGGGTCGATCTCCACGGCCGAGTAATCGATCCACTCGTCCGGGTAGCCGATCTTCGCGCGGAACGCCTCCAGCTTGCGCAGGGCCTCGGCTTTGGTGTCGTGGCCCATCCAGCTGACGTCATTGATGCTGCGGCGGTACGCCTCGATGAGGTTCGCCACCAGGGTCTGCATCCGTGCCTTGTGGGACTCGGGGAAGTGCCGGGCCACGTAGATCTGGCCGACGGCCTCCCCGAGCCCTGCCTCGACGACGGCCACTCCGCGCTTCCACCGGTCCTTGTTGCGGGGCGTGCCGCTGATGGTGGTGCCGTAGAACGCGAAGTTGGCATCCACGAACCCGGAGGACAGGTACGGCGCCGCCGCGCTGACGACGCGCATGGCCAGCCACTCCTGCCAGGTGGCCACCGGGACTTCGTCCAGGAGCCCGGCGGCGCCGGCAAAGAAGTCGGGGGTGCTGACGACGATTTCCGTGCGCTTGCCAGCGTCGATTCCCGCAGCCTCGAACCAGGTGGCGAAGAGGGGGAAGAGTGCGGTGGCTTCGTCCGCCGTCTTCAGGTTGTAGGTCTTCTGCGGATCCCGGAGGGTGACGTTGTCCCAGTGGTGGGATGCCAGCTTTGTCTCCAGCCCGACCACGCGGTCCGCGGCACCCTTCGGATCCGGCAGTCCGGCCAGTTCAAACATTTTCTCCACGTGCGCCGTGTAGGCGGCGACGATCGGGGCGAACTTCTCTTGCCGGTAGTAGGACTCGTCGGGCAGGCCCAGTCCCCCCTGCCCCGTGTACAGCAGGACCCGGTCGGGATTGCCCGCATCAGGGGCGGGATAGATGTAGAACAAGCCGCCCACGTCCGCGCGGAACAACCGGCCCGCCAGGGCAATGAGCTCCGGGACCGAGGCCGTGGCGAAAACCTCCGCGAGCCGCCCGCGGATGGGCTCCATGCCCTTGCCCTCAACGGTGGCTTCGTCCATGAAGCTGTTGTACAGCCCGCCGATCTTCCGCTCGATCCCCGTGGCGTCGTCGCCTTTGGCCGCCGCTTCCTCGATGATGTCCCGGACGGCGATCTCGGACCCGTCACGCAGGGCGGTGAAGGTGCCCTCCAGGGGCCGGTCATCTGGAATCTCGGTGGCCTTCAGCCACGCGCCGTTGACGTGCTGGTAGAGGTCATCCTGCGGCCGGACTGTGTGATCAATGGTGGAAAGATCGATCCCCGAAATGGGCACTGCAACTCCTTTGCTGGGACGCTGCTGCCGGGCGGAACACCGGAAGGCGTCTGCATGCTGGACTTTACGGACGGTAGTGCCCTTTCATCTTACGCACCCGTGTTACCCTCAAAGTGTGCGTGCAGAGCTCCTTCTCCTTAGCTGCCGCGGCGAGGCCACAGACGCTATCTAGCGCACGGCCCACCCTCGCTGCGGAGTTTGTGTTGCCCGGCCACCCTTTCACTGAAGATCGATAGAAAAGG
>Ga0308158_10002414_pt1 | contig 17744 bp, 15 predicted proteins | sample PhyBR2_FD_201038 | JGI IMG/M metagenome (GOLD analysis project Ga0308158, IMG submission 201038) | Phyllosphere microbial communities from UC Gill Tract Community Farm, Albany, California, United States - DLSLB.R2 | ecosystem: Host-associated > Plants > Phyllosphere > Unclassified | place: USA...
GCGTCCGCTGCCGGTGCAGGACAGGTTACGGCGGTGCTTTGTCTTTCTGGACGCCGCCTTGGGTGGCGGCGTTGGTGGTCGGGGTTCCATGCAACAACCGCGGCCTTGCCTACTTGAGACCTTCGGCCGCCGCCTGCTGGGGAAGCCGCGGCGATATGCCCAACATATCCGCCCTGCGTGCCTCCAGGTCGATGGTTCTGGCAAGTTCGGTCGAGCGGCTGGTGAGTGAGTACACGGTACGATCGGGGTCGTCGTCGGTGGGGTTGCCACTGGCAAATGCCGCCTCGGTCTTCTCCGCTGTCCTGACGCTTTCCACCGACTTGGCCTTGGAGGCTGCGGCGGCGACCGTGGCGCCAATCGCACTGCCTACCCCCACGATGGACAAACCGGCGCGCCAGGTCCATGCGCCATAGGTATTGAACGCTTCAGACACGGTATCGTTGCTGCCACCCATGGCGGCGGATATCTGCGCGACTGCCGACTGGATGTCGGCATCCGCACTCTTGTCGGACGCCCGTGCAAGCTCGGACATGATGGAGAGCTGCTCGGCGTAGTCCTCCATCGCCGGTACGTTGATGGCAGCAGCGGCGGCTGCATTGGCATGGGCGTGGAGGGCAGCACCCACCGATTCACCGCAGCGCAGCCGGGTCCACACCTGCTCCAGGCCTACCGCGCGTACCCTTTCGGGATGTTCGACGCTGGCAGGTCGCCGTGGAGAGGGCAGTGCGCTGCTCGCCGCGGAGTCCAGTGAAGCGGTGGAGAGTGCATAGGCGATATTGCCCACCATGGCCTCGCCGCTCCCCTGCGCGCGCAGGGTGCGCAGCTGCCCGGCTTGCAGTCCAGCATTCATCGCGCTGCGCAGTGCGTAGCAGAAGTCCAGGCCATTGATCTCGAGGTCGGCTGTGTCGTCACAAGCCCCCGGCTTCGTGCAGGTGTCGGGCAGCATCACCATCGAGGCGATGCTGGAAGACGTGGCATTGCTTAGCACCTGCAGGGTGGGCGCGCGGTTGGCTGCCACGGTGAGGTCGGCGTTGACGGTTGTCACATCCGGATCAACAGCGGCGAGCGCATTGTTGCGATAGACCGCGTAGCGCAGGCCGGCAGCGCGCTGGTCCGGGAGACCGAGCTCCCGGTACGGCAGCTGGCCATGTTCCAGACTGCAGTCGGGGATGCCGTTGTTATCGGCAGCCGGGCAGGGCAGGTGATGATTGCTTGCCGCATAGGCCAGCAGCGCATCGTCGGCGCGCTGCAGCAGCGTGCGTTGCATGATCTGCTGGCTCTCGCTGTGGCTGAGCATCAGCCACCGTGCCAGCAGCACGCCAACGATGCCCAGGATCACCAGCGATACGGTAAGTTCGATCAGCGAGAAGCCACGTACGCGGGATGAGGAAATGTTGGGGTGACTCATTTATCGATTCCTGCGCTGTCCAGGGCTATGGCACTCTGCTTGGCGGCCTGGCTTGCTGCGGAGGCCTTCTGCCACTGTGTGGCGGCGATCTCCTTGGCTTGTTTTGCCGCTTGCAAGGCCGCCTCGGCCTCTTCCACCTCACCGGTGGCGAGGTGGACCAGATAACTCGCATAGCCGATGCCGGTGAGTGCATTGGCATGCTCGCCCAATGCGATGGTGATCTTCAGCGGCGTTTCGAAGTCGCCTGGTGTGGTCATCACTGCGGCAATTGTTTCATCGAAGATTGCGAATGCCAGTGCGGCGCCGGCAGCGGCCATGCCGGCATCGGTGGCGGCCTTCAGCGCACGCGCTGTCCGCTCGTCGAACTTCCGGAACCGGGCATTGAACTCGGCGACCCGAGCGGTGCTGTAGGCCGCTGCCGCGGACTGCGCGGCTCCCTGCGCACGACCCACGCGGTCACTGCAGGACAGACGGCTGGACAGCTCGCCAATGCCGGCGGCCTGGGTGAGGCGATGCGCATTGTCTGGCAACCCGGGCAGGTGAAACGCAATTGCGGCACTGCCGACATCCGCGCCGACATCGGCGCGATGGTTGTTGATGGCCAGTGCATAGGCTGCAGCAAACTCGATGCCAGGAAGCTTCGGCGCGGTTTTCTGCAGGTCCATCAGGCGCAGGCACAGGTCCAGCCCGTTTATCGGCGAGGTCGGGTTGGTGGCAGTGCCATCGGGGATGCGCGGGGAAAAATGGCTGCCAAGCGTCGGCAGCAGATCCGCCTGCACCTGGTAGAGGATGCGCGTGTCGCTGGACAGGCCCAGGTCGCGTACCGGTAGCCATCCGGCGGTCTGGCCCGGATTGGCACGGCCATCACCATCGGTGTCCGCCGCCGGAAGCTTCAGGTTGGCACGCAGATACCCCAGCAGGGCATGCTCGGCCTGTGCCATCCGTTGTTCGTCATTGTCAGCCTTGAGCACCTGCGTGCCCGCAGGTATCAAGGCGAACACCACGGCCGAGATCAACCCTGCAATCACCAGGGCAATGGCCATCTCGACGAGGCTGAAGCCGCGTTGTGCGTGACGATGGATGGTCATGGCGTAGCCACCGCGGGGCGCGCTGGGCCCACCGCGCCGCGCGTGTCGGCCTTCAGCAGCAGCGCGGGAGCGCCCACTACCAGCGCCTCCTCGTTGCCTGAGCCCGGCCCTGCTGCATTCTGCAGCGTGAGATATTTGGCTTCCAGCTCCTTGAAGCGGGCCTCGGTCTGTGTGCGATTTGTGATTGCCTTGTCCGCACCTTCCTTGGCCTGCAGCCAGTCGCCATAGGCGCGGGAGTAGGGATAGCGGGAGCACTCGGACCCCGATTGCCCGGTCGTCCTGAGGAAATCGCAGGCATCGCCGGACACCACGTTTTCCGTGCTGATGAGATGTACGCCATTGGCGCCATCGATCGGCAGCTCGTTGTAGCGCCAGACATTGCTGGTGTCCCAGGTGAACGTCGGGACGCTGGTATCGATGACGACCCTGCGATTGTTCCAGCTGGTCGGGTACCTCAGGTAGGGCGAGCTTTGCCGGTCGTAGGAGCGTTTGGTGGCGTCGCGGTCGCGCTCCTTGTTTGCCAGCGCGTCCTTTGCGCGCTGCAGGTCAAGATCGATCATCGGCGTGCATTGGGCGTCATAGTTGATCGGCTCCCCGGCACCCGGGCTGAGTTCGTTGAACACGCGGGTGGAGCCATCGGGGTTGGCCAGGGTATAGGTGCAGGTTTTCATGTAATGGACCTGCTGGCGCGAGTTCTTGCAGATCTGCATGGAGTCGGGGTTGTTGGCCCCGCGACATACGTTTTCGGCGTCCTTCTCCGCACCCGCAACCAATCCCAGCCACTGCGTCCGGTTGGCTGTCTTCTGGTCGATGGCACGCTTCATGTCATTGGCCTCGCGCTGCAGCACGGTCCATCGCTGGGCATAGCCGCGACGGAGCTTGGCATCCTGCAACGCATTGGGCAGGAAGCGGGTCACCGAGCTCCAGCCCGCGGGTTCCGGTGGGATGACCGCGACGCAGTTGCCGTTGCTGTTCTTGTGTGGGCCGGAGCCTGTGTACTCACAGGTGGTTCTCTTGTACTTGGCCGCGGATGGGCCCAGCACCATCAACGAGGCCAGCGATGCGTCCTCGAACGGCAGGATGCGGTTGACGTAATACACCTGTTCGGCGGCGACCATGTTGCGCTCGGTCACCTTTGCGCTCTCGACATCCTGCTTCAACCCGGGCTGGAAGCCGGTTTTTTCCTCACACTCGTATTGCGGGATGCCCGCGTCGTTGAAAATCAATTCTCCGGCGGGGTCCCGGCGCTGTATCGGTAGTCCGGTGGTGGGGTCTGTCTTCGTCTCGCAGACGGTTGCATCGGCGCCGTACAACATCTTTTCCATTGATTTGAGCACCCCCTCGACCGAGGTTGTGTCCGGCCGCTGCCCTGATTCCTTGGCGCGATCACGCGCCTTGACGTTCGCATCCAGGGCCAGGCCGATGGGCACCAGCGCCACGGTGTTCTGCACCAGTGCCGAGATCGACTGGATCATGGCGCCCACGCTGAGGATATTGGCGATGATGTCCTTGCCCAACGGCGCGCAGACAATACCGAGCGAGGCGATGCATATCGCGGTATCGATCCCCAGGGTGACACCGTGGAATACCGCCGATTGGATGGAATCCACCAGCGTCAGCGAGCTGAGCACGATGGAGGTGATCGCCATGACCTGGGCGAAGGTGGCATCGCGGACCTGGGCCTCACCGTTGCCTTCATTCGTGTCCTGGAAATCGATGACGGTGGCATGATTGGCGACGGCACCGGCCAACACGTCCATGGACAGCAACGCCACGCTGCTGGGGGCCTCCATCGCGTTCGTTGCCGCGTACTGGCGGCAGCCCACCAGTGGCGCCAGCTCGGCGAAGGTGCGGGCAAGCGTGCGGTCGTCGTAGTCGACATCACCCGGCTTGGCGGGACTTGGCAACGCCGCTGAGGCGGTGCTGTCGAAACGGCTGCCTTCATTGCCGGTGATACCGGCCGCTACCAGGCCATAGGCAAGGTTGTACTGCTGGTCTGCGGTCCTCGTGGTGGCGTAGGCATCGGCGATGCCGCCGGAAACGGCGTTCTGGCCGAGCGCGGCGCAGAAGTCCAGGCCATTGCCCTGGCCCGCGGCCGGATCGACATAGTCCTCGAAGGCTTCGCCCTGCTCGTTGACCGGGATGTAGGCGTCGCCGGTGTCGGAGAGGGCCGGTTGGCGGTGCTGCGCGCCAGCTGGGTCCGTGGCGATCACGCCGCGTGATACCGAGTAGCGGATCGGTCCGATGCCGGCCCCGAGTTCCATGGCACCCGGAAGTACGGCCACGGGAAGGAAGCCGACGGCCTGCGGCGAGCCGGCGCTGCCATCATCAACGCAGCTCTCCAATACGCTGGAGGGTTCCTCGCTCCAGCGGCTGGCCGGGCAGGGCAGGCGTCCATATGCTGCGGCATACGCGGTGAGGGCTTCGTCCGCCCAGCGCAGGGTGTGCTGCTGGTTGCTTGCCTGGGCGAGTGGTCGCTTGGCGTTGAGGAGCAGGGTGGCGGCGGCCACCGCCACGCCTGCCAGCATCAGCACCAGCATGACCTGCAGCAGGCCAAAGCCGCGTTGGGCGGGGGGTGTGGAGGTATCGGCGAGTGGATCAGGGCTGACGTTGTGCATGACTGCAGGTCCGATTACTGGCTCATTTTTATGTAGGCGGTGACCGTTGCGCTGGCGGCATCCATGCTGGTGGTTGCATTGCTCATTTCGTCGCGCGACCAGGCGGCGTTCTCCGTGGGGGTGGCGACCTTGTTGGTACCTGGCCGCTTCTCGCGCACACGCCCTGCGCGCGCATCGACCTTGCCGTCGATGCGTTGATCCAGTTGCTGTGCCAGCTCCGGCGTCAGACCGTGGAGTACCAGCACGTTGCGTGTTCGCTGGACGTAGCCGGTGGAACTGGTTGGTTCGTGCCAGCCGGAGATCGCCTGCAGGCAGACCTGCAGGCGTTGCGGCAGGCCATTGCGGTCCTGGTAGATGTAGGCATCCTGGCGGCCCTCCATTGCACCTTGTGGCAGGGTCACGCCCGCCTTGAGCATCTCGTCGACCAGCTGCGTGCTGCACAGCGCGGTCGCGGCGGTGCCGCCACCAATCATGCCGGTGAGGGTTCCGTCGTTCGGCACGCTACCGGTCTGGCTCGCGTAACGGTCATAGGCGAGAATCCAGCCCTGCACGAACTCGCTGCTGATGCGTTCGGCGACCGCGCCGCGGTAGACGTCGCGGCCGACAGTGACCGCACCCAGGATGAGCGCGATGATGACCAGCACCACTGACATCTCCATCAGGGTGAAGCCACGGTTGGATCGGATTGATTTCATGGTCGGGGCGGTCCTTACATCTGCGGCGATGTGATGGCCTGCTGTACCAGGTCGTAGACCGGTAGCAGCAAGGCGACGATCAGGAAAACGAACATGCCGCCGCCGAACAGGACGACAACCGGCTTGATGATCTCCGACAGGTTGGTGATCAGGCGCTGCAGGCGCAGGCTGTACTCCTCGGACAGCCGCGAGAACTGGCTGTCCAGGGTGCCGGTATCCTCGCCAACGCTGATCATGCGCACCATCATCGAGGGGAAACCGCCCACCTGGCGCATAGCCGAGGACACCCGGTCACCGCGTTCAAGCACCTGGCGGATGGCGATGATGCGATCACGGTAGTACTCGTCACGCATGGCGCGCTCCATCACCTGCAGGCTGCTGACCATGTCGACGCCGGCGCGGATCAGCAGGGCCATGTATTCGGTGAAGAAGGCCAGTCCCGAGGAGAACATGATGGTCTTGGCGATGGGGAGCTTGTGCAGTGTGTAGTGCACGGCGCGACGGAAGCGCCGGCTGTAGCGCCAGGTCACCCACAGCACGAAGGCCAGCGCCACCATGCCGGCGGCGATCATGGCGATGTGCCCGATCAGCCACTCGGAACTGCGCATCACCCAGACCGTCAGCGGCGGCAGCTTGGCGTTCATCTGCTTGAAGAGGTCGGACAGGTTGGGGATGACGTAGTAGATCCAGAAGCCACCGGCGGCGAAGATCGCCGAGAACACGAAGGCCGGGTAGATCAACGCCTGGCGGGTGTCGGCGGTCATCCGCGAGATGCGTTCGACGTGGTCGGCCGCTTCCATCAACATCTTGTCCATCGAGCCGGTTTCATCGCCGATCATGATCAGGTTGCGAACCGTCTCGGGAAACGCATCCGGATAGCGGCCGAAGGCATCACTCAGCGATGCACCGGCATCCAGCTCATCCAGCAGGCGCCGTGCCAGCCGGGCCGGATTGGAAGCACGGCCGGAACTGACCTCGTTGGCGACTGCGCGCAGTGCCTCCATGACCGGAATGCCACTGCTGGTCATGACCGCCAGGTCGCGCAGCATGCCGGCCAGCTCCACCGGCTTGATGCTGGGCTTGATCAGGTGGGTGATGGAGCGCTGGGTTTCCGCCAGCCAGCCAGGGAAGCGGTAGAGTTTCAGCACCACCGCATCGAAGTTCTTCTCCAGCCACATGCGTGCGGAGGCATCGTGCTCGACCGCCAGCTGGGTTACCCCTGCGCGGACGCGGCCGTTGGAGAGCAGCAGTCGGTAGTAGTAGACGTTCATGGCGACGGGCCTACACCAACCACGCGCAACACTTCTTCGGTGGTGGTCTGGCCGGCGATGACACGTGCACGTGCGACCTGCTCGATGCCCTTGAAGCCGGCACCCATGGCCAGCCCGCGCAGGGCCTCGCGGCTGACATCATCGGCAATGCCATTGGCCAGGGGTTCGTCGACGATCATGATGTCGTAGACCGGCAGTCGGCCATAGAAGCCGCTGCCACGGCAGCGGTCGCAGCCGGGGCCGCGGCGCCCAAGGCTGCCGATGGGCAGCTCCAGCCATTCGCACTCCTTGTCGCTGAAGGGAACATCGGCGGCACAGAACGGACATACCTGGCGGACCAGTCGCTGGTTGACAACCGCGAGCAGGTTGTCCGCGATCACCTGCGCCTCCAGGCCCAATGGACGGAGGCGAGGTACCACGCCGAAGACCGTGGTCACGTGCAGCGTCGACAACACCAGGTGACCGGTTGCGGCGGCTTCGATTGCCGCCTGTGCGGTTTCTGCGTCGCGCATTTCGCCCAGCAGGATCACGTCCGGGTCGTGGCGCAGGAAGTGGCGCAGGGCGGAACCGAATTCATAGCCGGCGCGTCGGTTGACCTCGGTCTGACCGGCACCCGGCACGCGGTACTCGATGGGGTCTTCGACCGTCAGCACATTGCGTTCGATCAAGGACTGCATGCGCAGTGCGGCGTGCAGCGATGAGCTCTTGCCCGAGCCGGTAGGGCCGGTGATGAGGATCAGGCCCGCCGGTTTGGCGAACAGGCGCTCCAGCAGGGCGACATCCTCGGGGAAGAAGCCAAGTTCCTCCAGGCCGGCAAGATCGCTGTGCTCCGGCAGCAGGCGCATGACCATGCGCTCGCCGGACTCGGTGATCAGGGTGGAGACGCGAACGGTCAGCGCGGAGTCGAGCACCGTGGCGCGGAAGCTGCCGTCCTGCGGACGGCGCTGCTCGGAGATGTCCATCTCCGAGGCGAGCTTGATGTAACCCAGCAGGCGGCTGAGCGAGTTGGGCATGGCCCACATCGGCCGCAGCACGCCGTCGACGCGGAACAGGACATGCAGGCTGTGTTCGGACGGCGCGATGTGGATGTCGGTTGTACGCTCACGAACGGCCAGATGGAGCAGGTAGTCCAGCAACTTCTCCGGGCTGTAGGCGTGGTCGTTGTCCGTCGCAAGGCGGCGGATCTCTTTCTCCAGCAGCGCTTCGATCGGGTTCTGTGCAAAGTAATAGGTCTGCCGGATCAACCGCGCGACCTTGCCGTACTCGCCTTGCAGGAAGCGGCAACGCAGGCCACAGCGCTGCAGCACAAGCTGGGCCACGGCCGCCTGGTCGGCATCACCGAGCAGGACTTCCAGTTGATCCCCGTCGCGACGCAGCGGCAGGAACTGGCGCATCTGGCACAGTTCCCGGTTGAACATGGCCAGGATCTGCGGGTCGGCGATCGGCAGGGTTTCCGTCGGCGCGAACTCGATGCCCAGCATGCCTGCATGGGTGCGCACGATGTCCGATTCGTTGGCCAGGCCATGGCGGATCAGCAGGCGGCCGAAGCTGGTCTGCTCCACCAGGTTCTTCTGGCGGGCGTACAGCAGCTGGATTGGGTCAAGCAGCCCCTGCTCGTTGAGCAGTACGCCCAGCTTGGCCTGTTCAAGGCTTACCAGACCCTGGCCCGAGTTGGCGGAGGCGGAGGGGATGCGGGAATCAACCGTGGCCATTGGCGGAGGGATCCATGTCGTTCGAGGAGGTGGTTTGCGGCTTGCTGAGTGAAAGCAGGTGCAAGGTCAAGGGGTCCGGCGTGCCTGTTGCAGGCAGGAAGCTGCGCTGCTGCATGCGCGAAAGTGCGCGCTGGGTCAGGGGGCCGAAGCGGCCGTCGAGCTGGCCGTCATAGTGGCCTTGCTGTTGCAGCCTGTACTGCAGTTCCTGCACATGCGTATTGGGCTGGCGCTGCAGCAGTTGCGTGGCGGAGATGTGCGGCACGAAGGTGGCGCGCAGCCCTTGCGCTGACCGTTGCAGGCAGAAATCGGCGCGTTGCTGCAGCAGCGCGGCGGCTTCGGCGCGGACGGCGACGCTGAGCTGTGCGCCCGTGCCAAGCCCGGCAAGGCAGCTGGCGTTGGCATACACAGGATCGGGCTGAGCGTGGGTGATGGCGGAGTGCTGCGCCGGCGCCGACGGTTCGGCGTGGGTGACCGCCGGACGCAACGAGAGGGCGAGCGCGCCCAGCACGAGGATGCCCCCCAGCGAGGCGGCCAGGGCCCAGGTATATCTGCGCACTGCCGTCGGCGCACGGATGCCGGCCTCGGCAGCGGCGGTGCGTATCAATGCCGCATCGATTTTCCTGGGCGTAGTGCTATGCCCGTACAGGCCATAGAGGCTGCGGTCCATGATCTGGTGGATGTGGCGCTGGTTGCCTTTGCTGAGGCGATGCAACGCGCTTACCGCCGCGTCGTCGAGCGCGATGCTGCCGTCCGCACCGGCGCTGTCGAGGCGGAAATGGACATAGTCGGCAACGCGGTCCTGCGGCAAGGCCGAGAGCTGCACATGCTTGCTGATGCGGCTGCTGAGCTGGCGGATGGCGGGCTGCGCCAGCGACTGCAGCAACTCTGGTTGCCCGGCCAGCACGATCTGCAGCAGCTTCTCCTGCCCGGATTCCAGACAGGTAAGCAGGCGCAGCAACTCGAGGCTTTCGATGTCCAGATTCTGGGCGTCGTCGATCAGCAGGACACAGGTGACCTGGCGCTGCCAACGCTCGAGCAGGAAGCGATTGAGGCGATCGATGTTGTCGGCGGCACTCGCTTCGGGCGGCAGGCCGAAGTCACGCAACACCGCCGCAAGCAGGTCATTGCCCTGCAGATAGGTATTGAAGACCAGCGAGACCACCATGTCTTCACTTTCCAGCGCGGCCAGCAGGCGGCGTAGAAACGTGCTCTTGCCGGTACCCACCTCGCCGGTGAGCAGGACGAAGCCCGAGCGCGTGCGCAGGCAATGGCTTGCCTCCACCAGCTCGCGCTCCACCGAAGCGGTCTGGAAGTAGGCGACGCTGTCCGGCGTCGGCGGGAACGGCGAACGGTGCAGGCCAAGCTGCTGCAGGTGCTGGCGGGTGGCCGGATTCATTGCTGCGTTCCGCGGATCTGCGCCAGTGCCTGGATGATCAGCGCCGACTCGCCGTTCTCCGCAGCGAGCCGCAACAGGCGTGTCTGTGCGTTGTCGGTCTGCCCGCGTGCCGCTTCAAGCAGCGCCAGGTTCACACCGGCCTGGGTGTCTTCGGGCACACGCGACAGGATCTGCCGATAGCGTTCTTCCGCGGCGAGCAGGTCGCCCTGGTTGTGTGCGATCCAGGCTTCATTGCGCAGCAGGGTCAGGCTATCGGCGGGCAGCAGCTGGCGCAGCCTCTGCAACTGCAGTGCGACGGCGGCATCGTCTTTTTGTGCCACAGCCTCCTGCAGCGTCCGGATGGCTTGGGTTATGGCGGTTTCACTGTCCGTGGTGGTAGTGGCCGCGGGCCGTGTCTGTGCGGCTGGTGCCGTACTTTTGCTGACGGTGATGTTCAACTGCTGGGACTGCACATGGACGACGTCCTGTGCCGCCGCCGCAGCAATCGGGGGACGGCCGGTTGCGCCCGCCGCAGCGGCGGCGGGCGACGGGGTCGAGCGCGGCAGCGGAGGAGTCGCGGCAGCCACTGCCGCGGCCTGGCGCAGGGGCGGCAAGGCCGGAATCGGCGGCGCCGTGCTTGGCAAGGGCGCGGGGGCGACCTGGCGGGCGGGTGCTGCCGACGCAGCCTGCACTGCGCCAGCCGGGTTGTGGGGATGCGCTGCCTGTACCGGATTGGCGTTGCTGGAGAATACGTGCACCAGTGTCGACCCCAGTACTACGCACGCCGCAGCCCCCAGCCAATACAGGCGTTTCCGCGACGTCCGGCCGTGCGGCTGCGCGGCGGCCGGCGAAGTGCCGGTCGCCGTAGTCGTAGCGCTTTGGCGCAGGGCGTCGAAGATCAGGCTCACAGCACCTTCACCCGCAATACCAGCACCAGTTCGCGGGTGCTATGGGTCTTGGCGCGGGAACCGAACATGCGCCCGAACACCGGCACGTCGGACAGCCCCGGTACGCCACGATCGTCCAGCGACGCATTCTGATCGATGAGGCCGCCGAGCATCACCGTGTCACCGTCGCGCAGGTTGAGCGTGGTGGTGATGCCCTTGACGTTGACCTGTGGAAGGGTAACAGCGTTGCCGTTGGGGAACTCACGCAGGACCAGGCTGCTGGTATCGACCTCGGTCTGCATTGGATGGACCAGCAGTTCGACGCTGCCGTTCTCATGGATCATCGGTGCCACGCCGATCACCACGCCGGAGAACAGCGAATCGGTCTGGATGTCGGTGGACTGGTTGTAGGAGCCACCGCTGCCACCGGTGTTGGAGAAGTTGCTGGTGGACTTGGTGACATAGCGGATGTTGGTGCCCACGCTCAGGTAGGCGGGGCTGCCATTGCGCACGCGCACGCTGGGATTGGACAGCACTTTGACGTTGCCGAAGCCGCGCAGCACATTCACCGCCGCGGAGAACGTGTCAGTGGCGTAGCTGAGCCCCAGCGCCCGGCCCAGGCCCGAGCCAAGCGTCTGGTTGGGGAAGGTGATGGTGCGCGGCTGCTGACCCAGGCGGGTGAGGCCATCATAGGACAGGGGGCTGTTGGCGTCGGGCAGGATGGTGGCGGCGGTATCGCCATAGATGCCGGCGACGCGATCACGCAGCAGGTTCCAGTCGACGCCGTAGTTGCTGCTGTCGTTGAGTGTCACATCCAGGATCTGTGCCTCGACCAGTACCTGGCGCCGCAGCTTCTGCTTGTTGTGCTCGATCAGTTCTTCGACGGCGCGCATCTGCGAGGGCCGTGCGCGCACGAACAAGGTGCCGCTGCCGGCATCCAGGTTGTAGCTGGCGGTGGCCGCCGGCCTGGGCTGGTCCGGGCCGGTGGGGGCAACGGCCTGCTTGCTCTTGTCGGTATCCAGGATCACATCCAGTGCCGCCGCGAGCTGCTTGTAAGGATCATTGTCCTTGCCGACGCTGCCGCTCATGCTCAGCGATCCACGCAGTGACTGGCCACCGCCGCCTTCGCCGGCCATGCCGGCACCGAATACGTCGCCACCGCTGTTGAGCTCCAGTGACGTCACCGAGTTGAGCATGTCGACGTTGAAGATGCGTTCCTTGGTCTGGCTCACCACCAGCGCACCGCCGCGCAGCTCGCCATGCAGGTCGAACGCATCGAGGATGTGGTTGAACACCTCGCGCGCCGACACATTGCTCAGTTGCAGGCTGGAACGTTGTTTCTGCTCCAGCACCTTGGGATCGACGATGAGGTTCATCTTCAGCTCGCCGGCCAACGCCCACAGCAGCTGCCCGACATCCGCATCGAACATGCTGATGCTGACCACGCTGTGCTCCAGCGGGTCATACACCGGTGCCAGCGGTTTGGTGCTTGGTGCTGCCGTGCCCTTGTGTTCGATCGCCGCAAGGCGCTTGTCCTGGGCTTCCAGGAATTTCGCGGACTCCTCCGCGAGAGCGGTGCTGGTGCGCTCCAGTGCCTTGTGCTCGACGGGCGGAAGATCCTGCACGCTGCGTGGTGGCATGTTGGTGCACGCAGCCAACAGCAGCGTGCCGACACCACCGGCCAGCAGGCGGGGAAGATGGCGCGGCTGGCGCTGGCAGGGTGAGTTGCTGTGGTGGCTCGTCATTTCAAAGGCCTCGGAGTTATGCGGGGTCGATTGCTTATCGTTCAAGGGAGGTCAGCCAACCGAGCAGGCTGGTGGCTGACTCGGCACTGGTCTGGTCGTCATTGCGGAAGCTTGCGGGGCGCTCGGGCGGCGCCATGCACAGCGAGCTGGCGGGCTGCGTGGCGATGGCGTTGTTCATGGTGTCGAAGCCGGCAGCGGCACCACCGGCCTGGTCCATGTCCATGCCCGGCGCGATCAGCGCGAACGCCGGGTTGATCGTTTCGCCGACGCCATTGCAGGCAACCTCTGGATTCGCGGGCGTCTCGCTTGGATAGGGCGTATTGGCGGGCGGCAACTTGTAGTACGGCTGGCCTGTAGTGGCCGGCGCTCGCATGGCGCTTGCCAAGGTCGCCAACAGCTTGCTGGAACCGTCCTTGTCGGCGAACTCGGCTCCCCTGCCAGCAGGAATCACCAGGTCCGCCGTGCTGCTGCGATGGACCGCGTAACGGATGCGTGCACGTTGCTCTGGCAGCGTCAGTCCCAGGCTTTCGTATGGCAGCCATCCGACGTTCAATCCCAATGGGCACCCCGCCACGCCGCCGTTCTCGCGGCCGCTATCGCCCTTGGGGCTGCTGTCGGGGCAGGGCAGGCGTTTGTTGCGGATGACGAACGCCTTGATCGCCTGCCGCGATTCACCGAGTCGTGCGCTGGCCTCGCTGTAGCTGCGCGACTGCTGGAATGCCTCGTAGGTTCCCGTTGCGGCGCTGGTCAGCAACGCAAGAACACCCACCACGATCGTCAACTCGAGGAGGTTGAATCCACGTTGTAGGCGGAGGCCGTGCATGTCAGGGCGTCGCCTTGGCCGCGATGGGCTGGTTGACGTCATAGCGCAGGCTCTCGCGCAGGGTGATCAGCTCGTTGCTTATCTGCGCCATGCGCTGCTGACGCCCTGGCGTATCAGGCTGCTGGCTGACACTCACCAGTTCCCGCCCGAGTTGCTGGGCCCTGATGGCGATGCGGATGTTGCTGCGAGCCGCTTCGGGGTTCATGCCGGGAGGAAGGTTGCCGGTCGCCTGGGCGGTATCGAGCTGCCGTAGCAAAGCCTGTGCCTGTACTTCGTTCTGGGTCATCTGCCGATCCATCTGCTCCATGGCCGTGCGCAGTTGCGCATTCGAGGAGGTTGGCGGCGATGGTGGTGGCATGCGGGTGGCGGCCGCCGGGGCCGGGGTGGTGGTGCGTGCATGCGGCCCGGTCTCCCACGGTGCTGCGGTCGCGGTGGCGGACGGCGTGATCTCCGCAGCGGTGGTGGTGGGCGGGGGGGCGTTATCGCTGGCTGTTGCTGTTGCCGCTGTCGCGGCTGGGGCCGCGAGCGGGGCATTGCTGGTCTTGCGCAGACCCACGGTCAGCAACACACCCACCAGGACCATGCTGCCGGCAATCGCGCCGATCTTGACGTAGGGATTCATCGGCTGGCTCCTGCGGCTTCAGGCGACTGGCCGATGTGGCGCACACGCAAGGTGCTTACCTCTCCAGCGGGGCTGCGCACACGCGCCCAGTTGCTGCCGATGGCAAGCACGCGGGTGCCATCGTCCAAGCGCGCGCCCTGGCGAACCGGCATGCCGTTGATGATCGCGGTCGAGCGACCGTCCGCGGTGACCACCAGCGACAGCGATGCCGGCACGAGGGACAAGGTATCGGCATCTGCCACGCCATTGCTGGCGGGGCTCGCGCTACCCGCTGCAGCGCTGTCCGGTACCGCGATCAGTTGGCTACCCTCGAAGCGCGGCTGCGGTCGCAGTGTTGCTGCCGTTTCCAGTACCAGTTTGTTGCGTTGCAGGGAGGCACGCAGGCGTGCAGCTTCTGCGCTCTCCTCGGCGTTGTTGCCAATGAACAGGACCGCCGGCTTGGCGACGACCATGGAGGCCAGCCAGCCGGAGACCGCAAGCCAGCAAAGCAGGGCCGTCATTGCGATGTATTTCTTCTTCACGTGGTGGGCTCCGTCACTGCGTCGGCGCTGGTTGGGGTGGTGGTCTTGAGCAGATAGGAGAAGACCCCGCCACCGGCACGCGTTGCACCGCCGGATTGCGGATCCAGCGGCACTGGATCGAAGCCCTCCTGGCGCAGGCGCTCAACGAAAGCCGCGATCTGCATGCCAGGTGTGCCGCGGTCCGCATCGACCATGCCATCCACGCGCAGCGTGCGCGGCGGACCTGCATTGGCCTGGCCTGGGGCGGGCTGCTCGACGCGTACGCGCAGGATGCGGACCTCGTCCTGTGCGGCCCTGCGTACCGATTCCAGTCCGGTTACCGGATCGATGCCATCGGTCAATGCCTTGGCCTTGCTGACGAACTGCAGGGCACCATCCAGCCCGGCGGGCATGTTTGCCTTGTCGGCGAGCAGGCGGGCTTCCTGCTCCAGTGTGCTGATTTCCTGGCTGATGGCTTCGCTGCGTTCGTTGGCATCGTGCGCGGCCAGCATCCAGCGGGTACCCAACGCACCCAATGCAATGGCGATGAGCAGCGATGCGGCCGATGCCATTGGCAGGGCCCATTCGGCGAGGTACGCCGCGCGGCTGGGCAAGGGGTTCACCGCATCACGCGAGGATGCCTGCGTGCGCATCCAGGCAATGCCGCTGGACCAGGACTGGCCGTGCTCATCGCGGTAGATGTGCATGGGCACCTGCTTGACCTGGCTGCCGGTAGCGATCGAGAAGATCTCGGCAAGCCGCTCATTGAGCGGTATCTGCTCCGATTCGGAAGCCGGGAGCAACAACGAGCACCAGCGGAACAGCAATGGATCAGGTTCCTCGTCGCTGCGCGACAGATCATCTGCAACCTGCTGGGCAAGTGCGCTGGCGGTCATTGACAGGTCGGATGGATCTTCGCTGTAGGCCATCGATGCACGATGGATGATGTCGTGCTTGCGCAGCGCCAGTACGCTCATCTGCCGTCCACAGTGCACGATCAGGCCTTCACCCGGCTTCAGCGTGCGCCACATCAGCGAGGTGATCGGCAACAGCAGGCAGTGGTCCGGCTGGGCTTCGGCCCATGCATAGCTCTGCTGCCAGGTATCCAGCGGAACCGCTGTATACAAGGTCTGGTAGCCGGCACCCATCGAGCGGTTCTTGTGGATCAGGATCTTGGCATCGCCATCGATCAGACCATCGGCACGCAGGCGTTTCTCGATCAGGGCTACGGCATGGGCGGAGCTGCCTTCCAACGACATGACCCCGCTATTGCCGCCTTCGAATTCGGCGAACAGCCACGCGGGACCTTCCAGCCGCGGGCGGGTCTCGCTGATGGCGACGCTGTCCTGGCCAAAGGAAAGCCAGCGCCCGGCTAGCTGGACGATGCTGTGCATGCTCATTGCTGCGCGCCTCCGGGCGTGCTTTGTGGCGGGGGCGCCGGGGCGTTCGACGCCAATGGACCGGTCGCGGTGCGGAAAAGGAGGCTCCCACGTAGCGTGAGCGACAAAGGTGCCGGCGGGCGATCGGACAAGGTGGTGGGCAGATGGAACAGCCCTTCGCTCGGGTCGGTGACCGAAAGCTCGAAGACGTCGGCGCCAAAGATGCGATCCGGGCTGGGCGCTATGCCGCCCAGCAATGCATCCGAATCCACGCGCGACATCTGGCTTTGATTGAGGTTTATCAATCGCTCGCCCCAGCCAATGGGTTCCATGCCCAGATCGGCGAGCTGATCCAGCAACTGGCGGGCGGAGTTGGCGTTGTCGACCTTCAGTTGCGCCTCCTGCTGGGCCATCCGGGCCTGCGACAGCAGCTCGTTCCTGTTGCTGAGCTGGTCGTAGGCGCGGGCCAGGCTGCTGCGCGCGGAGATGAACCACACGGCGGTGACCACAAGGGCCAGCAGGGTCACCGCAAAGATCGTCAGGGAGAGACGTCGTGACCGGCGCAGCCGGCCCAGCATGGAGGCGATGGTCATGGGATTACTGATTCATCTTGTAGTGGGCGACCAGGGTGATGATCTGGTCGGTGTCATCGCCACCGCCGGCGACGTTGGAGTTGGCCGAGCCGGCCGAACCCGACTTGTTGGTGTTGTTGCCCTTCCACTCCATGCTCTCGGCATCGGCATTGCTGCCGACGCTGCGCTTGTTCAGGCCCACCTGACGGAACGCACCGGACTGCGGATCGGGCTTGCCATCGATCATCTGGTCCAGCGAACGGGCAAGATCCGGGGTCAGGCCGGAAAGGACCATCACATTGCCGGCACCGGAGGCGGTCTCTGCCGGATTCCACTGGAAGCAGACCTGGATCTCCTGCGGGTTGCCGTTGGTATCCAGATAGACATAGCGGTCTTCAAAACCCTCACCACGGCCCGGCGGCAAGCTGATGCCGGCGCCGCGCATGAAGTCACGCAGCTTGTCACCGTCCTGCGAGGCAGCCGATACCGGCTGGTCGCTCTTGGTCGACGCCGAGCCATTGCAGATCGCGCCCTTGGTGGCGGTGTTGTTGGCCATGTCGATGTCGTATTCCTTGCCGGCGACCATCAAGCGCGGCGCGGCCTGGTTGTCGCCGACGGGGGCACCAAAGCGTTGGTGGTAGCTGTTGTAGGCCACGACCCATTGATCGACGTACTTCTGCTTGATGCGCGTGTATTCGGCATTGCGCTGGACGTCGCGGCCGATCATCACCGCACCGATGATCACGCCGATGATGACCAGCACCACGGCCATTTCGACCAGAGTGAAACCGCCTTGATGGCGCTTGGATCGCATTTGCATTGAAGAGCCCCTTGTGGAAGAACCTGTGTACCCGGCGCGGGTCTGCAGCGACGGGTGGTTTGTTTCAGCGGACTAGATACGGCGGCGGCGTAAGACGTGCGTAAGACGTGCGTAAGACGTGCGTAAGAGCTATCTTCCCGGCATTCTCCTGCCGGTCACCTGCCATGCTGCGTACTGCGCTTCTGCTTGCCCTCGCCACGGTATCGGCGGCTGCGTTTGCCGCAGACCG
>Ga0308158_10002415_pt1 | contig 17740 bp, 16 predicted proteins | sample PhyBR2_FD_201038 | JGI IMG/M metagenome (GOLD analysis project Ga0308158, IMG submission 201038) | Phyllosphere microbial communities from UC Gill Tract Community Farm, Albany, California, United States - DLSLB.R2 | ecosystem: Host-associated > Plants > Phyllosphere > Unclassified | place: USA...
CAGGCCGGCCACACCGGCCGAGGCGAGCAGACTGGCGCCGATCTGGCGTGCACCGGGCAAGGTCAGCAGCACGAACGACAGGCCCAGCACCAGCACGATCGCGTGCGCGCTGCGCGTGAGCACGCGCGCCTGGGTAATCAGGCGGCGCGCGCGCAGGTTGTCGGCGACGTCGACCGGGTTAAGCTGGGCGATGGTCAGGCTCAGCGACTCGATGCACTTCATGGCAAACCAGGTCAGCGCCACGATCAGCGCCACGCTGGCGATATGCGACATGGCCACCAGGCCGGGCGTATCAGCAGGTGCGCCAGCGAGCACGATGCGCAGGCCGAACACGATCATGCACCACTGGCTGGCGCTGAAGGCCACGCGCGTCAGGTTGGTGGTGAAGGGGCGGCCATTTGCCAGCCGTTTGATCAGGCTGATACCGCCGCGGTGCAGCGTGACCGTAATGAGGGTGGCGACGATGGCGCTCAGCAGCACTGTCAGTGCCGAACCGAGCCGCCCGCCCATCAGCGAATGGAAAGTAATCAAATCCATAGGCATAAACTCCTTGTTGTTAATGTAATATATTGCCGCAAATGGTTATTTTAATGCAGATAAGCAGACCGGGATGTGCGGTGCCGAACTGAAAAGATTGTGCATTGCAGCGATACTGGTTTCAGAAGTGCGTAGTGCGCGGGGATAAGCAGCCATTTCAGGACTTAAAGTTTCAGTAGGGAAATCAACCGCGCGACGTCACATGAGTCATATTGGCATACTTGCCAAGCTTTTTGTTTTTGCAAAGGAAAATGATGATTTTCAGATCGCTCAGAATGTCCTTGCGTTTCATTCTGCCTCTGGCCCTGGTGTTAGGCTTGTTTGCCTATATCGTGGTGCCGCTGTTGGACAACATTACCTTGCGCTGGTATGTGCGCGACCTCGACAGTCGCGCCGAACTGCTGGCCGGCACCTTGCGTCCTTCGCTGACCAATTATCTGCCTGAAAACGATACGGCCCGTATCGATGAGCTGTTCCAGGGCGCCACGCGCGACGAGCGCCTGATCGCCATCGGCTTTTGCGACAACGCCGGCAAGCTGGTCTATAAGACAGCGCAGTATCCGGTCTCGATCGGCTGCTGGACGACGCCGGCTTCGGGTGGCCTGAACAAATCCTTGCTGCAACTGCCGCAAGGCCAGGTACACCTGAGCGAAACGCCGGTGATGAGCGAAGCCTCGCAGATGGGGCGCCTGATCCTGGTGCAGGACATGAGCTTTGTCGAGCGCCGCAATACCGACACCAAACGTTTTATCTTCGCCTTCCTGGCGGTGCTGGCCGTGCTCATTTCGGTGATGACCGTGTTTGTGGCGCACCTGAGCTGGCGCGGCTGGCTTGTCGCTGTGAAGGATATTTTGCGCGGCGAGCTGCTGTCCAAGAAAACTGCCGTAGTGCCGACTGATGCACCGGCCGAAACGCCGCCGCCCCCGCCGGAAATGGAGCCGCTGATCGGCGACCTGCGCGAGCTGCTGCAGGAATACCATCTGGAGCGCCGCAGCGACTCGGGCTGGACCTCGGAATGGACGCCGGAAAAACTGCGCGGCCTGCTGCAGTCGGACCTGGCCGGCGACCAGGTGCTGGTGGTGTCGAACCGCGAACCGTATATCCATACCAAAACCGACGATGGCATCAAGGTGCAGCGCCCGGCTTCGGGCCTGGTGACGGCAGTTGAAGCAGTGATGCGCGCCTGTTCGGGCACCTGGATTGCCCACGGCGCCGGCTCGGCCGACCGTGAAACCGTCGACAAGCTCGACCATGTTCCCGTGCCGCCAGAGAACCCCAGCTATACCTTGCGCCGCGTCTGGCTGACCGAAGAAGAAGAGCAGGGCTATTACTACGGTTTTGCCAACGAAGGCATGTGGCCGCTATGCCATATCGCCCACGTGCGTCCCGTGTTCCGCTCGTCTGACTGGGACCAGTATGTGAAAGTCAACCGCCGCTTTGCCGACGCCGTGATTGCCGAAGCGAAAACCGACAACCCGGTCGTGCTGGTACAGGATTATCACTTTGCCCTGTTGCCGCGCATGGTGCGCGAAGCGCTGCCGAAAGCCACCATCATCACGTTCTGGCATATCCCTTGGCCGAACTCGGAGTCGTTCGGCATCTGCCCATGGCGCGAAGAAATCCTCGATGGCCTGCTGGGCAGCACCATTCTGGGCTTCCATACGCCGTTCCACCGCAAGAACTTCCTGGAAACCGTCGACCGCTACCTGGAAACGCGTATCGAGCCTGAGGCCTCGACCATTTCCTATGGCGGCGAGATGACCCAGGTCGAAGACTATCCGATCTCGATTGCCTGGCCCGATGAAGACCCGAACCTGCCCGACGTGGCGACCTGCCGCGCCGAAATCCGCACGGCGCTGGGCGTGCCGGCCGACCATCTGCTTGGCATCGGGGTCGACCGTCTCGACTATACAAAGGGTATTGTCGAGCGCTTCCAGGCAGTGGAGCGCATGCTGGAAATCCACCCGGGCATGGTGGGGCACTTCACGTTTATCCAGATCGCTGCGCCTAGCCGCGCTTCGCTCGACGAATACCAGAACTTCGACGCGCGCGTGCGCAAGATGGTCGAGCGCATCAACCGCCGTTTCGGCAGCGGCGACTATGTACCGATCCTGCTCAAGGCCGAACACCACGGCCAGGATGTGCTGCAGCGCTACTTCCGCGCTTGCGAAGTGTGCATGGTGACGAGTCTGCATGACGGCATGAACCTGGTGGCCAAGGAGTTCATCGCCGCCCGCGAAGACGAGCAGGGCTCGCTGGTATTGAGCCAGTTCACGGGCGCCGCACGCGAACTGCATGAAGCCCTGATCATTAACCCGTATCATATCGAGCAGGGTGCCGATGCCCTGTATCGCGGGCTGGTGATGCCGCAGGTCGAACAGCGCGAACGCATGAAGAGCATGCGCGCACGCGTCAAGCACTTCAATGTGTACCGCTGGGCGGGGCGCATGCTGCTGGATGCTTCACGCCTGCGCCAGCGCGACAAGGTGATGACCAAGATCGATGCGCATAGCCGGATGAAACGGCGCAAGGCTTCCTGACCCTAAGCGAGGGCAAGGGTCGGACCGGGTCGCCGAGACCCTCAGGGTCCGGCCCCCACATGTCGGCCGCTAGGTCAATAGCACGCGCTGCTGGTATGCTGGAATGCCTGGATCGAAAAAACACCCAATAATAATAGGAACTTGTACCGTTGACTCCCCCTCACGACGATAGCGCCATCCTGGCGACTCTGCTGGCGCAGCCTGGCTGCGCCATCTTTCTTGACTTTGACGGCACGCTCGTTGACCTCGCTGCCACGCCGGACGGCGTGCAGCTGCAGCCAGGCCTGCGCGAGGCGCTGGTGCGCCTGGCCGCGCAGCACGGCGGCGCGCTGGCGATTGTGTCCGGCCGGCCGCTAGACCAGATCGACGCCATGCTGGCGCCACTGGTGCTGCCGGTGGCCGGCGTGCATGGCGTGGAGCGCCGCGGCTTTGACGGCCAGCTACACGTTGCACCGACGCCCGATATCTCGCCGGTACTGTCGCGCGCGCAGTCGCTGGCCGTGCTGCACCCAGGTTTGCTGGTCGAACACAAGCGCGGCGCGGTCGCGCTGCATTACCGGCTGGCGCCCGAGCTGGAACACTTATGTGTGCGTGAAATGACGGCCGCCGTTCAAGCGTGCCCCGGCGTTTTACTGTTGCATGGCAAAATGGTTCTCGAAGCCAAGCCGGCGGCCAGCGACAAGGGCGGTGCGATTGCCGCGTTCATGCGCGAAGCACCGTTTGCCGGCCGCGTCCCCGTGTTTGCGGGCGACGACACCACCGATGAGGCAGGATTTGCCTACGTGCAGCAAGCCGGCGGTACCGGCGTCAAGGTTGGCGCCGGCGCCAGCGTGGCCGAACGGCGGCTCGACAGCCCCGACGCCTTGCGCGCCGTCTTGCTGGCCACCCCGCAACTGATACAGGAGTAGCCTATGACGACAGCTTATGAAACCCCTAGCGGCGCGCACGCGCCTACTGCCAGCGCGCCGTCCGCGCAGGCCACGCTCGATTGCGGCGTAGTTGGCAACTGCGCTTTTTCCGCCATGGTCGACAAGTCCGGCCAGGTAGTATGGTCCTGTTTGCCGCGCTTTGACGGCGATCCGGTCTTCAACCATCTGCTCGACGCCACCGAAAACGGCAGCGTGTGGGGCATCGATATTGAAAACTTTGCCCGCAGCGAGCAGTTCTACGAGCCCAACACGGCCGTGCTGCGTACGCGCCTGTACGACACCGATGGCCGCGGCATTGAAATTACCGACTTTGCGCCGCGCTTCCTGAGCCGCGACCGCATGTTCCGTCCGCTGATGCTGATCCGCCGCGTGCGCCCGCTCGACCATGCCGTACGTATCCGCGTGCGCCTGCGCCCGCGCTTTGACTGGGGCAAGCTGGCCCCGCAGATTACCCAGGGCAGCCACCATATCCGTTATGTGGGTCCCGAGCAGACGCTGCGGCTCAACACCGATGTGTCGCTCAACTATGTACTGAGCGAATCGTATTTCGTGCTCGGCGGCACCGCCAACTTCCTGCTGGGACCCGATGAAACGCTGGCCGGCGGCATCGACGAGACGGCGCGCGTGTTCGAGAAGGAAACCATCAACTACTGGCGCACCTACACGCGCCGCCTGGCCGTGCCGCTGGAATGGCAAGACGTGGTGATCCGCGCCGCCATCACGCTCAAGCTGTCGCTGTACGAAGACACCGGCGCCATTATCGCCGCCATGACCACCAGCATCCCTGAAGCGCCAGGCAGCATCCGCAACTGGGACTACCGCTACTGCTGGCTGCGCGACGCGTTTTTCGTCGTGCGCGCCTTGAACAGCCTGTCCGAAGTGGGCACGATGGAAGAGTACCTGCGCTGGCTGACCAATATCGTGGCCCGTTCCAAGGGCGGCCATATCCAGCCCCTGTACGGTATCGGCCTGGAAGAACTGCTGCCCGAATCGTTTGTCGATCATCTGCCCGGCTACCGCGGCAACGGTCCCGTGCGCGTGGGCAACCAGGCGCAGGAGCACTTCCAGCACGATGTGTACGGCAATATCGTGCTGGGCGCAGCGCAGGCCTTCCTCGATCACCGGCTGTTCCACCGCGCCGGCAAGGCCGAATTCACGGCGCTCGAAGCGGTCGGCGAGCAGGCTTTCAAGCTGCATGCCGAACCCGACGCCGGGATGTGGGAGCTGCGAACGCGCGCGCGCGTGCATACCTCGTCGATGCTGATGAGCTGGGCGGCCTGCGACCGGCTGTCGAAAGTGGCGCACAAGCTCGAGCTGCCGGACCGCGCCGAATACTGGCAGGGCCGCGCCGTGATTATCCGCGAGCGGCTGCTCAAGGAAGCGTGGAGCGAAGAGCGCCAGGCGTTTGCCGAAAGCCTGGGCGGCCGCGATCTGGACGCGTCCGTGCTGCTGATGGCCGAGGTCAACTTCATCGACCCGATGGACCCGCGCTTTATCGCCACCGTCGACGCGCTCGAAGCGTCGCTGTGCGATGGCCCCTATATGCGTCGCTACGAAGCACCGGACGACTTCGGCAAACCCGAAACGGCCTTCAATATCTGCACCTTCTGGCGTATCGACGCGCTGGCGCGCATCGGACGCAAGGACGAAGCGCGCAAGATCTTCGAGACCATGCTGCAGGCGCGCAACCACGTGGGGCTGCTGTCTGAAGACACGCATCCGGTCACCGGCGAAATGTGGGGCAACTTCCCGCAGACTTATTCGATGGTCGGCCTGATCAACTGCGCGGTGCGCCTGTCGGCACCGTGGGATAGCGCCATTTAATCGCGTGACCCAAGCACGGACAGCCAGAGACCCCGGTATCAGAGTACAGGACCATGCATGGATTTGAACACCGAAGGCAACACTGAACTGCATGGCAGCAAGTCGCTCGTCAACTGCGTGGCCTATCGCAATGGCCACAAGGTCGAGGAGGTGTCGCTCGAACAGGTCTGCGAACTGCTTGAGCAGCCCGATACCTTTGCCTGGATCGGGCTGTTCGAGCCGGACGCGGCTACGCTGGCGCGCGTCGAATCGCTGTTTTCATTGCATGAACTGGCAGTCGAAGACGCGCAGACGGCGCATGAACGGCCCAAGCTCGATGAATATGGCGACACGCTGTTCATGGTGCTGCATACGGCCAGCCTGGACGGGCAGCGCATCGAATATGGCGAGACGCATGTGTTTCTCGGCGCGCGCTTTATTATCACCGTGCGCCACGGGCTGTCGGCAGGCTATGCGCGGCTGCGCGAACGCAGGGAAACCGTGCCCGACCGGCTGGCCAGCGGCCCTGGCTACGTGCTCTATACCATCCTGGACTTTATCGTCGACCAGTACCTGCCGTGCATCGACCATTTGCAGGCCGAATTTGGCCGCTACGAGCAGGAACTGTTCAAACCCAACCTGCGCGAAGACACGCTGGAAGACTTTTACCTGCTGAAAAACGAGCTGATGAAAATCGATGCCGCTGCCGCACCGCTGTACGATATCTGCACCCAGCTGCTGCGTTTTCACACCGAACTGATACCGAAGGAAACGCGCATCTACTACCGCGACATTCTCGACCATGTGCGCCGCGTTACCCACAGCGCAGCGCAGATGCGCGAAATGGTCAATGCAGCCATGCAGGTGGCGCTGGGCCAGATATCGATACGCCAGAACGAAGTGGTCAAGCGCCTGGCCGGCTGGGGCGCCATCCTGGCCGTGCCGACCATGGTGTTCAGCCTGTACGGCATGAACTTTGAATTCATGCCCGAACTGAAATGGCGCGGCAGCTACCCGGCAGTGCTGGCCGGCATTGTCGCTGGCTGCTACTTTCTGCACCGGCGGCTCAAGCGCGAGGGCTGGCTGTAGCATAGCAGCCGAATTGGTCTGCTCAAGATCATAATATTGCTTAAAACACTCATGTTTTTGTGCGGCCTGCCGTTATCGATACCATGAGCATACTATCAGGCATTTCCTCCTGGAGCGCAGCGGCCAGCCGCGTTACCAGCACCGACAGCCGCCGCGATGATCTGTCGCAGACAGGCGCATCGACCGGCGCTTTGCCATCAACCGTGGTGTCGCTGGGCAAGTCAGCCAGCGAGCCGGGCAGCAAGACTGCGCTGCAGTGGGAGCGTGGGGGGCGCGATCCGGTCAGCAATCTGATGGCCAGCAATTTTGGCGCCAGCTACGCCGGCAACCGTTTCAATGGCCTCGGTTCGGCCTTGCTGGCACAGCTGAAGGGCGGCGTCACGCAATTGTCGCAAACCGTCATGCGCGCACCGGCAGGGCTGGACGGCGCCGGTTATGCGAACGGCGTGGCGGCATCGACCTTGCATGGCATGGGCGAGAGCAAGGTCAGCCTGTCCATCGTGACCAAAAGCGGCGTCGCAGTAAATATTTCGCTCGACAACGAAGACGATGGCCTGGCCGTGCAGATGACCGCCAATGGCGAACTGAGCGACGCGGAAATGCAGGCGCTGGGCAAGCTGGCCAAGGGTTTCCAGGACGCCATAGACGGCATCACGCAGGAGCCGGCGCAACTCCATCTCGATGGCCTGATGCAGTTTGACACCAAGGTGCTGTCATCGATCAATTTGCAGGCAAAAATCGCGCTCAGCGCCGAGTCCGCTGCCACGCAAAGCCTGTCATTCCAGGCCGACGCCACGCAAAGAAAGGTCAGCTTCAGCGGCGCCGCCGGCAATATCGATGTCAAGGTCGATACCAGCCAGCTGGCCAGCCTGGGCAGCGCGCAGCAGCAGGCGCGTGCGCTGCAGGTGCAGCTGCAGCAGTTTGACAAGGCCGCCTCGCGCGGCCACGCCGATGCGGCCATGATAGACATGTTCAAGCAGACCTTCAGCAGCCTGCACGGCAGCATCGCCAGCGACGCCGCACTGACCACCTTTGATGCGTCGCCGTCGAAATGGGCGCTGGCAGCCGAGGAACGCTCGCTGCTGACCGGCCTGGCCGATTTCAGTGCCTCGGTGTCGCAGACGCCGGGCATGAACAATCCGATGCGCCTGTCCGAGCAGGACGCGTTTGCCTACTCGGTCAGCCAGAGCACCAGCGTGGGCGGGCGCAGCTATGCCGACCGGGCCATTTCACAGCAGCAAAGTGCGCAACTGACTGCCAGTTTCCATATGCCGCTGGTGGCCGGCACTGCGCTGCGCCTGACCACGGCCGCCGAATCGCAGAACTACACCTATCACCAGATCGACGACTCGGCTACCAGCGAGGCGAAGATCGGCTACAAGGACGGCAAGCTGGCCAATGCGTCGCTTGAACAGAACACCAGCCTGTCGAGCCGCGTATCGACCTATGTGATGGGCAAGCTCAAATCCGATATCACCACGCCGGACCGCCACAGCCTGCTGCGCGACCTGGTCGGCGCTCTGGCACCATACCAGCCCGGCGACGCGGCGCTCAACCCGGAAAAACGGGCCGAACAACGTCAGGTGATGCTGCAAGGCATCAACGACAGCGTGTTCCTGCAGCCGTATTGACAGCCGCATTTTCCAGCCACACGCCAGCCATGGCAACCATGGCGCAGGCAACCCAGGTCAGATGCTCACGCGCCGCAGTTCCAATGCTTCGTAAGCCGGCCTGATGCCGGCTGCCAGCGCCATCAGCCGTTCCGCCTGCGGCGCACTGGCGTCGCCGTGATAAGCGTTGCCCGTGTATTTGGAATGAAACTGCGCGCGTTCGCGCATGGCGTCCAGCTGAGTTCCGGTGCAGCTGATTTTCAGACTTGCCAGCAGGGTGGAAAACACGATTGCGGGTAACTGGCTGTAGTTGACCAGCATGATGCGTCCGGCTGCGGCATGGCTGCACGCGGCTGTATAAAAACTTTCCAGCACCAGAGCCGTATAGGCGTCGAAATCTCCGGGAGCGGTGTGGCGAGCCGGCAGCTGCAGCAGCGCGGGATGTATCAGTCCCGGCACCATTTGCGGTCCGCGCTGGCGCTGGTGCGAGGCCAGCACCGCCTGCGGCTCGCGGTACAGAAACAGGCAGGGCGTATCGGGAAAGGCAGCGCGCAGCAGTTCGAGGCTGTGGATGTGCCAGCAGTCGAACTTGATGACGAAGTGCTTTTCCTGGCCAGAGCGGCGTTGTCCCATCGCGCCGATAAGCTGCCTCAGCAGCGGGATGGTGCTGCCAGGTTCGCCCTGGTCATGATGCAGCCGCAGTACCGAGTCGATAATGGGCGGCTCTGACATGACGATACATTGCGGTAAAGACGCCAGCAATTGGGTGAGCAGGGTCGAGCCGCAGCGCGACACATGGAAGATAAAGGCGTCAGGCGCGGGCACGTCGTCGAACTGCGCCAGTGCCGCTGCCGGCGCATGGCAGATACGCCGTTGTTCGCGCGGCTGGCGCGCCAGGGTATTTTCAAAGAAGGAATCGGTAAAGGCGATATCGGCCATATCGCGCCAGGCCACGGTGAGCTCACCGTGCTGGACGCTGGCGGTCAGCGGATACCAGTTACGCAGATCCATGCCCTGTTGCCATTCGACTTGCGCGCCTCTGGCCAGCAGCCGCTCCTGCATCGCGAAGCCGTTGTGCGCGTTCATGCAGCCACCGCGTGGTAAATCGCCGCCAGCCGTTCGGCCTGTGCCAGCACGGATGGCTCGCCCGTGGCGCGCAGGCTGGCGATAATCTGTAGCACATTGTCGTCATTGATACTGGCGTCGCCATACTTGGGCAGCGCTTTCGGCACGAAACCGGCGCTGGCAAACAATTGTTCCAGCCAGTCGTTGGTGACGCAGTCGATCACCAGGTGCACGCGTGGTGCGGCGCCACGGTTTTCCACGGCGTGGCGGCAGCTGGCATCCATGTACCAGGCGTGGCCGGCACTGAAATGTACCGTTTCGCCATCGATGCGAAACAATACCTGCTGCGAGGTCGTGATCGGAATATGGATGCGCGTGACGCCGTCTGCCAGAGCAGTGCCGGGATCGCGGTGTTCGCGGATCACGGCGCCCGCGTCGAGCGCCATCAGGCGAGCGGCCCCGACCTCGCAGTCGAAGCTGGCGATCACCTGCCGCAAGTACGGGCAGTGCGCCAGATGCGGCGTGTCGGCATACGCCACGTCGTCAAGCGGCATGATATGGCGCACGTTGCCGCCGGCCGAGCGCAGCGGCAGCACACTCCAGCCATTTTCATAGGCCCCGGTATTGAAATGCGCCAGCCAGTCAGTGGCGGCGAAGCGGGCAATTTCCTGCTGCATGCGCGCCACGTCGAAGCGCAATGGCAGACGCAGATGGGTGCTGGGCGCCGTCATGGCGGGCTCCAGCGCAGTTGTTGCTGGATCGGATCTTCGCCCTCGACCATAAAACCCAGCCGCGCATACAGGCGCCGTGCAGCCAGGTTGCCGTGATTGACGCCCAGGCTCACCGTCGCTTGCTGCGCGGCGGCAAGCGCCTGCAGGCCGGCCAGTACGGCGCTGCCCGCGCCCTGGCCTTGCGCGTGCGGTAGCAGCGTGATGTCGACCACGCGCAGCGCCTGCTTGCCGGGGTTGACGATCAGCCGGCCGATCGGCGCGCCGTCGCGCTCGACTATCAGGTGGCGCGCCTGCGGATAGGATTGGCGATAGCCGTGTTCGTGCATGCGCTGCTGCATGGCGATCATCTGGTCGATGAAGTCGGCTTCGGCCTGCATCTGCAGCAAATCGCCGCGACTGCTGCTGTACAGAACGCGCACGAAAGCCTGGTCGCTTGCGCTGTCGGCATCGAACTCGCGCAAGTTGAAAGGAGTGGATAAGGAATACACCGGTGCTCCAAAAAAGGGGTGGTTCAGAAGGCTATCTATTTGCTATGCTGCCAATGTTTACGCCGTCTTGCAATCACATTTACAGGATTTCCTCTATGAACATCACTCTTGAACTGGTCGCGCCCCTGGTCGACAGCGTCTTCATGGCCCATACCGCCGCAGGCATGGTTCCCTTGACCCTGAGCGAAGCGAAGGAACTGCCGCGGCGCGGCTTGCCGGAGCAGTTCCGCACGCCGCTCAGCATGATCTTCGCGGGCCCGCCCGAACTGGTGCTGACAGACGGCAATTACACCCTCGATCACGAGCAGTTGGGCCAGCTGGAACTGTACTTGTGGCCAATTTCGGCGCCGTTGCCGCCCAAGCCCAGCGAGGTCGGCAAGCAGTGCTACCAGGTATCGCTGTCGTGAGCAGCATTGATCGCGCTGCCGAGCAGGCGGAACTGGCGCAGATCGCCCGCGCCATCGCCGATCCGGCGCGTTCGCTGAGCTCGCTGATCGGCGAGACCGGGCAGTTGCGCGCCTTTGTCGAGCGCCATTCGCAGCTGTCCATGGCGGGCTCGGACCGCATGACCAAGGGCGAAAGCACCTTGCCCAGCGGCTGGGCGATTTCACCTGTGCAAGCTGCACTGTGCGCGCGTGAACCGCTGCGCAGCGCCGCCTTTATCCAGGGCCTTGCGGCGGCCATCATGGCCGCTCTCGATGCCGAACGGCCGGTGTCGGTGCTGTATGCCGGTTGCGGCCCGTTTGCCTTGCTGGCCTTGCCGCTGATGGCGATCTTCTCGCCGCACCAGGTGCGGTTCACCATCCTCGAAGTGCACCAGGAAGCGCTCGATTACGCGCGCGCACTGATCGAAAAGCTCGGCTATGGCGCACATGTGGCGGCATTCGTCTGCGCCGACGCCGCCACATGGCGTTTAGCGCCCGAGGCGCTGCCGGACGTGATCGTCAGTGAAACCATGAATACAGCATTGGGCAAGGAGCCGCAGGTGGCCATCATGCGCAATCTGTATGTGCAGGCGCCGCAGGCGGCACTGGTGCCAGCGGCCATCGCGGTACATCTTGGCCAGCCGGGGCACACCATGCATGAGCCGTGCGCCGACTGGGGCCGCATCTTTGAAGTCAGTTCCGATAGCATCCTGGCATGGCAAAAAGAAGAAGGCGGCTCGTTGCCGGCGGCCAGCATCCGCCTGCCTGCGGCCCTGGCGCGCGCGCCGAAACTGCTGACGCGCATCCGGGTGCACGGTGACATCGTGCTGCACGATTATGACTGCAGTCTGAATCTGCCGCTGCATCTACCCGGCAAGCCGCAACTGACTGGCTCGGAAACGCTGGCCTTTTCTTATCAGCTGGGGAGCACGCCAGGCCTGGCGTGCGAGGTATTGCGCTGATTCTTCATTGCGGATCGGAAAATCACCATGAACGGTCATCAGGTAATCCGTGACTGGGTCACCTCCAGCACGGGAATGCTACGCGAAGCCGATACGACAGATGCGGATCCGGGGCACACCGTGCCTGGCCCGGATCGCGTCGAATGATTTAGTTACGGCTAGGAAAAATACCGTTGATGCAGATAATGTACTGTATCACCTGGAATGGGGGCACAGTGTTAACGTTGGCGCTGGTGTTGACCGGTGCAATCACCGGTGTGCCGTCGCCGGTATTGCCAACGGTAACTGTGCCGCTGCCACCGCCGCCGCCGGACACGGTCGCTGTGCCGGCATTGAGCTTGACCACCGGGCCGGTGGCCGCGTACAGGAGCGGCGTGCTGGTGCCATCGGTCGAGCCGGCGGCCAGGTAGCCACTGGCCAGCGGCGCTGCTGACGTACCTTCGGCGGTGCTGACATTGATGTCGACGGTGAGAGGCGCACCACCACCGCCAGCCGTAAATGTCGCAGGATGGTTGTGGGACGGCAAGTTGGCAACGGTCAGGGTGGCAGTGGCGGTGCCGGACGCGATGACGGTGCTGGACACGGTGCCGCCGACAGTGCCGTTGACCCCCGGGATACGGCCCGCGGTTGAGCCCTGATTCATGCCCACGGCCACCCGGCCACGCAAATCGGGCAGGCCGAAGGTGTTGACGCCATCTCCGCCATATTGCGTGCCCAGCAATGCGAACAAGGCCGAGTACTGACTAATGCTTAACAGCTGGCCGTTGCACGTCATCCAGTCGCGTGGTGCAAAGGAAAAACCTACGCCAATAATGGTACCGATAAATGTATCCATGTTTGCTGCCTTTCTAATGAGAGCTTCGATATTATGTGGCCGGGCTTGCCAGGCCGGCTTCTGTAAAAACGCATCCAGCTCGCAGATGTTAATTCAATTTTAAAAAAATGGCGCTGTAATTTGCATTTTGGTGTTGTTTTTAAAAATACAATTCACCTTTGCATCGTCAAAATAGGTAAACGATATTGATCATATGGCTGCTGCCACGGCTGTCACGGCTTGCCGCCAAATTGTCTGCAGATTGGTGCGTACAGCGCGGCATTGGCCTGAAGTTTGAGGGTATTGCTGCCGAGAAACATTCATCCCTGCGATGCAAAAGTGTACGTACATAACATTACACTGCCTAAAATCGGATCCATGCGAATTTTCTTTCAGGCGAACGGAATGAAAAGACAGGTGGCGTGACATCGACGACTGGAAAGTGAAGCATGCGATTGTAAGTATGGCCCTGTCGTCTGATCAAATGAAGACTCACTTTGATTGTGCTGGCTGCACCAGATTGCATGTTCTGCCTGTTGAGTGAAAAATACGGCAGTATGTCGCTGGCAGACACGCTGAAAATTAATCTGGTACGGTACTGAATGGCACTGAAGAAATATAGTAATTCAAAAAATTAATACTATCTATTGATTATTTCTGGCGTGCTGGCATTAAAAAAACCAGGCTGGAAGATGGCGGTTGTTGGTGCGCGCGGGGATGGTATAGCGTGATTCGCGGGCCCGGCGGGATATCGGACGGTGCGGTTGCAAAAGGAAATTTAGTGCAAGATGAGCTGTCGGTGCTCGGTGATGACGATGCTGAGCGCCGACAGGGTGAAGCAGCGGCTACGGTTTTACTTTAGTGCGGCGAATGCTGTAACCCACGCCCAGCACACCCAGCCAGACAGGGATCAGATACACCGACAGGCGCAGTCCTGGTGTCATCAGCATGACGACCAATATGCCGGCCAGGAACGCCAGGCACAGGTAGTTGGTGAACGGGTAGCCCAGGCTCTGGAACAGCGTGACCTTGCCTTCACGCTGCTTCTGCGCGCGAAAGCGCAGGTGAATCCAGCTGATCATGCCCCAGTTGATGATCAGCGCCGAGACCACCAGTCCCATCAGCATTTCAAACGCCTCGCCGGGCATCAGGTAGTTGACTACCACGCAGATGCCGGTCGCCAGCGCCGATACGCCCAGCGCTGTCAGCGGCACGCCGCGCCGGTTCAGGTGCAGCAGTGCGCGCGGCGCATTGCCCTGTTTGGCCAGGCCGAACAGCATGCGGGTATTGGAATACACGCCGCTGTTGTAGACCGACAGCGCGGCCGTCAGCACCACCACGTTCAGTGCGGTGGCCACCAGGTTGCTGTCGAGCGCGTGGAAAATCAGTACAAACGGGCTGCCACCGGTGACCACGTTCTGCCATGGGTACAGCGACAGCAGGATGCCCAGTGCGCCGATGTAGAAAATCAGGATGCGATAGATGGCCTGGTTGGTGGCGCGCGGAATGGTGGTCGATGGATCGTCCGCTTCGGCTGCCGTGATACCCACCAGTTCCAGGCCGCCAAACGAAAACATAATGACGGCCATGGCCATCACCAGGCCTTGCCAGCCGTTCGGGAAAAAGCCGCCGTGCTGCCACAGATTCGCTACCGACGCCTGCGGGCCGGCCTTGCCCGATGCCAGCAGGTAGGCGCCAAACACGATCATGCCGATAATGGCCACCACCTTGATCAGCGAGAACCAGAACTCCATTTCGCCGAAGGCCTTGACGTTGAGCAGGCTGATGGCGTTAATCGCGGCAAAGAACACCAGCGCCGACACCCATGTGGGCACGCCCGGCCACCAGTACTGCACGTAGATGCCGACCGCCGTCAGTTCGGCCATGCTGACGAGCACATACAGCACCCAGTAATTCCAGCCTGACAGAAAGCCGGGCAGGTGGCCGCAGTATTTGTCGGCAAAATAGCTGAACGAGCCGGCCACCGGTTCATCGACCACCATTTCACCGAGCTGGCGCATGATCAGAAAGGCGATCACGCCGGCAATGCCGTAGCCCAGCAGCACCGAGGGGCCGGCCATCTTGATGGTCTGCGCAATGCCGAGAAACAGGCCGGTACCGATGGCGCCGCCCAGGGCGATCAGCTGGATATGGCGGCTTTTAAGGCCGCGCTTGAGTTCTTGTGGTTCGGTATTGCCGCTGGCCGTCATCTTTTGTGTTCCTGTTTTTGCTGGCTAAGGTCGCTGATTCTAATGCATGGCCGGGCAAAGCAGGGGAAATCGATACTGCACCGCCAGTCGTGATCGAAACGCAGCAGGCCAGGGTGCGCGCGACCGGCCGCTAGCTGCCGGTTTTTACCACTGCCGGTTCGTAAGCGACCAGGAACTCGGGCGGCAAACGGCGCGCGCGGCCGCTGCTCAGCTCAATGCATATCAGCTCCCACTGGCCCCGCACGACGGTGGTGCGGTCGCTGTCGCGCACCAGCTGGAAGCGCCGCTCCATGCATGATCGCCCATCGCTGGCGGTCAGCCAGGTGGCCAGCGTCAGCGGCTCGTGCTCGTAGGTGGGCAGCAGGTAGTCGTAGACGCTGCGCCGTATCGCCATGGCGCGGTCCAGGCGGCGGTAGTCATCCAGTTTCATGCCCAGCTGCGCCGAATGGTGCCAGGCGATCTGCTCGCACCAGCGGACATAGACGGCGTTGTTGGTATGGAGCAGGCCGTCGATATCGGATGCCTGCGGCATCACGCTCAGGGTGCAGGGCTGCGGATAGTCCCAGTTCACACGCTCTCCTCAGGTCAGTGTGCCGGTATTCTAGCGCGCCCGGCAGCAAAACAGGCGTGCGCTGCTTTTGATACGATAGTGGCCTGAACGACCAGCAGCAAGGAGCAGCATGAACTACCACACTGAACAAGCCGGACACACCGGAGAAAATATCGACCGCAAGACCGCCATCGTCACGGGAGCGAGCCGCGGCATCGGCCATGCCGTGGCCGAGCGCTTTCGCGCGCTGGGCTGGCGCGTCATTACCGTCTCGCGCAGCCCGATTCCGCTTGGCTGCCCACGCAGCGCCGAGCACAACACGCACTTTTGCATGGATCTGTCGGACCTGTCGCAGATCGGCCAGATGGTCGATATCCTGCGTCCGATGCTGGCCGAGGGCAAGCTTCACGCGCTGGTCAACAACGCCGGCGTCTCGCCCAAGGGGCCGGGCGGCACGCGCGTCAATTCGCTGACCACCGATCTGCAGACCTGGCAGGAAATGTACAACACCAACTTCTTTGCGCCGCTGGCGCTGACACGTGGCTTTGCCCAGGAACTGTCGAATGCGCACGGCTCGGTGGTCAATCTGTGTTCGATTGCCGGCTACCGCGTGCACCCGTTTGCCGGCTCGGCCTATGCCAGCTCGAAGGCGGCGCTGGCTTCGCTGACGCGTGAAATGGCCAACGACATGGCGCCGATGAATGTGCGCGTCAACGCCATCGCGCCGGGCGAAATCGACACGGCCATTCTGTCACCGGGTACAGGGCATATCGTCGACACGCAAATTCCCATGCGCCGCCTGGGCACCACGGCAGAAGTGGCCGACCTGGTGGAGTTCTTGTGCAGCGACCGTGCTTCGTATATTACCGGGGCGGAAATTCCGATCGATGGCGGCCAGCGGATCTGAATCAGTGCGCGTCGAGCTGTGCCTGCAGCGCCGCCACCACCAGCGCGTGGTCGTCGGCCTGCGCCAGGCCTGACACGCTTACCGTACCAACCGGGCCGACGCCGCGGATAATCAGGGGAAAAGCGCCGCCGTGGCCTGCATACTCCATGTCGTCGAGGTACTTGACTTCCTCGAACGTGCTGCCGCGATTCTTGTAGTAAATCCCCATGTAGTAAGAACTACGCGCAAAGCGCTGTACGGTATTGTTCTTGCGCCGTATCCAGTCCGCCTGGTCCGGCGTGGCGCCAGCCATGGCATGATGGAACAGGACCTGGCCATTGCGCGTGATATTGACCGTCACGGCCTTGCCGCGCCGGCGCACCTCTTCGATGATCCACAGGCCGACGGCCAGGGCGCGGTCGCTGTCGAAGTGTTCAAATTGCAGGGTGTCTTCCTGCTGCTCCAGGGTTTGCAGCAGATCGGCGAAATGGTCCATGGCGGGAATGTCAAAGTGGCTCAAAACGCTACTGTAGCGTACCGGTGGCAGGACACGCGCAGTTTTTTTCAGGGCGCGCTAGAATAAACGCATGAATTTTTCCCTGTTTGCCGACGAAGACCAGCCGCCTGGCGCGCCGGCGCCGCTGGTGCCGGACGCTACCGGCTCGGTGCTGCTGCGCGGCTTTGCCCTGCCGTATGTCAGCCAGCTGCTGCCGGCGATCGACGCCATCGTGCAGGCTGCGCCGTTGCGCCATATGGCCACGCCCGGTGGCCTGCGCATGTCGGTTGCCATGAGCAATTGCGGGTCGCTGGGCTGGGTGACCGACGCGCGTGGCTACCGCTACGTGCGCCAGGACCCGGCCAGCAGCCTGCCTTGGCCGCCGATGCCTGCGCTGCTGCTGGAACTGGCCGCCGGTGCTGCGCAGGCGGCCGGCTATGCCGGTTTCGTGCCCGACGCCTGCCTCGTCAACAGTTACGGCCCCGGTGCGCGCATGGCGCTGCACCAGGACAAGGACGAATGCGACCTCGGCGCGCCGATCGTGTCCGTTTCGCTGGGCCTGCCCGTCACGTTCTTGTTTGGCGGCGCGCAGCGCAGCGACAGGC